>Ga0209410_1001284_pt1 | contig 12155 bp, 10 predicted proteins | sample Mar14436cmmetaG_FD_184135 | JGI IMG/M metagenome (GOLD analysis project Ga0209410, IMG submission 184135) | Marine hydrothermal vent microbial communities from Guaymas Basin, Gulf of California to study Microbial Dark Matter (Phase II) - Marker... ... | reverse complement strand
GCGCTGCGCTCAGGAGCCGGGGTTTCCCCCACAGCAAAAGCCGAGAAAACTACGGGGGCTTCCGTTAAACTGTTCAAAGAAACATCCCCTTCCAGTGAACGGTTGCCATCCGTGCCCTGCCGCAGGAGCGGTTTGCCTTTTGCAGGGTTTCGATCGCGGGCCGGATTGCACTGCCTCTCCGGTCTGCGATGAGTGAGCTTTGAAACCCGGAAAAAGGCAACCGCTACAAGGCAGATAACGGGTTCACCGAATATTTACTTTCCAATTTCAAGTTTCCATCCGCAAACAGTTACATATTATCTTAAACTATTGTTGATTGAAAAGGTACTATTTCCGGGACTCCAATATGATCCTGTTCTTTAACAGATCAACGATGGCAATGCGGGCGGGAATGATTTTAGGTGCATCAAACAATCCCTGTATTCTGACCCCTTCAGGACAGTGTTCTACCAGGATTGCATCACGCAATATCTCTTCTTCCGTATCGGCCTTTTTTAGATAAACTGTGGACTGGCACATACTTGCTCCTTATTTCAAATAAAATTCAACCCCTGACCTGTCTGAACAACGGAATTTGAGGAGGCCCGTTTGTCCGGCGTTCTGGCCCGGCCATTTCTGCCAGGGACGGCAGATCTGAGAGGTCCTTTAACTCAAATACCTCTAGAAAGTGCCTGGTCGTGCCATAAAGCAATGGACGGCCGGGAAGATCTTTTCTGCCGACAATCCTGATGATATTTCTGTCGAGCAGGAAATGCAGGGTGCCGCTGGTGTCCACTCCTCTGACGCTTTCAATCTCCGCCCTTGTTATCGGCTGCCTGTACGCCACGAGGGCAAGTGTCTCAAGGGCTGCTTTGCTGAGCCTCACCGGACTCGACCTCTTGAGCCTCAGCACCCAGCTTCGCAAGCTCCTGCAGGTCTGAAAACGAAATCCCCCTGCCACCTCCTTTAGTTCAAAGCCGCATTTTCCGTCTCTGTACTCCCTCTGGATAATCTCTAATGTAGTGATTATTGAATATCTGTCATATTCAGGCAAAAGCTGGATGAATTTCTTCAAACCAATAGGCCGGTCCGCTACAAATAACATGGCCTCAATAATAGATTTCAGATTTTGCCGGCTGGTCGCCATAGAATCATTGAACGGGAAGCGAGAGGACGTTCCGGTTCTCTCCTGTCCTGATTCAAGGACCTTGAGGTTGACCTCAAGAAACTGACACGACTTTCTCAGAGTTCAATGGCTTGGGCCTTTTCAACACCATCCTGCTGCAGAAGACGGGAAAGGACATCCCGCCCTACGGGCTCATCAGTGGTCAGAAGTATGACATTCCGGTGATGAAATGGATCCTGTCCCACTTGCATTTGGCCTATGTTGATGTTCGCCTCACCCAGGGTGATTCCGATTCGACCGATTACACCTGGACGATCTTCATTGTAAATAAGCAGCATATGTCCTTCTGGTACGGCTTCCAGGCAGAAATCATTGATTTTTACAAGCCGGGGTTCTTTTTTCCCGAATATGGTTCCTGCCAGGGTATTGGTACCGTCGGCTGTTTTTACCGTAACGGTCAGGAGACTGGTAAAGTCCTCAGATGTCTTGCTTTTGGATTCCGTAACTTTTATACCTCGCTCCTCAGCAAGTATAGAGGCGTTTACAAAGTTCACTTCGTCTCTGAGTATCGGGGAAAGGAGGCCCTTGATCACCGATATGGTAACAGGTCTGGTGTCAAGGTCTGCTATATCCCCTTGATAGTGAATGGTTAGTTCATCCACGGGTGCGGTGGCAAGCTGGGCATGAAAGGCCCCTAATTTATCGGCAAGGCTGAGGATGGGAGCGAGCTGAACCAGGGTCTCTCCGCTGACTGATGGCATATTTACGGCATTTCGCACCTCTCCCTTTGTGAGGTAGTCTGAGATCTGCCTGGCAATAGCCACGGCAACGTTTTTCTGGGCCTCCCCGGTTGAGGCACCGAGGTGAGGCGTACAGATAAAGCGGTCCAGAGAGAACAGAGGGTGTTCTTTGTCTGCCGGTTCTGTTTCAAACACGTCCAGGGCCGCGCCTGCCACCTTTCCGGACTTCATGGCCTCATATAGATCCTGTTCGTCAATGATCCCGCCACGGGCACAGTTAAACACCATGACCCCGTCCTTCATCTTATTGAAAAGCTCGGCATTGACAAACCCCCTTGTCTCTGCGGTCAAGGGAGTGTGTACGGATATGTAATCAGCCCTTGCAAGGACATTGTCAAGGTCAGTCAACTCCACTCCGAGCTTTTTGGCCATTTCCGGACGTATATGAGGGTCATATGCCACAACCTGCATCTTGAGACCTTGTGCAAGCTGTGAAACGATACTCCCGATCCGGCCGATACCTATTATCCCAAGGGTCTTTCCCGCCACCTCCTGACCTGAAAAGCGCTTTTTTTCCCACCTGCCCGCCTTCATTGAGGCGGTTGCCTGGGGAATGTGGCGTGAAAGCGCCATTATCATGGCTATGGTGTGTTCCGCAGCGGAGTTGGTGTTGCCTCCCGGGGTATTCATCACAACGATACCCCGCCTGTTGCAGGCAGCAATGTCTACATTATCAAGGCCCGTACCTGCCCTTCCCACAACTTTCAGCTCTTTGGCGGCATCTACTACTTCCCGGGTTACCTTGGTATTGCTGCGAATTATAAGGCCGTCGGCATCCTGAATGGCCTCGATCAGTTCCTCTGGCAAGATGCCGGGACGCTCGTCCACATTAAGCCCGGCGGCTTTTAAAATCTCAATTCCATCTTTTGCTATTGGGTCAGTTACTAAGACCTTCATGGATTATCTGTCCTTTCAAAAAAGTAAAATTACCATATTTTTACTTATACATTACCTATTTTGAGCAAAGTACGCCTCTGCGGCGGCAACACCCCTCCCCAATTCAATAGAATAACCGAGTTGCTTGAGCGCTCTTTCCACCGCGGCCAATGCGATAATCATATCCCATTCGACCAAGTGTCCCATATGGGAAATACGGAAGATCTTACCCTTGGCCTGGGCCTGGCCGCCTGCGATGGTGATTCCGTATTCTTCTCTCAGGATCTTAACCACATCCTGGCCATCTATTCCCTCAGGGGACTTGATGACCGTTATGGCCTCGGATGGGGCCATAGAGAAAAACTCAAGCCCCATGGCAGCCACTCCTGCCTTTGTGCCTTCTGAAAGACGCCTGTGGTGAGCAAAGAGGACGGGAAGCCCGGCTGTCCGTATGCTGCGAAGTACCTCTTCAAGCCCAATTATAAGGGAGACCGCTGGAGTGAAGGCGGTGGTCTGTTTCGCAAGGGCCTTTTTTTCCTTTAAGAAATTGAAGTAGTATTTTGGCAGTTGCGCCTTTTCTACAAACTCCCAGGCCTTTTCGCTGATACTCACAAATGCCAGACCGGGCGGCAGGGACAGGGATTTCTGGGAGCCCGTTATCACCACATCCAGACCCCAGTCATCCGTCTTAAGCTCATAAACCCCGAGGGCACTTATGGCGTCAACTACCAGAACCGTGTTCGGTCTCTCCCTGATCAGTTCCCCCAATTCCTTGACAGGGTGTTTGACTCCGGTGGAGGTTTCGTGGGCTTGGACAAATACGGCCCTGGCTTCCGGATTGGCGTCCAGAACCTTCTTGACTTCCTGTGGATCAACGGCCTCTCCCCAGGTGACGTCTATATTTACCGCATTTACTCCATAAGTATTGCACAGCTCATCCCAGCGCTCACCAAACTTCCCTCCCCGTATCACCAAGGCCTTGTCTCCTGGAGAAAGCAAGTTGACGACAGATGCCTCCATGCCTCCAGTACCGGAAGATGCCAGGATCAGGACATCATTTTTCGTTTGATAGAGATATTTGAGATCTTCCCTGACCCTGTTGAGTATCGCTGAAAATTGAGGTGACCTGTGGTGGATGATAGGCTCTGACATCTTTGCCAGAACCTCGGGTGCTACAGTAACAGGGCCGGGAGCCATAAGGTAGCGTTTATCCATTTGTTAACTCCTTAATTATTATAAACATTAGGGCATGATGCACTATTTTTTCAAAATGTCTCTATTTTCAATATAATAACAAAATGCCTAATTTTTCAACTAAGGCAAATAATCCGTAAAGATCAAGCCATACATTTAACTGAACCACTGCCGGCGGCAAGGATTCATATGGGAGTGGTTATTTGATCAGGTTTGACAATCAATACCGGCCAAATTAAAGTACCTTAACATATATAAAGCGGGCGATTAGCTCAGTTGGATAGAGCGTTGGCCTCCGGAGCCAAAGGCCGGGCGTTCGAGTCGCCCATCGCCCGCCATTGCAAGATCTCTTCCTTGCCCAAAAGATATATGATATTGTATCAAAATCAGTGGTGGGCGTAGCTCAACGGCTAGAGCGTCGGGTTGTGGCCCCGAAGGCTGTGGGTTCGATTCCCATCGCTCACCCCAATAATATTATAACATAATGTCGTAATATCCATTTTCTGCCGGGGAGTGTGAGCATTCGCTGTCAAGTTAAAGAACCAGATCAAGTCTGGCTCTTTAAATAATTAAATCAGATCATCAGCGACGTCTGCGTCGGGCTTTGCGACGTCTGCGTTCGGCCTCTTGCATCTTGCGTCGTTTTTTTACACTCGGTTTTTCGTAAAAGCGACGATTTTTCAGTTCCCGCTGAAGCCCGTCAAGCTGCATCTTTTTCTTTAGCACCTTGAGGGCCTTTTCCAGGTTTTCCTGGACTTCTACCACAATCGCCAAGGGTATCCCCCCTTCCTGTTTTGGATTAACTAAATCACTATATCTTCCCATGGTACAATGTGTCAACGCACATAAAAGTATTTTCCCTCCACAAAATTTCTGATAAAAGACAGAAGAGATAGTCAAACTGGTAAATATTCTATGAACCTGTTATATCCTGCCTTGGAGCGGTTGCCTTTTTCCGGGTTTCAAAGCTCACTCATGACCGGAGAGGCAGTGCAATCCGGCCCGCGGTTGAAACCCTGCAAAAGGCAAACCGCTCCTGCGGCAGGGGGCACGGACGGCAACTTCCACAGTGGACCACGGGTTCACCGGATATTTACTCAAACTGTTGCTTAAGCGTTTTTTAATATTGCGCTTTTATATCCAGACCCTAATCTATTGAATCATGGCAAACAGAACCAGATGCATCATGTTCCAGGGGACAGGCTCGGGTGTCGGAAAGAGTATGCTTGTCGCAGCCTTCTGCCGGGTGCTTTGGCAAAAAGGCTTTAGGGTTGCACCTTTCAAGGCGCAGAACATGTCTCTTAATTCTTTTGTCACTCTCGACGGCCTTGAAATGGGAAGGGCCCAGGTATACCAGGCAGAGGCATGCGGGCTTTTGCCCGATGTCCGGATGAATCCGATACTGCTTAAACCCACCGGCGACTCCCAATCACAGGTAATCCTCATGGGGAAACCAGCAGGAAATCTGGCTGCCCGATCCTATTATTCGAACTATCAAGACAATTTGAAAGTAGTCAGGCAGGCCTTTGACTCCCTGTCCCGGGATTTTGACCTGCTGGTCCTGGAAGGGGCCGGAAGCCCGGCTGAAATCAATCTACAGGCCACTGACCTCGTAAACATGGAAATGGCAGCCTACGCCGGGGCACCGGTTGTCATAGTCGGCGACATAGACAGGGGAGGTGTTTTCGCCTGGCTAAAAGGTACCTATGACCTTGTATCCGAGAGACACCGGACCAGGGTTTCAGGCTTTATAATCAACAAATTTCGCGGAGACATGTCACTCCTCAGCCCCGGGATATCCAAGTTTCAACAGATTATACCCCTTCCTGTCTTTGGCGTGCTTCCCTGGTTCAACGACATAGTAGCAGACCAGGAGGACGGTGTATTTGTAAACGCTGTTTCAGGGAAAAACCATAACGGTCCTTTAAAAATCACCGTAGTGCATCTGCCAAGGATCAGTAACTTTACGGACTTTGCCCCCCTGGCCTTTGAGAGAGATGTTGCTCTTTCTTTTGCTCAAAGACCTGAAGAGTCAAGCAGATGCGATTGTCTGATAATCCCGGGCACAAAAAATACCCGCTCCGACCTGGAGTTCCTGAAGGATACCGGTTGGGACACAACAATTCACGATAGAGCAAAAAATGGAACAATAATTTTGGGAATTTGCGGGGGATACCAGATACTGGGCATAGAGGTAAGAGATCCGGACGGGGTGGAAGGACAACCAGGGTCATCATCAGGTCTGGGACTGCTTCCCGTAGTCACTGAGATGTACAGCAAAAAAAGCCTGTCCCGGACGGACATCACGGTTGAGCTGCCGCCGCTTTTCCCGGATCCTTTACCAGTCAAGGGCTATGAAATCCACATGGGGGCAACCCGCGCCGAGGGATCATTTATACCTTTAGGTCCCGGTCTCGGTGCAGATATCGGGGCTGTGAGTGAAAACATGGTTGCCATTGGCATATATATCCATGGCATGTTCGAAAATGACTCCCTTAGGAGATATTTCCTGGATTTTCTACGTACGAGACAAGGCCTTGAACCAATAAAAAGGGTCGTTTCTTACAGTGCCTTTCGCAAAGAACAATTGGATCGTCTGGCCTGCTGGATCTCGGATCATGCGGATATTCCAGGCCTGCTCTCCCTTATGGACCTGTAATGCTTGTAATTATTTACTTTATGCTTGGCAGTCGGTAAATATCCGGTGAACCCGTGGTCCACTGTGGAAGTTGCCATCCGTGCCCTGCCGCAGGAGCGGTTTGCCTTTTGCAGGGTTTCAACCGCGGGCCGGATTGCACTGCCTCTCCGGTCTGCGATGAGTGAGCTTTGAAACCCGGAAAAAGGTAACCGCTCCAAGGCAGGGCACCTGGCCATCGTCCTCACTTCGGGTGTTTTCTTCGCAGTAGATCTTTGCGTTAAAATTTCAGGTCGTGTCTCCGGGCTGCTTCAGTGGTTCATACCTGCCATACTGCTGTACTATGGACTATCCTTAAAAATGCCTCGTAATGAAGCCATGTCGGTCAAGAAGGCATTGGTTGAGAATGGTATTGAGGCGGGAAGGCAGAGCGTATCCGGGGCGGATTATTCGGCGTTCGAATTTCCGTTTTCAGCATCCGTATTCAATTCGATAACGCACATTTTTTGAAGAAAGTATAAACTGGCAAACGAGATGCAGATTATTTCACTGTATTTCTGAGTACCGGACATCAATCTTTGATGGATATGTGTTCAGTCTTCACGACCTTTTTGGTGCCGCGATAATTCTTAGGATCCAGATCATATTTCTGAAAGAGTTTGTAAAAATCCGCCCGGTAGTAGCCGGCATACTTGGCGGCTTTGCTGACATTCCCTTTTGTCATCCTGAAAAGGTCTTCCAGATATTTCTTGATGAACTGATCTTTGGCCTGTCTGAGCGGAACCTTTTTTTGGGGCAGACAGTAATTGGCCAGGGAAGTATTTGCAAACATGGCGCTGGTTATGGTATTCCCTGTAGAGACGGCAACAAGATATTCAACCACGTTTTTCAACTCACGGACATTCCCGGGCCAGCTATACGTTAGAAAACCATCAATGACATCTCCCTCGATTCTCTTGATATCTTTACCCATCTTGGCTCCGTATTCTTTTAAAAAATGCTGCATGAACAGGAGAATGTCTTCCGGTCTTTCCCTCAAAGGAGGGATATTGATTGGAACCACGTGGATCCTGTAATACAGATCTTCCCTGAAGCGACCGTCTTCAACCAGTTTACCGAGGTCTTTCTGGGTTGCCGCTATCAGCCTCACATCCACCTTGTGCATCTGGTCGTTCCCCAGAGGCCTGATTTCTCCTGTCTCTATGACCCTCAGTAGCTTGGCCTGCATGGCCTTGCTCATTTCCCCCACCTCGTCCAGAAACAGTGTTCCCTTATGGGCCTGCCTGAACAATCCAACCTTGCCGGTTACGGCATTTGTATAGGCTCCCTTTATATGGCCAAAAAACTCGTCTTCCAGTAATGTCTCAGGGACGGCCGCACAATTAACGGCCACAAAAGGGCCTTTGTTTCTCGGGCTGTGGAAGTGTATGGCATTGGCCACCAATTCCTTCCCGGTCCCCGATTCACCGTAGATGGTTATGGTGCTGTCGATAGGGGCAACCTGTTCTATCTGCCTGAATACGGCCTTTATCTGGGGGCTGTTGCCGATCATGTCCGCGAACCGGGATTGTTTCTCCACTATATGTTCAAGGTAAGCCACCTTTTTCAACAATTCTCTTTTCTCAACGGCCTTTTCTATTTTCAAGGCAAGCTCTTCATGATTTATCGGCTTTTCTACATAGGAGAAGGCCCCGGCCTTCATCGCCTCGACTGCTTTCTCTATAGTGCCATAGGCTGTGAAGATAATAGTCTGGAGATCAGGATCTATCTTAAGGCACTCTTCCATGAGTTCCTTTCCGCTCATGCCGCTCATCCTGTGGTCAGACAGGAGAAGATCAATCCTTCCATCTTGATCTCTGAATATCCTCAGGGCATCTATAGGATCTGAGGCCGTGATGATATCTTCATAACCAAAGAGCTTGAGACGCATCTTTGTCGTTTCAAGTATGCTCTCATCGTCATCTACCAGGAGTATTAGCGGCGTTGAGGCCGTATTTTTATCACTCTGTCTGATATTGGATTCCCTGCCCATTTCTTTTTTATTTTGAGAGATATCTGAGTTGTGATAAAATCCTAAATTATGAAGTTGCTTAAGAACGACCTAAGTCTCTTTAACAAGCTTTTTTTGGGCTACCTGATACTTTCTGCCATTATGATACTGCCTTGCGCGGTGTCAATCTACAACCTGTCAGAGTTGGAACGTTTTGCGACCAGCATAGCCAAGCACGATTTAGATCTATCAAAGACCATAGAACATCTTAAAGCAATACCGCCTTCAATGGAAGGCGAAGGCCGCCGTCTCGTAACTCTATACAAAGAGGATGCCTACCACTCTCTCATGTCCCTGATCCAGGACTTCCGGGACAATCTGATCAATGTAAAGAAAGATGCTCCCAAAGGGATTGTCCCTGTTGTCCTTGATATTGAGCTTAACCTTGATGAACTTGAAAAGCTGGCCCGGAATGCTAATGCAAGTTCACCTAAAAGCAGACCGTCTGGGATCACGCCTATTGAGGCCCGGCGGGAAGAAAAAGTCAAGACCCTGATCTCCGCCATAATGTCAGGGCTGGATGATCTGGAAAAAGGCGTACAGCAAACGATCAGCCTCAGATCTTCAACGATCTCATCCCTTAGCTCTCAGGCAAGGAAAGTAACTATATTGGCACTGACCGGAGCTGTTACGTTCTTTGCCCTTTTTGCCCCTTTGTTCCTTTACAAGTATATAAAAAGACCGATTGATCAGCTTCGCCGCGGTACTGAAATCATTGGCCAGGGCCATTTCGATCAACCCATTACCATAGGGCCACGGGACGAACTGGGAAAACTTGCCGAAGAATTTAACAATATGGCAGCAAGGCTCAAGGAATTGGACAAGCTGAAATCTGATTTCATAGCAGTGGCGAGCCACGAACTGAGAACTCCACTGACCGCCATGATGGAAGCTGCCAAACTCCTTTCCGAGCCCCAAATAGGGAAATTAAATGAAGACCAGCAAAAATTGGTAACTATTTTAAACGAAAGTATGAGCCGCTTTCATGGTCTTATAAACGAACTTTTGCGCCTTTCCAGACTAAAGGCAAGACTTGAGCCCATTAAAAAACACCCTTCGGACATCACAAAGATCTTTTCGAAGATCATCCGGACATTAGAACCCATGGCCCTGGAGAAAAATCTTGACATAGGGCTTGAATCTGTATCAGATCTAAAAAAGGATATACCGGTTGACGAAGAACGACTATTTCGCGCATTTATGAATATTCTGCACAATGCCGTGAAGTTTAGCCCTGAAAATGGAAAAATAAAGATCGTCTTGGATCACACCGATAATAATGGTAATAAATGGTTAAGAATTGGTGTTATTGACGCCGGACCCGGGATAGATAAATCTGAAACAGAAAAGATATTCGATAGATTCTACCAGATTCAGACGATACGGAAAAAAGACGGATCCGGGCTCGGGCTGGCAATTGCCAGGGAGATTATCCTGGCGCATGGAGGTAAGATTTGGGTAGAGAGTCCGCTGCCAGAAGATATCGCGGTTTTGCCGGAAAAAGGTGCTGCCTTCTGGTCTGTTTTGCCATATTCTTCCTGATATTGCCCGCTGGGTGTACAACTGGATTGCAACAAAAGTTTCATATATCTGATCCATGGAGAGAGGCCACTCTGCCCTTGAGTGACAGCCGGATTGATGAGGCAATTTCCAACCTGAAGTCATTGCTCGATAACCCTGATTATGCATGCAGGGCGGCATTTTATCTGTTTGCCTTTGACGGGGCCAAGGATCAGTACATCAGGATAATACGTTCTGAAACCTGTAAGCAAAAAACGCCCGGAGAGGCAAAGTTGCTGGAAAGACTTCTGGCTGCTGAAGAAAAACTCCTTGAATTAAAATCAGGGTACAAGAAGCAGCAATCAAAAGTGAGTGCCCTGCATAAAGAGACACAAAATCTGGAAAAGGAACTGAGCCGCCTCCGTTTCGAACTGCAAAAGATGGAAGAGATCCGGCGCGAAACGGAAAAATGGCGAGTTCAGTAAATTCATACCTTCAATAGCCGTTCAATTTTCATCAATCTAACCTTAGAACCGTGAACTCCGGAACTTTGAACCCAAATAGTTACGGCATATTTTCACTGGTATCAGCTCACCACGGAGATAAACAGGTAATCACGCGGTTTTTTTTCAAAATACGTCTTGACAGAATATTTTTCTGTTGCTAAGTAACTATCCGGGTTTTGGGTTTTTTCTAAATGAATTACAACATTATTAAGTGAATGGGGAGGATGGTCATGTATTTTAAAACCTTGAAAGCTCTGTTGTTAGGTTTGTGCATTGTGTCCGTGGCAGCGGTTTCCTGGGTATCGAGTTCTCTGGCAGGAGAGGGGAGCCTGGATCAACAGGTGCAGGAGTTGATCCAGCAAAACCGGGCACTCACTGATCGACTTACGGAAGTGGAGCAGCAGCTCAATGAAATGAAGTCGGTCCCGGAACCTTCGCGTGCCGGAGGTGTCGGCTTTCTGTCTGACCTGGAAGACCGCATCACAATCAATGGCCTGCTTGAGTTTGGAGCAGCGTACCACAGCACTGACATGAACCATGGGGACTTTGAACATGACAGTGATCTTTCGATGACTACTGTTCAACTCGGAATTGAAGCAGAGATCAATGACTGGGTCAACGCGGAAATGGTCCTGCTTTATGAGGATGCGTCCGGAGCAATAGATGCTTATGAGGACATCAGAGATGGGACAGACTTTGATGTGGACGAGGCCATCATCACAATAGCAAATAAGGACGTAACGCCTGCTTTTATGAAGGCAGGCAAGATGTATGTGCCCTTTGGCGCGCGTCTGACGCATTTTCCGGATGACATGGGCATTGATTCACCCCTTACCCTGCTCCTGGGTGAGACACTTGAAAAGGCCGTGTTGATCGGAGCTGAATACGCAGGTTTCACGGTTTCAGCCTATACTTTCAACGGTGACGTAGAGGAGGCAGGCGGCGGCGACAATGTTATTGAAACTTATGGTTTCGATGCCAACTATGCCTTTGAGGATGAGGACCTTGGTTTAGACTTGCTCGTCGGTGGCTCATATATCTCAAATATAGCCGACTCCGACTGGACAGAGGAAGTGCTGGACCACTACGACTTGGAAATTGATGATTACGCGGAAGGCGCTGATGCATACTTACACGTTGGCTATCAGGGCTTCTTCGTTGAGGCAGAGTATATGGCGGCTGTTGATCACGTAAATGTGGAGGGGGAAGATTTAGGTAAACCAACAGTCTGGAACATTGAGGCCGGATACAACTACAACTGGTGGAGAAATCTCGAAATCGCCCTTCAGTATGCAGGATCCGACGATTGCGGATCTTTAAGGCTGCCGAGGGATCGTTACGGGATCAACTTCAACCAGGAGGTCTTTGACAATACGGTCCTGTCAGTGGGCTATATGTATGACGAGTATGCAACAGATGATGATCTTGATCGAAACACACGGGACCTGATCTTCGGTCAATTAGCCATCGAATTCTAAAGATATATATC
>Ga0209410_1001281_pt1 | contig 12166 bp, 5 predicted proteins | sample Mar14436cmmetaG_FD_184135 | JGI IMG/M metagenome (GOLD analysis project Ga0209410, IMG submission 184135) | Marine hydrothermal vent microbial communities from Guaymas Basin, Gulf of California to study Microbial Dark Matter (Phase II) - Marker... ... | reverse complement strand
ATCTATGATGGGATTAGCACTGGATTCGCGGGCGATGCTCCAAATGTTAATACGCCTATGTGTCCTGGTGGATCTGGGTTTGCCGACAGATTTAATGTGACGAGTCAGGAGGCGTTCGTAGATGTATTCGGTATTAAGCCGAACTTCGCGCGGATTGAGCATCAGGGGACTTTCGAGCCGAACGCCACCGGATTCGTGGAGATAAGCTGGGGAGTTGATGACCACTGGGGTCTCCTAATCGAGGTCAAGGCGAAGAGCTACTATGGAGAGGAGATCGGGGCGGGAGACCCATTCGAAGGAATCATCATGTACGCCCTATTGATACCGCCTAGGAATACGACGGGGCCGGCCCTAAGCTCGGACGTGGTGAAGAAGATAGCCGAGCTAACCGGAGTAAGCACTATCGATAGAGATGGAGACACCATATTGGACTACCCGAACCTCCTGAAGGCGAACTTCTCGCTAAATATAGATGGAACCTACCAGTGGCATACTGACGAGCCCATAGATGACGATACAGCGCCTGATGAGGACGCTAATGACTACTTTGACTTTGCGAATTCCGGCCCGTTCGACTACTTCAACGGCAGCAGGGTCGATCTAGGAACCTTCGCCACGATCTTCGGTAATGAGACCGCTAAGGGCACCCCGGTCAACGCCTGGGTCGCTAAGGCCGCCAAGATCTTCAAGCTATTCCACGTCCACTCATGGTATGATGTAACTGATGTGGTTCCATTCGCCCAGATCAAGATCTATGACCTAGACCACACAGATCCAGAGTCGGAGGAGTCGTTAATACAGGCTGCGGTGACCGGAGAGGATGGGCAGTCGAGATACACTAGGGAGATCTACCCGCCCGAGGAGGGATTAGACGACGGCAAGTTCGAGAACAATCCATACGTCCCAATACCACTCCAGATATTCAACCTAAAGAACGAGACGGTGTTCCACGGAGGGTTCCCGGCGGTTGCTACCCGCCGTTATGCGGTCGGAGCGCCGCACCTCAACACTACAGTGAGAGTCTGGTGGGAGACCGTAATAGTGAACCAGACCATACACTATGGAAAATACATCAACGGTAGTTTAGGCGGTTATTGGCGGTGGAGCGTTGCTCCGTGGGGAGGCTCGGACCCAGACTTCTGGAGGACAAGTACTAGAGGCCCGTTAACGGTCTATGACAACGCCACAATAATTGCTGGGATACCCGTTGCGAACTACGTTAACGCCACGGTCTTCTATTCGCAGTTCTGCACCTTCGACAACGACACAGCCATAAAGTTCCCGGATGCAGAGTCTGCTCATATCTACATGCCAGACCTCTTCTACATCGATAAAACCGGAGATCAACTGATCGGCGCCCTCGTAGCCATCAACCTGAAGACCACCGACGACACCCCGTATTATATGACGAAGAACCTCCTATCGACAAATGAGACAGGATGCACCGACGAACCACATAAATATAGGGGAGAGCTTCTCGACGAGTTCGCGAGGTTCCCGAACGCGACCTTCTGGTATGATCTCTACAAGGACGTTGATGGAGATGGCATACCAGACTACTTCGAAGAACGCAGAATCGGAAGCTTCTGGGAGAACTTCGGAGACCACGTCTGGCTGAACGCCAGCCTGATGTATAACCCGGCCGACGCGGACAACGTGGACGACATACCAGAGGGACCGAACCTGCTCGACGTCGAGAACCCGACCCGGATCGGAGATGAGGACGTCCTAGAGAGCAGCTACTTCAACGGCAACTGGAGCATGCTCGTAGCAGACGTGGATTACGCGAACACGCTCACCCTAACCGACGACAAGGAGTATGACGGGTTCGATGTCCTAGTATCATGGAAGGGCGGATGGCGGAACGTTTACCCGGGCAACGAGGAGCTGGTCGGAGAAATCAGGGTAAAGAACCCGTACGGAATAGCCCTAGCAAAGCCGAACTGGCTAGATCAAGACATTTACGCTCCCTTCGATATTAAACCAGACTTCAGCCCAACTGACGACACCGCCAAGTGGATAACCTGGGACACCCCAATAGTAGTCCTAGACGCGCCGCTCTCTCCAGACTTCGACCGCGGAAGGGTCAACATGACGACCTATGTCTACGACATAGTCTTCTACGTGATCGACGCCCTCGGTAACCCGCTACCGGCGGCCGAAACAGAAGTAGACTTAAGACTACCTAACGGAAACTTCTACGCCAAGATCCCGAGCCTAGACGAGTCGCTCACTACCGGAGTCTACTGGAGCTATATCCACTTCGGAGAAGGAAACGTGACCTTCTTCCAGCTACCTGGAAACAAGGGACCATACGGTGTAAGAGTCCTATACCAGGGAATCGAAGTATACTACGAGATAGATGAGATAGACGTCCTAACCGAAACCGTCGTGATAACCATAAGGACGACCGTCTACAAGATCAAGCTCGTCTTCTACGACTGCGAGAACGAGACCATACCGCAGCTATGGGTCAAGTACACGATGCCTGACGGAAGATCCGACTGGAGGCAGACATCTGAAAGCGGAGAAATAGAGTTCCCATACTTCGCCACCGGACCCTTGACGATCCACTATGTCTGGTGGAAGGGAATAAACGTCCCGCTTATGTCCGCCGAGGAGGCCGATGGAACCGAGATACCGCTAACAGAGGATAATGAGCTAGTGCTTGACGTGACCGAGGAAACCGACTTGCCGATCAAGGTCAAGGTCCCGATCAAGACTCTAGTCTTCTACACGACAAACTTCCAGGGAGACTACAAGATCCCGAGGCTCAACATAACTCTGACCTGGATAGGAACCTACAAGCCATGGACAACCGAGAACGTCTACTTCCTAGAGACCCTAGACCCAACCGGAGACACTGAAGACGCCGACGGAGACGGATACACGAGAGAGGACTTCAACACATCCGTCGTAATCCATGACCTCTGGTTCAGATACAAGATTGACACATTCTTCCATAAGATAGCCGACGACTCGCCGATGGAGGGATTGAGCGAGTATGAGGCCAAATACGTCTTCTACAAGATGCCGCCGGCGATCTACAACATAACCGTAACGACCGTGAACAGGAACAATACAGCCCTACCCGACGATCTGAAGATGCCTGACAGCGAGCAGTCTCCAGGCAACAGCAAGTGGCCTGGAAGGACTATATCAGTTCCATATGAGATAAAGATAGATTGGGAGTGGGCGACAAGCTATGAGGACTCCGTGCCTAAGATTAGGACGACGCCGGCGAACGTGGTCAACGACAGGGTCGTCCTAAGGATCTTCGGATCCATGGGCGGAGTCCCGGTAACCACGGAGAACTTCCCAGAATGGCTCGTCGACGCCTGGAACCCAGACGGAATAGGAAACCTCTCAGCCCTAGTCTGCAAGGAGGAGATAACCCTCAAGACATGGGCCCACGACTTCTGGAAGAGGGTTATAAACGGAGACCTCAGGGTAGGTGACGCCGAGTTCAAGATTAAGAACGACAACGACGTAAACATGCTATACTATGACGTGGAGGAGGAGAAGTGGGTTGGAAACACCTACACGAGCAAGTGGACCGAGGACATAAAGGACATCTCCGCCATAATGACGGACAGCTACTACACCAGCAACATCTACTGGAACGGAAGCTACCTCCTAACCGACATGTACTTCGAGACCAACAAGACCTACAGCTACAGCAAGGGCGAGAACGCGAGCTTCATAGTCGACAAGTTCTACAACGCATCCGCGCCAAACGAGGTGGCGGATGTCTTCAACTTCACGCTGGTAGGAACCGAGAACCTATGGAAGACTAGCCGCAGGTTCCCGATCTGGGTTGACAGGATCGATGGCAACACCTACAAGGACTGGTATCCTGCATGGTTCGTGGTCTACGAGCTGCCGACGCCTGAGGATGAATACGTGGTAGAGGCCTCGGAGGAGGATGGAAAGGGAATCTTGCCGATACCGATACCGGTGGCATTCATCAAGCTAAAGGCATTCGCGAAGGATGGGTCAACGCCTCTAGACAAAGCCCTGATCGAACTATGGGCCCTACACGTAGACGATGACGAGAAGGTCGATATATCCGCGCAGGAGGGAATCGCCCGATTCGACTTCTACAAATACGTCTTAGGAGACGGGAGGGAGTGCGAGCGTAGACATAGAGAGGTCGAGGTCGAGTGGAGGTGGGAGAAGAAGCTGAAGGAGACGGAGACGCCGCAGGTATTCGATAACGAGACATGGGATAGGCTATGGGCAACCTTCAGAGTCTTGAAGGTGACGGAGGAGAGGTGCGAGATATCCCTAGACGCGTATGGAGTTAACCTGACCAACACGCTCAGAGACACTAGGCTAGCGATGGTCCCATGCCTAGGAGGCCAGCTAGAGCTATGGCTACACTACGTCGGCCACTCACATGACGAGGATAAGGTCACCTACACGGTCGAGCTAAGGCTGAATGGAGACCTAATCGACTCAAATACCACGACGTTCCCGCTGTCAGCCGGAGGAACGATCGAGCTGGACCACGGGCACCTCAAGGTGTGGATCGATCCTATCGCTTGGTCCCTTGAGGAAGGAGTTTGGGTCGATTCGGACGTACATGTCAGCGGCTACTACCTAGCGAGGGCGGCGACCGAGGAGGTTGAGGAAGAGAATACGATCTTCGTCCAAGTGCCTCCATCGCCGGCCAAGCTAATACTCAGAGACGTGCTACCGATCGCTGGAGTAGACGTAGCGATCTCAAGAGACTACATCTACCCACTGATAGACAGCGAATGCCCAGTAGACCAGAACGTTGGCTACGAGGATAAGTGGGCGACCCCAGACGGCCTGCTAGCCTATGGAAGATGGTTCACCGAGGAGGACGGCTACGTGGACAGCTTCAAGGATCTAGGGTCTGACGACCCGAGGTATGGGTCTGTCGTCCTGCCGATAGCTGGATGGCTTAACGCGACCTTCAACGATGGAGATGATATCACCGAGGACGTATTCCACTACCAGATCAACGTGGTCTGGGAGAGCGCGGTCGTCTACAGCGACAACCTAGTCCTAGACAAGACAGGCTACGAGATAGCTCCGACCGAGGTCTACTCGCCGACCTTCTACATGGCCCTCTGCAACAGCACCGAGACCGTCGTCAAGGGACTATACGTGACGATCTGGTACCCGAACGTAACCATATGGCATGATGAGATAGGCTGGGATACCGTGCCATACATACCAGAGGACGTTGAGTCCATCGAGGACATGCCGATCTACCTGAGCGCAAACGAGCTATGGACTGAGGGCAAGAAGAGCTTCGAGCTGATACCAGGACCGAGATTCATGAACACAACCTGGAAGTACACATTCCTGGCGAACCACAGCAAGATCGACTGGCTGGACAACCTAGTCCACACAGCCCTGGTATTGAATAACGAGACCTTCGGAGACGACGGACTAAGAGCCGCCGGAAAGCTCGACATAGATGTCCCGATAATGCTGGCTGCGGCCAAGCAGATGCTCTTCGAGGTCCTGACGTGGAGAGATGAGGCTGGAATAGCGACAGCCTACCCGATCCCAGACTACACCGTCAAGTACGTGATAAGGAACAAGGATGCAGGAATAGTCGCGGCAGAAGGCGAGGCCGTGACCGACGCTGAGGGCAAGGTGGTGATCCCGAGCGGAGACACGGTTGAGAAGGTCTTCTGGGTTGGAATGACCGTGAGGTACAGGGTCGAGCCTCCAGAGAAGTTCAAGGACATGACCCACGCATACTATCCAGACGAGGAGCCATCCCACTGGGCCCTAGCCAAGATAGGAACATGGTTCACACCATACGAGGAAGCGCTGCACTGCGAGGGACTCTGCACCTACAGCAAGGTCTATCCAAGATCCAAGCCATTCGTGATCGAGGTAGACTACACCGCCGTGACCGTCAGGGTGACCGACTACAACCAGAGGCCTGTGGCAGGAGCTAGGGTCGAGCTCTGGGACAAGGCGAGCGGCAAGCTTGCAGCCTGGTCCTACACCGTAGACTACACGTGGGAGGCCAAGCCTGTCAACATGACCGGGTTCTGGGCAACCCATGGACTAGACAGGGAGACCGGAGAGATCAAGATACCGTTCCAGGCTAAGGCGAGGCTATTCGGAGGCAAGGGATTCACTAGGCTCATGAACGTCACCTTAGGACCGGTGGAATTCGACACGAACAACAACGACGAGATAGAGCCCGAGGTGGGCGAGACCCTACCATTCAGAGGAGTACCGCCGTCCGTGGCCAGGGAGATGGGAGTCAACCCGAGCTACAACACCTACATAGTGAGGGTATCCTGGACGCCGCCTGGAACCGTCAAGGATGGAGTCCTCTACCCGCATCCAGAGATAAAGGGAAGGACCGCAAAGGTCTACGACAGCTATGAGGACGAGGTCACATGGAAGACGCTGTTGCCGAGGCACATCGCCTACTGGCCTGAGGTGGCGAGACAGCTATGGGTCTACGAGATAAGGAGCGACGAGGCCCCGACCGGAGCCAAGGTGAAGGAGCACGTGGATGTCAACGCGGCGATCTTCGACGTCGAGGCGAAGTTCGTATACGATGAGAATAAGGAGCCTCCAGAGCTCGACATAACATTAAGCGGCCAGGGAGTGACCATATCCGCCAAGGGCACCAGCATCAAGGTTGTAGGCCTGATCCGCGGAACCTACACGCTCGAGGCCAAGTTCAAGGGCGAGCTCGTCGCCCGCACGCCGATAGACCTCAGCAACGTCAACGTCGGAACCGAGTCTAGAGACATACTCGTGGCCCTAACCGACGTGACCTTCAGGGCGGTCGACATGCTTGGAGGAGTGCTGGAGGACGCCAAGGTGAGCGTCTCGCCCGATGTCTACGCCGGGGAGCCGAGTAACATCGGCGGAATAATAACGATCAAGGCGATGGTGACGACCAAGCTATACACGGTCAAGCTAAGCTGGGTCTCGCCGGTCTATGGAACCGAGGCATCCGTCACGATAGCCGACACACCTGAGGGATTGGAGGCGAAGGGAGACATAGAGTTGCCTGTCGGAACCGTTACGGTGAGCGTTGTAGATCGCGAGGGTAGGCCGATAGCCGGAGCCGACGTGGTCTTCGGAAAGGTCACCGGGACCACCGACGCGTCTGGCAAGGCATACTTCGAGAAGGTGCCGCTGGAGAAGGAGGGAACCGGAATAACCTATGACCTAACCGTTAAGCGTGAGGAGCACGTGGTCTACTCCGGAACCGTGACCGTGAACAAGGCTAAGACCACGATAACCGTGCCTGGAGAGCTGTTCACGATAAGGGTGAGGGTCGTCGGAGCCGCCGGCCAAGGACTGCCATTCGCCAAGGTTGTCCTCAAGAGGGCTGGAGCCGAGATAGGAACCTACACAACCGATGAGGGCGGATTCCTCAAGATCGAGAAGATGGCGCTGAGCGACTACACGGTCGAGGTCGAGTGGAAGGGATTCAGAGGATCTGCCACCATAAGCAAGGACGACCTAATGGCCGGCAGAGCGGTCGAGGTAAGCCTGCCGCCATACACCGAGATAGCCGGAGTGCCGCTGACCTTCGGAGCGCTGCTCGCCCTGATAATAGGATTCATCATACTGGTGATCGTCATCGTAATCCTCCTAAGCGAGTACATCCGCTGGCGCGGCCGCAGGCTCGGAATCTACCCACCACCACCTCCAAAGAAGTAGGCATCCAAACTCTCCCCAATTTTTTAACCTCCCAAACTTTTTATGAAAAATCCCTGAATACCGAAATATTCTCAAGCTAATAACCTAGACGGGGCATGGTCATCCCAGATCCGAGTAGCTTGGAAAACTTATTTCAAGGAGGAGGTATCGTGTTAGGCGGGCGAAGAGGCTTGAAGAAGGCGGCGATCATCCTGCTATCCACGATCCTGATCCTAGCCATGATCCAGCCAACCCTAGCCCAAGAGCCTGGAAGAGACTTCGAATCGGCGCCCGAGATAGACCTATCCACAGGCTCGGCAAGCCTGAAGGGATCCCTGATCCAGGAGTTCGACCACTATTATAAGCTCGTCGGCCTAAGTAGCGGGGTCAAGGTAAGGGTCGTGGCAGAGCTCCTGGGAACCGGCGAGGTCTCGGGCTTCACCACCATAGCCCTATACTCGGAGAAGGGCGCCAGGCTGGCCGGCTCAGACCAAAACCTAGTAAAGGGCATGAAGCTCCGTCAAGAACTGACCTACACCCTGGGCTGGGCCCCGGAGAACCCGAGGCCAATCCTATACCTGAGGATAGGGAAGTCTAAGGGAGCCTTAAACTATACGGTCGAGATCACGGTCGAGAGGGTAGACGACGCCGGATCTGGGAGAGATGCCGGGAGGGATCCAAGCCAGGCGCTGGAGGCCCCGAGGGCGGCCCCCGGAGAGCCCGCAACCTTCACGGGCTACCTGGCCGGGGAGCGGCTCGGAGACGACCACGTAGACTGCTATAAGCTTAAGGTCATCCTAGAGCCTAAGCAGGTGCTGAGGGTGATCGTGGAGCCCTCGAAGACTATGAGATTGAAGGCAAGCCTCCTCTCAGCCGATAAATTCCCCCTAAGGAGCAATAAGTCCGTGGCCAGGGGGATGCCCATAACCCTCCAAGTGAGGGGGGACTGGCTCCCGGGAACCAACAACTTCTACCTAACCATAGATAACATGGATGGGAAGGGTGGGGAGGGATCCTACAAGGTTAGGGTGGAGGTCTTAAAGCCCGTAAACGCGACCGCGACCACGACCGCCATAACCACAGCCCCCGCAATCCTCAGCGAGGAACAGCTAAGATATATCCTGATAGGGGTCGCGGTCGCCCTAGTCGCCATAGCGGCCATAATCCTAATCCTTAGGAGGAGAAGGGGGATAAGGGTGGTCGAGACGGGTGAGGAGTGGTGGGGTGGGGGCTGGGAGGAGACCTGGTGAGCTATCCAAGCAATAGGTTCAGGATCGCGAGCGTATAGGCCACGGCCTCCTCAACCCTAATAGTCCTAACCCCCTGACCCGGAAAAGTGTTCAAGACGTAGTCGAAGGCGTCCTCGAGCCTGAAGCCCTGCCTCTCAGCAATCTCATAGAGCCCCTCCCTAGCCGACCCGAAGGCCACGCAGATCCTTCCAGCCTCCTTAACCCTCACCCCAAGCTCGCCGAGCAGGCCCGATACATCCCTACCCATCCTCGAGGTCGCTATCCTCAAGTCATATCCCCTCACGATCTCCGAGAGCCCCTCGCCAGCAACCCCGACCCTAAACCCTGGATAGACCTCACATCTCCTCCTAGAGATGGCCGAGACCCTGAACCCATCCCCCCTAGGCACGACCTTCAAGACGACCCTACTCCCAACCCTAAGCCTCTTCCTAACCCTTATAGGTCTCCCAAGCCCAGCCTCGATTAAAGAGCCCCTATCAGACTCGAGCACAAGCCCCTCCCTATAATGCTCGACATCCACGGACCTCGACTCGGGGTGGGTTGGGATGTTTAGGGGCGGGAGGATCCCAGCATATCTAAGCTCCCTCCTAATCCTATAGACCCTCCTCCTAAGATAGGGGGCGGTGTTCAGATACTCCATCAAGAGCTTCAGGAACCCGGCGTTAGAGTCATCCGGCCTATCGGGATCCACGTGATATAGGATGAGGGTATCGACCCTAGCCGCGGCCAAGAACCTCGCGAGCATCCCAACCCTGAGAGTCCTATCCCTGAGATGCGGCGTATCCTCCGCGAAGGAGGATGGGATCAATACATCGAGCCTCCTATCCCTTCTAGGGGCCTTAAACAAGCTCACCTCCTCCTAGACTTCCTCCGCCTCCTCCCACCAGCTCTATAGAAGGCAACCGCCAGGAGGATCGGGATTAGGAGTAGGAGGGAGCTAGCGACTAGATAGAGGTTCTGCTGAAGCCAATCAGCTTGAACGGTGGTCGTGGCCTTACCGGTTGTGGCCGCGGTGGCCTCCTTGGCCTCGGCCTCAACCGCCTCGCCCAACCCCTTATTCCCGGCCTCGTCTAGGGCCTCGGCCGAGACCTCAACCGCCTCACCGGGCTTGAGCCTGAACTCCGCCTCCCACCAGCCATCCTCAGCTCTACTCATCGCAACCTTCACAACCTTCCCCGGCACCCCTGGAAGCTTGGAGCGATGGCGGATCGTGAGGTTCACGGCTTGGAGGTCGCCGTCCGGGTCCTCGACCCTAACCCTACCCCTATAATGCCTCGGCCCAAGCCTCTCAACCCTAACCTCCAGGACCCTCGGAGGCCTAGAATATGATATCCAGCCTATCCTACCATGCTCGAGCTCCGTGAACCAGACCCGGTCCTCGGCCGGGGAAGCCCCACCTATCCTACCCTCAGCCTTGACCTCCCTAACCTCCTCTCCCTCGATCTCCCCGATAACCCATCTAGCCGGAGATACGTAGATTATCCTACCATCCTCAAGCCTATGGAGGATTATGTCCGTCGCCGAGCCCTTCTCAAGCCTCCAAGAACCCAAAACCCCTAGACCATCATCCAAGGCCATCACCACATCTCCGGCCGTCGCTATCAAGGCCCCGCCCTCAAAAGCCTCGACCGCTTGAAGCAGATCCTCGAAGCTCTTCGTCGAGTTATGGCCGCTCGAGAGATCATATCTCATGAGGGTCTTATGATCTGCGAGGATGGCCCAGAGGACATCGCCTAGGATCGAGAACTTGTCCAATCCCGGGAAGATCCGAGCCCTAACCTCCCCAACCCGCCTAACCCCCTCCAAGTCATAGCATCTAAGTAAGCCGAGCCTAGGGATACTCACCCAGAGAACCCCACCCGAGACCTCCAGGTCGCTGGCGGGAGCCGGAAGCTCGAGCTCCATCGACCTCGACCCCCCTAAATCCTTGATCAAGACCCTGCCATCGGGGGTTAACAGGATCATCTTATCCTCTGAGACGGCGAGCCTCCTCAACATCCCAGGAGATTCGACCTCCCTAACCTCCCCCGTCCCAAGATCTATTATCGCTATAACGGACTTAACTGGGTCATGGACATAGAGGTGGCCCGAGCGGTAGACTATTAGATCCGGGCTAAGCCTCGGAATATTCTCCAAGTATCTGGGCTGAGAGATCGGGGAGACCGGCCGAATCGATATGGATGTAAGAGTTGATGCGAGGAGAAGGAGTAGGATTATGGGCTTAAGCCTCATCGAGACCACCCGGCTAGATGTCGAGCAAAAACCTCAAGACCTTCCTAGAGTCCTCAGACCTAACCTCCATCAAGTGATAGGTCACAGCCTTTACGTGGATCCCATGCCTATGCCTCCCAGGATCATACGGCTCCCCGAGGAGCCTAAGCCTAAGATGGTTCTCCCCAGCCCCGCGCCTAAGCTCCTCGACCGCGATCTTCGAGGCCAGGAAACCCTCGGAGTCGAATAGGATTATGAGCTTCTCAAGCATGTCATAGAGGAGTTCTTGGAGATCCCTACCCCTGGCCTCGACAACCCTCTCAACCCTAGGCTCAACCCCCTCCATCGAGGAGACCAGCTCATAGAAGGCCTTAGCAGCCTCAACGTAAGCCTCCTCAAAGCTATCACCCCAAGCCTCGATAAACGCGTCGCTCATATGCTCGAGAAACCTAAAGCCCCCCATCCCCCTTAAAGAGGATTCGAGGAACACTTTAAAGCTGTCGCCAAGCCCGAACACGATCCGGCGAAAAAGATCTCACACCTTGACCCGTTCCATACTCCGGCCTCGGAAACTTTCTTATCGAGATCCACGATACTCGTCGTAATAGAGGAGGAGTTGAGGCGACGGATCAAGGGGCTGAGCGGGCCATGAACGATGAATTGAGAGAGTATGTTGAGAGGGTCTCGCGGAGGGTGAGGCTCCACGCCGCCATCCTCTTCGGGTCTAGGGCTAGGGGAGACCATGGCCCATGGAGCGACTACGACCTCCTCCTAATAGGCGACTTCAAGGAACCATATCTCGATAGGCTGAAAACCCTGCTCGACCTAACCGAGGGGATAAGGATTCCCATCGAGCCGCATCCATACACCTTGGATGAGGCGTTGAAGATGCTTGAGCGGGGGAATCCATCGATCGTCGACGCTGTCGAGGAGGGGAGACCCATCCTAGTGGGAGAGGGCTGGGAGAAGATCCTCGAAAGATATAGGAGCATGAAGAGGAGGGGGAAGCTTAAGAGAACCCGCAGCTCAATAACCTTCTAGAC
>Ga0209410_1001279_pt1 | contig 12174 bp, 14 predicted proteins | sample Mar14436cmmetaG_FD_184135 | JGI IMG/M metagenome (GOLD analysis project Ga0209410, IMG submission 184135) | Marine hydrothermal vent microbial communities from Guaymas Basin, Gulf of California to study Microbial Dark Matter (Phase II) - Marker... ... | reverse complement strand
CCCACCAGCCGCTCCAGCACCAACCCCCCGGGGATCCCCAGTTCCTCCCCCGCCTTGGTGGAGATAATGCCCGTACAGCGAAGCGGGGCTTTGGGCGCGCGTTCAAGGAGCACCACCTTCAGCCCGCCCCGTGCCGCTTCTCGGGCCACTATGGAGCCGGCAGGACCCCCACCCACTACAGCCAAATCCACTCGGAGCACGATCCCATCCTATCGTTATTGCCACCGCAATGCTAGGGCCCAAAAAGCACCTGACCACGGGCAAGAAGCGACGCTACATCGGGCGGGGTATCCGGCTTATCGGTGCGGGAATTTGCGGTTAAACTTGAACGAATTCACACAGGAAGCGTCTCGCTTTTTTCCGAGGAGGATGGGGTGCTCGTTCAATGGGGGATATTCGGCCTTTCCGCCCTGGCGGTGGTCATCGCCGGGTATAAGCTCGGCCGATACGGCGATGAGATCGCCGAGGCCACGGGTATAGAGCGGGCGTGGATCGGGATGCTGCTTTTGGCCACCGTGACTTCTCTCCCGGAGCTCGTCACCACCGTGACCGCGGGCGCCATCTCGGCCCCGGAGATCGCGTTGGGAAACATCTTCGGGAGCAACCTCTTCAACATGGCCATCATCGCCGTGATGGAGGCGATCTCCTTTTGGATCCTCCGTCACCGGGACCTGCCCCCCCTTCTTTCCCACGTGAGCGGGGATCAGCTCCTCTACGCCGCGGCCGCCATCGTACTGTCCTCGTTGGGCATCGTGGGGATAAGCTTCGCCAGCGGCCGCGAGTTCTTAGGGATGGGACCGGTAAGTTGGATCATCCTCCTTTTCTATCCCTTGAGTGTCTGGGCCTTGTACCGGCCGGGGGAAAGGGCGGACAGGGCCGCGAAGAGCCCTCGAGAAGCGGTGAGGCCGCTCCTCAAGTTCGCCTTGGCGGCGACGGTGGTGGTATTTGCGGGGATGTACCTCGCCCGCAGCGGAGAGGAGATCGCCCAGGCAACCCGCCTCACCGGTACCTTCATGGGCGCCATCTTCATCGCCGCCAGTACCTCCCTTCCCGAACTTATGTCCTGCCTGGGGGCGCTCCGGATACGTTCCTTCGACCTCCTCATGGGGAACCTCTTTGGGTCCAACATGTTCAACGTCTTTACCATCCCCTTCGCGGACCTGGCCTATCGGGGTGCCCTCCTTCCCTCGGGGTCCCCAAATCAGGTGGCGGTGGCGGCGTTGAGCATCGTGCTCATGGCGGTGGCGGCATTTGGGATCCAGCGCCGCTCTCACCGGCGGCTCTTGGGATTGGGCTATGAAGCGTGGGGGATCCTCGGGGGGTACCTGTTGGCCGTTTACATCCTTTTTGTCCGGGGGATCGAGTTCTGACCGATCTCTCGTGCGCCGTTCCCGCGCGGATGCGGCTTGTCCCGGGCCATGGCCCGGGGTAAAAATGAGATGCAACTTCATAAATGGCGGTGATGCCGATGCGCACTTTGATGGCGTTGCTCCTTTTGATGACAGGCCTCGCGACGGTGGGGGCTGAACTCAAGGTGGCGGTCAGCATCCCCCCGCTTCTGGACTTCGTGCGGCAAGTGGGAGGGGATCGGGTGGAAGCGGAGTTGCTCGTTCCCCCAGGCGCCGATCCCCATACCTACGAGATCCGCCCCGCCCAGATGAGGTTCCTGGCCCAGGCCAGGCTCCTTGTTGTGGTGGGGTTGGGGCTCGAGTGGTGGTTGGAGGACGTGGTCTCCGCCGCCGGGAATCCGGAACTGGAGGTGGTGATGACCTCGAAGGGGATCGCGGCCATCGATGGCGACCCCCATATCTGGCTCGATCCCCTCAACGCGGTGCTACAGGTGGCGGCGATCCGGGATGCCCTGATCCGGGCCGATCCCGCGGGAAGATTGACCTATGAGATAAACGCCGCCCGCTACATCTCGCGGATCCTCGCCCTCCACGAGGAGATAGAGGAAAAGATAAGCTCCTGGACACATAGGGAGTTCGTGGCCCTACATGGAGCGTGGGCCTACTTCGCCCGCCGCTACGGCCTGAAACAGCTTGCGGTGATCGTGCCCTATCCCGGTCGGGAGCCTTCGGCCCGGGAGGTGGCCCGGATAACCGCCCTCATCCGGGAGCGAGGGATACCGGCGATCTTCGTGGAGGTACAGCATCCCCCGGGGGTGGCCGAGCTCATCGCCGCCGAGACCGGTGCCGCTTTGGTCACCCTCGATCCCTTGGGCGGCGTGCCCGGACTGGAGGATTACCTCTCCCTCATGCGCTATAACCTAGAGCGGATGGAGAAGGCCCTGGGATGAAGCCGGTAGTGGAACTGGTGGACGTTTGGGTGGAGCTCGGGGGGCACACCGTCCTCGAGGCCATCACTATGCGGGTGGAGGAAGGGGAATTCGTGAGCGTGGTGGGACCAAACGGGGCGGGGAAGACCACGCTCCTCAAGGTAATCCTCGGGCTCGTCGCGCCCCAACGTGGAGAGGTGCGGGTGTTCGGACGGCCTCCCCGGGATCTCGGCCGGGACCGGGCCCGCATCGGCTACGTCCCCCAAGCGGAGGAGATCGACCTTCGGTTTCCCCTGCGGGTTATCGACGTAGTGCTCATGGGACGCTACGGAATCCTGGGATTGGGGCGGCGCCCCCGGCGGGAGGACCGCCGCGCCGCCCTCGAGGCCCTGGAACTCGTGGGCATTCGGGAGCTCGCGGGAAAGCTCATCGGGGAACTTTCGGGAGGACAGCGGCAACGGGCGTTCTTGGCTCGGGCGTTGGCAGCGAAGCCCAAGCTCTTGTTGCTCGATGAGCCCACCACCGGGGTGGATCCCGCCGCCAGCGAGAGCTTCTATGAGCTCCTACGTAAGATCCAGGAAAAGGATGTCACCGTCCTCATGGTGACCCACGATGTGGGGGTGGTCTCCCGCTACGTGGACAAGGTGGCCTGTATCAACCGCAGGCTCGTGGTCCACGGCCGCCCCGAGGAGGTGGTGACCAGCGAGGCCCTGGCGGAGATGTACGGTTGCGCCGCCCTCTTCTTCCACCACGGGCGCATTCCCCATATGGTGGTCCGTCCCCACACGGACTTCCGGGAGGAAGGAAAGTGAGCCTCCTGGGTTACGTGTTCATGCAGCGCGCCCTCATCGCCGGGACGCTGATCGGGGCCACCGCCGGCGCCATCGGGGTCTATGTGGTGCTGCGGGGATTCTCCTTCATCGGGGCGGGGATCGCCCACGCCGCCTTCGGCGGGGTGGCCATCGCATTGCTTTTGGGGATAGAGCCCCTCTGGGGAGCGTTAGCGTTTTCCCTCGCGGTCGCCTGGGCGATCGCCTACACCTCCCGGCGGGCGGCCCTGAAGGAGGAAGTGGCCATCGGGATACTATTCGCCGCTTCCATGGCGTTGGGGATCTTCCTCTTGAGCTTCATCCCGGGATACCGGGCGGATCTTTTCGGATACCTCTTCGGGAACATCCTTTCCGTGAGCTCCCACGATCTCCTCGTGAGCTTCGTCCTTGCAGGGCTCGTGTTCACGGCGGTGGCCGTGCTTTATAAGGAGTTCCTCTTCATCACCTTCGATCCCGGGATGGCCGAGGTATCCGGGTTCCCGGTGGGAGTGTTGCAAGGCCTGCTCCTTTCTTTGGTAGCGCTCACGGTGGTGCTGTCCCTGCGGGTGGTGGGGGCGGTGCTTGTGGCCGCGCTCCTCGTCATCCCCGCCGCCACCGCGTACCAGCTCGTGCGGGATTTCCATCGACTCCTGTTCCTTTCCGCATTGCTCGGGATCGCGGAGGTGGTCGGAGGGCTCATCATCTCCTTTTATCTCGACACCCCATCGGGCCCCACGATCGTCCTCCTGAGCGCCGCCCTCTTTGCTCTCGTGATGTTCTTGCGAAAACGTTCCCCCTAGATATCCCCCGGATTCGGGAAGAAGGGATCCCTCACATATAATCGGGCCGGAGGAGGGATAAATGGTGAGGCTTTCTTTTTCCTCGCTCGCGTTGCACCTCGAGCCGCCCCCGGCCACGGTGCGGTTCGCCAAGGAGAAGGGATTCCAGGGGGCCGAGATCTTGTGCGAGCCGCCATGGCATCCCCGGGCGTGGTCCCCCAGCCTGTTGCGGGCGGTGCGGGAGGCTGCGGGAGGGCTGACACTCTCCATTCATGCACCCACGGGGGACGTCAACCTCCTCTCCCGCAACCCCGGGGCGCGGCGGTTCGCCGAGGGGGAGCTTTCCCGCACCTTGGCCCTGGCCGCCCGGCTTGGGGCACGCTATGTCACGGTGCACTTGGGGTACCGTTCCACCGGTGTCCCAGGGGAACTCCCTATGGAGGAAGCCAAGGAGGCCCTGCGTCGGCTCCGCCGCCGGGCCGAGGACCTGGGCATCGCCCTCTGCCTGGAGAACGATCCCAAGGGAAGGTTCCTGAGCCTTTGGGATTTGAACGAGTACCTCCGGTGGCTTACGGAGCTCGAACTTGTGGGAACGTTGGACATCGGACATGCCTGGATCGCCCACGGCGAAGAAGCCCCGGCCCTCATCGAGAGGTGTGCCCCCCGGATCGCGGTGGTCCACGTGAGCGACAACCGCGGCGAGCATGACGACCATCTCCCATTGGGCAGAGGGGCCATTCCGGTGGAGGAAGTGCTTTCCCTCCTTAGGGGGGCCGAGCTTTGGGTACTAGAGCTTTTTTCGCCGGGGGGCGCGGAGACGTCTTTGGAGGTATTGGAAAAGCTCCGGGAGGGGTTCTGAATTGAAAGGAGATGGGGCTTGTGGCTATAATTTAGGTGCTCCCCCTTCCGCCCCGGCATTGTGTGCCCACCCATCCCGCCGCACGCCTCACCTCCCCCGGGGCGGAAGGGGCTTTCCCTTCCAAGGCTATGAGGATTGATCGCCAGGGGACCGCGGAGGAGGTGGCGGCCTTCGTCGCCGAACGTGTCCCCCCGGATGGGTGCGTGGTCCTAATCGGTGGGGTGGACGTGGGCAAGACGACCCTGGCTCGAGCCCTGAACCGTCGGCTGGGAGGGGAAGTGCTGGATGCGGATCTGGGCCAATCCACCATCGGCTCCCCCACCGCCATCACCCTGGGCACCTACGACGGGGGGATGCGCGACGGGTACTTCGTGGGTGACACTACACCCCGGGGCCACCTGGTCCTTGCCCTGTGCGGTACCCTGCGCATGGCCCGGCGCGCCAGGCGTCCGTTGGTGGTGGATACCGATGGCTTCATCGCGGGAAACGTCGGACGTTCCTACAAGCTGGCCCTCATCGAGGCATTGGACCCGGATCTTGTGGTGCTCCTTCCCAGGGGTATGGAGCTTGAGCTCTTGCGGCTCTCCTGTGCGGCCGAAACGGTGTGCGTGCGGATCTCCGGGGTACGCCAGAAGACCAGGGAGGAAAGGATAAGCACCCGGGAAGCCAACTTCCGCGCCGAGTTCGCCCGTTGCCGGGAGGTGGAGGTGCCGTGGGAGGAGGTAAGGTGGCGGGGAACCCTGCTCGGGCTGGGGGAGCCCGTGGACCCCAATACCCTGTCCAAGATGCTGGGCTGTGAGGTGCTCTATGCCCGGCGGGCGGGCAACGAGGCCATCGCGGTGGTGGACGGCCGGCCGCTTTCCGCCGGGGCGGTAAAGGCTTTTTGGGGCCTGGAAGAGCTTTACTTAATCCCCAAGAGCTACATGGAAGATAGGCTCATCGGCTGCTTCCGCGGGGGGAGGTTCGTGGGCTTGGGGAGGGTGTCCCGGGCCATGCCGGGAAAGCTGGTCCTTTCCGTCCCCCAAGGCGAGGTCCCGGAGGCGATTCAACCGGGTTGCCTGCGCATCACCGCTTCAGGAAGAGAACTGGGACGCTCCCTCCTTCCCTGAACCGCTCCGTAAGAAACCCAAGCAGGCCGCGAAGGCCAAAGACGCGATGATGCCCCACATGGGTCGGGGATCGTGGGGGAAGAGGTCCAAAAGCACCCCTCCGATGAGCGGGCCGGCGGACCAGCCGAAGGACTCCGCCAATCCCCATAATCCCATGTAGCGGCCGCGCTCCGCCGGGGAGGCAAGATGCGCCACCACCGCCAAGGCCGCCGGCATGAACAAGATCTCCCCCAGCGTGGCGACGCCCACGGCCCCCAAAAGGGCCGTGAAGGTGCGGAACCAACCCATGGAAAGGTAACCGAGCCCGTAAAGCAGCGCTCCCAAAGCCAATACCCGCCGACGCGATCGGCGCTCCAGGACCCGGGCAAGGGGATACTGCAGTGCCACCACCAAAAGCCCGTTCAAGGTCAGCATCCCCCCGAAGTGGGCGGTGGAGAGACCCAACCGGTCGACGACGAAGACCGAGAGGGTGGAGACGAGCTGCCCCATCACCAAAAACACAAGGAGCGAAAGCCCGATGAACTTCCGGAACACGGGATCGCGTAACGCGTCAAACACTTCGGCAAACCCCATACGTTCGGCGCGCTTTTTCCCTAGGGATTCGCGCAAGAACAAAAGGGCGACAACCAGACACAGTGCCGATACCGTTGCGGTCAAAAGGAACAGGGCCTGATAGGGCAAAAAGGTTTTGAGGAACCCGCCCACCGAAGGGCCCAAGGCCCAGCCCAAATTGGCCCCCACGCGGAGGATCCCGTAGGCCCTCATCCGCTCCTCTTCCGCGGAAAGATCCGCCACCATGGCCGTGGCCGCCGGCATCGCCAAAGCACCGGAGAAGCGGACCCCAAGATACAAAAAGGCGATGAAAATCACCCAAAGTTCGAGATGTATCGCCGCGGAAAGCCCAAGGAACAGAAGTACCCGCAAAGAGAGGGCTCCCAAAAGGACCGGTCGCCTCCCCAGCCGGTCCGAGAGCTCCCCGCCCGCCACCCGGGCCGCCGCGCCCGCCACCGCCGTGCCCAACATGATCGTCCCCACAAGCCCCATGGGGACGCCGCGGTCCTGATGGAGGTAGAGGGAAAGGAAGGGAAGGGAAAGGGAAAAGCCGGCCCCGGTGAGGAGCTGCACCGTTATCAGGGGCCAAAGCTTGAGGAGGAGTTTTCTCTCCGTGTGAAGGGCGCCGGCGAGCATTCCCGATCAGATGTTGAGGAAACCCAAGACCCAGCGGAAAAGGGGCGCCAGTGCTAAGGCGGGAAGAAGGTCCACCGCCGAGACCCTTTTCCACCCCAAAATCTCAAACCCCAGGGCGATAATCACCGCCCCGCCTGCGGCGGAGAAGGCGACCATCTCCGGGGCGGTAGGGGAGAGGGCACCCACATTCGCGACCAAAAACCGCCCCACCAGGGTGATCCCTCCCTGATACACCAAAAGGACCGCCAGGGAAAGGAGCACTCCCGGCCCCAAGGCCGCCGCCAAGGCCACGGAGGAGATCCCGTCCAGGACGGCTTTGGCCCCGAGTATCGACCAATCGCCGAACATCCCATCGCGCAAGGCCCCGAGGAGGGTCATCGGTCCAACACAAAAGAGGAGGCTTGCGGTGAGGAACCCCTCGGCCAAGGGGTATCCCCGGAACCACCGCTCCACCCGCTTGCTTCCCCGATCCAACCGCTCCTCCAGCCGCAGCCAAGAGCCCACGCATCCCCCCAGGATCACCGCAAGAAGCAACGGCAGCACGTCCCTGGACTCCAAGGCCATCCGGAACCCAAGGATCAGGGTAACGAGCCCCACGCCCCCGGTAGCCGCCTTGCGCACCCTTTCCGGGAGCCGCTCCCCCACCAAAAGGCCCACCGTCCCTCCCACAAGCACCGTGCCCATGTTGATCCAGGTCCCTATCATTCCGCCTCAAATATATCCGGCTTTTTCCCGATAGCATGGCGAAAGGGCCGGTCCTCCCGGCGGTCGTGGGCCCCTTGGCCCCCATCCTCCGGGAGGAGGTAACGAACGGCTATCCCACGGGTTCGGGGATCGATCCCTACCTCCGCCTCCACACCGAAGGCCCGGCGGATGTTCTCCCGGGTAAACACCGCCCGGGGGTCCCCATCCCCGAGGAGCTTCCCCTCCGCGAGGAGGAGGATTCGGGGGAACGTGGCGGCGAGGTTGAGGTCGTGGGTGGTGGCGATTACCGTGATCCCTTTCCCGGTCCAATCCCGGAAGAGCCGGATCAACTCGAGCTGGGCCTTGATATCCAGGTGGGCGGTGGGCTCGTCGAGGAGCAATACCTCCGGTTCCCGCGCCAGGGCCGCGGCGATGAAGGCCCTTCTGCGTTCCCCGCCGGAAAGGCTTGAGAGGCGCCTTTCCTTAAGATCCGCGAGCCCCACAAGCCCCAGGGCCCGCTCCACCGCCTCCCGGTCCTTTGGTCCCAGGCGGTCGGGAAAACGCAGGTGGGGAAGGCGCCCGAGCTCCACCAACTCCCCGACGGTGAAGTCGAAGTTAGCCCCCGGATCCTGGGCCACCGCCCCGATCCGTTTGGAGATCTCGCGGGAAGAGAGGCCGGATATCGGCCGGCCATCCAAATAGACCATGCCCCGCAGGGGCCGTAAGACCCCGGCGATTACCCGCAAAAGCGTCGTCTTCCCCGCCCCATTGGGCCCCACCACGGAAAGGAGTTCTCCTTCTCTGACCTCGAGTTCCACGTCCCTCAGCACTACTCGATCTCCGTACCCCGCGGTGACCTTCTCCAAAAGGATCCTCACCGTTGCCTCCGCCAAAGGAGCCAGAGGAAGAACGGCCCTCCGATGAAGGCGGTGATCACCCCCACGGGAAGCTCCACCGGGGCCAGGACCGTACGTGCCAGGGCATCGGCCCAAACGAGCAGGATCCCCCCGCAGAGGGCCGCGGCCGGCAGAAGCCCCCGGTGATCAGGCCCCAGAACCAGGCGCACAAGATGTGGGGCCACGAGTCCTACGAACCCCACCGTCCCGCACACCGAGACCGAGGCCGCGGTGAGGGAGGTGGTGATGAGCAGGAGGAAACGGCGCAGCCGAACGGGGTCTACCCCGACATACTGCGCCCCTTCATCTCCCAGCGCCAGGGCGTTTATGCGTCGCGCCAAGCCCCACAGGATCACGAGGCTTGGTCCCACCACGGCCCCCAAAAGCCATACCCGGGGCCAATCGGCCCGCACGAAGCTCCCCATGGTCCAGAAGACGATCTCCACAAGGCGCTTGTCCCCCGCGGAAACGAAGATGATGAAGCTCGTTACCGCTGAAAGCAACGACCCAACCGCCACGCCGGCGAGGATCAAGGCCGTCCCCGCACGCGCCCTTTTGCCCAGCTGATAAACCAGGGCCACCGCCCCCAGCGCCCCCAGGAACGCCCCTAAGGGGACGGGAACGGTTTCCCTGATCCCTAACGCGATCACCGCCGCCGCTCCTGCCGCAGCTCCCCCGGCCACCCCGAGGACATAAGGGGATGCCAAGGGGTTGTGGAAGATCCCCTGCATCACCCCTCCCGAAAGGGAAAGGGCCGCCCCCACGGTGAAGGCGAGGGCGGCCCGGGGGAAGCGCATCTCCCACAGGATCAGCCGCTGGGCGCGGGGCGCCTCATCGGGATGGAAAAGGGCGCTGAAGAGATCCCCGGGGCGGATCTTCGCCGGCCCCAGGAGGATCGCCCCGAAGACGCTGCCGGCCGCGACCAGAACGAGAACAAGGAGGACCCTGAGGGACACAGGCTATTCCCCGCCTCCCTCCCGGAAGGCCTCGGGGTGCAGGAGCTCCGCCAGCTTCCGGAGCACCTCCGCCACCCGGGTGGAGATCGCGGCCGAGGCCTTGAGGCCGTAGACCTTTCCGTTGGCGACAGCGCTTATACCTTGCAGGAGCTTGCTTTCGAGGACGTTCTCCACCTGGGAAGGATCGGTGAGGATCACCTCGGGATCACGCAGGACAAGCTCCTCCAGGCTCACTTGGGGGAAGCCGGCTAGGTCCGCGAACACGTTCTCCCCACCGGCCCTGAGGATGAGCTCGTTCTCCGGCGTACCCCGGCCCGCGGCCCACGGAGCGGCATCCGGGGCGGACATGTAAAGGAACGCGACCTTGAGCCTGGGCAGGTCTAATACCCGGGCTTCTGTCCGCAGGATTTCTTCAGCAATGGAGCCCACCAGGGCCGCGGCAGTGTCCCTCAGCCCTACCGCGGTTCCCACCGTTTTAATAGCGTCGAAGATATCGGGGATGCCGCGGATGTAGCCCCCGGGTCCACCCACGGTGAGCACGGTTATCCCCAGCTCTTCCAACTTGTCCCTGACCTCTCCCCATGCCCCCAGGACGAGGTCGGGCTCCAGGGCGACGATGGCCTCCACCGAGGGAGAGAAGGAGGGACCGACCGAAGGGAGGTCGGAAAGCTCCGGCGGGTTATCGGGGGACTCGGCCAATCCCACGATCGTCCCCCCGGCACCCAGGTCCAGGAGGATCTCGGCGTACAGGGGGAGGATGGTGACGATCCTTTCCGGCCTCTCCGCGATGGTGATCTCCGCGCCCCGGTCGTCCACCACCGTGACCGGGAACGCCAACGCCGTTCCCATCAAACAGAGGACCGCCCAAAAGGCCATAAACTTCCGCATCTTCACTTCACCTCCTTTTGAAGCTGTGGGGAGCTCAAGCTGGCCCCGCCTGGAACTCCGCCGCCACCACGGTATTCCACATCAGCATCGCTACCGTCATCGGCCCCACCCCTCCCGGCACGGGGGTGATGGCCTCGACCTTCTCCGAGAGCGCCTCGAAGTCGGTATCTCCTACGAGCCTGAAGCCAGATTTTTTGGTGGGATCGGGGACGCGGTTCACGCCCACGTCGATCACCACCGTTCCCTCCCGCACCATGTCCGCGGTGATGGCCCGGGGCCGCCCGATGGCCACCACCAGGATATCGGCCTGCCGGGTGAACCGGGCCAGGTCGGGGGTGCGGGAGTGGCATACGGTCACGGTGGCGTTGGCCCCGGCCTTCTTCTGGATGAGGATGGCGAAGAGGGGCTTCCCGTTGATGTTGCTTCTGCCGCAGATCACCACGTGCTTTCCCTCGGGGGAATAGCCCGATCTGAGGAGCATCTGCCACACCCCGTGGGGGGTGCAGGGGAGGAGATAGGGTTCTCCGATGAGGAGCTTCCCCACGTTTACCGGATGAAAACAGTCCACATCCTTTACGGGATCGATGGCCTCGATCACCTTGCGCTCGTCGATGTGCTTGGGAAGGGGAAGCTGCACCAGGATCCCGTGGAACTTGGGATCGTGGTTGAGCTCCTCTATCTTCGCGAGCAACGTCTCCTCGGGGGTGTCCTCGGGGAAGACGATGGTTTCGGAATACACCCCCACCGCTGCGGCGGTCTTGCTCTTTTGCTTCATGTAGGAGATGGAGGCGGGATCGTCCCCCACCCGGACCATGGCCAGACCCGGGGTAATCCCCTTTTCCTTGAGCCGCGCCACCCGTTCCCGTAACTCCTCCACCACCTGCGCCGAAAGCTCCCGTCCCGAGATGATCTTGGCCGCCATGACCACCCCTTTCGTTTGCTGAAGACGCTTCGGAGCATTATAAAAGTGCGGAGGTCCGATGGAAGAATGGAGACGCTCCCTTGAGCCCAAGATCGAGGAGGCCCGGGCCCGACTGCGGGGAGTCCCTCCGGAGGAGCTGGCGCGCAGGGGCGGGGCCCGCTTGGTGGGGGACAGAATTCGACTCGAGTTCCTGGGACGGACGTACACCCTGGATCCCATGGACCTCAGGTTTTACCGGCCCGACGGGAAGCCGGCCCACGTGGAGGAAGAGGCCATGCTTCTGGATTACCTGTGCAACGCCGATGGGGCGGCGCCCTCGGGCCGATGGATCGGGTTCCGCGAGCTCCCCCACGGACACTTCTACTTCCGCGCATTTCAGGGCTATACCGGCGACGAGCTCGTGCGGCGGCTGGATTCCTCGGGGCTCCGGCGGGCGGCGGAGCGGGCCGGGGGGAAGCCGATACCCCTGGGGGATCTGGGGTACGAGTTCCGCCCCCTGCCGTTGATCCCCGTCGCGGTGGTGTGGTGGGAGGGGGACGAGGAGTTTCCCCCTAAAGCTTCCCTCCTCTTCGATGCCAACGCGGGTCGTTACCTTCCCACCGAGGGCTTGGCCATCCTGGGGAGGCTCCTTTGCCGGCGGCTGATCGAGCTCGCCGAGGGCTGAAGTTGGCAGTGGCCGGGAAGGGCGGAGTGGGGAAGACCACCCTGGCGGCCCTTCTGGCCCGGGCCGCGGCGGCGCGGGGCTACCGAGTGCTGGCGGTGGACGCCGATCCCAACCCCACCCTTGCCCCCACCCTCGGTTACAC
>Ga0209410_1001277_pt1 | contig 12186 bp, 8 predicted proteins | sample Mar14436cmmetaG_FD_184135 | JGI IMG/M metagenome (GOLD analysis project Ga0209410, IMG submission 184135) | Marine hydrothermal vent microbial communities from Guaymas Basin, Gulf of California to study Microbial Dark Matter (Phase II) - Marker... ... | reverse complement strand
GGATTCCGGGAATTGTAAGGCTAACAACCGTTTAACGCTTCCTTTGATCTCCAGCGAAACGAAGGAATGATCGTCGGAATAGCATCATGGCCGTCGGAAATAATTAATCTTACGAGTGGCGTTTACTTTTTGCCAAATCTCTAATTGTCTCGTATGTCTCAAATTCGGGGGCTAATGCATCATACCAGTTGAATCTGCCATATGAGAGCTTTTTAACTAGGCCCGGTCTTCCCATGTCCCCGCCGTGCAGGGGATAGATGAAGATTATTCCTTTCTTGGAAAAGAATTCATCGGCTCTTATTAGAAATTCTCTCGCCTCCTCCTTGCTTAACTCTTGGCTGAAAACATAAAGTTGAGTTCTTCCCGGTCCTCCATAATCTATTCGAGCGAAGATTGGAATGCCATATTTTTCCCCGACAATATTTACTAGCTTGTCCCATAATTCTTCATTGAAGTCCCCTACTTTCCCTGTAGTCTTATCTTTGATCTCGTCTGGTAAGGGAGAAACCATTGCAGCGTCGACATTAACGTACTTTTCGGGAACTTCTATGATGGAGCTTCCGCGAATCACGGCGACCCATGTTATAACGTAAATATATCTGCCCTTCCTTTCTCCATATTCATGTATCTTATTTACGATTTTCCAGGCGGCTTCATAGCTCTCTTTCACAGCTGGATGCTCAGGGTCCTTCGTCAATATCTCCATTAAATGAGCCTGCATGTAAAGCATATCTATCCAAATTGCATCTACACCGGCATCTATCTGCTTATAAATTCTATCAAGAAATATCTTTTGGAAATCTGGGTTTGTGATATCCGGGAAGTACTTTTTCATTCTCTGCTTAAGCTCCTCCTCGCTTGGACAAGCCTCGCCTTCGCCAATATCACCCCACCTCTTTGCCCAGTAACATTGAATATCCTTCTTACTCTCATCGATTCCCCACTTTCTGGGGTCTAAAGCCATCTGCCACGCTTTCTCTCTGTCATCCGGCTCCAGAATTAAATGAGACTCGCCAGCTTCTTCGGGATAGAGAAACTCCGCTTGCACCCCTCCGCAGAAGATGACATTAGGAAATTCACTTTTTATTTTTGAGATTGCCGCCCTCAAATGCTCGTAGCTATAGCCAAACAGTTTACATTTCTCTTCCCATTGAGGTAGATCGGAGCATTTGTCCGGGCAGGGTTTTTGGGTTAACCAGCCTAGGAATATAAAATCTGGCTTTAGCTCTTTTAGGATTTCTATTACATCATCTATACTCCTATTTACAACTCCGCCGTCAGTTACGTATCGGTACTGAATAGCAACCTTAATATTGCCTAATTTGCCGAGGCTCTTCTTTATTCCTCTCTTTTTTTGAGCAAGCTCTTTTATTGTTTCGTAGGTTTGAAATTCGGGGGCTAGGGCGTCGTAATTTTTAGATTCGCCAAAAGATAGAATCTTTGCATCTTTACCCATGAAGCCGCCGTGCACAGGAAAAACGAATATTATTCCTTTTTTTGAGAAGAATTCATCCGCCTTCTTCAAAAATTCTTTCTGCTCATCTTTTGTTAGTTTTTGGCTGAATTGCCCCAGAGAGGAATTTGCTGTTAGGCTCCAATCTAAAACGGCAAGTATTGGTAAATCCACATTCCTCTTCTTCAGTTTAGAAATAATCTCATCCCATCTACTCTCATTCAACTCCATATTCAATACTTCTTCTTTTGTTAGCGCCACAGTTACGAAGTCTAAATCGGGAGTGGGATAAGGAAGCTCAACAAACGTCCAGAAGCTCCCTATGTAAATGTATTTCCCTTTTTCCATTCCATAATTGCGGATTTCTTTCAGTAAGTGATCTATAGCTTGCCAGCTCTCTTTCACCGATGTGTGATTAGGGTTTTTAGTTATCTCTGCCAGAAACCTCGGCTGGGCGAAGAGCATATCTATCCATAATCCATCAACCCCGGCATCTATCTGTCTTTTCGCCCAGCTCAAGAATAGATCTTGAAACTTCTTATTTGTAATATCTGGGAAGTAACCATACTGACCAGTCGGGCCTTTCTGAGCTAATCTTTGAAGTTTTTCTTTTGAGTAGTTAATTCCCCACTTTCGGGGGTCTAAAGCCATCTGCCACGTTTCATTTTGAGAATAGATCCTTCCCGTCAGCGGATTTCTTTCTTTGAGCGCAATTCTTTGAGCGGGAACTGCCCCAATAAAAATGATGTTGGGAAATTCCTTCTTAAGTTTCTTTAATGTCTCTTCAAATTGTTGATAGGTATGTCCCGCTTGATATGCTGCATGTGTTGGAGGCAGCGATTCTGGAGTGGGAATCCATCTCCACCACACCCGAAAAACGAGATCAGGATCTGTTTCTTTCAAGATCCTTACCAAATCATCATAGGTTCTCCACTTTGAGGGATTATAGATGCCATCTGTTATCCTCTGATAAAGTATAGCGACTCTTATCTGACGGAGATCCTTTATATGCTTAATATCCAAAATCTCAATTTGTTTTCCCCACATATGAATCGTAGCAGCATCCTTTCTCATCTTCGCTCTAAACCAAACCCTTAACCCATCCTTTTTGAACTCGACTTTTAAATTTAAAGGGAAATACCTTTCTCCTTTATCTGTTTCAATTCCGTAGAAGCCGCCCTCCAAAGGAATGTACCTTATAGTTCCCTTTGCAGTGACAATCTCTACTTCAAAAGTTCTCTGAAAACTCCAGCCTATTAGATAAGCGAAGAAGAACAATATTCCCAAAATCCCAAACACTATTAAGATGATTTTGTTTTTATTCACCTTTACCATAATATTCACTATTATTTGATGCTCAAAAAGATTTTCCAAAATAACCTCTATTTATCCAAATGGCCTTCAATACATTTAATTCACCAAGGGACTTTTCTGATTTAACAGCACCATTTGCCACGCATAAAAATTCTTACGCATGAGCCGACATAAATTAAAAAATAACTGGTCACTAGCATATACATCGGATTTTCATGAAGTAATCCAGCGGAGCATTTTAAGGCTATAAACCGCGAAGGGAACAGGAGCCGCACCATACGAGCATGAAGCCGGGACTTCAAGCGAATACTGCAGTAGAAGCCTTCAGGAAGCCTTTTGAAAACAAAAATCTTTTTACATCACAGGCATCGATAGCTAGCGATTTCTTAGGGATCAAATGGAACAAAATATGCTTAGATAATCAAATTCCTCCAAAATTAAATACTATCACATTCGCTTTGCTTTCAGCCTTGTTCCCCTCATTATCATATGCAACAACTTTTATCTCATGCCTTCCAATAGCAAAATCATTCCAAAGCCATGAATATGGTTTATCACGATCGACAAATTTCAATACGTCATCAACATAAAATTCAACCTTGCTTATTCCGCTCTCATCGAATGCATCCGCCTTTATTGTTATTTTCCCAATTATAATTGGGACTTCTGATGGAATCACTTCTTTATCAAAGAAATAGAGATGTTTTCCCGGTCTTTCAATATGGACCAACGGGTTTCCATCAGCTTTTTTTCCAGCCAATTCCACCATTGTTTCATAGGTACCAAACTCAGGGGCAAGGGAGTCATAGCCTCTCCAAAAGCCATAGGATAGGATTTTAGCATCGGATCCCATGTCTGGACCATGAATAGGATATATGAAGGTAATGCCTTTTCTTCTGAAGAACCTATCCGCAATTTTTAGAAATTCCTTCTGTTTTTGAGGAGATAGCGTCTGACTGAAAATTTCCATGGGCGAATCGTCATATCCATAATCAAAGAAGACGAATATCGTGACATTCTGCATCTTCTCTCTAATGAGGGATAATTTCTCATTCCATTTCGCCTCATCAATTTTCAAGTTCATTATCTCCTTTTGACTAACACTTCCCGTTATAAAGTCCAAGTCGGGGGGTTGATATGGAAAGGTTGCAGCCGTCCCCCAGCTTCCAACATATACATACTTTCCATATCTTGAATATCCATACTCATGTATTTTATCTACAATTTGGGAGGAAGCTTCAAAAGTTTCTCTTACTGCCCTATGATTTATATCGCCAGTGATCTGTCTAAGGAGATGCGATGGCATAAATAACATATCAATCCATATCGCGTCCGCTCCAGCATCGATCAATCTTTTCGCATGGCTTAAAAATAATTCTTGAAATTTAGGATTTGATGGATCAGGGAAATAGAATGGCATTTCCTCTTTTGGATTGTATGGCTCTTTCTTTACCCAGCCATGCCTCTTCGCCCACCACGTCTGGAACTTCTCCCTTGTCATCGGAATGCCCCACTTCGACGGATCCAAAGCCATCTTCCAAGTCTCATTTCTTAAGAAAATTTCACCCGTTATTGAATTTCTGCTACAGGGATTAAGAAACTCCAGAGGAATATGAACGCCGATCATCACATTCGGCATCTCCTCCTTTATCCTTCTAACTGCATTCTGGAACTCTGCAAAACTGTAACCGTGCTCCCTGCATCTTTCATACTGATCCTGAATCTTCGATGGATCGATACATTCCGGTGGAGCATCCAATACATCTTCACAATGTTCAGGGCAGGTAATCCAATGATGAAAAGCACCGAATACAAGATCCGTTCTTACGCCTCTAAGGATTCTTATAACATCATCATGGCTTCTATTGAATAATTTGCCATCCGTTATAGTCATGTAAAAACAGGCCACCCTAACATTAGAAAGCTTCTCCCTCGCCACTGCTTTTACATCATAGGGTACGACGAGAGCCCCTACTTGCTGCGCCGCTCTCAGATCACCCAATTTGACATCTTCAAGGCTTGCCGCTGTTAGCATCAGCGCTGAACACAGCAATCCTATTATCAAGATTTTTCTCGTTTTCCATATTAAAAATGAATGTCGCGAACCTATCAACTTCCTCTGCGCACCTGTGATTCAGTATAGACATTTTTAAGCGGTCGAATAATTGTGCCAGTTCCACCCTCCGGGTTCATATCGAGGATTACGAGAAGACCTCTATACCCCTTCTTCCTTATGATTATTTCGTAAACCTTTCCAAGCTTGAAGGAGCTATTTATCTCTCCGTTGCTGTTAGTGTAACCTATGAATGTTCCATTTATGTATATCTCAGCCTTCTCGACAGGGCGCTCATTGGATGTGATGCGTATGATCTCAAACCTTTCATCATTGCGATCTTCCACAAGCCTCATACTAAATGACAGGGCTCCTCTAAGCTTCACATTTACAAGTCTTTCTTGAGAGTAAAATCCCTCCTTTTCAACGTAAACTCTATGCCAGCCTTCATCCTTGAAGAGATAGACGAGCATGCCACTAGAATCAGTCTCGCCTATGAATGCCATCTTCGCCGACGAATAATGATCCTTTGCAACGTAGACTCTGGCTTTCTCTACGGGATTTCCCATCCGATCTTTAATGATTATCTTAACTTCATCCCCAACGGTTACATCTTCAGGCTCAAGGTCTATCTTCAGCTTGCTGAGTGATTGTGAGGTAAATCCCTTCACCTCCACTTTGATAATATCTGGATTATTTAATGTTAAGGCGGCAACCGCAATTATTATTAGGGCTACCGCTGCCAGAATAATCCTCATGCACATTCTCCCCCATAACACGCATCCCTTCTCTTTGATTTGGCTTTTATACTTTTTCAAGTTTGCAAGGCTACAAAAATTTTTTGCATATCAAAATCTACACGTTGAGCTCGGCGAGGCCGGAGTGAATGATAAAGCTAAAATTATCTTATTAGAGATTTTATGGGGGGAGTTATGTGCCAAGCCGTTAGAAGAATATTCTACAGTATTAATGAGGAAGTTAGGGACGTATTGGCCGTCGCTTTAATAGCGGCTCTCTTAGCCTCATACTATTTTAGTGGGCCGACTGGCAAGGCCGATGTAGCAATGCATCTCTCAAGGGTTAGGATCATAATGGACTGTTTTCCCAAAATACCAAGATGGAATCCTTACTGGTATTTTGGGGTTCCCTTTCTGAGGACTTACTCGGGACTCTTCCATTATTCTCTAGCCGGACTTTGCCTGTTCCTCTCCTTCATATTTCCAGGTCTGCCAAAGAATGAGATCATCTTCCTTGCGGTTAAGGTGTATACACCTCTTATCTTCGCTTTGGGGGCAGCCGCGATCTACTTTCTCGCCCGCGAGCTCGGGCTTCCACGTTCCGGATCGATCTTCTCATCGATCCTCCTCGTCACATCCTATAACATTTATGGCTACTGGGCTGTTGGCTCCTACCCTAACATCTTATCCCTCATGATCTCACCGCTTCCCCTAGCCTTATACATCAGAAGCCTAAAGTGGAGGGACTTGAAATACGCGGTTCTGGCGGGATTAACGTATGGGATTGTAGCCCTCACATACCTGTCGAACGCTATATACCTCATAATCTTCTTTGCTATGCTCTCGGCTCTCATGGCAATACGGATGCCAGAGCTACTCTACATCGCAAGAAGGATCGATCAGCCTCCAGAGTATACGTTGACGCTTCTGAAGTTTGCCCTTCTCACAGCCGCCTCAGCATTAGCTACAGCCGCATGGTGGCTCATACCATTCTACACGAGCGTCACGGCGAGTCGATCAATAGTTTCGGCTAGGGCGCACAGACCCATCGCACCAACTATTATCCGGCCTTCCCCAATTGAACAGCTCATGTGGATCAGCGGAATCAGGGGATTCACAAGTAAGACGCCGGGCATCTGCCACTTCGCACTTGTGCTCTTAAGCCTATTCTTCCTCATCAGGCTGTGGCGAACCTCTGAGGCCGATGGCGTCTATATGGCCATAGCCGCACTATTCCTCTGCTTCCTTCCATGCCTAGGCTATAGGATAACCTTTCTACCGATAAAACGAGCCGCACTATTCCTCTCGCTCTTTGGATCACTAGCCGGGGGCTTTGCGATCTCAGTCCTATTGAGAATATATGACTTGATTCTAGAGAAGAAAGCAGGTGATAGGAGAGGTAGATTCCACAGATTGATCCTGCTGGTTCCCGCACTCTCATGCATTCTAGCATCAATATTCACGCCGCTCATACTATTCATTAAGCCCTTTGAGGCGTCGCCGATTCCGTCCTGGAATTGGAACTTAGAACGTAAGGTTAAGCTGGGTGAGAGGATAGGCTTGGATGGAGGATACGGCTTAAACCTAGTCTCTAATGTCTGGCAGTCGGGTGGAGGCTCAGTGGAGAGCATGTATATACTGAATGAGTTCGCATATACCTTCTGGTACTACATCATATACAGCCGGGAAAGCACATGTTTACCATACTTCTCAAGGAACTATAACATCAGATATATTAGGGGCGTCATGCTTGAGGGATTGAAGAGGACGGATCTGCGGGGACTATATGAGGTTTCGGGCTTCAATTCATCTATAGTTGAAGTCATCCCTAAAGGTTCATGGCTTATACTCCATATTGGACCAGCAGACAGATATATTCAATTATTCATCTCAACCGCTCTGTCCGGCGAGACTGAACCGATACTCGTGAATGGAGGGAGTTACCTTGATGAATTCTCAGCTGAGGAACTGAGGCGATTCGATCTTATATACATCTCAGATATGAACTTGAGGGATGAAGATAGATGCTTCAATCTGATAACCTCATACTTGAGAAGTGGAGGCGTAGTCCTATTCGATATAAGCAGGATTCCACCCATGCTCTCCGAGAACCTCATGGACATACTGCCAGCGAAGAGAATATCCAAGGAGAAGTCGAATCTTAGGCTCGTTCTATCACCACTCCTCAAGAAGGCTGGAACATTCAAATTTAGGGAAATAAACGAGACGATCATCGCATACGCTGAGGAGCTGAACGCGAATGCCGAGGCGATAGCCTGGGATGAGAACGGAAGACCAGTGATCGCGATGCTGAAGAAGAACGGCGGATACATCTTCTGGAGCGGAATAAGCATTCCTTACTTGGTAATGCTGAGTAACGATCATGACGGAGCCCGCCTACTCATAAATCTCATGCATCTATTCACATTCCAAACGGAAAAGACTGCTCATTCAGGATCGGTCCGTCATGGAAACCTAACGATGATATCAACGGACGAGTATGAGATCGCATTGTCCAGCCTATCGCCGGATGACGCCGTATGGTTCAAGATGACATACTATCCAGGCTGGGAGGCAATAATTAAGGATGTAGGCGAGAAAGTCAGGATATTCCCCGCCGGGCCGAATATGATGCTCATCTTCCCGGGAAGAGAAGGCCGGCTTAGGATCATCTTCCGATTTGGGAAGACAATGGATGTGATCTTGGGCGAAATAATAAGCGTCTCATTTTATATAATATTGCCCATATATTTTATGCTGGGTGGAATCCGCAAAAAGAGTATTATCCAAAAGCTGAGGCAGCTTCTGAAACTGAAAATTCCGGTAAAGATGCCCATAAGGGCATGTTCGGCCTAAAATCATGAGGACAGTATCTCCTTTGCGCTTGAGATCCATCCTGAAGCAGTCTTCTCTGAAACTTTCAGTTTCTCGGATAGAACCTTCGGGCTTGACTTGGCTAGTTTCTCAACGGAGTCTATACCAATATCCTTTAGTTGCCGAGCTCTTTTCTCGCCTATCCCCGGAACCTTTCTTAGATCAAGCGTCTCCTTGCTTTTTATGGTCTCCGCAAGGAATGAACTAAGCGTCTCCACATTCTCCTCATGCATCGTTGACCTTCGAACATCAACTGGAATCCCCATCTTTAATGCTTGCTTTACGCTTAAACCAACGGCCTTCAGCTCATCCCTGCTGAAGCCCTTGCCAACTCTAATCCTCCGCTTCCTCTTCACTATCGCCTTCAACTTCATGGATGAAGTCACCTCTGGATCTTAGAGAATTAAAATGTAAACAATGAGATTTAAAGGTTAATTTGCCATTATTGCTGGATTCGCAGATCAACTACTCCCTCAAATGCTTTCTCAGCGGGTCCTGACATGAGAATCCTATCGTCCTCAAATTCCACCCTAAGATCTCCGCCGCGTAGATGAACATTGCATTTGCCGCTGACCCTCCCCGTTAATCTTGCCGCAACAACGGATGCGCATGCTCCAGTCCCGCATGCCAGAGTCTCCCCAACGCCTCTCTCCCAAACCCGAACCTTCAATTCATCCTTATTCAAAACTTCAGCGAACTCTGCATTAGTCCTCCTAGGAAATGCCGGGTGATTCTCAATCTTAGGCCCATATCTCTCAACTGGGAATCTCTCAACATCATCGACGAAGATCACACAGTGGGGATTTCCGACGGATAGGCATGTAACCCTGAAGATTTCACCGTTAAGATCCAGCTCCTCATCTATGCACCTTCCACTCCCAATCATGGGGATCATCCTTCTCTCGAGGATGGGAGAGCCCATATCCACAGTTACCGACTCGACAGATCCATTCTCAGTTCTGAGCCAGACAGTCTTTATTCCAGCGAGGGTCTCAATCTTCATCTCTGTCTTACTGACTATCCGATTTTCGAAGCAGTACTTAGCCAAACATCTAATCCCATTCCCACACATCTCAGCCTCGCTTCCATCCGCATTGAAGATCCTCATCTTCACATCCGCAACCGAGGATCTACAGACGAGAAGCATTCCATCCGCTCCAACTGAGAAACGTCGTCTACATAGCATCTCAGCTGTTCTCTTGGGATCGATCCCATCGAATACTTCATTCGTATTATCGATCACTATGTAATCGTTTCCCAGACCATGCATCTTCCAGAATCTCAGCTTGACCATCCGAGCATCTTCTCCTCCAAAACCCGCCAGTACATCCCCTTATGACCAAGATTTGAATCCTTATTAGTCTTTGGATCTGATAGTTAGGATCGGATGATGCATGTGAGACGTTCAGTCGCGATTATGGGATGGACATTATGGGATGGAAGGGGCAGAGTTCCAAATGGAGCTGCGATCGTAACGTACGAATTGACAAGGAGACTCTCGAGATACTTCGATTGTGAGATGATCTTCGAGACGAGCGATCACGAGAAGGCTTGGAAGATCAAGGATCTACCTGAAGGCTTTAGGGTGAGGTTCATTCCAAGAATGAAGGTTCCATGGCATCTAAGCGAGGATCTACTAAGCGAATATGATATGATACATATCTGGGATACATCCATTCCCTTCACGTATAGGTTATCATCTAATCTACTATTGCCGCACTGCTACACGCTTCATTCGGCAATTTCGATTATGGATTGGGCTGCTTTGGCATCTGCATTATACATTCAGGGGTATGACATGATAAGCCTAGGCAGCAAGTGCCTGGCTGAAGCCCTGAAGAAGGTTTGGAATACCCAAGCGAGTGTGATCCCATATGGTGTTGACACGGAATTCTTTAAGCCCATGGATAGGGAAGAATGCAGGGAGCATCTTGGAATTCCGCATGACAAGGTGATCCTTGGATATTTAGGGAGGATCTCAAAGTTAGATGTGATCTTAGCCTACGAAACCATTAGGGAGATTAAGAGGAGACTGGGTAGAGAGGATATGATGCTTATTGTCGCGGGAGGGAAAAGGAGGGTAGAGCCGATTAATGTTAGGGATGATCTCATATACTTCGGGTATCTAAGGCATGAGGAGCTGCCATACTTCCTTAATTCATGCGATATCTTCTTCAATCCAACGGCTGGAGCCCGTGAAGGCTTCGGGCTTACAGTAATCGAAGCAATGTCATGCGGCCTGCCAATAGTCACCTCAGACTGGAACGGATACTCGGAGACGGTCTCGTCGGATGTTGGATTCCTAGCACGCACATGCTGGGAGAATGGGGATGTATGGATAAATCAAGAGGATCTGATATCCGCATGCATGAGGCTGATATGCGATGATGAATTAAGAGCCGAGATGGGTAGGAAAGCCCGCCTAAGAGCCGAGAGATACTATAGATGGGAGAGATGCATAGATGAATATCGCATCAGATTTCTCGATCTAATGCGGAGAACGCCGCCTGACGAGCCGTATAAGCCAAGCCGGATTAAATTGAGGACTGATAGGGGGATGATAGCCTACTCAATCTATGATGTACTTAAGAATCCGGGGATGCTGTGGACCTACTTTGAATCCATATATGCGGGATTCGTCTCAGACCGGAAGATCGAGAATGGCGGATGGAGGAGAGTTCTCTGCATCGATAACATACTGAACCTCCCTAAGTATAGGGCGAACATGAAGAGGGCTTTGGAGCATCTTGGAAGACTAATATCCATGCATCTTCCAGCCCTAGCCGAGATGCTTGGGGCTCCATGAATCATGAGGTTTTTAAGTGTTGCATGAGTAATCTTATGGGATGAAGATGAAAGAGAATTTGTCAAGGGACGATTTTAGGAGAAGAGCGGGAGATATTGTTTGTCAGGTTCTCAGGAAGACTGCGGCTCTGGAATTTGGAACCTTTAAGCTTCCAAATGGAAGGATAACTCCGTACTATATAGATTTGAGGGTTATCCCGAGTTTTCCAGATGCATTTGAGAGGATATCAGAGATATACGTTGATGCGATAAGGAGGGATCTTGGAGGGGAAAAGTTCGATAGAGTCTCAGGGATACCGCTTGCTGGAATGGCATTCGCCGTTGTAGTAGCCTATCGCTTCCATAAGCCCTTCATCTACGTTAGACAGACAAGGAGATTGAGGGGTAGGGAGAGGAGGGTGGAGGGGATTCTCATGCCCGGAGACAGGGTTCTATTAATAGACGACTTGGTCACGACTGGTTTAAGTCTGGAGAGAGCTGCTAAGGCCATAAGGGCTGAGGGGGGAATAGTTACTGATGCATTCGTCCTACTCGATAGGGAAGAGGGGGGAGAGGAGAGGCTGGCACGAAATGGGGTGACACTTCATCCGATCCTGAGGATCAGTGATGTCGCAAGGAAATTGCATGACATGAATGTTATTGGAGATGAGGAGTTACGGGTCATCCTAAGCCAGACGGTGGAGGATTGATCCTAAGATTTATTGGATGCTTCGCATAATCATTTCAGATGATCCCTTTAAGTTCCCTTAAGGTTCTAAGAGGCATCAGGAGCAGATGCTAATAAAGGAGATAATACTGGAGAACTTCATGTCCTATGAGTATGCTAGGATACCGCTTAAACCCGGAATCAACATAATATGCGGTCCAAACGGGGCTGGGAAGAGCTCGATCCTCGTTGGAATATCCGTTGCACTCGGCCAATCCTACACTGAGAGATCCAAGAGATTAAG
>Ga0209410_1001276_pt1 | contig 12186 bp, 13 predicted proteins | sample Mar14436cmmetaG_FD_184135 | JGI IMG/M metagenome (GOLD analysis project Ga0209410, IMG submission 184135) | Marine hydrothermal vent microbial communities from Guaymas Basin, Gulf of California to study Microbial Dark Matter (Phase II) - Marker... ... | reverse complement strand
ACCGTAAAGGATCAGCGCTTAGGGGTAAGCCTCCGCTCCTTTAACCTTTTTATGGCCAAGGCAAGGCTCCTCTGCATCCGCTTCATAGCTGTGACGAGAATGCTTATCTCATCACTGCTCTTGATGTCGATCTCTGCCTCCAGATTGCCAGTACTGATCTGATCTGCCACGTGAGCGAGGTACAGGATGGGACGGGTGATCGCCCGCGCCAAAAGGAGGCTTGCAACTACAACGGCCACCGTCGTTATAGCTATGATCAAATAGAACTGCTTCAGTTTGCTTTGGATGAAGGTCGAAACGGTCCTCTCCCATTTCACTATGGGCATCGAGAACTCGTCCAGATAGGTAGTGGCGGCGATCCCCAACCTCACGCCATCAGCGGTTTTGGCCTTCACCGTTGTGATGTACATGAACTTTTTCCTTATCCTTCCGTCCGGGTCTTCCCAGTCGTAGTAGCCGTAAGAGTCATGACCGCCTAAGCTCCTCTCCATGATCTTCCAGAATTGCGGAAGCTTGGTGGCCAACTTATGGAGGTCCATGTTGACGATCTTTGGGTTGATGTGAAAATAATTGACAGCAGTCTCACAATCCTGTACGGCTGTATAGCCGGTTTTTCCTACTGGTTGAACCGCAAGGGACTTAAAGGTCTCATCCTTCTGGAGGTCTGTAATAGTCTTTTTGGGATGGGTCTTGATGTAGATCTCCAGTTGTTTGGCCACGCTTTTGGCCTTCTCCTCGATGACCTTAGCTCCCAGGTCTTCTAAGCTCTTCTTGCCCTGATCGAGTAGCAGCTCTCCGATAGTGGACATGTTGACAAAGGAGAAATAGACGATGGTTCCTAACGGAATGAGGGCGATACATAGGGAAAAGATCAGCAATTTTGGAAACATTCCAAAGCGCACTTTCTCGGAAACATTCCAAAGCGCACTTTCTCAGCCATCTCCTCCCTCCTTCGTTGGTGGACTTACTCCCTTTTGGAGGTTTGCTGGATTAAGACCAACGTTCTCTTTACGAATCACCAGTAAGTCATCCTTAATCACTACACCCGGGTTCTTCTCCCCCCTCAAAAAGAAAGTTAAATTGAAACGAAGTTTAACATTTTAAAAATAAGTTTAGCCTTAGCCATATCGGTTGTCAAACAAAATGCTATGCCTCAGATCTCCCAGGTCCTCTCCACATAACCCTGCTCCTCGGGGCCGCGAGGCCGAACCACATAAAGCCTCACACCCCTCTCCTGACACTCCTCCTCAAACTCCCCGTAAAACTCAGATCCCCCATCCACCTTAATCGCCTTCACCTGAAAGGGAACCCTTGAGAACATCGCCCGAAGAAACCTCCAGCTCCTCTGCCTCACCCTCTTCGGGCCTCCTGTCTTCCTCAAACCTCTTCTTCCACCTGTAAAGCGTCGATCTCGTAACCCCCAAGGAGCTCAACCCCCAAAGCTGGCAAAATTCCCCCTGTAAACCAAATACTTGGGCCACCTCCTCCAAAAAGTTTCACCTATAGGGGGTGTTTTCTCCTTTGGACGAATTAGTAAAGCAGAAACGAAGATCGTTCTTCGGAGAAATACTGGAGCTCCTCCTCCCAGAGCTGCTGCATCTGGAAGGGGTCCATCCCCTCCTCGAGCCATTGACGGACCTGGGGATCACCGCTTATGAGGTCAAAGGGGAGGCGGGAGGTCTCATATTCATAAGGGGGAGGGCGCCATGAAAACTCTTCGGGCCAGAGCTCCATCACCGCCTTTATCAGGGTGAGGGCGGTAAGGTAGGGCCGGAAGGCCTCGGGATCGATGACATGTACCTGTACCCCATGACAGACCTCACCCTCCCACTTATCGAAGGTGGGGATAAAGTGGGCCTCCCGGAAGATGACCCCTGGCAGTCCCTTCCCCTCCAAATGCTTCAGGAGGAGGGAGGCGTCTATATACGGGGCGCCACAGAGTTCAAAGGGCCTCGTCGTCCCCCTCCCCTCTGAGAGATTAGTCCCCTCGAGGAGGACCTGTCCGGCGTAGGTCAGGGCTGTCTCCGGTGCAGGGATATTGGGAGAGGGCATGACCCAGGGAAGCCCTGTGTCCTCGAAGCTCTTCCTCCCCCATCCCTCCATCGGTATCACCTCCAGCTCTGCCCCTATCTTCATGGAGGTGTTGAAGAAGAGGGCCAGCTCTCCCATGGTCATCCCGTGGCGCATGGGAAGGGGGGCATATCCCACAAAGGATCGCAGCCCCTCCTTCAGGAGATTCCCCTCCACCTGCTCTCCCCCTATGGGATTGGGCCTATCGAGAACGACGACCCGTATCCCCACCTTCGCCGCCTCCTCCATGCAGAGGGCCATGGTGGTGGCATAGGTGTAAGTCCTCACCCCTACGTCCTGAAGATCCACCACGAGGGTATCTATCCCCTCGAGCTGCTCCCTCTTCGGCCTGCGGCGCTGTCCGTAAAGACTGTAGACGGGGACCCCGAGCTGAGGGTCCCATCCGTCGGGAGATCCCTCCATGTTGGCCTGTCTTTCGCCCCAGAGGCCATGTTGAGGGGAGAAGAGGGCCTTAAGGCGATCGCCCACGATCTCCCATATCACCTCCTTCGCGTGGCGCAACCCCCTGTCCACTGAGGCCTGGTGACAGAGGAGGCCTATGCGATCCTCCTTGAGCCAGGAAGGGGATATCTCCTTCAGGCGCTCAAGTCCTGTCTTCACCATGGCTCCTCCTCCAGGGGAAACGTTCCTTGAGGGCCGCGATCCTATTGGCAGCATCCCTTACCCTTTCGGGAGGGAGCCTCCCGCCATCCCATCCCCTCATCAGCCCCTCCATGACCGCCTCCCCCTCTCCTTCCCCCGATACCAATAGCATATCGATCCCGCCCTTCAAAGCGAGGAGGGCCCTTTCTTCAAGCGACCAAGGAGAGAGGGCCCCCATGAGGATATCGTCCGATATCACCACCCCTCGGAATCCCAACTCTTCCCTTAAAACTCCCCTTATTACCCTGGGAGAGAAGGTGGCGGGGGTCTCCGGATCAAGGGCCGGTATGAGGATATGGCCTACCATCATGGTAGCCACCCCTACCCTGATCGCCTCCCTAAAGGGGAGGAGCTCCCTTTTACCGAGGAGATCGATGGAGAGGTCGAGGATCGGGAGGGTCTTATGGCTGTCCTCCTTGCAAGCGCCATGGCCGGGAAAGTGCTTGGCGCAGGCAGCGACTCCAACCCCTTGCAGTTCCTCCACGTAGAGGGCTACAAGCTCTGCCACCCTCTGGGGATTCTTACCAAAGCTCCTCTCTCCGATCACCTCGTTATCGGTGAGGAGGAGATCGGCTACCGGAGCGAGGTTGAGGTTTATCCCCATGGAGGACAGCTCTTTTGCCGTCACCCGGGCCATCTCCCTGACCGCCTCCTCCCCCCTCAGGGCGAGCTTATAAGGGCTGGGGAAAAGGGTGACCCCCTTCTTTATCCTCGTCACCGGGCCGTGTTCTTGATCCACAGCGATGATCAACGGAGGCTGCCCTGCCTCATGGGCGATCCCCTGAAGTTCCGTGGTCAGGTCCCGAACTTGAGAAGCGTCCGCGCAGTTTCTCTCGTAGAGGACGATCCCCCCGACCCCCCTCCTGATGAGCCGCCTAAGACGGGGAGAGGGCTCCCTTTCCTCCATCCCTACGAGCAGAAGCTGGGGGAGATGAGCTATCCTCATGGCTGGGAATCTGGATCAATATTCCATTATTTCGATGGCGCTGAAGAAATAGGGTATCTCGAAAGAGGCACTTTCAGGGGAGTCAGAGCCATGGACGATGTTCTCCTGGACGTTATCGGCATAGAGGCGCCTTATGGTCCCCTCGGCGGCCTCCTTCGGATCGGTGGCGCCCATGATGGTACGGACCCTCTCTATGGCTCCTTCCCCCTCCAGCACCATGGCCACCACCGGTCCCTGGGACATAAAGGTGGTGAGCCCCTCGAAGAAGGGTTTTCCCCGGTGCACGGCATAAAAGCCCTGCGCTTCGGCTTTGCTAAGGCGAAGCATCTTCATCGCCACGACCTTAAGCCCCTCCCCCTCAAACCTCCTTATGACCTCGCCGATCAACCTCTTCCTCACCCCATCCGGTTTGACGATGACAAGGGTCCTCTCGGCCATCTCCGTCAACCTCCTTCCACGATCTTGGTCATTATCAGGATGTTGCCCTCCTTGGAGCTTCGATACTCCACCTCATCCATGATCTCCCTGATGATCTGAAGCCCCAGCCCCCCCTCCGGCAGCTCTTCCACGTTGACCCCGGAGAGGTTAAGGGGAGGGGCGTGAAGGTGTCGCCTCTCCATCTCCCTTCCGGTATCCCTCACCTCGAAGACTACCCGGTCGGGGAAGATCGTCAAAAGCACCCTCACCCTCTCCCCTTCTTTCCCCTCGTAGGCATGTTTTATCACATTGGTGCAGGCCTCCACCACACAGAGCTCCATCTTATGAGAGTCTATTCCCGGCAAAAAATGGGAGCATATCTCTTTGACCGCGAGGCCCACTAGGGGGACGTTCTCCAAACGGCTCTCGATCTCGAGGGTTATCTCCTTGGCCATGCTCCCTCAATTTCCCCTCGGTCCCGACCATCGGAAGGCCAGGATGGAGGCGTCATCGGCGAATTCCTCCTTTCCCTGAAACCTCTTTATCTCCTCTATCAGGAGTCCCAGGGCCTCATCGAGGGGGGTTCGGTGATGCCGGCGAAAGAAATCCTTGATCCTCTTGTCCCCATATATCCCCCTTTCCCCCCTGGCCTCTGACAGGCCGTCAGAGTAGACCACGAGCTGGTCCCCTGGAGAAAGCCTCAGGTATTGTTCCTCGTGAAGTTCTTCGAACAGGCCTAAGCCCACGGGGGGACCGCCTCCCTTCAACTCGAGGCATGTACCATCCTCATGGATGAGGAGAGGAAGGGTGTGTCCTGCCCGGCAGAACCGGAAGTCTCCAGTCTCCACGTTGAAGACGGCGTATATCATGGTGAAGTAATGACCCTGTTGTTCTAACATCATGTTGTATTCCCTTTCAAGGAGGGAGATCACCTTGCCGGGGGAGTTGATCTTGTAGTAAGGGGGTTCCTCCAGGGGGATCTTGAGGAGGCCATGGGGCTTAAGATCATGGGATAAGCGCTGGTAGAGGGAGATGCTGAGGAAGGCCGCCGCTACCCCATGGCCTGATACGTCCAGTTGATAGAGGCCGATGTGTTTTTCGTCGAGGCGAAACACGTTGTAGATATCTCCGGAGACGAAGCTGCTGGGGATGAATCGAACGGCAAACTCCATTCCCTTGATCTGAGGAAGATCGGACGGCAAGAGGCTCATCTGGGCCCGGGCGGCGGCTTCCAGATCCTTCCGCATCACCTCGTTGGCCACTTTGAGCTGCTCGTTCTGCTCCTTTAGCCTTCTTTCGAGTTCGATGATCCGCCTCCCTCCGGCCACCCTCACTTGAAGCTCTGCTGGATCAAAAGGTTTGGTGATGTAGTCGTCCGCCCCTGCCTCAAGTCCGGCGACGATGTCCTCCTTCTGCCCCTTGGCCGAAAGGAAGATCAGATAGACGTAATGGGGGGTCTCAGATAGACGTAATGGGGGGTCTCCGTCCCCCTGATGCGGCGGCAAAGCTCTATCCCGTCCATACCAGGCATCATCCAGTCGATGATGACCATCTGGATCCCTTCTCTCTCCCGCTGGAAGATCTCCCAGGCCTCCTTGCCGTCCCCTGCGGGGATCACCTCAAGGCCAAATTTCTCCAGATGCCTCTGGAGGAGTCGCCGGGAGATGGCCTCATCTTCAGCTATCAGCACCCTCATCCTTCCCTCCTTCGAAGAGGACCACCCTGTCCCTTCCCCCCTCCTTTGCCCGGTAGAGAGCAGCATCTGCCCTTTTAAGGAGGGTCTCAGCGACTTGGCCAACCCCATTATAGTCCCCGGGCTGAAAGGAGGCCACCCCTATTGCTCACCGTCACCTTTAAAGGGCCATGGTCCAGAGGGAAGGGATCAGAGGAGATCATCTCCCGGATCCTCTCCGCGATGGCCACCCTCTCCTCGGCATCGGCACCGGAAATGACGACGACGAACTCCTCACCTCCGTATCTGTCTACCAGATCGTAGGGTCTCAGGTGGGATTTGAGGCGCTCAGCCATCTCCACCAGGACCTTGTCTCCTGTCGGGTGTCCATAGGTGTCGTTTATCCTCTTGAAGCGGTTTATGTCGAGCATGAGCAGAGAGAGGGGTTTCCTCTCCCGCCACGCCCGCTCCAATTCCTCCCCGAGGCGTTCCAAGAGGGTCCGGCGGTTCAACACGCCGGTGAGTCCATCGGTAGTGGCGAGGACCTGTAACCTCTCGTTGGCCTTCCTCAAGGCCTGCTCCAACCCCACGATCCTCAGTCCCACCCTTATCCGGGAGAGCAGCTCGTCCCTGTCGAAGGGCTTTATCAGGTAATCATCTGCCCCGGCGTCCAGCCCCTCGACCACGTCTTTCTTCTCCCCCCTTGAGGAGAGGAAGATGATGAAGACGTAATGGGGGGTCTCTGTCCCCCTGATGCGGCGGCAAAGCTCTATCCCGTCTATACCAGGCATCATCCAGTCGATGATGGCGAGGGAGATCTCCTCGGCCTCCTTCTGGAAGAGCTCCCATCCCTCTGTCCCATCCTTTGCCGCTATGACCTGATACCCCTGCTCGGAAAGGATCCTCTGAAGAATCATTCTGGAAACGGGGTCATCGTCCACCACGAGGAACTTCTTATCGAATCCCGCCATCAGATCCAGCCCCTCTCCTCTGCAAACTTGCGGAAGCGGCCTATCTCCTCCTCTAACGCCTTGAAGACTTCTTCCGCTCCCTGCAGCTTGCCTTCTTTCCCCTTCCTTTCCAGTTCCAACGCCAGTTCATAGGCCTGGGTAAGCCCTATATTCCCCGAAGCCCCTTTGAGGCTGTGGGCGGTCTCGTAGAGGGCCTGGGCATCACCCCCTTCGATTGCGTGATGGATCTTCGATAGTTTCTCCGGACAATCCGAGAGATATATCCCCACAAGTTCTTTCAGGAACTCCTCATCTCCCCCTGCCATATCGAGGGCCTTCTCCATGTCGAAGGTGGGGCCCTCCTGCGGGGCGGTCCTTTCGGCCTCCGATGTGGTGGGCTTCTCTTCAGGGGTCTCCTGCGGTTCAGGGACTTCAGGAAGGATCTCCTTTATCACCTTGAAAAGTTCCTGGACCTTGATGGGCTTTGGGACATAGGCGTCCATCCCTGCCTGAAGGCATCTTTCCCTGTCCTCCTTCATGGCATGGGCTGTAAGGGCGATGATGGGGATGTGTCTCCCGGTCTCCCTCTCCCTTTCCCTGATCATTCTTGTGGCCTCAAGACCGTCCATCTCCGGCATCTGGACATCCATGAGGATCAGGTCGAAGCCGTTCCTGCTCGCCAGTTCCATTGCCTCCCGGCCGTTGGAGGCCACGGTGACCCGCCATCCCTGCTTTTCCAGGAGCTTCACGACCAGTTTCTGATTCACTGGGTTATCCTCGGCGAGCAGGATCCGGAGGGGTTTCCCCTTAAGGGCGGAGACGAGCCCCGCCTCCTTCGTCGTCTCCTCTGGCCGCGTGACGAATACCTCCACGATGGCGTTATACAACTTGGACTTCCTTACGGGCTTAAGCAGCATCTCCTTTATCCCCAGCTGCTTGGCGAGCTCCCTGTCCCCCTTCTTCTCGTCGGAACTGAGGAGGATCATGGGGAGGGAGCGGTATTCGGGCATCTCCTTGACCCTTTTGGCCAGTTCAAAACCGTCCATGTCAGGCAGTCGCCTGTCAAGGAGCAGCAACTGGAAAGGCTTCCCCTTCTCGGCTGCCTCCTTGAGCTTCTCGAGGGTCGCTGAGCCGCTCCCCGCCTCCGCCGGGATCAACCCCCAGGCCGATACCGTCTCCCTCAGGATCAGTCGGTTGGTGGAGTTGTCGTCCACGATGAGGACTCTTATCCCCTCGATGGGCTGCGGTATTACCTCCTCCTTTCCCTTCTCCTTTTTCTGGGGTACCGGACAGCGGATCGTGAAGTGAAAGGTGGACCCCTTCCCCACCTCGCTCTCCACCCATATCCTCCCTCCCATCTTTTCCACGAGGTGCTTGGAGATGGCGAGCCCCAGTCCAGTTCCCCCGTACTTGCGGGTGGTGGAGGCATCTGCCTGGGTGAAGCTCTCGAAGATCTTCTCCTGTTTCTCCTCGGGGATCCCTATCCCCGTATCGGAGACGCTGAAGTGAAGCACTGCCTTCCCCTTTTCCTCCCCCACCTTCTCGCACTGCCTTCCCCTTTTCCTCCCCCACCTTCTCCACCTTCACCACTATTTCCCCCTCCTCAGTGAACTTTATGGCATTGCCGATCAGGTTCACGAGGATCTGCCGCAGACGGACTGGGTCGCCCATGATATGATGGGGGACCTCCGGCCCCAAGTAGCAGAGGAGTTCGAGCCCCTTCTTGTGGGCCCGAGTGGCCAAGGTGACCGCGGTGGATTCCACCAGTTCCCTCAGGTCGAGCTCCCTCTCCTCCAGTTCAAGTCGCCCCGCCTCAATCTTGGAGAAGTCGAGGATGTCATTGATTATCTCCAGGAGGTTTTCAGCGGAAAGCTTCAGCATCTCCACATAGTCCCTCTGTTCCTCGCTAAGGGGGGTATCCTGCAGGAGTTCGGCCATCCCCAAGATGGCGTTCATGGGGGTGCGGATCTCGTGACTCATGACGGCGAGGAACTCGCTCTTGGCGCGGCTGGCGGCCTCGGCCTGCTGACGGGCCTCCACCAGGGGGGTTACGTCTATTACGTTGAGGATCACCCCGTTGTAGGCGTCGCTGAAGAAGATGGGCTGAAGCCTTAAGCTCACCCATAGCCCCATCATCTCCCGTTCCCATGCCCTGACGCCCTTTACCCTGCCGGAGCGAAAGTCCTCCAGCACCTCCTTTATGCGCCTGTTCGTCTCCTCGCCGTGAAACTCCCAGACCTCCTTTCCCACCACATCCTCTCGCTTCATTCCCATGTGCTGCAAGAACCAGGAATTCACCTCCACTACCCGATCGTCCTTGTCCAGAACCACTATCCCCTCGTTCATCCCCTCGATCATGGAACGGAGCTTTGAGGCCTCGAGCTCAGCCCTGAGGTTCTCCTCCTGGGTCCAGCGGATCGCCTCCTCCAGCTGGGCAACTGTCCCCTCTATGGCCTCGGCCATCCGGTTATATGACTCCTCGATGGCCCTCACCTCCCTGATCTTCGACAGGGGCTTTATCCTCAGGGAGTAATCGCCGTGAGCGATCTTCTGGGCCATCTCGGCGAGCTTCTCTAAGGGGGTGGAGAAGGATCGCCCCATCCAGCCCGCCACAAAGAGGGAAAAGATGAAGAGTCCGCCGGTCACCAATATGGTGGCCATGAAGGAGAAATGCTGCATCCTCCTTATAGCCTCCATCTGGGGGAAGATCTTCAGGGAGAAGGCATCGTTCCCCACGATAAGGGGGGCTTCGGCCTGCAAAACCCCTCTGTCCGCCTTCGGGCATCCATCGCAGCCGAAGATCTCCTCTCCTCCCTTCGCCAGGGCCACCCTGTTGCCCGTCAGCTTGTGGATCTCCTCGGCCCAGCGAGAATCGATGCAGGCCACCACATCGAGGAGTCCCAAGGGCCGCCATTCCTCCTTCACGAGGATGGGCCTTAAGAGATGGACCTCTACCGTCTTCCCCCTCGCGAGCGTTCGGATCGCCTCCTCCTTTGTCCTGAAGGGGGGGAGATCCGTCGTATCCACCCTTCCCATGACGTAAAGGGGCGTCCCCTCTGAGTCGATGATGAGGACCGCTGCTATCTCATGGGAGAGAGAGATGAGAGAAAGAAGCGTCCTGCGCACGAAGCTTTTATCACCTGTGAGGAGAAGGTACCGAATCGCCCTGACGAAACCACTGTCCTTCAGAAGGATGTGAGAAAGCTTGTCCGCTTTGTTAAGTCGACGCCTCAGGAGAACTTCGGCCACATCCTTCGTCCTCTTTGTCTCTTCCAAGAGCCTCTGCTGAGCGATCCTCAAGGCGATGATACGCTGAGTCGCCATTACTCCAAACACGATGCCCAAGATTATGGTCACTACTCCAAAGAGGAAGCGAGTTCTTACGGTGCACATCTCATCCCCTCAGGAGAAACTTTTCCGGGCGATCAGGACCGGTGGGTATCCGTGCCCCCCTTACCTCCTTGACCGCCTCACGGATGGCCTCATAGACCCGGATGGCCTCATAGACCCTTCTTCTTTTTGCCACCCTTCAGCCCTTCTCCCTTTTATCTTTTTTTCGGATAGACGGTCCACTTTCATTAGCCGACCATCCCTGGGGACAGGGTAAGGGGAAAAAACATGGGTACCAGTTTTGAGGTGAAAGGGGGACTTCTAAAGGTGTCCTGCCTCCCATCCCTCTTCCAAAGTGAGGTCTGAAGAAGTTCCAGGTGTCCTGCACCTCTGGCCCTCTCGATAAATTCAACCACCCCTCTGCACCTCTCAGCATGGATCATCAAAAACTCCTCATCATCCGACCTGTGAGACCTCTCCACCTGCCCCCACCTCCAAGGGGTGGTACCTATGTTTATACCCATGCACCCTGCCCGGTATTCTCACATGTTGACAAAGGGGAACGGTTGAGATAAGTAAAGCTATTAGCTTGGGCAATAGGGACGCAAAAGGAGGAGAGATGTTAGAGGAGAGGGTACTTAAGGAGCTGAAGGAGATCGTTGGGGAGGAGGACCTGCTGACCGAGAGGGAGGATCTGGCCACCTATGCCTACGATGGGACCACCAACTGGGTGAAGGAGCCCGACGCGGTGGTCTTCCCCACCTCTGCAGAGGAGGTGTCCCGGATTCTCAAGCTCGCCAACCGGGAACGGATCCCCGTAACCCCCCGGGGGGCAGGGACCAACGTGAGTGGAGGCTCCATCCCCATCCAGGGGGGGATCGTGCTCTGCACCACCAAGATGAACCGTATCCTGAAGATAGACAAGGAGAACCTGGTGGCGGTGGTGGAGCCGGGGGTGGTCCTTATGGACTTCAACGTCGCCCTGGCCAAGGAAGGGCTCTTCTTTCCTCCCGATCCCCAGAGCTTTCTCGGGGCGACCATGGGGGGGATCATTTCGGAGAACGCCGGAGGGCCGGCCTGTGTGAAGTACGGGGTGACGAAGCAGTATGTGCTGGGGCTCGAGGTGGTCTTCCCCACCGGGGAGATCGTCGAGGTGGGGGGCACCACCATAAAGAACGTCACGGGATATGACCTCCCCATGCTCTTTACAGGCGCCGAAGGGACCCTGGGGGTGATAACCAAGGCCACAGTGGCCCTAAGGCCTCTTCCCCCCGCCACCAAGACCCTGATGGTGATCTTCGACGATGTGGCCGTAGCCGGCGAGAACGTCTACAGGGTCCTTTCCAGCGGCATCGTCCCATCGAAGATAGAGCTCCTCGATAACTGGGTCATAAACAGCATAGAGCGGCTTCAGCCCATGGGCCTCCCCAAGGAGGCTGATGCCCTGCTGCTATTTGAGGTGGATGGGGTCCCCGAGGCGGTAGAGCGGGAGGCGAAGAAGATCGAGGAAATCTGCAGGGAGCACGGGGCCAAGGAGGTGAAGGTCGCCAAGGACAAGGCCGAGGCGGAGCGTTACTGGGCGGCAAGACGGGCGGGGTTTGCCGCGGTCTTCAGCGCTGCCCCCACGGTGCTGGCCGAGGATGTCACCGTCCCCAGGAACAAGATCCCCGACCTGATAAGAAAGGTGGATGAAATTTGCAAGGCCCGGGGGATCGAGTACACCGTGATCGGCCACGCAGGGGATGGGAACCTCCACCCGAGCCTCCTCACCGACAGGAAGGACGAGGAGCATTACAGGAAGGCGACCGAGGCGATGGAGGAGATCATTTCCTATGCGGTGGAGCTGGGGGGAGTCCTTTCAGGGGAGCACGGGATAGGGCTGGAGAAGAAGAAGTTCCTGAAGAAGGCGATGCATCCCAAGGCGATCGAGTTCATGAGGGGGATAAAACGCCTCCTGGATCCCAATAACATCCTCAATCCGGGGAAGATCTGGGAGGAGAACTAAAAAGAAAGGGGGGAAAGGAAGATGACCGTGAGCAAATGGATGCACATGGGGACCGTCCTTAAGATGCACGCCCGTCACTTTCCCGACAAGCTGGGCTGCCAGGACAAGTTCAAGAACTTCACCTTCAAGGAGT
>Ga0209410_1001275_pt1 | contig 12187 bp, 10 predicted proteins | sample Mar14436cmmetaG_FD_184135 | JGI IMG/M metagenome (GOLD analysis project Ga0209410, IMG submission 184135) | Marine hydrothermal vent microbial communities from Guaymas Basin, Gulf of California to study Microbial Dark Matter (Phase II) - Marker... ... | reverse complement strand
AAAAAAGGTTATTATTGCAGTTTTAATTTTAGCCATAATCCTCATTGGAGCCATATTGTTCTTTGTTCAACCATTTAAGCCAGCGGAGGAAGGCATAGTATTAAAAATTATAACGAGACATGGTGCGGACATACAGGATATCACGGAGCAAAATTTCCTGAAAAGCGAAGTTGCTAAAAAATACAAAATTAAAGATATCGTATGGTTGCCGGTAGGAGCTGGATTATGGATTGACACTATAAAAAGAAGCGGAGACGTAGACGTAGGATGGGGAGGCGGCCCCGTCCTCTTTGACATCCTACTAGAAAATCAGCTTCTCGCTCCTTTAGAGGGCTACGACGAGCTTGAAGCCGTTATAGCCGAACTACCCGATGATATCAGCGGCGTTCCAATGAAAAGAAAGGGTGAAGATGGAAAAGTGTACTGGGTCGCGGCTGCAATAGCATCCTTCGGTTTTACAATAAACAAAAACTTTCTAAATGAGAGAAACCTTCCCGAGCCGGATGAATGGCTCGACTTGGGAAGCCCCGCCTACGCTGTCACGCTTCCTTCCCCTAGCGTTGCAGTAGCGGACGCTACCAAGTCTACTTCGAACACTAGAATGTACGAGATTATCCTGCAGAAGTATGGATGGGTGGAAGGGTGGAAGCTGATAACGCGCATAGCAGCTAACAGCAGAATATACGATCAATCAGGACTCGTGAGAGAAGCCGTTGTCAGAGGCGACGTAGGTGTCGGCATCACTATAGACTTCTACGGATATACTTCACAACTCGAAGCTCCAGGAATCGCAAAATACGTGCTTCCGAAAGATGGCACGCTGGTTAATGGAGACCCGATAGCCTTGCTAGTTACGGCGAAGCATCCTGAGGCGGCTAAAGCTTTTATTGCTTGGATTTTAAGCCCTGAAGGACAGAAGGTTTGGCTGCATCCCTCAATTAACAGGCTACCGATCAACATTAAAGTTTTCGATACTCCTGAAGGACAAGAGAGATTAGACTTGAAGGAAAACTATGAAAAAACTTTGGTTGCTTCAACAATAGAATTTAGCGACGAGCTAGCTTTAAGCTACGAATACTCCTTGATGTGGTTCTTCCACGCGACAAACGTAAGAGCCGAACAAACTTTAAAGGAAGCTTGGATGGCTCTCACAAAGAAATACCTAAATGGGGAAATTAGCGAGGAAGAGTTCAACAGGCTCGTCGACGAGCTAACTAATCCTCTTAAACTAGTTTTCAAAGACCCGGACACTGGAGAAGAGGTTACATTTACGCAGGAATACGCTCAAAAAGTAAACGAGAAAATAATGAAAGATCCAGCTTACAGAGATTCTCTCGTTAGGGCATGGCGAGAGGGAGCGGAAAATAGATATAGGAAGGTGCTCGAAGAGCTAGGAGGGTGAAAAAGCCGGTGCTTTCAACTACTAGGCTGCGAGAGATAAAAAAATCTCTCGATCCTTTTATAACCTTTCAATATATTTTTTCTTACGCCTACCTAACTCTTTTCCTTCTGCTTCCCATAGCTACCATAATTGAGCAAGCATTCTTGCACGATGGAAGTTTTAGCCTACACTGGTTTGAAAAAGTATTAAGCGACCCGGACTTTTTCTCGCTTAAAGCTAGAGGCGGAATGATGTTTGAAGTGCACGGAGACACTATTTACATCTGGGGGATAGACCATGGCTACATAATGAACTCTCTCATCGTAGCTGCCACGGTTACCATATCTACTTCTCTCATAGGCGTCTTAACTGCTCTAATCATCGCGCGATACGATTTTCCAGGGAAAAACATTTTCAGAGTAATGGTTTTAATACCGATGCTTGCAACGCCGTTCGTAAACGCATACGTTATAGGCAAATTTTTCCAGCCTAGAGGAGGGCTTTTAAACTTCCTATTTTATGATGTTCTCCACATACTACCCTGGCGTATAGACGTAAACGGTCTCGTAGGTATAGCTGTTGCCCAGACGCTAGCGTTCTATCCAATAGTATACTTGAACGTTTTCGCTAGCTTGATGACAATGGACCCCACGATGGAGGAGCAGGCAGAATCTTTAGGCGCTGGAGGTTTCAAACTATTCAGAACTATAACCCTGCCCCTGTCCATGCCGGGGCTAGCCGCTGGGGCAACTATAGTTTTCATTTTCAGCCTCGAAGACCTTGGAGCGCCTATAGGATTTATAGGCTACAGCGGCAATCCTCTAGCTCGCAAAGTAATGTCTGTATACGTGTTCGACGATTTCGCCGCAGCCGTAACAGGAGCAATATCCCCGATAACATCGGCTATCGCCGTTATTCTGGTCAGCTTCGCGGTTGCCGGCTTCTTAGCAATCAAAAAATACGTTACATTGAAAACCTACGCGACTATAAGCAAGGGTGGAAGGTGGAAGCCTAGAACACGGAAGCTAAGCTTCAAAGGCTTAATCCCAGTCTATCTATTCCTTACCCTTCTAGTCTTATCGGCTTCGATGCCGCAAATTGGAGTTATAATACTAGCTTTAACGGATTGGGCTATCAGCGGGCTTGCGCCAAAAGCTATAACATTCGAGTTCGTGAGCAGGCTTTTTACAGATCCTAACGTGATGAGGGCGATATCAAACAGTCTAGTATATTCTGGAGTAGCTGTTTTACTAGCGGTAATTTTAGGAAGCAGCTCAACCTATGTTATTGCAAGATCAAAGCTTCCCGGCACTGACGTTCTAGATTCATTGCTGACTATGCCTATCGCTGTTCCAGGAATTGTCGTTGCCGTAGGATATTTCCTGTTCTTTACGGGCTTTTTCAGGGGGACTATTTTAGACCCGCTAGTCGATCCAGCTCTGCTCTTAATATTCGCTTATAGCGTGAGACGCCTCCCGTTCACGGCGCGCAGCGTGTTCGCCGGGTTGCAAGGAGTTCATGAAAGCTTAGAAGAGGTTGCTACTACTCTGGGAGCGACTAGATTTAAGAGCTTCTTTGATATCGTCGTCCCCCTCATCGCAGCAAACGTTATAGGAGGGGGTATACTAACATTCGTGTACAGCATGTCGGAAGTGAGCACCAGCGTGACTTTGGGAGCATTAAGAGAAGATAGAGGCCCAATAACCTTCTATATTAGCCAGGTTATATACGGTACAGCCGCCGTGGGAACGGTTAGCGTTGCGGCTGCCTTATGCTTATTGTTGATAACTGTGCAGGTGATTGCATTGGCTGTGTCAAACTATATTTTGAAGCAGCGTGTAGCTTTTCTCGGGATATAAGGTGGTGATATGGTTAGAGTTTCTCTTCGGAATATAACGAAAAGATTTGGCAAAGTTGTAGCAGCAGACCATATAACGCTAGATATTGAGGATGGAGAATTCTTTACCTTCCTTGGACCATCTGGCTGTGGGAAAACGACAACTTTGAGGTTAATTGCTGGACTTGAAATTCCAGACGAGGGGAGAATACTGTTCGATGATATCGACGTTACAGACTTACCGTCCTACAAGCGTGGAGTGGGAATGGTCTTTCAAAACTACGCACTTTGGCCTCATATGACAGTTTTCGATAACATAGCTTATGGATTAAAGATTAGAAAAACTCCAATGACGGAGATAAAGGCTAGGGTCCGCGAAGTTTTAGAGCTTGTCAGGCTTGAAGGTTTGGCCGATCGATATCCTCACCAGCTTAGTGGCGGGCAGCAGCAGCGCGTGGCGTTGGCTAGAGCGTTGGTTATAGAACCGAAACTACTTCTCTTAGACGAGCCTTTAAGCAACCTAGACGCTAAGTTGAGAATTGAAATGAGAGAAGAATTGAAAGATCTCCAGAAAAGGCTTGGTATAACGACTATCTACGTAACCCACGACCAAGAGGAGGCAATGGTGTTATCTGATAGAATAGCTATAATGAGTAACGGACGCGTAGAGCAGATTGGCACGCCCCACGAGGTGTATAGAAAGCCGAGTAATCTGTTTGTTGCAACGTTTATTGGCCGCAGCTCAGTGCTTAAGGGAGAAGTAGTTTCCGTAGATGATTTTATCGAAGTTAAGGTGGGGAATCTGCTTATAAAGGGTTGCGTATCCGGCGAGGAGAAGGTTAATGTTGGAGATAACGTATACGTCGTTCTTAGACCTCACGATTTTATGGCGGTAGAGGAGGGGGAGGAAATAAACGAGTTTGAGGGAGTGGTAGAATGGCTTGCGTTTATCGGTGGAATTGTAGAAGCTAGAATACGAGTAGACAGCGAGAGAGTTCTGGTAAGCTTAGACGCCGACACGGAAATCAACATTGGCGATAAGATTAAAGTCTTTATACCCTGGAATAACGTGATTATTCTCAAAACCTGAAATTCAACAAGTTTATTATTTACCTTGTTAAATATTATGCGATATCATGAAAGCGAAAACTATTCTTACAATACTAGTTCTTACCGTAGTTCTCTTCTCTATCATTTCCTTTGCGGTACCGAAGATAAAGCTGCGAAGCGTAAGAGAAGTTGTTGAATACCCACGTCCATCACTTCCCGAAGTTGTCGTGTGGAATGGAGAGCTTCTGGTCAAAGTTAACGCGTCGCAAAACGCGAAAAACTGGATTGGTTATATAGAGAACGAGCATTGCTCCTACAAGCTAGAGTTAACGTCATCTGATTATCGAGAGGGATTGTGGTTTTTAGCTTTTAAAATACCAGATAAAATCCCGCCGCTTCTCTACGATCTACGGTTAGAATTTTATGATGGAGAAGAAAAGTCTCACATCCAGCCGAGAAGCGTTAGGGTGTTAAAAGATTGGCCTGAGAAGCTAGCTATTGGACATATAACCGACATACATTTACCAGGAGGCGCGCAGGTTTATGCTAGATGCGTTTACGAGCTCAACCTTATAAGACCTCATATAATCATAGCTACCGGCGATATCGTAGACGTTGATACTATAAGAAGCGCGTGGCAGTACTACTTCTTCCTATCTCAATTCTTGAAGACTCCCATATTCCTGCTCCCTGGAAACCACGATCACGCTGGTGACGACGCTAAAAACTATCAGAAATTCGCCACTCCGCTATACTGGTATACAATCATGGGTCCTTACATGATCGCGGCTATTGATACTAGATCAGATGGATTTGCAACTATAGAAGAGCTGGAATGGCTTGACCAGGTATTATCAGAGCATCCGGACAAGGTTAAGATACTCGCTTTCCACCACCCGATAATCGACTATCCAGGTGGAGAGATTAAAGTAGACCCCGAAAACGTAGAGCAGATAAAAAACAAGATGTATCCAAGCTGGGCTGAAAACCTAGAAGAAGCTGGTTTGCTGTTGAAAACCGTGATAGAGCACGATGTAAGGCTTATGCTCGCGGGTCATATACACAGAGACAGCATCGCCATTATAAATGATAAACATTACTTATTCGTTAAGGAGCCTAGCGGAGGCAGCGTAAGAGAGGGAGCGCACTATCAATCTTATAGAATAATTTACGTTTCTGAAAACGGTGAAGTAGATGCGATAATGCACGAGGGAAAAGGTCTCTTCGAGTATCCTAACAGTTTACCCGTTGGTATGCTTACTTATTATTACACGCCCGTTAACGATGGTTCTTCCAGCGCTGTCTCGCTAAGAGTAGACAATGGATTGAAAGCGGATATGCCTATTGTGGCGGAGTTTAAGGTGAAGCCCGGTGAAGAGTATAAGATCTATGGCTTGGAAAGCTATGAAGCGGAAACTTATGAGGTGGAAGGTGGAATATTGTATTTGATCACTGCAAAAGTTCCCGCGGAATCTCAAGTAAAGATTACCTTAGCTTCAACGCCAGACAATGTAAAGCCGGAAATTACAGATGTGAAAATGGTCGATGAGGAAGGAACTAAGTATGCTGTCATAGAAACCTATGATAAAGGCTGGGGCGTTGCCGATGTATCTGTGAAGATTTCAGTAAACGGTGGCGAATGGAAAGAGGTTAAGGCTTATCCTCTAGTCGTTGTTGACAAAGACGAGGGAGTAATCGATACTTACGAAAAGCCCTTGTTCAAAGTTGAACTGCCCGGTCAAGGTAAGATAACATTAAAGATAACTGCGGTAGACTTCGCCAATAACAAGAGTGAGGAAATTACAAAAGAGTTTGTTATCGAGGCGGAAAAGCCTGAAGAAAAACCACAACCTCCAACAGAAGCCGTTTACGACCAGATTTTAATATTCATAGCAATAGCATTTGCTATAGTCGTGATAGCAATTCTTCTAAAGAAAAAACACTAAATTTTTTTATTTCACTTTATCGGCTAGACTCTAGGATTATCCTCTTATCACGCGGGAAATTATCAACCCCCACAAGGCAAAGTCGCAGAATAGTTCGACTCCATGAACTATTCTCAATTCAATAGGCTAATCTGGAGCTTCTATAAGCGACGTTAAAACGCCCAACAATATACAAGAACACCATAAAAGTGAAAAAGATGGTTTTGCCTTTCCTCCTTAAAAGAGCTATCATCGGCGTTATCGTGAAAAGGTATACCATCGCTCTAGCAAATTCTAGTGGTATTATCACGTCAAAACTAGGAACTACCAAGTTTAATCCAGTTCTTAGATTATTATAGTATTGTAGAATTATAGGAGAGGATAGAACGTCAACCGGTTTTTTAAAGATTGGATTTAATATCATGCTTGTAAGCGAGTATAAGAATCCTATTATTAGGCAGTAACCGACTCGTTTAAAGAAAGGCTTGAGGGTCATAGAAGCTCAACACTTTAAAAATATAAAAATTTGACGCAATATTTGCTAAACTTCTATTTTATTGTTTTCAATCATTATAACGTTAGCTGATGGAGGTAAGGCTATAAGAATGGCGTTAGTTTCTGAGTAAAGGTTTCTAGAGTATGCGGGTATTTCAAACTCTTCAATAACGCTGTCTTCTTCCAGTATTTTAACTTTAAAGCTTTTGACATAATTACCTGAAGGCTTAAATGCTGAGATTCTTAAAGCCAATACTTTCAAATCTGTGCTTTCGTAAATCTTGCTTGTTTCGATGATAAAGGATTTTGTTCCCTTGTTCTCCCATTTTAAATCGTCTAATCTTCCGGATAGCAGTATTGCAGATGGGAGCTTTCCACCGTTAAGCCATGGATGCTTATCAGCCCAGCAACTTGGTATTGATACTGCTTCATCAGCTATTCTTATTACGCCCTCGCCTGAAATAATAACTATAACTAGTGGAGTGTAGCAGTACATTCCCACATGCTCCAAATATAGAAGTTCTGAGATTTTCCCTTTTGAAGTTGAAACCTCCAATGTTAAAGTTTCTGGGCATTTATAATTTTGAGGAGCCCATATCCAGTAGCGGACTAATACTACGTTCACGTAATCCTCAGCAATCGGCACTACTTCTAGAAGATAGCTTTTTGTTCCGGAATAGCATACACTCCAGGGGAAATCGCGGTAAGATTTAGATAACGAGATTATTTTCACTTTTCTCTCGTTCTCTCCGATTTTCATGTATAAAACCAGAAAAATCAAAGCTGATGCAAAGAGAAAAAGTAGTAAAGCTTCTTTAAGATGTTGCATATCCTAAGTAATCACCATCTTTCATTTAAACGTTACCAAAGCCAAAATTAAGGTTTAATTTTGAAATTGTAAATCCATGGAAGCTGCTCAGGAGCATTACCTGACTCTAGCATTTGAGCCCATTTTTCATCCGTCAGCCTGTCTGTTTGAGGCCAGTAAAACTCGTAGTAGCTCATCGTTAAACCGGTTGAAGCATATAATTTTCCATCCGGCGTTTTATAGACTACTATTATATTATCAAAGTATCCCGTGCCAACTTCAAGCACTGTGTTCGAGTTAGGTTCTGTAAATACATCAGCGATTATCCTGGGATCTTTCGTTCTGGGCTCGGCTACAGATAACAAGCTTTCAAGCCTGTATCCATAGCTTTTCATAAACGCGGTATCTTCACCACTTAGCTTTTCGCTTTTAAGCTCTTTAACTGAGATATCTACCAACTTATCTAATAACTCAGCGAACACAGACAACTTTTCGCTTACTTGCTTATCCAATAAACCGAGCGATTCAAGCCCTTTCTTCGTAGCATACACTAGATTTCTCAATCTTGAATAGAGTAGAGGGTTGGGCTCTACGTAGCCTGGATGAGGCTGCTTGGGAGGTATGGCTGTTTTCCCAGCGTAAGGTTGTTTAGCATAGAGTATAGTGTCATGCCTAAGCTGAGCCCAGCTGGCTAAGGCGGTGTTCAGGCTTTTGTCAAGCCAAGCTTCTGTAGTCATAAAAGAGGGATATCCGCTGCTCGGCTCGTAAAGTAGGGCTTTTATGGAATAAAGCCAGCCCATGTAAAGCGTTTCTGTCCAATTTTCCGGTTTAAGCTGGGAAATTTCATCTCTTACCTCAACCAGCTTATCGTAAAATTTTGAATATTTTTTGAAGTCTTCCTCCAATAATTCCATCGCTCTCTCAGACCCTAGCGCGGCCATAATATCCAAACCCCTGACCTTAAGCCTCGTGGGCAGGTTTGGATAGCAGAACTGCTGGTGTATGTAGCCGTCCAGTATGAAGCGTTGCCCCATAAATCTCAAGCCTACAAGCCTAGGCTTCTCGTAGGGGAATATTGGAGAAGATACTATCTTGCTTTCATCAAGCTTAACGATCTTATCCATAAACTCTTTTAGTCGAGTTTCGTCGTTTACATTGGCCGGAGCAAAGCTGGGGTATATCTCTTTCATAACTCGAATATAATCGTAGAACGATAAATCGTCTGATTTGCCGACTATGAACGCTGTAGGTAGATATATCTTCTCCCATAAAACTAAAGCTTTTTCACCGTCTACGTCCACGCTAACCATTAGATAAGTGAGCTGTAGGGCTTGCGCCGTCTGCACCTTAGCAAGTTCTGGATCGATGGGGTCCTGGGCTTCAAATCTCATTCTTCCAAGCCACATCATGCATTTGAAGTATCTCTTCAGTTCCTCGCTTTTAGTATAGTGGCCCCTAGGCCTATACTGCGTGTAATCTTCTTTATACGAGAATATTGGGCTCACGTATTCAGGATCTGAAGCTTTCCCTATAAGGCTAAGCTCTTTGCTTACAAGTTCCCTTACATATGTTGGAGGTTCAAAACTGGGATTTAACAGCTTTAGCGCAGTTGATAAATACGCTACGTTTAAAAGCGCGGATTTTTTAGCTAATGTATTGTCGGGCATTTTGCCGTAAACGCTGTCTGCTTCTTTAACCAATCCTGTTAGTAGTTTTTCCAGTATTGGAATAAAATGTTCTTCCTCTAGTTGCATTAAAATAGTATCGAAAAACGCGTGATATACAAAAAGTACAGAGTCTGTTGTGATAAAAACGGGTATACCGGCTTCCTCTGCGTTTTTGTAGAATTCTGCTATATCAGTGTATTTACCAGGTAGGACGACAAAACCATTATTAGACAATTTCTCTCTAGCCTCGTTGTTGAGAAAGAAGCGGTCTATATTTTCAACCTCTTCCAGATTCAGTGGAAAGCTGTATTGTGGAGCTACCGGCTTTTCTACGTTGATTTCATCAGCTTCATAGGTGAACACGCTAAATCCATAAACTTTTGGAATTTCAAAAGGAGACGGGTGAAGCTCATCCATGTCTTCTTCTCTGGTCAAGTACGGGTATAGTAAAGCAAAACTAAAGATAAGTATTGCAACCAAAACTAACGTTAAGCAGCAAACAATTTTTCTATTCATTTTCATCATGTTTGAATTTTAAATTTCACTTCATTAAGTCTTTCTATGTGCAAAAAATCGAACAGTCTTATCGGCAAAATCGAAAAGCCAGAGGAAACAAATATTACAAAAAAGCCACGTATATTTCATATGGAGAAGGAAAAGCTCGATTTTCTCTTGACAAGACGTAGCATTAGAAAATTCCAAGACAAAGAAGTATCGCTAGATTTGTTAAAAAAAGCCGTAGATATTGCGCGTTACGCGCCTAGCGCACATAACAATCAGCCATGGGAATTTATCATAGTTACAAACAGGGAAAAGCTAGAAGCTTTATCTGAAATGTATATATGGGCTAAACCTTTAAAAGCTGCAAAAGCTTGCATTGCAATAGTGACAGATCCCAAGCTAAGCCCTCGAACCCATTTAATAGATGGAGCTAACGCGACTATGTATGTTTGGCTTGCATTGCACGCCATGGGTCTTGGAGGCGTTTGGATAAATGCTTTAGAAAACAAAGAAATGAAGAAAGCTCTTAAAATCCCCGATGACAAAAATCTACTAGCTATTTTAGCGATTGGATGGCCTGCAGAGCGCCCAAAGCCTAGACCACGTAAAAGCCTTGAAGAAATCCTATACTTTGAAGAATATGGTAAAAAATAAGTTAAAATTTTATTTTAATCTTCTAGCTTGGTTTTTATCCCGGTTATTTCCTCAACTTCTTCAAATCCTTCTTTAATCTCGTCTACCTGCTCCGAATCTAGATAGAAGAGTAAGGCCATAAACTCTCCAACGTGCGTTTTTTCCTCCTTGGCAATATCTAGAAATACCTTTCTGATTTTCTCGTCGTCTACAAGCCTAGCCATTTGCTCGTACAAGTTTACGGCATCTAACTCTGCTATAATCGCTAATCTTAAAGCTTCCATAAGTTCCTCTTTAGAATAAGGCTTTTCTCTACTTAACAAGGTCGGATTTACGCCTAACATATAAACAACATATTCATTACCATACAGTGTTTAATAAGATTTCCTATTTCTAACTATTTTTTTCAAAATTGGGATTTCATCTATCTTCCGCGGATCAAGTTCCTCTAATATTATTCCCGGTGGTCTAGGCCTTCTAGGATTAACTTCTATAGCACGCGTAGGCGTAAATATATAATCGACTGGCATATCGTGCCTGGTCATCGGAATATAATCTACCACTTGAACATCGTGAACGGTCGTGGCTATAGGCGTCTCATCAGATATGAGATTAAGCTCTTTGAGTATAGCATATTCTAGATCGCTATAGCCGCCGCCCTTACCGACTCGACAACCGTCCGGAGTTACAGCCACACAGCCTGTAACTTTCAAATCTATTTTAAAAGGAAGCAGGTCTACGGTTCGACCAAACTGGAAAGCCCCTCTGATAGTTGATGCTTTTCTCTCAAACCCTTTGGGAATATCGCCTGGCTTTATAATTATAAATCCCTGCCTGAGTCGTGGCGTAGCCATAATCAAGGTTTTTCCAGCTCTTATAACCGCCTCTCTTACAGGTCGCTGCGGCGAGTCAGGGCAGCAGAAAACAATTTCTGCACGCTTAAAAACTCTGTGTTTTACAAGCCTGGCAGCTGCAACTTCATGACCTTTAAAATTTGGTATCCTACCCCAAACAGGCCTAGGAAAAACAGCTATATTACGCTCCTCCATTATTTTCCAAATTTTTCTTCGAATACCATCTTTTGTTAATAACATATGATTCTAAAGTATTTGATTAGATGATATATAGTTGTTGAACTTGATGTAATTATCTAGGTTGTTGAGATTGGTCGCTTTGGTTTAGGCTCTGGTTTAGCAAGCCTCCATTGAACGTTTCTTCCCCATCCCCTTATTTCATCCTTTTTAGTAAAGCTTGACTCTCCAATACCAAATTGTTCAACATTAAATTTTGATAAATCAATAAATATTCCATCTTCACCTGTCGGAACTTCTATGACTACTTCGCCTTCTGCTAGAGATAGACGTTTTTAATGGTTTCCATGAGCATTGTAACGATTCGTTTACTCTTTTCATTTATCTTCTTCACCAACACATTTATTTTATGGGAAACAATCTTCTCGTAAGATTCTATCTTAACATTAGATTTTTCGTAAGTTTCAACAGGATGAGACTCTTCTCCAGTTCTTCTCATCGTCCATCCTCCTTTCTCTCTAGAACGCCTTCTTTGACTGTAACGTAAGTTTTTGCCTCTTTTGAAGAGCGGGCAAATGTTGATACGATAACTCCTTTAGGAATAAATATTTTTCATCAAAAATCTTCATTTCTGAAAAATATTATTTTATCTCCATAAAATAATATTTAAATATTTAATGCAATCATAGTTAAAATTGTAAGTAATAACTTTCAAAAGCAGGTAGTTATTGGAGAGTGCTTAGATAGAAATGGGTTCTTTCAAATAATTTTTTTAACAAGAGGAAAACCACTAACTTTTAAATCTACTATTGTAAAACCGTTTTTCAGCCAGAAAGATAAAGGTCCTGAGGGATTATTA
>Ga0209410_1001274_pt1 | contig 12187 bp, 15 predicted proteins | sample Mar14436cmmetaG_FD_184135 | JGI IMG/M metagenome (GOLD analysis project Ga0209410, IMG submission 184135) | Marine hydrothermal vent microbial communities from Guaymas Basin, Gulf of California to study Microbial Dark Matter (Phase II) - Marker... ... | reverse complement strand
CCCCATTCTTAATTGTCCCGATTTTCCGTTTACCTCTGAGAACATTTATTTCTCTATTCCCTCTGACGATGAGACACTCCCCAGACAATATGGCTTTTACACTCTTACTTCTCAATCTCAGATTCCCACCCACGTTATCGTTATTAAGGAGTTAAGAACTTAGCATCCCTGGGCACTTGATCTTCATTGGGACATTACACCTTCCACCACTGCCAGGGAGCCCTTCCTGTTCTACTCCTCTAGAAGACATTCTCTGTTCCTCATTAGAAAACGCTGAGAGAATGGTTGAGGGAGGAGTGGATGCACTATTAATCGAAAACTATGGAGACAAACCGTACTTAGAGAGAGTACGTCCTGAAACAATCGTCTCAATGACAGTACTGGCCAGAGAGATAAAGAGAGAGATAAGCATTCCACTAGGAATAAACGTCCTCAGGAATGACTGGAGAGCTGGATTATCCATAGCTTCCATACTGAAACTGGACTTCGTTAGGATAAACATAGTCTCTGGATTATATCTCACGGAAACTGGAGTAATCACGGGAGACCCAAGAGGAATAGCCGAGTTAAGAAGAAAATTGTCCTTTAGTGGAACTCCAGAGATATACTCTGATGTTTTGGTGAAGCACTCACTTCCACTCTATCCTAGAGACCTAGAGGAGGCTATTTTGGATTTATCTGAGAGATGTGGATTTGTAGACGCTTTAATACTGACTGGAAGGAGGACTGGCGAACCACCTATGAAGGAGGAGTTAGCGAAAGCTCTTGAGATATCAGAATTACCCGTTTTCGTCGGAAGTGGTGTTACACCAGAGAGGGTGAAAGAGTTCAGGGACGCTGACGGAGTGATAGTAGGTACTTACCTAAAGAAGGGGGAAGAAGTCTCTATCGAAAGAGTTAGGGAAATTAGAAGAGCTATAGACTCACTTTCTAAGTGATCTAAGCAAATTCAGAACTTCATCGAAATTCAGAATTTTCGCTCCTAGCTTTTCTATACCCGGAAATTGGTTCACTTCCTCTACTACTAAGACCTCTTTCCCCGAATCTATTGCTAGCGCTATTTCCGAGAGAGTTCCAGCTCCACCACCTAGAGCTATCACTATGTCGGAACTCCTCACGATTATACCATTCCTGAGGTTACCGATTCCAGTGACTATCTCTGCGTCAAGAAATTCGTTTCCTTCTCCCCTGTTCATCCCTGGAATTATCCCCACGGTAGTTCCACCTTTCTTTTTGCATCCCATTGCAGAATATCTCATTACTCCTCCTAACCCTCCATTAACGAGTGTGAATCCTAGCTTCCCGATTTCCATGCCTAGTTCCAAGGACAAGCTCTTCACTAATTCGGGGCACTTCCTGCTACCCACTATTCCTATCTGCAATGTGGCACCACCTCAGATAACTTTTTAGAGCCCCATTAGGATGTGAGTCACTGGGGCGAGAGATGGACATCGGATTCAAGTTAGTCATCATCGGTCTAGTCCTAGTACTAATAGGCTTATTGGTGAGTATTCTGGGCGAGGGAGGTAGGACGAAGTTCGGAGGCGTAGTAATAATAGGACCCATTCCGATAGCGTTCGGAAATTCACCCATGATAATTGCAATCTCGATTATACTGGCTTTCATCTTCGTTGTGTTAGTCTACACGTTCTTCAAGGGTGTTTGAGTTTGAAAGATTTCAAAGGAAGAGAGATGTATTCCAAAAATATAGTGGTTCCACCTTTCTTTTTGAGAGTGGATGGATGGAACTTCTCTAAAGTTCTATCTAGGATAGGCTTCGATAAACCGTACGATGAGAGGTTTGCCAAAGCTCTAGTCGAATCTGCTCAAAGGGTAATGGAAATGTTCTCACCAACGCTCTCTTATGTGTTTTCAGACGAAATAAACTTTCTCTTTATCAAATCCCCACCATTTAAAGGCAGACACGAGAAGCTAGTCTCTCTGATACCATCAATAGTCTCTGGAGAATTCGTGAGGAGAATTCGAGCTAAGAGGGACGAAAGTATAGGTTTTGATGCTAAATGCATTATTGTCCATCCCGAAGAGATAATAGATTACCTAATATGGAGGCAGAGAGAGGCTTGGAGAAATCACATCAATTCGTATTCATACTGGGTATTAAGGAAAAAGGGACTGAGCCCTAGAGAGGCGCAGAAACACCTAAATGGGTTAAAGTCAAGTGAATTACATGAATTACTTAGAAGTGAGGGAATAAATCCAACTAAAACTCCAGAGTGGCAGAGAAGAGGAATATTACTCCATAAAGTAGAGGTGGAGATAAAATCTAGGGTAGGACACGTAAAGAGAAAGAGGATAGTTCAGAATTGGACTCCCCCCCTGTTCAATACTCAGAAGGGCATTGAACTAATAAAAAGGTTATTAAGAGAGGAAACTGGGTAAGCACTGCAAATATCAGATGGAATTGGCGTGATACACGTAGAGTCTCTTTTTCATAGTTCTTCCTTTCCAGTCTCTTATGCTTACTTCCTCCTTCTTTCTATAGACGTACCTCTTCTCTAAAAGTCTCCTTAGGGCAGTCCTAGTAGCTCTTTCACCAATTGGGAGAGACTGGAGTAGTTGAGTGAAGTGCATTGGGCTCCTTCTCAGAGCCTCATATACCATTCTCTCATAAGTATACAACTTTCCACCCGTAACCCCTGAGTTCGTAGGTTTTATCTAATTTTCTTTTACGTGATGCTGTAAATCCTTTTATTACTTGATGTAAACTAAATTTCACTGAAATTAGCTTGTTTTAGGCTTGAATCAAAAATGGATTTACCAATTGGAGTAAATATACTTAAAGACGACTGAAGTTAATTTACTTTTCAAGAATAAATTCGAATTAATTATTCCAATATCTTCTCTCTGGAGAAGATAACTAAGGACACGAGGTACACTAGAACATTTATTGTCAGAAGGAGCACTGTGGACATCCCATACATGTATATGTCTATCTTCTCGTTTGTTGCTACATTTATCGCAGATATTAGTGGAGATATAGATACAACTTCTCTGAGTGCAGGAGAATCGCAGAAGAATTCAATTGCAAACGGTACAAATAACAGTAGGAAAACCGCAGAGAAGGCGAATGTGAAATACGTGCTAGCCTCTCTGATGCTTTTAGATAACGAGGATATACCGACGCCGATACCAATTACCATTGTAGATACTAGGAGGAATAGGAACAGCAGTAGTAGTGGATTATATACCTTGAATCCTGCGATCATCATGAGTGCTACCCATAGTGAGATCTGAGACATTGATATCGCTAGTATTCCCAGAACTTTGCCTAGGAAGATATCAGTCCTGGTAACTGGAGCAGATAAGAGTAGTTCCAGAGTCTTCCTTTCTCTCTCACCAACTATGCTGTCTGATATCATGCTTATCGAAGAGAATAGGGGGATCAACAGGAGAAACGGTATGAGCATACCGCCACCTAACTCCCTAGTGAACTGCGTAAAGTCCTCTTCCTTCCTAGGGGGAGCGAAGTAGGGCAAAGTTTCCACTCTAACAGGGTTGAGGATTTTGCTTGGATCTCCGCCCAATTTTCTAATCATTCTCTCTGATATCTCTCTTGATAGTGGTTTCAATGCATCTTTAATCAGAAAGGCAGCCAATCCAGATTTAACGTTCGTTGGATCGTACACGAATTTCACTTCTACTCCCTCGTTATTTGCACTCGAGATGGTAACGAATCCACAGATTTTTCTCTCCAATAAGAGTTTCTCTGCAGCGTCTACATCTTCAGTCAAGCGTACACTCAAATCCGGCACTCTTTTTAAGAAGGAGATGACTTCCTCTACGTTCTCTCCTTTTACTACAGCTATCGGAACAAATCCGGGAGTACCTGGCACTCCTCTGGGCGCAGATTCGATCAACTCTGGAAGTAAAACAGCTGCTGAGGCCACCATAAATGGTAGAAAAAAGCCAAATAGGTATCTCTTCTCTGAAAGAATTTCCCTTACTTCTTTCTTTGCAATGACTAAGCTCTTCAAAGAATCACCTCGTGTAGAACAAGTACGCCCCCTCTAGGTCGAGATCTCTCCCAGCGTCTTGACTCGCTCTCGATATCACGTCCTCTTTAGATCCACAAACTACTATCTCCCCATCCTTCATTACCACTACCCTGCTGCAGAGCCTATCTACTTCCCCTACGTAGTGAGTACTCATTATTATGGTCTTTCCATCCATTTTGGAGATCAGTCCCCATATGTCCCTAGAGGTCCTCGGATCAAGTCCAGTGGTGGGCTCATCCAATAACAATATCTCCGGATCATTGAGGAGAGCTCTAGCTATCGCAACCCTTCTCCTATTTCCTCTCGAGAGAGTGCCGATTTTCCTCTCCTTCAGACTTGATATCCCCAAAATTTCCATTACTTCGTAAATTTTACTTCTCTCCACGTCATATAAGTCAGAGAAGAATTGAAGGAAGTATTTCACTGTGAGTTTATCGTATAGATGAGTCTCCTCCGGAAGATAGCCCATTATTCTTCTAAGCTCTATTCCATGATCTAGGACACTTTTTCCTTTGACTAACACCTCTCCGGAGGTGGGAGAAATTAGTCCAAGGATAATCCTAAGCAAGGTCGTTTTCCCAGCACCGTTTGGTCCTAGAAGCCCGACTTTTTCCCCTCTTTCTATTCTGAGGTTAACTCCTTTGAGAGCCTCGAGGGATCCAAACCTCTTCTTGACTCCCCTGAGTTCAACTTCATAGGTCATGACTTCTTATCCTCAGAGAACCGAAATATTTATTACGTTAAAAATTTTCTCTTATATGAGGTGGTGTGAGTGGAGACGGCCTTATTGACCATACTTGACGTAGTCAGGGACTGGACCTCTTGGCTAATCGAAAAGGGCATCCCAGCGTTGATAATCCTTATAGTGGGATTTCTGGTAGGAAGGATCGGCGGTAAATACATAGCTAAGTTTTTAGACAAAGTTGGACTCGACGATCTAATAGAAAAGACAGTACTCGGCGACATCATAAAGAAATCTGGCTATACTGTTGTACAGGTGATAGAAATACTGATAAGATGGTTCATATACCTGATATTCATAGTGTGGGCAGTCGACGTTTTAGCGGTAGAAGCTTTAACCGAAGTAGTCAGTACCATATGGGCCTTCATACCTAGACTCATAGCGGCAGTGGTCATAGGCTTAGTGGGTATAATTGCCATAGACTTCTTCTCAGACACTCTGACTAAGATCTCCGAGGAGAGAAAGATAGAAGGAGGAGTAATTCTCTCAACAGTACTCAGATACTTCCTATATTTGATATTGGTAGTCTTAGTTCTAGATCAGCTCAAGATAGAAACACTGATACTCAAGGACGTGATAGACAACCTGATACTTGGATTAGCCATAGGGGTTGGAGCAGGAGTAGCTGGATTCCTAACAATTTCTGCTTGGGCATCTAGGGAGGAGATATCCTCGCTCGCATCAGGATTAATTCAGAAGGGAGATGGCATAATCTCAGAAGGGTCTAAGGTAAGGATTGATGACTTAGAAGGAACAGTAGTAAGAGTTGGAAGGGCGCACACAGTATTAGAGACAGAAAAAGGAGAAAGGATAGCAATACCGAATAGAGAGCTAAGTAAGAAGAGAATCACAGTATTTCAGGGATAACACCCTTCTGTTTTTTTCCTTTTTGTATTAGCACTTGTGGAGTTAGTGTCTAGAGAAGATCTCGACTTAGAGGAGAAGACCGATTTGGACAAATAGGCAATTCTTATATTGAGTAACCATTCCTGCAGGGGAGGTCCTTGGAAGTAGATGTTTCCAGAATAATAATTGAGGACTACATGGAGGAGTTGTTGAACTCCTTGGAGACTAAAGTCGTGGTAGTGGGAGCAGGACCAAGTGGGCTAGTGGCCTCTTACTATTTAGCCAAACATGGAATAGACACAGTGGTACTAGAGAGAAATCTGAGCATAGGAGGAGGGATGTGGGGGGGAGGAATGATGTTTAACAGGATAGTAGTCCAAGAGGAAGCGAGACCAATACTAGAGGAATTCTCAATAAACTTCAAGGAAATAAAGGGAAAGAGAAAAGAGGGAGAAAGATACTATTCCACTAGTTCAATAGAGGCAATATCAAAGATAGCAGCAAAGGCATTGGATCAAGGGGTGAAGATATTCAATTTGATCAGTGTGGAAGACCTAATAGTAGCGAACAACAGGGTTAGAGGAGTAGTCATAAACTGGACTTCGGTTGAGCTCTCCAAGTTACACGTGGACCCACTGGTAATAAAATCAGAGTACGTGATAGACGCTACTGGACACGAATCCAGTGTTTGCAGAGTCATAGCAGAGAAAATAGGTGAACTGAGGATAAGGGGGGAAGGACCGATGTGGGCGGAGAAGGGAGAGAAGTTAGTAGTGGAAAACACTAGAGAAATCTATCCTGGCTTAATAGTGACTGGTATGGCTGCAAATGCCGTATCTGGCTCTCCCAGAATGGGCCCCATATTCGGAGGAATGTTTCTCTCCGGAAAGAAGGCAGCGGAGATAGCAATTAATTCCCTAAGGTAATCAAAATGAGAATGTTAGCAATACACGTAGACTACATCAAATGGAAAGCAAAAAAGAAGTCAAAGGGATTTCATGAGGAATTGGGTGAGAACAGAATTGGAGAAGTAGGGGATTCAGTGGTTTTCTTCGTTTGTGGGGAAAAAGGGGATCTAGGAAAGATAGATTTGATAGTGAGGGAAATGCTGGACATCGTTTCCAGACTGAAGGTGAAAAGAGCAGTTTTGTTTCCTTTCGTCCACCTATTTCCTAGGGAGATTCAAGACCCAAGGGAGGCCTACCAGACCATACTCAGGATAGAAGAAAAGTTGTCAAGTCACTTAGAAGTAGAAAGGGTCCCATTTGGCTGGTATAAGGAATTCGAATTCAGAAACAAAGGACATCCCCTTTCTATCTCGTCCAGATCTATTTAATGGAGGGAGAGCAATGAGTAGAGCCATGAAAATCTCAGTTCTCCTGCTGCTACTCCTAACTTCCTCAATTATCATTCTGTTTTCCTCTCTTAGGGAGGAACCAAGTGACAGGGATGAAGGAGTGAGCATAGGGGATAGCAGCAGTGCTGGAAAAATTGATGAGTGTGAAGTTTGGAACCTATTAATAACGGCATTCAGAGGAATTGGATCGGACTCCATTTTAATAGCTTGTGGAGTCAGAGAAAGTGAATATACTTACTCTTTAATTGGGGGAGTTCCAGAGAGGAAAGTAATTGGGAAAATACAATATTTGGGATATGAAAAAGAGGGAAGTAACTACTTACTAAGATATACCTGGGAAATGAACTTCACTGAATACGAGAAACCACTTTTCTATACCGAGGTAAAGATGGATCTGAAATTAGACGAAAATATGAGACTCATATTCTCGAACTCAACAGTGAGAGTTGACGACTCCAGGAGTTTCAGCACAATAAAGTACGTTGGAGATTGGGAAGCCAAGGGGAAGGAATGTTACAGATACGACTTACTGACTAGAATACAGTCCGATAGAAGAGAATTAAGGGTAATCTCTTGTATCGATAAGAAGAGGGGAACGTGCGTAGAGAAGAGAATATTGAGTGAGAAAGGTGGGTACATAAAAGTGTCTTGTAGGAATAGATGGCCCTGCTCTTTTGACGAGATAACGAAAAAAGAGGAGAGAGATGGTATTACCTCATGGTATTGTCAAGGAGAAAAAATATTGGAATACACTGAGAGAAACGTACACGGAATGCCCATGGAGATTAAGGTATTCTTGAAACTGATCGATATAAACAAAACTGTAGAATACGACCTGAAACTGAGGTAGAGAAATGGACGCTCTAGCAATAGGAAACATGTCCTTAGACGAAGTGGAGATAAATGGAAAGAAGAGGACGCAACTAGGCGGAGCTTCAGCATATGTGTCCTCTACCCTTAAATTGATGGGGATAAAAAAAGTAGGCATATTGTCCAATGTAGGAAAAGACTTTCCGGAGGAATTTTTCTCCTTCCTTAAGAGAATTGGAGTAGACGTTACTTTAGTCTCCAGAAACGAAAAGAGTACGAGATTCTACTTGAAATATTCTAAGTCCTGGAGGAGAGACATGAAACTAATCAGTAGAGCACCGAATATAGGGAAGAAGGACGTTAGCGCTAAACTGATATACCTAGGACCAATCGCAGGCGAATTAGATGCGAACTCAATCTTCTATTACAGAAGGAGATGCGAGATACTTAGTTTGGACTTGCAGGGCTTCTTAAGAGACTTCACCGACTCCGGAGAGATACTCCTAAAGGAAAATCCTGAGATACTCTCTCCTTCGGTGGACGTGATCAAAGGAACTCTGGAGGAATTCCAAACTTTCGACCTGAGTTCAATTCTAGAGTTCAATGGAATGCTCTTGGTGACCATGGGAGAGAAAGGATCCATGTTAATCAGGAGATCAGAAGCAATATTCATACCTACATATGAAGCAGATGTATTAGATCCAACTGGAGCAGGAGACGTTTACTTAGGCGCCTTTTTATCTCAAATCCTCCTTGGAAGAGATTACATTAGAGCTGCCTGTATTGCATCATCTGTTGCATCTATATCTGTCGAGAAGGAGGGTGTGATGAGTTCAATTAACTATGGAGAAGTTAAAAGAAGATATGAGGAAATACTCAAAGGAATAAGAAGATTAGACCCTAGGGAGTTACTCTAATGAATTATTGACTACTACCTCCCCTCTTTTTATTACGCCCTCGACCAAGTTAGTTCCAAATTTGTATCCGATTTGCCTGTAGTTCTCCACTCCCAATATGAGTATATCTGCCTGTTTTCCAACTTCTAGACTACCCAATTTTCCCTCTAATCCTATAGAGGCAGCAGCATTTATTGTAGATGCAGATATTACCTCTGCTTGAGTCATTCTAAGCGAATAGATTCCCAGGGCCATGACTATCTGCATATTGAGGTTCCAGCAGACAGGATTGTAGTCAGTTCCTAGCGCAATGACCATCCCAGAGTCTATCATTTTCCTAGCTTTGGCGTATTTATTACCCAGCGTTAGAGATGATACTGGGAGAAGAATTCCTATTACGTTATTTCTCACCATGGAGGAAATTCCTTCATCTGAAGAGAAAACTAAGTGATCTGCCGATATAGCTCCGACTTCAGAGGCCAATTCAGCTCCGCCAGAATAACTCAACTCATCTGCATGGACTTTTGGAACCAATCCATGTCTCTTAGCCTCTAAGAGTATTTTCTTCGAACTGTCTCTTCCGAAGACCCCGTTCTCTAGGAAAACATCACAGAACTCAGCTAGTTTGCTGACTTCCGGAATCATATCATCTATTATTTCTCTGACGTATTCTTCCTCAGTCTTTCCCTCTGGGATAGCATGAGCGCCCATGAAGGTTGGAACAACGTCCATGGGATGTTCTTCCTTGAGCCGATTTATCACCTCTAGTATCTTCACTTCCTCCTTAGAGTTTAGGCCATATCCACTCTTTATTTCGACTGTAGTGGTACCATAAGCTAGCATCTCATCTAAAACTTTTTTTCCTCTTTTAAACAGTCTAGATTTGCTTGCTCTTCTGGTTTCTCTAACAGTTCTAAGGATTCCACCGCCCATCTTGAGGATTTCAAGATAAGAAACTCCTTTAAGTTTCAATTCCAGCTCATCTTCTCTACTTCCCTCGAAGACGGCGTGAGTATGGGGATCTACCAGGCCAGGGATTAACACTTTGTTCGAGGCATCTATTTCTGTTTCAGCTCTGAATTCTCTATTTCTTCCAATCCAGTGTATTTTACCATTTTTTACAGCAATTTTTCCATTTTTTATAATTTCCAAGTTGTTCATCTGGTTTCTTCCCTTTCTAACACCTCCAGAGAGAGTAACTATTTCCTTTCCAGAGATCAGTAGGTCTACCTTCTCCATGGCTCCCCCATACAATAGGTCACCCTAAAAAGGGGTTACGTATAACTACACCTCGGGGCATATTGGATCCTCCCAAGAGGGCCGAATTACTAAGAGAAGTAGTTTGCAGGGGGAAGAAGAGAAAGTACTATAGGTTCAGATATTCTAGGCACTACGGAGGAATAGTAACTGCAGATTGTGTGGGATGCAATCTAGATTGTGCCTTCTGTTGGGTCAACCAACCTAGGAAGAAACCCCATCTAATTGGAAGATTTTATTCACCGGAGGAAGTAGTAGAGAGGCTCATGAAAATTTCCAGGGAAAAAGGAATCAAGAGAGTAAGACTTTCAGGAGGAGAACCCACTCTATGCAAGGAACATCTCCTCTCACTACTCTCTCTAATAGAAGAGGACATTATGTTTATTTTAGAGACAAATGGCACACTAATAGACGAGAAATTAGCAGAAGAACTATCTAGATTTAGTAATCTGCACGTAAGAGTTTCAATTAAGGCGTGTACTCCGCAAAAATTTAAGGAAGTTACCAATTCAACCGAAGATGGGTTCAGAATGCAAATCAAGGCTATAGAAAACCTATTCAGAGAAAAAGTTAGCTTTCACGTTTCCCTTGTTACTCACTTCTGTAGTGAAGAGGAGGTGATTTCTTTAATTCACAATTTAAGAAGAACTTTTGGGGTAGAAGTGGAACTAGAGCGCTTAGAACTTTACGAACATGTCCTCAGAGAGATCTCCAAGAGAGGGCTAAAGCTAATTAACCCCCTTGGTCTTTAGCTTAGCACATGCAGGAGGTCATCTTAGGAGACGATCCACTGAAATTAGAGGACATAGAGAAAGTAGCACTAAAGAAAGCCAAAGTGAAATTATCCGAAAACAAAAAGGATGAACTAAGAAGAAGCAGAAATACTTTAGAGAGAATTTCAGAGTCCAAGCGTATATACGGGGTCAACACAGGAGTTGGAGCCTTTAAAGACATCCAAATTGAGGATTTTGTGGAATTCCAAAAAAGAATAGTGAGAAGTCATTCTTGCGGAACAGGGGAGCCAATGTCCGAAGAAGAAGTCAGAGCAATAATGCTTGTTAGAGCCAACACGCTTTCAAAAGGATTTTCTGGAGTGAGACCCGAAGTGGTGGAAAAACTAGTTGAATTCATCAATGAGGGAGTCACTCCTTACGTTCCAGAGAAGGGCTCGGTTGGGGCTAGTGGGGACTTAGTACCTCTAGCACATATAGCTTTATCGCTAATCGGGGAGGGAGAAGTAATCCAGAATGGAGAGAGAATGAGAACAAAAGAATTTCTGAGATCCATTGGATTAGAACCTCTCTCAATAGACAAAAAAGAAGGAGTCTCCCTTATAAATGGCACTTCGGCCATGGCGGGCTTATCGTCTCTACTAGTTTTGGATGCATATAGACTCCTGAAGTTGTCTGACGTAGCGGCGGCAATGACTTCCGAAGCGATATTATCGGATGATGGGTTTTTTAGAGAAGAAGTCTGGAAATTGAGACCATACTGTGGAGTGAGAGAGGTAATATCCAATCTTAGGAAATTGACCAAGGGAAGCACTCTCCTAGGCAAATCTAGAGAGGTCCATGATCCATATTCAGTGAGGTGTACCCCTCAAGTTCACGGAGCAGTCAGAGAGGCATACAAAGAGCTGAAAAAGAAGATAGAACTAGAGATAAACTCAGTTACGGACAATCCCCTGTTAGTTGGAGAAGACATAATATCGGCTGGAAATTTCCATGCGCAACCAATAGCCCTTGCTCTGGATTACTTTATCATCGGCATGACCTCTCTTTCATTAATATCTGAGAGAAGAATATCCATACTCCTAGATGAAAAGTTCAACAGAGGTTTGCCCTCTTTCTTAGTCGAGGAGGGAGGTAAGAACACTGGATTCATGATACTTCAGTATACTGCAGCTTCCTTGGCCGGGGAGAACAAATCCCTGAGTTATCCCTCTAGTGTCACCTCCATACCCACTGGAGGAGGATTCGAGGACCTCGTCAGCATGGGGATGACTTCAGTGCTCAGAGCTAAGAGAGTACTGGAGAACACCCTTTCGGTAATCCTGATAGAGTTGATGTGTGCTGCCCAAGCGTTGGAATTCAGAGACGGGAAAATGGGTGAGGGCACCTCTATGGCATATGAGGAGATTAGGAGGAGAGTTAAGAGGTTAACCGAGGACAGACCACTGTACAAAGACGTTGAAATAATGAAAAAAGAGTGGAGAGACGTTCTACAGACAATCGAGAATAGGATTAGCTTAGTATAACTTTCC
>Ga0209410_1001273_pt1 | contig 12189 bp, 8 predicted proteins | sample Mar14436cmmetaG_FD_184135 | JGI IMG/M metagenome (GOLD analysis project Ga0209410, IMG submission 184135) | Marine hydrothermal vent microbial communities from Guaymas Basin, Gulf of California to study Microbial Dark Matter (Phase II) - Marker... ... | reverse complement strand
GTGTTTATGCTGAGGTGGGGGGTGGGGTTCACGTAGAGCTTGAGCTCTCCCTCCCCCAGCAGACTCCCCTCTTGGCTCCAGAACCGGAGCTTTACGATTCCCCAGCTGCCGGAGCTCTGAGAGCCGGTGAGCTCCACTGAAAGCGTCCAGACAGCCACCTCCCCGGGGCCCACCTCAACCGCCTCCCCTGGGGAGGCGCTCACCTCAAGGTAGCTCTCCTCTATATCCCCCTCTAGGGTAGTGGTCAGGTAGACCGAGAGGGGGTGAGGGTTGGGGTTTCTCACCTCCACACTTATCTCAACGGGGATATTCTCCTCGAGCCAGACCTCCTCCTGGCTCAGCTTGGTCTGAAGGGGAATCTCCCCCATCGCCTTGATTTCTAAAAAGAGGTTCACCGAGAGCTTCTCCCTCTGGTAGAGGGATGCCATAGAGGTTGCCCTCAGGATGACCTCCCCCTCCCCTTCCTCTTTGAGATCGAGAAGGAGAGAGACGCTCCTCACCTCCCCCGGGGAGAGGGTAAGGATTACCGAGTCCTCACCGTCGGAGAAGGTGATATCCGCCCACGAGGGAGCGGAGACGAGATCCAGCACTATGTCGTCCCGGAAGGTAGCCAGGTTCTTAACTTCCAAGGACACGAATAGCCTCTGGTCGGTAAAACCTGTGACCTCTGTTCTTTCCTCCATATTATCCCAGCGGGCGGTGAAGTTGGCCTGGAAGATTGGGACGAAGGTGACTGGCAGGACGCTTAACACCTCCTCTCCCTCTAGGGCCCGAATTTCAAAGGTGGTGACCCCCGTTTCGTAGCTCAGGCTCTCAGTGAGGGTCAGCAGTATTTCCACTGTGAGCTCCTCTCCCTCTCCTAAAGTGGCCTGGGATGGGGTCATGACCGCAGTAGCCCCCTCGGGCAGTCCAGCCGCGACGAAAGTTGCAGTCACACTTCTGTTCAAGCCGTTTATAACCCTTGCCCTGTAGAGAGTGGAGGAGCCCACCTCAACGGTGTGGTTGAGGGGGAGGGGGACACCCCCTGAACCGGTCTCTGCGGATACCAGGGAGAAGGTGCCCTCCCCGGCGCCCATCGAGGGCAGTAGAGAGAATATGAGAAGTGCTACGAGGGGGCACAGGTAGAGGCTTTTCCGATTCATCGGTATGTTCTATGTTGTTAGGACTATATAAATTAATTAGTTCAATTTTGAAATGTTGAGCGAGGGGATTGAGAGAGATGTCAGAGGTGCTCCTCACTGATGCGGAGACGGCTTCCCGGCCTCTATGGGTGGTGTGCGATTCACATGTGCGTGAGGGTTTTAAATAGGTTGATGCAAATATCATCCTGCAATGTGGCCTGGACAGCCTGGAAAAACCTTTAAAAAGGATTGCGATATACAATCCCTATCCCCCAGGTGGTGTGAAAAGTAGGCCCATTTTAGCTGGAGGGTGAAATATGGTAAACCCGTTGGAAAGATATTTGCCCAAAGAGATCAGAGAGATGGACTGGAAGATGCTGTTGATATTTATTCTCGGGATATTCGTAATTATCGCCGGGCTAGCTGGTCTTCTGACCAATGCCTTCGGAAAACCTGGAACCTATCAACCACAGGCCATGTGGAAGGAAGCTACTGTTGACGTAGGCGTGGCCAAGCAGGACTCAGACACGATCCTTGACCCTGTAGAGGGAATAAAAAAACCCTGGCCTGATAAACTGTCGGATATAGAGGAGAACTACATATACGGTACTGACCCCACGGACCCCGATTCCGATGATGACGGTATGGAGGACGGCTGGGAGGCATTCTTCGGGGTCATAAACCCCATAACTGGACGTCTCACTCTGGACCCCAGCATTCCCGACTGGAGGGAGAACCCGGACGGGGACGGCTTCGATGCCAACGGAAACGGCAAGATTGACAAGAATGAGGAATACTTCAACTTGAGGGAGTACTGCGGTGGGGCGGAGTTTGACTATGAGACGGGGAAGTTCACAAGCGGCATATTCAAGGACTTAGATCCCGCCATAAAGGAGCACAGACAGATAATAGCAATGAAGGGCGGGTTCCATCTCTATGAAGGCAATTACGCTGAGTACAACCCCTACATCCCGGGGGCACCTAAGGTCACAACGGACCCCTCCAAGTGGGACACCGATGGGGACGGCATGGACGACGGTTGGGAGGTGGAGGCCAGGAACTGGATAATGGCGCACCTGTTCCCCCTCAACCAGACCCAGGTCTATATCAGCTCGGAGAACGTTACGGTGAGGGGCGAGATAAGCGGTGAACAGCTTATGGATAGCTACAGGAGCATGATTATAGACCCGCTCAACCCCGGGGATGCTGACGATGACATAGACGTGAGATATGTCTATTCTAATGAAAGCGGGTTCATCTGGCTCTATCAGCCGGACCTCCTCACCAATCTGGAGGAGTATCTGAATCACACTGTTCCCTACTTCTGGGATACGGACAACGACTCCTATTACGACTCCCTGACCCGCCAGTTTTATGACATGAGCGACTATCAGGAGGTCAACATCGTATACAACCAGACGGACTCTGCGGTGGACTGGAATGGGGATGGTATAAACGATTACAAGACCTGTCCGTACAAAGCTGACACCGATGGCGACCTCATGCCTGACGGCTGGGAGCTTCTTGTGGGTCTCAACCCGTTGAACGCCACTGACCGCTTCCTAGACCTGGATGGGGACGGGCTACCGAATATACTTGAATTCCGCTACCCGCCTTCAGGAAACCAGTATTTCACCACAGACCCCAGGAACCCGGATACTGATGGTGACGGGATTCCGGACGGTTGGGAGGTCTACAACGCGCTTCTACTAAAGGAGGAGACCACCTCCGATAGGAACCTTGACGAGTCCGACGGTCTCCTGGACGGTCTTTTCAGGATCTGGAGCACGAATCCTATGATAAAGGATTCGGGAAGGGACACGGACGTGGTGAACTACACAGTGAGGGAGACCGAGACAGGTCTTCAGATAACCTACGCGCGCCAGGAGGACGGCCTCACAAACCTGATGGAGTACACCGGTACACCCCTGTATCCCGTCTCGACGAACCCGAATGACCCCGACACTGATGGAGATGGCCTTACAGATGGTCAGGAGCTTTTGATAGGCTTCCCCGGGGAGCTTATAGGTGAGCAGTACTTCACTAACCCGCTCTTCAGTGCTACATACTACACCAACGCAACACTGGCGGATTCGGATGCTGATTTCGATCCGAACAATGAGACACGGAAGCTGGATGACTGGGAGGAGACCCACGGAAGGACAAAGGTCATGATACCTCCTAACGGGTTTGACGACGACGGGGACGGGGTGGTGGACAACCCGGAGACCAACGGTTTTGAGTACCTGTACTTCAAGAAGACCAACGCCACCAATCCTGATACAGACCTGGACGGCTTGAAGGATGTGGATGAGGTCTTCGGTATATGGACTGGGGAATACAGGGAGAACGACCCCACATCGGGTTTCGGCTGGCTGAGGCCCGACCCCACGAAGAAGGACACGGACGCTGACGGTGTCTCCGACAAGGATGAGGTGGTCAGGATACCCAACTACAAGCCCTGGGTGACTGATCCGATGAACCCTGACACCGATAGCGATCTGATGGAGGATGGCCTTGAGTACACTGAGGACATCTTCCCCTGGATAGACTGGAACAAGGGGGACAATTACGATGCGGAAGGAGACGGAGACTACTCCGGACCCCACGACATCTGGTGCACCATTGACAGGACTAACCCGAGAAATCCCGATACGGACGGAGACGGAATGCCTGACGGTTGGGAGCACGACTGGGGATATGTCATAGCGGGCCCCTCCACAAGGGTTCTAATAGCAAGGTTCGACGCTCTCCACGGGACCAACTGGGCGGGAGCCGTGCCAGACGGTACAAAGGTGTGGCTGGTTAACCCCCTCATAGGGGAGGACAAGTTCGATGACCTAGACAACGACGATCTGACGAACATAGAGGAGTACATGAACTCCACCGACCCTCTGAACCCGGACACGGATGGAGATGGGATGCCGGATGGGTGGGAGGTGAGATTCGGCAAACCAGTGACCCTCTGGGACAACAACACCCACACCTTCCGCAACATACTGGACCCAACAGACCCCTCCGACTGGTGCTTTGACCCAGACCATGATGGCTACCCCTTCGCCTTCTGGTCCAAGGGCGGGGAGTTTGTCTACTATTACTTCCCGTGGATCAACCTCTACGAATACCTTTATGGGATAGACACCGACGGGGACGGGATCAACGAGATCACTTTAGAGCCTTACAATCCCAGCACTGACGGAGACGCCCTAGACGATGGCTGGGAGGTGTGGACCAGTGACTATATCATAAATGAGAGCAGTCCATTCATATTTGAGGATAATGACACCCTGCCAGCAGGCTGGGAACTCTTCTTCAATGGGACCTGGTGGAATCGGCCTGAGTGTTTCCCCTACGAGGAACCGCCAGGTCCGCCGGACCCCTGGAGGAATTCCTTCGGCCAGAAGGTCTATGTTCCTAGGGCAGTGAGGGAGGGACTCACCAATCTCCTCGGGAAGCTCAATCCAAATTCGAAGGACTCCGATGGCTCTCCTCCAGAGGACGGCGCAGATGATATAGATAACGATGGATTCACCAATTATGAGGAGTACAGGGGGCACTCCGATCCCACGGACAGCACAAGCACACCAGGCTCGGGAACCTCCTCCACCCGGGGAGGGGAGAGCTATGCTGCGCCCACCTGTAATAGACCTCTTGAAGTGAAAGCCTCTGAGGGAGAGATGCTCCCAATGAGCCTTAAAGACGCTCTGCGGGAGGAGGTTGAGCTTATAGCTCCAGCTGTGCCGTCCTCTGCGGCTGTGAAGAGGAGCCAAAAGTAACAACCCCCCTCCCCCTTTTTATTTCTCACCTAAACCCTTAAATCATGGTGCTCTTTTTCACTCCAACCAGGTGATTTGATGGCAGGAAAGGAAGAGCAGCTCCTTCAGAGGGCGGAGGTGAAGCTCGCGGAGGGCGACTTCAAGGGGGCTTACAGGGACTTCAAAACCCTTTCAAAGAAGATGCCAGAGGATCCTAGAGTATTCTTCGGCCTCGCCGAGGCCGCCTTGGGGAATCCGGAGGTATCTGCACAGGAGATACTGCTCTCCTACAGGCGGGCGGTGGAGCTTGACCCAGAGAACCCCCTCTATCTCACAAGCTATGGAAACTACTGCCTTGAGACGGGAATGCTGGACAGGGCAGAGAAGCTCTACAGGCGAGCGGCTGGGATAGACCCGGACAACGCGCCTCAGTATTACAGTGACCTTGCAACGGGCATTTATGTGCACGGCAGGGAATTTGTGGGGAGGATTCCGGGGCTGACCATGGACGAGATCCTGCGGCGTAGCATTAGGATATTCCTCGAGGCTCTAGGTATAACGTGGGTGAGGGCGAAGGAACTGATGGAGGGGTAGGCTTTGTTCCCGCCTTACCACGACCCCTTTGAGGAGGAGACCTTCATCATAGGACCTTATTACACTCAGAGGGCTGTGAGGAGAAGCCCCTTTTACTTCACAGAGAGGGAGAAACACGAGCTTATGGTGGCCACGGCCATCCTCACCCTGGCCTTCGCCATAGCTTTTACCGGAGGGCTCCGCGGCCTGATATTCCGTTGGCGATCCTTTATTCTCTATCTTGTTGTGGCAGCTCTTGCGGTGATCACCGCCTTTGCACTCCACGAGATAGGTCATAAGTTCGCAGCCATACATTTCGGCTACTGGGCTGAGTTCAACTATTTCATGCCGGGTCTTTTTATAGCCCTCCTCTTCAGTCTGGCAGGCTTTCTCTTCGCCGCTCCGGGGGCCGTTGTGATCCACGGCTATCCCACCAGAAGGGAGAACGGGATAATTGCTGCCGCAGGCCCTTCTGTGAACCTTGCTCTGGGCATATTTTTCTTCTCTCTGTCCTCAGGCCTGAATCCTTTCGCTCCTCTTGCAGGCCTTCTTTTTTATTTTGTAGCGGCCATAAACATCCTCATCGGGGCCTTCAATATGATTCCCCTGCCTCCCCTTGACGGCTCGAAGATAATTGCCTGGAGCCTGCCCGTCTACCTGGGCATGGCGGTTCTTTTAGCCATCTTCCTCTTTTTTATCTACTTCTGAGGGGGGCGACAAAAATGGATGTGGGAAGGATAAGAGAGGACTTTCCTCTTCTTCAAAGAGAAAGCCCACCGGTATATCTAGACTCTGCGTGTATGGCCTTGAAACCCCGTCAGGTCCTGGAGGCGGTGGAGGAGTACTATTTGGAGTACCCCGGGTGTCACGGGAGGTCCCTTCATTCCATCGCTACCAAGGTCACTGAGAAGGTTTCGGAGACCCGGGAGAAGGTGGCGAGGATGCTGGGGGCGGATGAGAACGAGATCGTCTTCACGAAGAACTCCACGGAAGCTCTGAACCTGCTGGCCTATACCCTGAAGCTGGAGCGGGGGAAAGAAATTCTCGGCACGGACAAGGAGCACAACTCAAACCTTATCCCCTGGCTTTACAAGGCCGAGAGGGAGGGTCTCATTTACAGGACCGTCCCCCTGGGGGAGGAGGGTACCTTCTCAATGGAGAACTTCAGGGAAATGCTCAGCTCCCAGGTGGGGCTTGTAGCCATGGTGCACACCTCAAACCTGGACGGGACCACTATACCGGCGAAGGAGATTATTGAAGAGGCCCATGAGGTCGGGGCGCTGGTAGTTCTCGACGCAGCCCAGAGCGTTCCCCACAGGGGTGTGAACGTTAAAGACCTGGATGTTGATTTTCTTGTATTCTCGGGCCATAAAATGATGGGTCCCACAGGCACAGGAGTCCTTTACGGGAAGTGGGAGCATCTTAGAGAGCTCTCCCCCTTCATCCTCGGGGGAGATACTGTGAGGGAGACCCGCTACGACTCCTACGTTCTCCTTCCACCGCCCATGAGGTTTGAGGCGGGGCTTCAGAACTATGCTGGATTGGTGGGTCTGGGGGCGGCAGTTGACTATCTGATGTCCATTCCAAGGGAGGAGATAAGGGAGCACGAGGTGAAACTGAACAGGGTTATAACTGATGGCATCAGGGAGCTTGATGGTGTGCACATCATAGGTCCTCAGGATGCTGAGAGGAGGGGATCAATATGCTCCTTCTACGTCCCCGGGATAAACCCCCAGGACATTGCAATTTACCTGGATCAGCAACACAGTATTGAGATACGCTCCGGGATGCACTGCGTCCACTCCTGGTTCCTCTCCCGGGGGATAAGAGGCTCAGCCAGGGCCTCCATTTACATATACAACACCGAGGAGGAGGCCAAGAGGTTCGTTGAAGCCCTCCGGAAGATGCTTGAATAGTATATGTGGAACTAAGGATGGAGCTTACCTCCTACTCCTCGTCTCTGTATGAATTTCTTCTCTTTAAAAAGAAAATGTAAAGAAGGCAGACAAGAACAGCGCTTACAATAAAAGGAATTGCTATTGTAGCCCACCTGTTTACGCGGTTCATCCCGCTATCAGCCCCTCCGGCTTCCACTACTCCAACCACCGTTATACGGTATTCCGCAGAGCTGACCCCCCCGTAGGGGTCCTTTGCCATTATCTCCAAAACGTGTACCCCTGCGGATGCGAACCTGAGGGTGAAGTGATCCCCAACAGCCATCCGGCTACCGTTGTCTATTCTGAGGGAAAACATTAAAAGGTCTCCGTCTGGATCATAACTCTCATTAAAATGGACAGTAAGCGGCTCACTCAGATTGATCCGTTCCTTTATCCCTGTAACGATCAAGATCGGAGGATCGTTTACATTTATCACTTCAATAGTTATTTTTACGCCGTCCGATAATCCGAATCTGTCTGTAACGTTAAACACAACAGTGTGTATCCCCACGTCCCTCTGAGAAGCAGAAAGCTCCGCTGAGAGTCCATCTATGCGAAATCTTCCCCAGGAGGCTTGCAGCGTAAGGGTGTCTCCCTCCCATTTCAAATCGGGATCATCAACTGAAAAGTTCAACCAGAGCGTCTCCCCCTCCCTGATGTTAAAGTAGCCACCCCCCACAATCCTTTTTCCATTTACTGTGAGGATCCGGGGTTGGTCTGGTATGGGGGTGATGTTCAAGGTTACGTTTATAAAAACCGTATTTGAGAAGGGGTCCTCGCAGAGGAAGGTTATGTTGTACATCCCGTTGAGGTCCCTCTCTGGAAGGACAGAAAAAACCCCGGGTTTCTCCTCACTTATGAGTATCCCCTCAACCTCTTTAAGAATCTGGAATGAAAGCGCCTCGTCGGGATCCCACACAGCTGATGTGAGGTTTATTCTGCAGGAACCCCCCTCCTCCATTTGAAGTAGGATATACTCTTCTTTTATCTCTGGTGGTTTGTTCGGGAAAACTGTAACGTTTATTTCATTCCACTCACTTTGAAAATGATACTCATCCTCCACACGAACGCTGATTCTGTAAACCCCCGGGGAAGAGGGAGTGAAATTAAGATAAAAGCTATCTTCGGTAACGTTAAGCATTTGTGGGCCGTCGTCTTCAACCCATTGATATTTTATTACCTTCCCGAAGTTCTCCTCATACCTCACTTTTATTGAGACTCTGGCCGGAAACTCAACGGAGAAGTCATCCGGTAGGGTGACATTGGGGGGTATCTTCCACTCAGGCCAGTACTGAAAGTAAATGGTTATGTTGTGTTCTACAACAATGATGTCGTCCAGTCCGTCGTGGTTCAGGTCTCCGATCTCAACAGGGAAGGTGTAATGTTCAACGGGAAGAGAAAGGTCTGGATGCACATTGAAATGGCCATCTCCGTGCTGATAAAATATTGTTAAATTGTACCCATGCCCCTCCACTCCACAGTGATAATAAGTTCCCCAGTTAAGGATTGCAATGTCCATGCGAGCATCTTGGTTAAAATCGGTGAAAACTGCGTAATCCGGGTTCCATCCAGGATGGAGTATATAATCCGGCTGCGTATTATATAGGAGAGGGCCTTTAGCGAACCAGAGATATGTTTCATTTGAATTATAATATGGGCCGTAACCATCGTTCAATTGAACTATGTCCCAGTAGTCATCGGAGTCTATTTTACAGTAATAAACACCTCCGAAGGGATATCTGGTCTTCAGCACGGGATAAAGGTTCTCGTTTTTAAACACACCATCAATGTTTTTTAGGTAATATATGGTTCTGATATTTGTGTCAAAGAGCATGAGGTCAATCCACCCATCCAGGTCAAAATCCAGGACATAGTCTAGAAACATTGTGGTGTTGAACGTGAGGGTTTCATCTGGATGATCGTAAAATAGGCCACCGCGATTCAGATAGACTTCAATGGTGTATGGGTTTTCTTTAAAGAATATAATATCATCCTCACCATCATTGTTCACATCACCGAATTGTGCTGTGGTTTCCCATTCACCAACGTAGTACTTGTAAAGGGAGAACGTCATATTCTGCTGTTGATAGAGGATGCAGAGGGTTCTTCTTTGGGTAGGCTTCTCATGCCAGAAGGGAGGGTACGACGAAAGAATTGCAATGTCTGTTCTTCCATCGCCGTTCAGGTCGCCAGTGTACGGGATCCTAACAATGTGAACATACTGAAAGTTCAGAGCGACACGTAAAGGCGTTGAATTTAGTTCGTGCTTTTCGTTCTGAAAATAAATGCACAGTGTCCGAAAATCCTCCACAACAATCAGATCGTTTAACCCGTCGTTGTTTATGTCCGCTACCTTCCATGCATAGGAATCATTCTCTGATGAAAAGGTATCCAGGATGTAGCCCTCATCCATAATAAGCGCGGTGGTTGGTGTCCTATAAGGATAATTCAGTATAACCAATGATAGAAGAGATATAATGATGGACGTGGAAAGAGATCTGCTTACGCTCAATGAAGCCATCATACCTCATCCATTTCCCATGTCTGAGTATAGGTGTATAAATAGATTCACATTATCTAATTTTTGGTGTCCGCGACCTTTAGAGTGCAACTGGTTAGTCCTAGGGATCGGACATTTCATTGACATCTTCAAACAGCATTTTTCCTTTTTTTCACACATACCCTTATTACCCGATCTCAAGGTGCAGATAGACCCGGGCCAGCCATCCTATGACGAAGGATACACCGGCAACACCCCAGGAGAGAAGTATCATCTCAAGGAAGGTTCTTTTGAAGGAGAGCTCCCTCACAACGGCCATGAAGAAGGTGAAGACGAGGATCACGAAAAAGGCGTCAACCAGGGCCACTCCAAGCGCCACAAGGTAGTTGGAGAGTAGAAAGTAGGGTACGACCAGCATGAAGACCGTGAGAATGTAGGCCAGACCCGTATATAGTGCGGCCTTCTTCGCCCTTCCCCCACCCGCCTCCGCCTTCTGGGAGAGGTACTCCGAGGAAGCCATTGAGAGTGCGGCGGCTACACCGGTTATGAATCCGGCAGCACCGATGAAGCGGGAGTTCTGCATGGCCAGTGTAAATCCCGCAAGGGCACCGGTTAACTCCACAAGGGCGTCGTTCAGGCCCAGAACTATGGAGCTTATGTACCCCAGCTTCTCCTCATCTATCATATTGATCAGCAGGTTCTCGTGTCTGAACTCGTCCTCCAGGATCCTCCCCGCCTCCGGAACCTCCTCTTCAATCCTCCTGTAGGACTCCTGTGCCATCTCCTCCCCGCCCTCCATCAGTTTGATGGCGAAGGTGACCCCGAAGATCCGGGAGAGCAGGAGGTACTTCCAGATGGTTGCTTTCTTGGGCGGCGTCTCAACCCCCGTGTACTTCTTCCACTTCCTGTAGTGCCCCAGCTCGTCCTTCGCTATCTTCTTCAGGACATCCCTGTTTTTATTCCCCGACCTCTTCGCAAGGGCCATGTATATGTGATATTCGGTGATCTCGTTCCTCTGAAACTCCACAATAAGCCTCTTTACCTCCTCTGAAACCTTCATTTGAACACCTCCCCCGTCTCCCTGTACCACAGCAGAAGATCCAGGTGAGAGAGCGGTATCTCCACATCCCTGGAGAACTCCCTCATTCTCTCCTCTATATCAAGGTATAACCTCTTTGTCATGGACCCCGGTAGTTCCTCAATAACCCCCAGAAGGCGCAGGTTCTTCAGGATGTGCCTGTCCAGAATTGCAAGTTTCTCGCCAAGGCCGATGTTCCTGAGAAAGTGACTCGACTCCTTCAGACCGTACCCCTCAACGCTTTTGAGCAGCCTCTCTCGCTGCTTCTTGACGTCCTCCACCCCCAGAAACCCTCTGATTCCCCCGGGGTAGTGAAGTATCCACCTCGCCTTCACAACTCTCCTCGCTTTGGTGTACTTGAACCTCACCCCCTTAAGGTGGGGAAGAACGTCCTCGTAGGCCCCCTCGGTCAAAACCCCCGCCTCCCTCATGGAGACCACCGCGTCCCAGCAAACCCTGGCCTTTGACTGGGGAGTGAGAAGGCAGAAGACGAGCTCTGCGAAGAGGTCCCTCTCGCTGCCCTCCTCCCACAGCCTTCTGAAATCCTCCAGTCTCTCTTCTATCTCCCTCCGGATGCTTTTGTGGAGTCCGAGAAGCTCTTCCAAGTCCTTAAGGGAGTACTCTTTCAACCTCACCGCTCAACCACTCCAGGAACTCCCTGTCCTGCCCACTGAAGGCTGACAGGGTGTGCGAGTCAATATCGATCTCTCCCAGAACCTGCTCCCCCCTCATTATTGGAACTACAATCTCTGAGAGGACCTTCACCGAGCATGCTAGGTAGTTGCTCTCCCTTCTGACGTCATCGACAACGAAGGTTTCCCGTCTCTCAGCAGCCTGCCCACAGATGCCCCTCCCAAAGGGAATCTTTACATGTTCGGTGGGCTCCCCTCTGTACGGGCCGAGCACGAGCCCCTTCGAGGAAGGCCTCTCTACCAAGTAGAAGCCTACCCAGTTGTAATGGGAGACCTCCCTGTGGAGCAGTTCACAGATCTCCTCCAGCTTATCTCTCCATCCTCCTTCCCCCCTCAGGATCTCCCTGCACTTTTCTTTAAGTCTCTCGTAATCTACCACGTTAATCACCTCTTATGAAGGTCAGCACCTCCCGCCTGACCTCCTTCAGGTACTTATCTTCCACCCTTCTTAGAAGCTCACCCTCTCCCTTTTCGACTTTGAGGAGGCCATCCTCAGAGCCCAGGAACATGCCCTCGCTCAGCACTCCGCCGAT
>Ga0209410_1001271_pt1 | contig 12207 bp, 13 predicted proteins | sample Mar14436cmmetaG_FD_184135 | JGI IMG/M metagenome (GOLD analysis project Ga0209410, IMG submission 184135) | Marine hydrothermal vent microbial communities from Guaymas Basin, Gulf of California to study Microbial Dark Matter (Phase II) - Marker... ... | reverse complement strand
AAAGGCCCCCTACCCTCTGTGCAGGTTGCCCCCACCGGGCGAGCTTTTACGCCATCAAACGGGTGTTCCCCCAGGCGATCTTCACCAGTGACATCGGCTGTTACACCCTGGGTCTCAATCAGGGGGCGGTGGACATAGTCCTCGACATGGGGGCGGCCATCACCATGGCCACGGGCCTGTGGCACGCCTATAGGCAGGACGGCCAGGGGGTGCCCATCGTGGCCACCATAGGGGATTCTACGTTCTTTCACGCGGGATTGCCGGGGTTGCTGGACGCGGTCCATACGGGGGCGAGCTTCGTACTGGTGCTGCTCGACAACAGCACCACTGCCATGACCGGGATGCAACCCACACCGGCAAGCGCCACCCTCGCCGACGGGAGCGAGGGCAGACCCCTGTCCCCCGAGGACCTCATCAGGGCCTGCGGGGTGGAGTTCATAGAGGTGGTCGACCCCTATGAGATCCCGCGGATGATGGAGGCCCTGAGGAGGGCAGAGCGTCAGACACGACAGCACGGCGGGGTGGCGGCGGTGATCGCACGACATCCCTGCTTTCAACTCATCAAACGGATGGAGCATCCGCGCAGGGTCGAGGTGGAATTGCTCGAAGAACCCCCTCAGAAAGAGGCCCTCAAGCCCGTATACGTGAAAAAGACGCCGCCCTGCAATCTCGCCTGCCCCGCGGGGAACGACGTGGAGCGGGTGTTGGCCCTGGTGGCAAGGGGGGAGGTGGACGGGGCGGTCAAATTGCTCCTTCAGGGGAACCCCTTGCCTTCGGTCTGTGGGAGGGTGTGCTTTCACCCCTGCGAGGAGGCCTGCAACCGCGGCCGCTGGGACGAGGCGGTGAGCATTCAGGCCATTGAACGCCTCCTCGGGGACAGGGCCACTGTAGATCACCTTCCCCAGCCCCTCCCCGACAGTGGTTTCAAGGTGGCCGTCGTAGGGTCCGGGCCGGCAGGGTTGAGCTGTGCTTACAGCTTGAGGCTCCTCGGGCACACGGTCGAGGTCTTCGAAGCCCTACCGGAGCCAGGGGGTCTCCTCCGTTACGGCATCCCCCCTTACAGGCTGCCCAAGGACGTGCTCAACAGGGAGATCGAACGCCTCAAGTCCCTCGGAATCACCATCAGGACCGGAGCCAGGCTGGGAAAGGAACTGCCCTGGGAGGAGCTTGCTGCCTACGACGCCATCTACCTGGCCACGGGGGCCCATGTCCCCCGCTCTCTGGGCATCCCGGGAGAGGAACTTCAGGGGGTATGGAGGGGGCTTGAGCTCCTCGAGGCGATCAACCGCGGGGAAAGCCCTGAACTGAAGGGCAGGATCGCCGTCATAGGCGGAGGGAATACGGCCATAGACGTCTCTCGGTGTCTCCTTCGGCTGGGGGCGGAGCCGCTGTTGCTCTACAGAAGGGGCCGTGCCGATATGCCCGCCCACCCCTCAGAGGTGGAAGAGGCGGAGGCGGAAGGGGTGGAGATGGAGTTCTTCCTATCCCCGGTGGAGATCGTGGGCCCCGAGAGGGTGAGGGCCATAAGGCTTCAGCGGATGCGCCCCGGTCCAAGGAGTCGGGACGGCCGTCGAACGGTGGAACCGGTGGTGGGATCGGATTTTTCCCTCGAGGTGGACGGAGTAGTGATAGCCACAGGGGAAGTACCGGAGCCCGTGATGCTCCCGGAGGAGATAGAGGCCAAGGCCTTCCGCGGCGGTGACCTCGCAGGAGGACCGAGGACCGTCGCCCACGCCATAGGCTCGGGGAAGAAAGGAGCCCTTGGGATTCATCGCTATCTCACAGGGGAGGAGCGGACACGAGAGGAAAGATCTCCCCAGGAGGTGCCCTTTGAGGTCATAGACCTGAGTGCCTTCGCCCCGGGCAACAGACCTCAGGCACCCCATCTGAGCCCCCGAGAGGCGAGGAAGGATTTTCGAGAGGTCGTAGGGGGGATATCCGAAGAAGATGCGGTAAGGGAGGCATCGGAACGCTGCTTTCACTGCGGCAGTTGCACCGAGTGCGATTTCTGCATGCTGAGCTGCCCTGAGGGGGCTATCTCGAAAGAGGACGGCGCCTACAGAGTGGACCTCAGCAAGTGCAGCCTCTGCCGCCTGTGTGCTGTGGCCTGCCCGCGGGGGGTCATAGAGATGCCCCTGGCGGGCGGATGTGTGAGCTGTGGGTATTGCCTTCAGGCCTTCGGCTGTCCGGCCCTGATGATGGAGGACCACGGGATCCGGATAGACCGCAAGATCTGCGTGGACTGCGGCCTGTGCGTCTTCGCCTGCCACCAAGGAGCGATCAGGGAGGGATGAAGCTCCAGATCGTCATAGCCGGAGTGGGGGGGCAGGGGGTGCTCTTCGCAGCGAGGCTCCTCTACCACCTCGCCCATCTGAGGGGGGAAGAGGTCTTCGGGGCCGAGACCCACGGGATGAGCCAGAGGGGTGGATCGGTCATCTCCTACGTCAAGATCGGCTCCTTCACGAGCCCCCTGATCAGGCGGGGCAGGGCTGACCTGCTCCTCGGCCTCGAAAGGGAGGAGGGATTGCGGAACCTGCCCATGCTGCACGAGGGAGGGGCTGCGGTGATCAACGCCAGGGAGGTACCGGAGGTCGAGGGGGTAGAGCTCTACCCCGTAGAGGCAGACCTGCTGGCCCAGGAGGTGGGGGATCCCCGGACCGCCAACCTCGTCCTGATGAGCTTTGCTGCCTCCCTGGGGCTTCTTCCCTTCAGCGAAGGAGAGATCCTCGAGGCCGTCTCCCAGCTGGTCCCGCCGGCCTTGAAGGGAGTGAACGTAGAGGCCGTCAAACGGGGGTTTACCCTCGGGAGGGCAAGTCCGTCCTTGACATAAAGGCCTCGCCTTATCAAAATGGGCGATGGATTTGAAAACCAATTTCTTCGTGGGAGGTGAACCATGAAGCATGGAGGGAGGGGTTTTGGATTGGCCTCGTTGATTTTCATCGGCGCCCTCCTCGTCGCCTTCGTCTCCGGTGCCCTGGCCGGGGGGAAGGAGATCAAGGTGGGCATAATCGATTGTTACAGTGGTCCACCTGCGGTATACGCCAAGGACGCTCTGAACGGCTTCAAGCTGGCCCTCAAGGAGATCAACAAGAAAGGGGTCCTCGGACGCAAGATCGTGTTCACCACCCGGGACACCAAGTTCAAGGTGGACATCGGCCTGAGCATGGCCAAAGAGCTGGTCATGCGCGAAGGGGTGGACGTCCTGGTGGGGACCATATCGAGCGGTGTCGCCCTGGCGGTCTCGGATTTCGCCCGCAAGGAGAAGGTCCCCTTCATCGTCTGGATCTCCAAGAGCGAGAGGATCACCGGAGAACTCGGCCACCGCTACGTCTTCTGCACCAGCGAGAACACCGCGATGGCGGGGAAAGCAATGGCGGTGGGGCTGTCCAAGAAGCCCTACACCAAGTACTGGATCGCCGGTGACGACTACGAATACGGCCACGCCATCGCCCGCGCGGCGTGGAGGAACCTGCAGAAGATGAAACCCGGGGTGAAGAAGATCGGCGAGTCCTGGTGGAAGGTGGGCGAGCCGGACCTCATCCCCTACCTCACCGCCATCATGGCCGCGAAGCCAGATGCCGTGATCTTCTGCACCGGCGGCAAGAGCATGGCCAACATCCTCAAGGCCATCAAGGCCACGGGAATGGCCAAAAAGGTGGCGATCTGCATCCACACGGCTACCGATCATGCGGTACTCAAGGCGCTGGGCCCTGAAGCCCCCGAGGGGGTTATGGGGACCATGGATTATCACTTCTATTTCCCCGAGACCCCCGAGAACAAGGCCTTTGTCAAGGCCTTCAAGGCCGCCTACGGCGAGCCCCCTGGATTCCCCGCCTTCCATGGATGGAACACCGCTCACTTCATCGCCAAGGCCTTTGAAAAGGCCGGAACCGTGAACACTGAGAAGTTCATCGATGCCTTGGAGGGTCTGAGGATCATGAGCCCCGTCGGGGAAATAGAGATGCGCGCCTGCGACCATCAGGTGGTCGAGCCCATGTTCCTCGGCGTGACCAAGAAATCCCCCAAGTACAACTTCTTGATCGCGTCGGACATTGTGACCCTTCCGGGGCCTGAGATCATGCCTTCTTGCGAAGAGATAATGGCACTCAGGGCCAAAGCGAAGAAGTAACGATGGAAAAAAGGGGGAGACCTTTGGAGGGATCTCCCCCCTTTACGTTTTCTCAATCAAGGCGTGTGTAGCAGATGAGTGTAGATCTCGCTTCCGTTCTCACCCAGCTCTTAGTCGGCCTGAGCCGTTCGATGATCCTCTTCATCGTTTCGGCTGGCATGAGCTTCATCCTCGGGGTCTTACGGGTACCAAATGTGGCTCACGGATCGCTTTACATGATAGGGGCCTTCTCCGCCTTTAGCGTCTACAACTACTTCGGAGGAGGATCGACGGGGTTCTGGTTGGCCCTCCTTCTGGCCCCCTTTCTGGTGGCGCTGGTCGGCTTCGTAGCCGAAAGAGCCCTTTTTTGCCACCTCTATCAGCGGGAACACCTGATGCTGCTTCTCTTCACCTTTGCCCTCATGCTGATCCTCGGAGACCTGGTGAAAATCGTCTGGGGCCCGGAGTACAGCTCCATCATGCCCCCTGGAGGGCTAAAGGGTTCGATCTCCATCTTCGGCTCAGCCTTTCCGAAGTACAACCTCTTTCTCCTGGTGGTGGGCCCGCTGGTGGCGGTTTTCCTCTGGCTCTTCACCAATCGGACCAAGGTGGGGAAGATATGCCGTGCTGCAGCGGTAGACCGCGAGATGGTGGGGGCCCTGGGGATAAACGTCAGCTGGATCTTCGCCGCCGCCTTCGTCTTGGGATGCTACCTGGCGGGCATCGCTGGGGCGCTGGTCGCCCCCACTGTGAGCATAACCTTGGGAATGGACCACGACATCATCATCGAGGCCTTCCTTATCGTCACCATCGGGGGACTCGGCAACATGTGGGGGGCCCTGGTGGGGTCGCTGATCTTCGGCATCACCCAGGCCTTGGGCGTCCTGTTCTGGCCCCAGTTCGCCATCGTCTTCCCCTATGCAGCGGTGGTCATAGTGCTCCTTTTGCGCCCGCGGGGGTTGCTGAAATCGGTCTGGTAGGAGGTCTGATGGGAGGGATAAAGGGACGACTGGCACTGGTTGGGTTGGTGATCCTGCTCTTTTTGCTGCCCTCGGTGCTTCCTCGGTTTTACACCTACATCATCGCCTTGATCTTCGTGACCGCCCTTCTGGCCATGAGCCTCAACATCACCGTGGGCTACGGCGGGATGTTTCAATTCCACCACGGGGTCTTCTACGGGGTGAGTGCCTATACCGTGGCCCTGATCATCACCAAGACGAAGCTTCCGGCCTGGGTGGCCTTCTGCGCGGGACCTGTGGCAGCCGCAATAGCGGGGCTTTTGATCGGGGGGTTCTGCGTGAGGCTGACCCAGCTTTACTTCGGGATGCTCCAGATCTCCCTGGGGTCTTTGCTCTGGGCCATCGTCTTCAGATGGTACAGCCTCACTGGAGGGGACGACGGCATCCACGGCATCCCCATGCCTGACATCCTGTCCTCTCTGAAGAACGCCTATTACTTCATCCTCATCGTCCTCATAGTGTGCCTTTACTTGCTTTACAGGATCGTCAACTCTCCCTTCGGCAGGACCCTTCAGGCCATAAGGGACAACCCTGGCCGCTGCGAGGCCGTAGGGGTGAACGTCAGGAGACATCAGCTTGCGGCGATCGTCATAGCCACCTTCTTCGCCGGAGTGGCAGGGGTGCTGTTCGTGGTGCTGGAGGGATCGGTCTTTCCGGATCTCCTCTTCTGGGTGCTATCCCTGGAGGTCTTCATCATGTGTCTGCTGGGAGGGTGGTTCACCTTCGCCGGGCCCATCGTAGGGGCGGCCATCATCGTCTCCCTCAGGACCTTCGTGGGGATGTACACTGAATACTGGACCCTGATCCTCGGCGCCATCCTGATATTGCTCATCTTCTTCCTGCCGGAGGGCGTCATGGGCTTTCTGATGGAGAAGTTCGCACCGCGTCTCAAAGCCCACGTGGTCGAGGAGAGGAGCCGTGCTCAGGGTTGAAGGGGTCGAGAAGTCCTTCGGGGACTTTAAGGCGGTAGACGGCGCCAACCTGTCGGTCGAGCGGGGGGACATCGTCGCCGTAATCGGCCCCAACGGGGCGGGCAAAACCACCCTCTTCAACCTGATCACCGGACAGCTCAAGCCGGACCGTGGGCGGATCGTCTTCAAGGATGAGGAGATCACCGGGCTACCCCCTTATGAGATATGCAAGAAGGGCATCGCTCGTTCCTTTCAGATCGTGAACATCTTCCACCGGCTGACCGTCTTCGAGAACGTGCAGGTGGCGGTTCTGTCCCATAAGGGCGAGAGCAAACGGCTCCTCGAGCCGGCGCGCAAGATGGCAGTCGAGGAGACCTTCGAGTTGCTCAGGGCCGTGGGCCTCGAGGACAAGGCCTACGAGGTCGCCGGGACCCTCTCCCACGGGGACCAAAAGGTCCTGGAGATAGCCATCGCCCTGGGCAATGATCCCGAGCTTCTGATCCTGGACGAACCCACCGCCGGGATGTCCCCGGAGGAGACAGCCTCCACCATCGAACTCATCAAACGTCTGGCCACCGAAAGGGATCTGACCATCCTCTTCTGCGAGCACGATATGGAGATCGTCTTCTCCATCGCCAAAAGCATCATGGTGATGCACCAGGGCCGGACCCTCATTCAGGCCTCGCCCGAGGAGGTCAGAAACGACCCGAGGGTGCAGGAGGCCTACCTGGGAGGGGAGGTATGCTCGACGTAGAGGGCATCCATACCTACTATGGCCTGAGCCACATCCTGTTCGGGGTCTCCCTCAAGGTGGAACGAGGAGAGGTGGTGTGTCTCCTGGGCAGAAACGGCGCCGGTAAGTCCACTACTATGAAGAGCATCATGGGGTTGGTCCCCCCACGGCAAGGGCGGATCGTCTTCAAGGGGGAGGACATCACGGGCCTTCAACCCTATCAGATAGCCCGCAGGGGGATAGGCTATGTGCCAGATGACAGGCGGATCTTCGCCGACCTGACGGTGGAGGAAAACCTCGAGATCGCCGAACGCCGAAGGGACGGCAATGGGTGGACGCGCGAAAGGGTATACGAACTCTTCCCTGCCCTCAGGGAGATCAAGGACCGCAGGGGTGGATGCCTTAGCGGCGGAGAACAGAAGATGCTGGCCATCGCCAGGGCCCTGATGACAAATCCGGAACTGCTACTGCTCGACGAACCCACTGAAGGGCTGGCACCCGTAATGGTGCGGGCGCTGGAGGAACAGATCCTCAAGGTTAAGGAGGTGGGCCTAACAGTCCTTCTGGCCGAGCAGAACGTGAGGTCGGCCCTGAAGATAAGCGACCGCGGCTACATCATCGACAACGGCCAAATCCGCTTCCACGGCAGCGTCGAGGAACTGAGGGAGAACGAAGAGGTGAGGAAGAAATATCTGCTTGTGTAAAGGAGGAGGCCGATGCCCATCGTCAGGATAGACATGATCGAGGGCAGGACCATCGAGCAAAAGCGCAAGATAGTCGAGGAGATAACCGACACCTTAGTGCGGGTGGCCGGGGCCAAGGCGGAGGATGTGTGCATCGTCATCGTCGATCATCCCCGGCATAATCTGGCCTCCGAGGGCAAACTGCTGAGCGACAAGACCTGATCACAGCTCAAGGTCCACTTCACGGCCAAAACGCTCTTGAAGGGCCCTTTGTAAAGAGGAAGGGTCTTTTGTATTTTCGAGGGACACCTCAAGGCGTCCATCTTTTGAAACCGTGAGCTCGGCACCGAACTCCCTCAGGATCCGGATCACCTCTTCGGGGTCCACGGTGATCCACCCCTTCATCCTCCTGAGGAGCTCTTCTCCGCGAAGGGGTGCCTCTATGGCGAGGTCTATCTGTCGAAACTTGGCATCCCACCCGATGAGGGCAGGCCTGACCAGCACCGGACAAACCGGATCGTGGACCGCAGCACACCTGAACCAAATCCTCGCCATCTCTCACCTCCTGAGGTTGTCAAATGCTTCCAACTATGCTTTTAATAACTTGTGACCTATTTCTCAAGGAGGAGATGATGTGGAAGGAGGCCTTGAGGATTTTTGGCATCGGTTTCCCGGGGGTGTTTTTGACCTTGGCACTGCTGTGTCTGTCGGTCTATGCCCTGAGCGCCCTGGTGCGTCTCTGGGAGAAGAAGTGAGATAAGGAGGGGGATCATGGAAGGCTTTCTCGGAGCGGTGTTGCTGAAAACTGGTGTACTAAACCTGCAGGTGAAGCACGTGATAATGTGGGCTATCGGCTTCACCTTCATCTACTTGGCCATCAAGAAGGACTATGAACCGCTTCTGTTGCTGCCCATCGGTTTCGCCATCTTCGCAGTGAACCTGCCCCTGACCGGCCTCATGGAAAAGGAACCCAAGGGGCTCCTTTACATCTTCTACCACTACGGCCTCGAGTGGGAGGTGGTGCCACCCCTGATCTTCCTGGGCCTCGGTGCCATGACCGACTTCGGTCCCCTCATCGCCAACCCCAAGACGCTCCTTCTGGGAGCGGCTGCTCAGTTCGGGGTGTACATCTCTTTCTTCGGGGCGCTACTTCTGGGGTTCACCATCCCGGAGGCCTGTTCGATCGGGATCATCGGCGGAGCGGATGGTCCGACCACCATCTACACCACCGTGCATCTGGCCCCCCATCTCCTCGGGGCTACGGCCATTTCCGCCTATTCCTACATGTCGTTGGTGCCCATCATCCAGCCCCCCGTGATGAAACTCCTCACCACACAAAAAGAACGCAAGATCATCATGCGGCAGTTGCGCCCCGTCTCCCGCACGGAGAAGATCCTCTTCCCCATCGCGGTGACGCTGGTCTCCTGTCTGCTGGTCCCCGCTGCGGCCCCGCTGATGGTGATGTTCATGCTGGGCAACCTCTTCCGCGAATCAGGGGTGGTCAAAAGGCTGTCGGATGCCGCCCAGAACGAACTCATGAACATCGTGACCATCTTCCTCGGGATCTCCGTCGGGGCCACCATGTCCGCAGACCGCTTCCTCAGGCCCCAGAGCCTCATGGTCTTCGGGCTGGGGTTGGTGGCCTTCATCTTCAGCACGGCAGGGGGAGTGCTCTTCGCAAAGTTCATGAACCTATTCCTGAAGGAGAAGATCAACCCCTTGATCGGCAGCGCCGGGGTGTCGGCAGTCCCCATGGCCGCACGGGTGAGCCAAAAACTGGGGGCGGAGGCCGACCCCAAGAACTTCCTCCTGATGCATGCCATGGGTCCCAACGTGGCCGGCGTCATCGGGACCTTGATGGCCGCAGGGTTCTTCATCTCCCTGGCCCACTGACCCCTTCGGTGAAAAATTCTGGTTGCCATTTACCAGTGGCTTGTTTATATTTATGGTGAGATAACCTTTTGGACAGGAGAGGAAGATGGAGAGGAGGCTGGACATCGGAGGAAAGCTGAGGGCTTTGCGCAACGAGAGACGGATATCCCTCCGGACCCTCGCCAAGTTGAGCGGGCTCTCGGTGAACACCTTGAGCCTGATCGAGCGCAACATAACCTCCCCCACGGTCAACACCCTTTACAGCATCAGCCGTGCCCTGGGGGTAAAGATCAGCCACTTCTTCGACGAGGAGCGCACAGAGGACCTCCTCTTCACCAAGGCCGACGCCCGCACGGTGGTGGAGATGAAGGAGAAGGGCGTGAAGGTGGAGACCCTGGGAGTCGGGCTGGTACAGCAGGGTCTGGAGGGCTTCGTCATCACCGCCAGGCAGGGCTGTAAGGGCCTGAAGAAGGGCAGCCAGATGGGAGATGAACTCCTCTTCTGCCTGAAGGGGAAGTTTCAAATCAACGTCAACAAGGACACATTCACCATGGAAGAAGGGGACGCCCTTCTGGTGAAGGGAAACCTCCTCTATCGCTGGGAGAGCACAGGGGAAGGGGAATCGCAACTCCTTGTGGTGAAAGAAGCCCGCAAGTAGCCAAGCCCTCCCCCATGACCCCGATCCTCATCCTCGCCTCCAGGTCCCCACGGAGAAGGGAGCTCCTCGAGAGGATGGGGATTTCCTTTCAGGTAATGGAACCCGAGGTAGAGGAGGAGTTGGGAAGGGGCGAGACTCCCCGTGCTTTTGTAGAGCGGATAGCCAGGGAAAAGGCAGAAGAAGTAGCCCAGAGGGCCCCCGGGGCCTGGGTTTTGGGGGCAGACACGGTAGTGGTGCTCGGAGAGGAAGTCCTGGGCAAGCCCAGGGACGAGGAAGAAGCGGCATCCATGCTCAGGCGACTCTCCGGGAGGGTTCACAAGGTGCTCACCGCCTTCTCCCTGCTCAACCTCGCCGAGGGCAGATCTTTTCAAGGGGTGGAGGAGACCGAGGTGAAATTCATCCCCCTTCAGGAGGCCGATATCCGTTGGTATGTCTCCACCGGGGAGCCCCTTGGCAAAGCCGGTGCCTATGCCATACAGGGGGCGGGAGGTACCTTCATAGAGTGGATAAAGGGATCCTACACCAACGTGGTGGGGCTGCCCGTGGCCCAGATCCTCGACCCCCTCAGGGAGATCGGCATATGGAGGCCTTGAGGATCAAGGAGAACCTCGAAAAGGTCAGGGAGCGCATCTTTCAGGCGGCCCGGCGGGCTGGAAGGGACCCGGAGGAGATCAAGCTCATCGGGGCCACCAAGGGGGTGGAGCCCGAGAGGATCGCGGAAGCGGTGGATGCCGGTCTCGAAATCATCGGTGAAAATTACGTCCAGGAGGCCCAGAGAAAATACGAGGTGCTGGGTGAAAGGGTAAAATGGCACATGATCGGCAGACTCCAGCGGAACAAGGCCCGCCACGCTGTGAAGCTCTTCGAAATGGTTCACTCGGTGGACAGCCTGAAGCTCGCCCAGGAACTCCAGAAAAGGGCAGCCCAAAACGAGAAGCGAATTGAAGTCCTCATCCAGGTAAACCTGTCCGGGGAGGGGACCAAGGCCGGCGTCTCCCCTGAGGAAGTGGAGGAGCTGGCCCGGGCCATCGTGGAGATGCCGAACTTAGAGCTCAAAGGGCTCATGACCATGCCCCCCTTTTTCGACGATCCCGAAGGGGCGAGGCCCTTCTTCAGGGCCTTGAGGGAGCTGAGGGATCGCCTGACGGAACGGGGCCTTCCCCTGGAGGAGCTATCCATGGGGATGTCCGGCGATTTCGAGGTGGCCATAGAGGAGGGTGCCACCATGGTGAGGATCGGAACGGCCATCTTCGGCCCGAGGAGGTACTGAGGTGGAAAAGCCGTGGGGTGGGCGTTTCAAAGAGGAAACTGAGGAGCTCGTGGAGGAGTTCACGGCCTCGCTACCCTTCGACCACCGGCTTTGGAGACAAGACATCGCCGGCAACCGCGCCTATTGCAAGGCCCTGGTGAAGGCAGGGGTCCTCAGCGAGGAGGAGGGGAAGCGCATCGAAGAGGCCCTGCAGGAGATCGCCCGAGAGATGGAGCGGGGAGAGGTGGCCCTTGATCCCCGTTGGGAGGACGTCCACATGCTGATCGAAGCCCGCCTTATGGAGAAGGTGGGCGAGATCGGGGGGAAGCTCCACACCGGCAGAAGCCGCAACGACCAGGTGGCCCTCGATCTCAGGCTTTGGCTCAAGGAGGAAATAGAAAGGCAGGACGACCTCCTGCGGGGATTGCAGATCGCCCTCGTCCAGAAGGCCGAGGAGTGGTTCGGTATTGTCGCCCCAGGATACACCCACTTGCGCAAGGCCCAGCCCGTGCTGCTCTCGCACCACCTCATGGCTTACTACGAGATGCTCAAACGAGATCGGGAGCGGCTCAAGGCCTGCTTCGAAAGGGTGGATGTGATGCCCCTCGGCAGTGCCGCCCTGGCGGGAAACCCCTATCCTGTAGACCGCCGATACCTGGCGGAGTTGCTGGGGTTCTCCCGCATTAGCTCCAACAGCATGGACGCGGTGAGCGACCGCGACTTCGTCCTGGAATACCTCGCCGTGGCCGCCATAGCGATGACACACTTAAGCCGCCTGGCCGAAGAGCTGATCCTCTGGTCGGGAAGCGAGTTCGGCTTTCTGGTATTGCCCGAGGCCTTCTGCACCGGCTCCAGCATCATGCCCCAGAAGATGAATCCCGACGTGCTGGAGCTCGTCCGCGGCAAGATGGGGCGGGTCTGCGGGGCCCTGATGGCCCTGTTCACAACGCTCAAGGCCCTTCCCCTCACCTACA
>Ga0209410_1001270_pt1 | contig 12214 bp, 13 predicted proteins | sample Mar14436cmmetaG_FD_184135 | JGI IMG/M metagenome (GOLD analysis project Ga0209410, IMG submission 184135) | Marine hydrothermal vent microbial communities from Guaymas Basin, Gulf of California to study Microbial Dark Matter (Phase II) - Marker... ... | reverse complement strand
AAGTTTTTATTAACTTTTCAAAATTAAATCCATTCTCAATTTTCCATCTGTAAAAGGTCTTTGATTCATATCTCCATGAGGGGCCGTAGAAAAGTCTTATTCCTTCTGATACAGCATAAAACTGAAGATATTTGAAAAGCTCAGGTAAATCATTGTTGTATATTCTGACTTGCTCAAAAGCCTCTTCCTCAGCTCCCCAAACAGTCGGTCTTTTAAGCTCAAAATCACATATGGGTATGCCGTTTATAAAAAGAACAATATCCATTCTCCTTTTTTCTCTATCCTCAAACCAGTATTCTTTTGTAAAGGCGAAATGATTGTTTTCAGGATTTTCAAAATCTATCAGTTTAAAATTCCTTTCCCTCCTCTCTTTCTCAACATAAACAGTCCTCTTACCTCTCAGATATTCCAGAAACTCCTGATTTCCTGTGAGTGTGGGGGGTATGAGCCTTAGCCTTCTTATAACGTCTTGGGCATTTTCATCGGTTATTATTCTAGGATTAAGTTCTTTTAGTTTCCTCTCAAGAATTTCAAGGATGAAAGGCTCTTTAATATCGTATCCTCTCTTCTCCTGAAGATCAGCGGGTGGAATATACTCCCAGCCTATCACCTGTAAATACTCTATTACCCTATCTTGAACATCCTTTTTCTCTGTTATGAGCTTCATTTTTCCCATCCCTCTTTTTCTATTATCCTCTTAAGTTTTTCTTTCAAAGCAGGAATATCCACCGTTATTATATCCCAACCTATGCTTAAATCCACACCAAAGTAAAAATTTATTTTGTCTCTTGTTCTTGAAATTTCCCGCCATCCAACTTCTGAATACTTTTTCTTTAATCCTTCTGAGATGTTTTTAGATGCTTCTCCTATGATTTCAATGTTCCTTACAACAGCATCAATAACTATATCATTCCTGCGGAAATCTTCATAAGATAAATCTTTTGTGTATTTTATTATCTTCTCGCAAGCAATGGGCATATCAATTAAAAACTCTCTATCGCCTCGCTTAGACATATTCAATCTCCCTCTTTATCTTTTCCCTAACATGCTTTATTCTTATGGAATCAATTCCATCAGGAGTTAAAATATCAACTTCTCTGCCAAAAAGCTCTTCAAGAAAATCAACAAGACCGCAAACATTCTTAAATGTCGCTTTTCCCTTTTCAAATTCCACAACAACATCAATATCGCTTTTTTCGGTCATCTCTTCCCTTACCGCAGAGCCAAAAATACCTATTCTCTTGACTCCAAAACTTCTTATCTTTTCCCTATTCTCCCTTATCTTCTTTAGAATTTCTTCTTTTTTCATATTTCCACCACTATCCTCTTTATCTTTTCCTTCAGTTTGGGAATCTTGTTTGAAACGACGTCCCATACGATTTTGTAATCAACGCCAAAATACTCATGGATGAGCTTATCTCTCATCCCAGCAATCTTTTTCCATTCAACCTCTGGATATTTTTCCCTTACTTCTTCCGGTATGTTCTTCACAGCCTCGCCAATTATCTCCAAACTCCTTACAAATGCCCTTTTCAAATTTTCATCCTTTAAGAAATCCTCAAATTTCAAGTCTTTTGAACTGCTTTCAAGATACTCGCATTCTTCAAGGATATGCATCAAATATGGTTTAAACGCTTTCATAGACAACCTCCCTCTCTATATACGGCTTTATATACGGGCTTATGCTTTCTGGAGTAAGCAGGTCAACCTTTCTACCCAAAAGCTCCTCAAGGTAAAAGGCGAGATTTATGAAGTTGTCAAAATTTTTCTTTCCCTCCTCAAACTCAACGATGATGTCAATATCGCTTTCTTCCTTTTCCTCACCTCTTACAAACGAACCAAAAATCCCTATCCTTTTGACTCCAAAACTTCTTATCTTTTCTCTGTTTTCCCTTATCTTTTTTAAGATTTCTTCTTTTTTCATATTTCCACCTCTTTAAGCCTTATTTCCCCACTCATTAATTTATGAAGCATTGTTTTAAAAAGTTCTTTTAAGACTTGCTTTCTTTTCTGCTCAACCTCTATTTTCTTATCAACAGTGCTTAATATGTGGGCGATTTGCTTTTGCTCTTCAAGAGATGGGAGAGGAATTTTGAAAGTTCTTAAAAGTGTTGCACTTATTCCCTTCTTTAATTTTCCTTCCTTATTAGCTTCTACTTGACTCCAATATATCGGTGTTTGAGTGTAGTAATAAACAAACTTTTTATAAACATCTGTTTCTATCTTAAGTCTTATCAAATAAGAAGCAAAAACACTTTTAGGAGGCGATTCTATGAAACATGTCTTTCCTGTTGTTGCTCCAATTCGAGCAAATAATATGTCTCCGTTTTCCAATTGGTACTTTTTCAATTTTGTCTCGCTAATTTTACAGTAAGGGACTTCATTCCAGAGAATTAAACCATCATCTTTTATATCAGTTATTCGCAGAAACTTGATACCCGTGTTTTCTTCTAATGCTGTTTCAGTATATCCATACTCAAATATACCTATTTCCCCCAACTTCACCACTTCCCAGCTCTTCGGAATCAATCCTATTTCCGTCTCCTTTTGCTCCTCGCCGTAAAGCCCTTCTGTAAATAGCTTTTGCATGAGCGATTTTTTGAGCCTTTTAGCTTGCTCTATGATTCTGTCCTGAAGCTCAATAGCCTGCTGAATTTTGTCAAGAACTCTGGCGATTTTGCGTTGTTCGGAGAGAGGAGGAAGAGGGATAAGTATAGCATTTAAGAAATCCTCTATTCCTATTCTTTTTCTATTTGTTGTGCCACAAGCGAAACTTCGGATTCTTTCCCAATTTTGAGGTAATGAAAGGTAATAACTCAGAAAGTTAACGAAAATATTGGCACCATTTTTTATTCGTAATATAGGAAAATCATTACTCACAATTCCTCCATCCAATTCTAAGGGAACAAAACCGTAAGCCCCATTTCTTGCATCTATTTTAGAAAAAACAAAGTCTCCCTCTTTGACGATGAATTGTTTTTTCGTTTTTATCTTTTCTCCGGGTAAATATGCTCTAATAGTAAGCCCACGTGCATACAATCTTACAGTTATCTGTTTGTAAAATTTCCCGTTTTCTACTTTTATCTGCCTTGTTTTTTTACTAACAGGCTCCATTATCTTCCCCAACCTCACCACTTTCCAATCCTCTGGAATCAAGCCGATTTCGGTTTGTTTGAAGTTGTTTTCTTTGTTTTTCCCCTCAAGTTTTTCAAAGAATTTTTGAAGAGTCTCCTGTGCCATTTTTCTCACCATGGATGTTTAATATAATTTTCCAGTTGGCTTGCTTCGTAATAACATTTATCTGCATGTTTTAAAGCAAGTTCTGCCTCCTCCTTCTCAAATAACTTTTCAGGTCCAACTCCAATTTTCTCTAAACCGTATTTTGCCACTGTATAAAAACTGAGCCAAAATTTTGAGTAAAGATAAAGCTTGTGAAGGTCTAAATGCTTGAGTTTCTCAGGAATCTTCTTCAAAACTGCCTCAAATTCCTCTTCACTAAATTCATGCTTCTTAGGGTATTCTTTTTGAAGAAGCATAAAAATTGCTTTTATTGAAAGCTCTATACATTCTTGTGATGCAGAAATGCTTTCAGGATAATGCCTACTTTCCAAACGTTTCTTTGCTTCATTTAATTTATTCCATGCTCTCTTAAGAAAACTTTCTGCCATTTCTATGTTTTTTGCTTGCTCTGTCATATTTCACCACTCAAATCCTATCTTTTGCATTATTTCTTTTAGCACCCTATCAACCTTCTCCCTCTCCTCTTCAACCTTTGCAAGCTCAACAAGTATATCCTCAACTGGCTGAATTTCCTCCTTTTCATCAACAAAGACATAGCGGGAAGGGCTTAAGTTGTAATCGTTCTTTCTCGCTTCTTCTATCGTTATAATCTTTGAAAATCCTTCTATTTCCTTCCACCCAAAATATGCATCTAAAATTTTCTTTATGTTCTCATCTGTAAGATAATTTTTCGGTCTTCCCTTTGCGAATTCTTTTGATGCGTTTATAAGCAGAATTTCGCCCTTGTGCTTTTTGGCTTTGTTTATCACGATTATGTTGCCCGGTGCGGTTGTATTGTAAAATAAATTATCAGTGAGCAAAATAACCGCCTCAATCAGATCATTTTCCACGAATTTTTTTCTTATCTCCTTCTCTCTGTCAGTTCCCTGACTTCCCGAACCTCTTGTTACAACTCCAGTATCAATGACGATAACAAGCTTACCATTCTCCTTTAAAGAAGCGAACATGTGCTGAATCCAACCCCAATCAGAGCGTTTAGATGGCGGTATTCCAAAGCTAAATCTGTTGTAAGGGTCGTTTTCAAAAACATCCTGTGGAAACTCCTGATCCCACATAGGATTTGCGATAACCTTGTCGAACTGCTTAACTTTGCTGTCCTCAACAAACTTCGGATTTCTTATTGTGTCTCCAACCCTTATATCAGCATCCATGTCATGAATAAAAGCGTTCATCTTTGCCATGGCATAGGTAAAAGGGATTATCTCCTGTCCATACAGTTTAAGCGGTCTCTTTATCTCTTTTTTCTTCTCTTTCAAAACAAGCTGAGATTTAATAAGCAAACCTCCAGAACCACAGGCAGGATCATAAATCTCTTCTCCTTCCTCGGGGTCGAGCAGATAAGCCATGAGCAAGCCGACTTCTCTTGGTGTGTAAAATTCGCCTGCTGATTGCCCAGAACCCTCTGCAAATTTTCTCAAAAGATATTCATATGCTCTTCCCAGAATATCTGGCTCAACATCCTCCAAGCCAAGCCTGTATTTACTCAAAATCTGCATTAGTCTATGGATATGCTCATCGCTTATTATCCTCTGCCCAGCCTGAGTTGCGTTAAAATCAACTATGTCTATAACTCCCCGCAATTTTTGATTTTCCTTTGCAATTTTTCTTAAAGCGGAAGTTAATTTTTCTCCTATTCCTGTAGTGATTTTTCTTATATTTCTCCAAAGACAATCTTCCGGAATGTAAAACCTTATGAGCTTTCTGTCCTCCGAGACAAGTTTTTTTGCAATTTCCTCACCTCCGAACTCTTCAGTAAGTCTCTTAATTTCATCCTCGTACACATCGCAAAGTCTTTTGTAGAAAATGAGAGGAATTATATAGTCTTTATATTTCGGAGCATCAATTGGTCCTCTAATACTGCAAGCGGCTTCCCATAACCAGTTTTCTAAGGTTGATATATCAAGTTTTCCGAACCACATAAATTAATACCTCCTGTTATTTTAAAGGCGACGACGGACATTTCACTTAACTCGTTCATATACGCATTGCGTATATCCTCCCAATATCTGCATTGCGTACTCATTTTGTATGCTTCTCACCTCCCATCAAGCGGACTCTCTTACTCAGATTTTTGGCACGTGAGTATAATTTTCTTCTCATATTGTTCCGAGCCAGAATATATAATCAGGTTCTTTTAACCATTTATTTAAATAAGGATACCATGCAAAATTTTCGCATGTGTTCAAAATTTCAATCGCTCTCTCGAATCCCTTTCTAAATATCCTCATTCCTCTCGTCTCATTCAATTTCTCTATGAGGAAGCAGAGCTTCTCCAAAACGAGCGCACTCACAATCCTTCCGCCTCGCCTCAGATAGAAAAGCGCTGCCTTGAAAAAAGCCCTCTCCCGCTCTTTCAGCTTCTTCCAATTTCCGTTTCTGAGACCTCCACGGTAGATCGCAAAAAGCACATCTCCCGTAAACGCATACATTGCCCTGCTGACCCTCCAATCTCTTTAATTTTCCTTCTCATATACTCATATAAATATACTCTGGCATATCCAATGTGTCCGAGCATCAAGCAACATAAATAATTGAACAACTATCTATGGTGACGGCGGATATAGCAGCAACTTGCTTGAGTTACTGAATGCATTGAGAGGAAAAAAGTGTCCATAAGTTGCGGCAATGTATCACCTCTCATCACGGAAGAATAGCTTTACTCTTAAAAGTTGGCAAATCAACTGTTCATTACTGAAAGACAAGTCTTGACTCTGAAACGAAAGAGGAAGCTTGCTTTCACCTCTTCACGCAGTTCGCTCCACCCTGCTCCGTATGCCCCGTATGCGGAAGCTCTCGGCGATGTCGCCCTTTCAGAAAGCTCTTCAACTCAGAGGTGAAGGAGGCGGAGTTCACATGGCAGGGATAGCAAACATGGATCAATTCACAATCTTAAGTTTGAAAGTAAAAAAGCCTGTGATAGCTCGAATTGCTGTTGCCATTGTGCAATGGCGGAAAATGTCACCTATTTGCAGCTTCAGAGAGACAGGATCCTGAGCTGGCTTGTTCCTTAAAGATGTGCAAGACCTGATAAACATAGCATAAAGTCTGCATCGCTTAGGTGCGGGGAAGATTGTGTGAGGGGGGAGAAGGGCAATGCTGGTGCGGTTCATGTCTTTGTGAGGAGGCGTTACGTGGTTTACGTGGTAAGTTTTAAATGGAGAGGGTTTGAAGGTTCCCGACTGAGAGGGGTTGATGGGGGCCGTCCTTCTGATCGGAACAGGAGGAGGTTGTAATAAGCAGCAGATAGTGTGAGATGTCCGCGGTAGAAAGTGATGTGGGAGGCGATCCTGAAACTCCGCTTTGCACAATCACTGCAGTGCTGCTGAGAGCCGTTGCTGTCGTGTGTCTCGGTGGTGATGAAAATGAAAGAGGAGGGAGATGTGAAAGAAGAACACTGCTCCGAAGATACAACACACACCGCATTCCAGCGCATCCAACACATCATCACCGGAATATTGTCAGAGATATCAGCATGCATGCGTGCTCTGCTCCTCTTAACTCATCATATTCGTTCATATTTTCATGATAATGCTCAAATTTTCATTCAATCTTCATTATCTCTTTCTCTTTGCACGCTATCAGGAATTATTGCAGGCACTGTTTTCAGCTCAATGTCCGAAATGCTCAAATTGATGCCGGGATTGCTTATACTGATCCCTCCTGCCAACGATATGCGCGGCAATGTGTATGGAGCGATGGCATCCCGGCTTGGAACCTCCATGCATCTCGGTATTTTCACTCCCTCCCTCAGGGATAATGTTTTATACAACAACATAAAGTCAACAATCACATTGACACTTTCATTCTCTGTTATTTTGGGAATTATTGCGAAGATTTTCGCCGGCATATTTGGAATTCAGAGCATTTCTGTATGGCTTTTCATATTTATTTCTGTGTTAGGCGGCATTTTATCTGGAATTTTCCTTCTCGGAATAACTGTTGCAATCTCAATATTTGCATATCGGCGCAAATTGGACATAGATAATTTCTCATCACCGCTCATCACCTCCGCAGGAGATATGACGACAATACCCTCATTATATCTCGCAGCGCACATCTTACTGCATCTTGAGAGCAGAGAAACAATTGCCATGATCATCTCCGCACTCTCTGTCACACTTTCACTCATACTCACATACAAAGGGATCCGCACCGAAATCAGTCGTATAATTGGAGAAAGTTATCCCGTGCTACTTATATGCGGGATAATAGGCCTGCTTACGGGAACACTTCTTGAATCAAGATTGGAGTATCTCATCTCAAACCCCTCTGTTCTTGCAGTTATTCCTCCCTTTCTCGGTGTGAGCGGCGCGCTCGGCGGCATACTGAGCGCACGCATATCGTCAATGCTGCACGTGGGCATGATAAAGCCTGGATTTCTTCCCGATAGGCGCAGCATTGCTGATTTCACTTTGATATATGGGCTGTCTTCTTTCTTCGTCCTGGTAGGCGCGCTCTCGTGGCTATCAACGCTGTTCGCATGCATTGAAAGCGGCTCTCTCGGAGAGATGATCATGATCACTGTCATCGCGGGACTGTTATGCGTATCATTCATAAATATCGCAACCTATTACATCGCATCTCTCTCATTCAAAGCCGGTTTGGACCCCGACAACGACACGATACCGCTTGTCACCAGCCTCACCGACATGTTCGGTGTCTTCTGCATACTCGCTGCATTGCACATCATGACCTGATCTGACATATCTGACTGAATCTCCGAGAAATTCAAAAATCGCTCAGCAAATTTGACACAGCAAATGAGGGAAAAACAGCCGATATATCTTTTCCATAAATTTCAGATGCTGAAATCGTTTCCATATTGATCATATCAGCCGCTTCCCTGACGATGAACTCGCCTATTCCCGCTGAGAAAACAACATTGATATTATATCGCTCCCTCTTCTCACGCAGAGCATCTGCGAGATGTTTTACCTGTGCATCTCTGACCTGTCTCGCAATATCCATCGCAACATCATGTCCAATCTCCTCAAGATCAGCACACACGACGCGTGAGAGCCGTCTCAAAGCCGCCTCTTTTGTTCTCTCAGCACCTCCGCTTTCAGGAGTGTCGCATGTGTATCCCTCCTCAGACAGAAGGCCGAGTGCAAGATATGCATCAGCTGTGATGGCGAAAAGTTCAGAAGATACAGCACATTCAACCCCTCTTATCCGAAATTTTCTGCATATAAATGCGATATTTGTTCTCAAAACACCTTCATATATCAATTCATTGCGCATTAATCGCTCATAATCTCTTTTAGCAGCTCTTATCTTTCCTTTCACCACAGGTATAACATCTGTTGTTGTGCTTCCAACATCTGTAAATATGAAATTTTTCATATCTTTTGAGAGATAAAAAGAGGATGCGAGCCAGTTCGTCGCGTCAAAGAGCAATGGATGGCTGTCAACGACGCTTGCATTCTCAAAAGAGCAGTTTGTGCTGAAGAACTTCGCGTCTCTGAAAATTGATACAACTGCGTTTTTTATGAATGTTATTCCCTCCGCCTTTGTCCTGAAGCAATCGCACAGCTGCCCTGTCATCACAACACCGACAGATGCGCTCCTCAGCTCCTCTCTCCCTTCCGCTCTATCCTCATCGCTGATCGCTGAGAGGATGCGGTGGAGTGCGGTCCTGTCCTTCCACAGAGGCGCGTATATCGTGCGTGCGATAGAACAATCCGAGCTCGCAACTTTTATGTTTGCACCTCCTATATCCAGGCCTATTCGCATCTTCGCATTCATCATGATATGATGAAGCACAATTTTGCATCAGAGTTTTGCATCAGATGATGCCCTCCATCTGCTGCCGGCAAATGCGTATGTGCGGAGAAAGGCAGAGAAAAGAGTGCGGAGGAGTGATGCGTGGCGGTGATGTGTGCGTGAGATGATGGAGAGATATTTATTTTATTTTGTGACTGAGAAATATCATACAGTGCAGCAGCAGGATAATACAGTGCAGCAGGATAATGCAGCAGGATAAATATGAAAATATGAAGAGATGATGTAGAAGTGTTATTGCTACTGGTGGAATTACTGGTGCTGTTTATACTGTTGATGCTTTCGGCATTTTTCTCAGGCTCTGAGACAGCGTTCATAGGACTTGGCAGGGTAAAAGCGAGGGCGATGCAGAAGCGAAGTGCCAGGCATGCTGATAAGATAAACAGGCTGATGGAAGATGCAGATGCGCTTCTCACTACTGTGCTCATCGGAAACAATCTTGTGAACATTGCAGCTGCGTCAATTGCCACATCCATCGCAATTGATGTGTTTGGAGAAATAGGTGTTGGAGTTGCGACAGGAGTCATGACATTGATCATACTCACATTCTGCGAGGTGTTGCCCAAGACGCTCGCGATCCGTCACACTGAGAAGTTTGCGGTCATTGCTGCAGCACCCCTTTCGTTGCTGGTATCTGTATTCAGACCCGTCGCATGGCTTCTTTCAAAGTTCGCAAATATATTCGGGAAGGCGATAGGCCTGGACATGCGCGAAGGAAAGCCGGGAATCTCTGAAGAGGAGCTGCGGACATTCCTTGATATGGGAAAGGAGGAAGGTGTGATAGAGGAGGATGAGCATGAGATGATGGAGAGCGTCCTGAGACTTGATGAGAAAGTAGCTCGTGATGTGATGACTCCAATTGACGAAATGGTATGCATAAATGCAGATCAGAAGGCGGAAGATGCCGTCTCTCTCATAAGAAAATACGGATACTCAAGGATACCGGTGTGCGAGAAGACCAAGGAAAACATCACGGGCATATTATATGCGAAGGACATGTTGATGCAGGGGAATCTTTTTTTCAATAAAAAAGTGCGCGATATAATGAAGAGCCCATATATGGTGCCTGAGACCAAGAGAATTGACGAGCTTCTGAAGGAATTTCAGCGGGGAAGGATGCATATCGCGATAGTCGTTGATGAGCACGGCAGAGCTAAGGGACTTGTGAGCCTTGAAGACCTGCTTGAGGAGATCGTGGGCAGCATATACGATGAATACGATTTGCACAGGACACAGAGCAGAAAAAAGGAGAAAGCAGATGACAACCGCACACATGCATGAGCGCTTCACTCAGTTTTTATGTTCCCTATATCCGCATATCGCAGTTTTTTCTTTCCTGCTTCGTATTCAATTTCCTCCATATGTGCGTATTTCAGAACACTTCCAACTCTGTGTGCCTGTCCGAGAAGATGTTCAGGAACAAACAACAGCGCGTTTGTCGGGCAGACATCCACACATTTCGGATTTCCAGCGCAGAGATCGCATTTTATAGGCGCACTGACATCAGGATGCACGAATATTGCACCGAAAGGGCATGATGTCACGCAGTTATAGCATGCAACGCATATCTTCTCGTCTATTGTGACGATTCCATCACTCTCCTTTATCGCTTCAACTGGACAGTTTGCCATGCATTTCGGCTCCTTGCACTGCCTGCAAAAAACTGGCATCCTCACAACTGGATGCGGATATATTGAGATCACCCTTATCCCCGCTTTTTTCGGATTCATCACATTGAATTTACTCAATGCACACGCCAGCTCGCATAGCCTGCATCCGGAACAGCGCTCTGGTACAACTGCAAGTCTCATATCCAATTTATTATTTGGGTCTCCTTTTTAAATGTGGACTTGTTCCATAATTTTAATAGGAAAAGGAGAGAACATAGTGAGAAGTGATACGCATCTCATGTCTTGTGCACGGAAAGGGGACAGTGAGCGAGGCGTTGAAGTACAGACACAGGAGCGTTCAGGATATTCCGAGCGGTTTTATAGCGTTTTCACATATCAGAAGACCTGTGGTTTTCTGGAACACGACATGGAAGTGCAATTTGAGATGTGTTCATTGCTATCTCTCCGCATCACCCCTGCCTGAGTGGGAGGATGAGCTCTCATTTGAGGAGGTCGAGGCGTTCATTGATGATCTTGCGGACATGCGTGTGCCATTGCTGATGCTGACAGGCGGCGAGCCGCTTATGAGGGAGGATTTCTGGGACATCGCATCATATGCGCATGACCGCGGATTGAGGACTGCGCTGAGCACAAACGGGACGCTGATTGATGAAGAAGTTGCACAACACTTGAAGGAATGCCACATAGAATACGTCGGAATCTCGCTCGACGGCGCGAATGAGCGAACGCATGATGATTTCAGGAAGCAGCCGGGAAGCTTCAGAAGAGCGATGGAGGGGCTCAAAAACTGCATCTCCGCAGGACTGAAAACGGGCATTCGCATAACAGTGACAAGACAAAATTACAGGGAGATAGGAGCACTTCTTGACATCGCGGTCTCCTTGGGAGTGCCGCGGTTCTGCGTTTACTGGCTGGTTCCAAGCGGAAGGGGGAAAGACATATACGAGCAGCAGCTGAGCTGCGAAGAAGCATTGAACATCCTTGATTTTTTATACAGAAAGGCAATTGAACTCGGCGACAAAATAGAGATACTCACAGTTGATGCGCCTCAGGACGCTGTCTTTCTGATGCAGAAGATGAAAGAAAACGGATTGAAAGATGAGTATGAAAGTGCGTTGAAGCTTATTGAGTTCACAGGCGACACATGCAGCGCGGGTGAGCGCGTTGCAAATGTTGACCCTGCGGGAAATGTGTATCCATGCCAGTTCGCTCAGATACCCTCGCTTAAAATAGGAAATATAAGAGAGCGCAGGTTCAGTGAGATATGGAACGATGACTCAAACAAAGTGCTGAACGCTTTCAGAAACAAACAGAAAAATCTGAAAGGTGCATGTGGCGCATGCGAGTTCAAAAACATCTGCGGAGGCTGCCGTGTAAGGGCTCTTTCGGCATTCGGCGATATATGGGCTGAAGATCCCCTCTGCCCCTTTGCCTCTCACTGCGACCGTGATTCCGCATGAGTCGGGGGCTTCCTCACCTCTCACAACCTCACCCCTCACAAC
>Ga0209410_1001269_pt1 | contig 12216 bp, 3 predicted proteins | sample Mar14436cmmetaG_FD_184135 | JGI IMG/M metagenome (GOLD analysis project Ga0209410, IMG submission 184135) | Marine hydrothermal vent microbial communities from Guaymas Basin, Gulf of California to study Microbial Dark Matter (Phase II) - Marker... ... | reverse complement strand
ACTATTGTAAATCCTGATTTTACTACCGTAACGTTGACTGAGTTTGAAGCTTGGTTGTGCTGAGAGGAATTATCAGACGCCGAGACGGTTATTTTCTTGGCTGCAGGAAGCGCGGAAATTGTCGGATGAATGTTTACGATTGTTGTTGTAGCATTATTTGTCGGGATGAGTGAATAGTTAGTTATCGAACTATCATTTATTTTAACAGCAATGCTGCTCGCATTTATCCCGCTCAAATCGTATAACGTTGCATTCACCGATATGTCAGGACCTGCGATTGTTGCTCCTTCGCTAACGTCGAACGTAATCGCCGGTGGGACTTCGTCAAGTGTTGTGAAGGTGCCGTTGATGATGGTTGGATGGATAGTGTTAGTAGTCGAAGGATCTGGCTTCTCGTAAATCTCAGCTGTTGACACATTTATGAATGTTGAAGACCCATCGCTCGCATTGGCTTTAAAACTCACTCTAAAAAGCGTAGGATCTGTCCAATTTGAAGGTGTGCTGTCTATAAACTGCACGGTTAGTACTCCTACACCGGGTGTAAGTTTATACATCTCCCAGTCGCCATCATCCATCGTTTTGACCCAACTATCATAACAAGCCACCGAAGGGTCAAACTTCAGCTTAACTTTAAATGAGTTTAAATTACCAGTATAATTCTCCAACGTAACATTTACGCTTGCAATCGTATTGTACTGCACATCCGTCCGCGATTCCACAACAAGGTCTCCCTTGTAAACATCACCAGCCATTGTCGGAAGTACTACTGTTAACACTACGGACAATGCCAGCATCGAAATCGCAAAAACAGATGTTGCCACTTTTCTATACTTCTTGTGATACCTTTTTTCCATTTTTTCTTTTCACCTCCTAATCTTTTTTAGAGTGTTTTTATCTATTATATACATCCATCCTTTATCTATTATATACATCCTATACATATCCCTTTCTCCTCACTTATATTTGCTTCCTTCTCCTAAGTACGAGATAAGCGACCACTAACAAGCCTGCAATGGCGAAAGCACTTTCGAAGCCCGGTATCCAGTGTTGTGAGGGACTTAGCGTGGGTGATGGACTTGGTAAAGAACTCGGCGTTATTATCGGTGGTGTGGTAGGCGAAGATGTTGGTGTTTGTGTTGGCGTTGGGGTAAGCGTAGGAGCGAAGGTTGACGTTGTTGGTATTGGCGTTGCAATAGGCATAAATGAGGAAGTTGGAGATAGCGAAGGTGTGGTCTCTGGTGCACCTGATTCGTATGGACTTTCCTTTATAACCGTTTGAGTGATGGCATTTTGAATTAACCACTCTTTCCCGTGGCCGTATACCGTTGCATTTAAAATTTTTAGTTGTGTAAGATTGCACGAAGAATTTATCGTGAATAATTTAAGTCCCATACCTTTTAAATCAGAAGCTGTTATACCTTTGACTACGATATTATTGCTGTTATTCACTTGAGCACTTAACACGGTAAAATCATCAGATGCCGTGCTAAAATTATCACATGCTTGACCCAGATCTAATAATATAGAAAATCCAATAATTTCTTCTGTGCAATTTTCAATGATAATATTCGCTTTCTGGTTGTCTTCAAAACTAATTGATAGAACTGGATCGGCACTAACAATACCAATGTTTAATGAGAACACAGATAGAAGAACTACAAAAAAAAATAAAAAATGGTGGGAGTTTTTCATTTCTACCTCACCCCCACAAATCTGTCGTTTCTATCCATCGCTGATCTGGTGGAATACTATAGTCTGGGTCTTTCTCTATCGAATACCTAAGTATTGCTACGGCATCAAGCAATCCAATTTCATCATCTTTGTACACATCCCCGTATGCCTTATATATCCCCCACAAATCTGTCGTTTCTATCCATCGCTGATCTGGTGGAATACTATAGTCTGGGTCTTTCTCTATCGAATACCTAAGTATTGCTACGGCATCAAGCAATCCAATTTCATCATCTTTGTACACATCCCCGTATGCCTTATATATCCCCCACAAATCTGTCGTTTCTATCCATCGCTGATCTGGTGGAATACTATAGTCTGGGTCTTTCTCTATCGAATACCTAAGTATTGCTACGGCATCAAGCAATCCAATTTCATCATCTTTGTACACATCCCCCAACTTCCTTCCCTCGAACTTCACCTGAACGTCCTTGCTCCCGTCAACATCGATATACATCGTTCCATTGTCTATCTCGTAACTTGTTGCATTCGTCACAACGATGTTCTCATCGAGCGGTGCTGATAAACTCCCTCTCGTATATTCTGGCACCTTCACCGCAAGTATCGTCTTCCCGCCACTGGTGATATTCATCGTAAAGTCTCTCGCAGCTTTTATCGCTGCATTCGGTGTAACTGTCTCGTTTACAGTCATCGCCGCTGTTGTATTTAGCGTATCGAGATCACCCTCTGAGAATATTACCTGCGGCACCGCCAAATCCGCTTCACGATACAACTTCACAGTAACGTTCTTCTTGTCATCTCTTTCAATCTTTATGGTTGCATTCACCGGTACATACCCTTCTTTCGTGATATTCAGCGAATAACTGCCTTCAATCTTCTTTATCTCTGCTCCTGCAGTTGTAGTATCCGCTCCAATCTTGACAGTCGCATCCGTCACCGTCAACCCGCTCTCGTTATAGACGTTCACGGTCACGTTCCCGTATCCCTTCACATACTTCGTTGTGCTGCCGACGAAGGTCATCAGCTCGTTGTACATCGGCGTTACCTGCGCTTCAAATGTGAGATTTCCGGATGGCAACGTCGCATTGAAGTAAACGGTTATAGCTCCGTCTGGTGGTATCTCTTCTGGGAAGATCAAAAGTGTATTGTTCGTGGCATCGTATTCATGCTCAATAACTTCTTTACCTAATCCTGAGTCTGCATAAGTCTCGTTGTCTGGCTCTGTATCAGTGAAGTTCATACTTCCAAGTGGAACTTTAACAATCGGCGAGAGCAATGCGCTATCGTTATTGTTCCTGATTGTTACGTTGAGCAGATACATTTCGCCCTCAACAGCACCATCTGGCAATTCCGGCTCCACCGTGATCGTGCCACTGCTACCGCCGTCACCCATCACTTCATCAAGGGATGTCAATATCATCGTAGTCCTGCTGCTTCTTTTTCCTTCTGCTCCCTTTATCCCCCTGGACATTGCATTGATTCCGTCGCCGGATAGGGATAGTATCCTGTGCCCCGAAACGTCTCCGGTAGCCAATTCGCTTTCCGGAACCAACTGGTCGTTCTCTACTGAGACAATTACAGTTCCATTGTCATCGGTTCTGGTGATATTCACTGTGTGTATCCTCTTCTTTGCAAAATCCGGATCCTGTGTTCCGTTATTATTCACCCAGCCGATCTCCGTATCGTTTAGAGATACTTCCACCCTCGGGCAAGTCCCATTAACCGGCACCGTTTTCGTAACTACGCCATCAATATCTATCGTTACATTCGTATTCACGGTTGAAGTTGCCTGTAATATCGTGAGTGCGTGCAGTGCCGCCTGTGTCGATGCCGTGTACCCCCAGCTTCCGTGATGCCTGTATGTGCTAATAAGGTAACCAACTCCGCGTGCAACGCTCTCGTTCGTACTATTAAGCGATTCGAAGTTCAAATTAGCCATGCTCTTGCTCTCGTTCAGTGCAATCAACGCATACGCGGTCGCCTCACTTCGCCTGCCATAATCATTCCACCACGGACTTTCGAGTGGGTTAGCCCAATGTCCGTCACCCTGTTGATTTTCGATGAGCCAGGCAGACCCATTCGCTATCGCGTTTTCTATCTCTGTTTTGCTTACATTATCACTGGGCATCCCGTAGAGCTTTAAGCCCCAGACTGATAGAGCCGTTGAGATCGCATCTGATTTTCTGCTGCCATTATCACCCCACTGGTTCCATCCTCCATCTTCTCGCTGTGAATCAACCAGATACTTCGTCACCTTCTTCATCGTCTCGTTTGCAACGCTCTTTGCACTGGCATTTACACCGCAGTAGTTCACCATCTCGTAGTGTGAGACCATCGTCCAGGACGTGACAGGTAAGTGACCCTTGAAGAACCAGTGCGTTCCCTGCCAGGGTGTCCAGTAAACACTTCCGTCAGTTCCTTCATGTGCTGTTTGATTGAACCAGTATATCGTGTCATTGAAGTTGAACTTGCCAGGTGCCGCGCTTTTACTGTGTTTGCTCGTCAGATTCTCGGTAACGAGATGACCATAAAGTGTGTCATTCGCAACTCGTCCCAGTCCGTAAGAGCCGTACATCGAATAGAATCCGTCTCCGCGTGGTCTATGACCCCACATGCTCCATGAGCCATTGTCATGCTGACCTCTTATACCACCTTTCGCCAAATTCGCGACGCCCATCTCTATCGTCGTGTTCACCTTATCCCAGTTGTATCCTGATGGATGACCCCGTTCCCTGTAATACTCATCCGTGTGCAATGCACCGAGCATCCTGCTCGTCACCTGTTCGACACATCCGTAAGGATAGTGAACAAGATAATCCAATCCGCTGAGTCGCCTCCCATCTGCTCCTGCCTGCACAACCAGCTTTATCTTCTGATCAATGGTCGTTACATTCAGCGTCTTGAACGTCATGTTTGATTCATTTTCGTTAGGTTGTAAGGATGTCGTATTCGATGAGTAAACCCAAATCGAAGGCACCCATATCTTTAACTTGTAGTGTGGCGATTCATTCGTCGTTATCTTATCGCTCTTACCCATTGCCTCGACCGTAATGTTTATCATTTTATCTGTTTTATTTCCGTATTCACCCGGAGTTATCCCTTTTACTCGCCACCAGACCGAGTTCCAGTTACTCCTCCATGCGTATCGCGTCTTGTTCTGCGTCTCACCACTCACAAGCACCAGCCCCTCTGGTAATTCGATACTCGCATTCACGTATCCCGGATGCGATGCCCTGAAATAACCGCCAACCCAGAAGGTTGTATTCTGCCTGACCTTCCACGGTGGATAGTATATACGATGTGCATCGAGCTTGTATTCCTCAACAGAGACTCTTCTGCTCGCGTTGTTGTTCCATGTTATCGTGTCGTTGTATAAAGTCGCGTTTATCCGGTACGCTCCTTCTGGCACTGAAGCATTCCAGACAATCGGAATCATCCTTCCGCCATATCGGGGTATTCCCGGGTATGTCTCATTGAGCAATTCCGCAACGAAGTCCCCACTTGTTGCATTGAATACCGAGACGTTCAGCGAGAAGTTATCTGATTGCGTATGCCTCAAATTCCTCACATACACATTTATCGTGTTGTTCGTTCCAGCTATCATTCTCGGATAGCAGTATATCTGTGGTCTCAGGTCTGTTATCTTCACCGTTGTGAAAACACCGTCTGTAGCGTTCATCGGGATATTGAATCCTTCAACGCTCTTCAACCATCCGCTTAGATGTAGTGGTGTCGACCTTCCTCTATCGTCAACCGCTCTGAATGTGATGTTTGCAATAGTAACCGTTCCATTCAGATTTAAGCCACTTCCGTTTATCCAGACCTCATCCTTATTGTACCTGAGGTGATGCGTTGTCATCGTGACATTGGGAGCGTAATCCGAATAATTGCCCGCTTCTTTCGCAACACGAGGGTCGTAGCTCAGCACGAGATACAGACTACCAAGTGGATGTGTGCTGTTTATATTCTCAAGAACGATGCTCGAATTCCTCGTCTCTCCATACGGCACGCTGTAGCAGTTCGAAACCGTTGCGTTGATCGGAGCTAACTGAACCGCAGTGACCTTCTTCGTTATGACGTTGTTCGCATACTCGGTTTCCGCCTCACTATCGTTGCTGTTCGCAATCACACTGACGTTGTAAACGCCACCAACAAAGTTAAACGTCACATTCTTCTTCCACGTGCTGTTCTCACCGCCTACCGCATCGAGCTCCGGAACGTTAAACGATTGATTGTAAACTTCGCTCTCACTTGCATTCTTTATCACAACCATCAACTGTGTCGGCACCGCATAGACATGCCCTTTATTCCTGACACACGCGGTTATGTTATACTTACCGGGTGCAACCTCTCCTTCTGGCACGGTTAACATCGGCACCAGATCCGGTCTCGTGACCGTTGCCGTGACTGTCGCGTTGTTGTTCGTCTCGTTCAGTTCGTCTATCTCGTTGTTCGCATCCACATATATGCCCAGTGTATAATCTCCGAGCGAGATGTTCCCATTCGCCTCTACCGTATAATTATAACCATCGATCGTAACAAGCGGCTCTTCCGGACCATCCGGACCCACGATTGCGTTTATTCTGTATGTTATGTTCTCGCCAGCGCCGATCGTATCTTCAATTGTCAGATCCGCGGAAGTGCCTGAATACGTCGCTCGCGCGGCAAAACTGTGCGTGGCTGCAGCAGTTCCGATATTCTCAATTACGAAACTCGCACTTACAGCAACCGTGTCGTTCTTATACTTCTTGATGTACTCCGGCACTTCGATATGACCGATTAAATCAGGTTTTGCTGCTGCAACCACGTTTGTCTCGCTGACATTGTTATCTTCGTTTAACTCATCATTCAAATTGTCCGGGTCAACAACTGCCTTTATCGTGTGAGAACCTTCTGCGAAATTATACGTGTATAAAAATGTCTCATATGCTCCAACACCGATTGCAGGCATGTTTGTTGTTTCAACTAACGAATCATCCACATAAACATTCATCGTGGTCTCATTGGATTCCAACGTTCCTCTATTGTACACTGTTACATTGAACGCACTTTCTCCCGGCAATATCAACTCTGGTATATCTATTTCAGGAACTAAGTCTGGCTTTGCTTCTTCTGTAACTTTGAACATACCATATTCCGCGTGGAATGCATAACTCGTATTAGATCCGCCGATTATATAATCTACGTATCCCTTCGATGGCACCTTGAGATACAACGTTGCGTTTCCATTAGCGTCCGTCGTTGCGACGTCAACATACTGGAATTCGCCACCCTCGTAATAATTGTAACCCTCGTAATAATATTCTCCACTGCTGCCCATCTCAAAGATATAAACAGTCGTATTCGCTTCATCGCCTTTCATGTGCACCTCAATCGGCACTGTTGTATCCATCAGATACTCATCGTAGATCGGCGTGAGAATCTCAAGCGGTGTATTTGCGATATATTCGTATTCGCCATACCAACCCCAACCCTCTGGAATCTTCCAAATATCACGTATCAGATAATCACCAGGACCGACATTCAAACTCTCATGGTGCTCGGTTCCTTTTATATACTTCGATAGCGGTGTTCCTGTGCTTTCTTCGTACGAGCCTTCATTCACATCAAGAATTGAAGGAGCGTCAATCAGCTCGCCGTGATGATTCTTGTGCTGAACTGTTATATCAAGTATATTATCTTTGACATTTGCGTCTATGTCTGACCGGATATAATAGTGTGGTGGATATGCATAGTAGTAACCCCATGTGCCGTCATACAGCCCAACCACCTGCATTTTATTCCACTCTCGTGGAAGCGATGCATTGTAGCTTACCGAAAATGTCGTATTTGCCCTTCCCTTTGCATCTGTAACCACAGTCTTCGCTTCATCTGCCGCGTAGAGATACACCTCAGCATTCTGTATTGATCCCGTGCTGTTGAACAGCTTCACATAGACCGTGAAGTTGTCGTAAGGCGTTACCGTTCTGTTTACATCGTCATATTCACCATCCCAATCTGCCCGTATCCATAACTCAGCGTCTTCTCTGTATGATGGAACTGCTTTGTGGTGCATCCAGGGTGTTAGGTCTACTGATATAGATGACCAAAGATACTCGCCTTCAACTTCTACTGTTCCGACATAAACATCTTCAGGCACTGAAACGTCAAAGGTTCCAATTCCGTTTGTCGTTGTTACGTTAAACGAGGTGTAATTTATCCCAATATCTTTAATCTTATCGAAAAGTTTGGTCTCCTCTTCCTTCGTCATCCTCTCGCTACACATCAGCTTGTTCGTGAGCTCAAAGTTCGTTTCCGCAAGCGATTTGACTTCTACCTCCTTAAACCAGTAAACGTGAACCGTGTATTCTCTATCCGGAGCTGGTGAGTTGTTGATGTAGTTGTAGCTCTGGAATAGATATGTTATTGTATCGCCCGGGCTCGCTCTGACATACCAGGGATATAATTCAGATGTGTATCCCTCTGGGTCAATGTAAAGATAGCCTGCCTCGATGGATTCGGTCTCGTTTCTGATGTATATACTTCCCACCCAATAGCCATCATCATCGAAGTCATACTCCGAAAGGTTCAAGTCATAAGCGATCGTGCCATTTACCGGTGTGAGACTCACATTGATAACTGTATCTTCCCAATGTTTGATAGTCAAGTTTACACTCTCAGTATACGGCTTGAAGTCTGGCGTTACAAGCGTATACTTCATCTGCACCGTCGTGTTCGGCATCGCCACATAAGATTGATACGGCGTATCGAACGGTCGTTCTTCTGGTTTAGATGGCTGCCCGACCCAAATCCAGTCGTGAACAACGTTTCCAAACTCATCTGAGATCGTTATGTCATATCCTCCTCCGCTTGCGGGAACGAAGCTCGCAGTCGCGAGCCCCATCTCGTTTGTGGTATTCGTGGTATTCAGGACTTCTTCGTAATTCTCTGATGTGTAGTTGTAATGCTCTGCCACAAATCTCACGTCAGTTCCACTCACTGCCGTTCCGTTCCATGAGATTGCAGTAATCGTTACCGGTTGATTTGGTATGTAAAGATATCTCGCACACCCCGCATAAAGCTGAACCTTCGGTATCGGCTCTAACTCGGTAACATTGGATACCGCTGCGTAAGCATCTACTCTCCCAGCACCATAAGTGTTGTCTTCGCCTTCTTTACCAAGGTCAAATGAGCTGTTCTTCAATATCTGCTTCACTTCTGCAGGGCTCAAAGACGAATTCGCCTGTAGCATCAAAGCGACTGTGCCTGCAACATGCGGTGTTGCCATCGAGGTCCCCGACATCCAAGCATACCCGCCTTCATAGCACGTTGATACGATACCAACGCCCGGCGCAACGACATCAGGCTTTATCGTTTCATTCGCGCCGTAACCCACGGGACCCCTGCTGCTGAACCATGCAATATAGTCCATCTCGCAATCCGTCGCACCTACGGTGATTGCATCACTCGCTGACCCCGGGCTTGCGATTGTTCTGAGTCCAAATCCGCCATCGTTTCCAGCAGCAATTACCGGAACGACACCGAGACCTGCGATATTATTTATCTCCTGCGCTTCTGCGCTCGTCCCATTATCAGGATAAGCCACAAGTAGCCCATAGGAGTAATTAATCGCCCCGCTATCAGTTGCCTGACCTGTAGACCTCCACTTGTATGCTCCACCCTCAAGCTCAACACACGACCCAGTTTTTGGATTCGTAATGTTATCAATAAACCAGCCTGGATTATCTACAACTGGAGAATCCGTAATCTCTCTGAATCGGACCGTTACATTCTTGCCTGTGTAGTTGCTAAGGTCAATCGATCCCGGGGTTAGCTCTGACAAATAACCCTTATACCTTGCAAGTTCAGTCCAATTCATCCCCCCATCAGTTGAAATCTCAAGATATCCATTATTATCAGAACCGTCCCCGGTATCATACCTCGTCCAGAAGTTGAGTGTCGCATTCGATACCCCACTTAAATTGAAATCATAAGAGAACACGGAAATCCCTTTTGCTGTTACATTCAAACTCCAGTTACCACTCGGCAATGGATTGTCTTCAGAATACTTGTAAAGCCATATGTATTCACCATATAAATCTGGTGGAACTAACCAATCCATATAATCGCCCTGCACCTCTGTCCCGTTCGGCGCTACCAGTGAAATACTCAGATTCTGTAAATCCGGCGATTCGACATACGCACAGATAAAAGCAGGTTTAAACGAATCCATCAACTCTGCGTATGAATCATTTACATGAATGACATGCGTATTCGTTTCGCTCGCATTTACACTTGCTTCATCCTCTATTCCATCTAATGGCAGCATTCCACCACTGTAACTGATTACATCCGCGCCATTCGCAACAGACCACTGAAATCCTTCCATGACGTCGGATTCATTGGCATATCCCCCACTGTTGAACACTTTCACGCCGAAGAGATTTGCACCCGGCGCCACTCCGGTCTTAGTTCCTCCTGCACCTGTTCCTGCAATCGTTCCTGCACAGTGCGTTCCGTGTCCGTTATCATCGTAAGGCGTGGTTTTATTATTGACAAAATCCTTCCAGGCAATTACTTTACCCTGAAGGTCTGGATGGCTCGCATTGATTCCTGTATCCACAACAGATACATTTATCCCACTGCCATTTATTCCATTTGCCCATACCTGCGGTGCCTCAATCCAGTCAACACCCCATGCAATTTCTTCTCCCTCGCCGGGATGGATCTGTTCTATCGTCTGGGAAGAATTGAAAGTCTTAAATTTAAAAAATCGCTGCTCTTTTTCTTTATTATCTGCATCGAGCAGATAAACCTTCCTATCCAGCTCGACCTTCGCAACATCCGGGCGCTTCTTGATTTCTTCAATTACTTCTGTCGTTGCCTTGCACGAGATCGCATTTACGATCCAGAACTGTTTAACATCCTTCACTCTGTTATCCTTGCGAAGCTCCGTTAAAAGGTCTCTTTGCTTATCTTCTGTGAAAGACTTCATCGATTGAACCCATGCTTCACGTGAAAGTAACCGATCTTGCGGCGTTGGCTTGTACTGGTCTTTCAACAGGATGATAACCGGTATCTTCTCATCTTCCGCCGCCGCAGCGACCTGCGAACTTCTGGATAAAACGGTTGTTGTAACCATCAAAAAAAGCGAAAAAACTATTATCGCCACCATCATCGTCACCATCACTAAACCCATTAGCTTCTTACTGCTCCTTCCCCCTTTCTCTACTCCTTCTTTATCCATCACTTCTTTACCTCCTATTTTTTATTTCCCCCTCATCACCCCCTTCGCTTTGAGGTGATACGAGGAGCGTAAATTGCTTCTCCTTCATATTATATAAGCTTTTCTATTCATTCCCTTATTTTTTCTTTTAGCACAAATTTTCTTTATAAGGGTCCAGACCCCCTTGTCAACCCTCCCAACCAAAAATTTTGGATCAAACCTTTTATAACTATGCGATAAGCCGCTTCCACAGAGAAACGCATTTTATTAGCCTGTTTTTTACCGCTAATTCGTCCTCATAATCCCAGGTGATTATAATCAAATCTTTACAGTTGAACTCGTATGACGCCTTTAATAGAGCTTCCACTTCTCTTCTCTCTATTTCGTCCCTATCTACCGCATATTCCCTTTGCTGATAATCGCGGTAGTAATAAATTTCTAACCACGGTCTTTCTTTTTGTTTCCTCTTTAGCTCCAAGAAGACCGCGTTCCCCATCAACCTCCATCTCACTATATCCTCACTGAATCGGAATGCTCAATTTCACTTCCTCGTATCTAAAAACTATCCCCCCTCACCATCACCTTCAGCACTAACTACGCAACCGCGAGCAAACCCGTAATAGCGAAGCATTTTTAGTAAGGGTTTTTGCAAACTGTCTTTTCTGTTATTCCCACTTCTGCGCCTTTACCGGTTATCAAGAAGGGATATTCAATCGTTCGCCAGAAGTGTATATTGTTAAACTCACGCGAATATTTCCCATCTGAAACCGGCAAGTCGAGTTCAAATGAGGAATTTATCCACACTTCCTCCCACGGCGCCGCCTTGCCTGTTATTGTTATTACTTCGCCGGGATTAACTACTTCCGGCTCGACCGTTCAATTTTAGCCCTGTCACTATCAATTTTAGCCCTGTCACTATATTATATTATAACCTATTTAGATATCTCTTTCTGTCATTGTCATTGTTGTCTTGACGGACTGCCGACCCTACCTGCTTGGATGAATAATGACACTCTCACCTCCTCCTTTTGTTGTTGCACGCATACGAATCAGTGGTTTGGATATATGCCTTCTGGCGACTGGAGGCACCTCATATAGCCCCTCCTCTATCGCCCTATCTATTGCTACCACCTCTTTTGCTTCTCGTTTCGTATTACAGTGCTTACACCGATAACCTTGCCCTCGTCCCGCAGATTCCATGCTCCTGCCACACCGCTCGCATCTGGGATTCCGCAATTCTTCCCTCTTCAAACTCTTTATCTCTATCTTCTCAAGGTTCAATGTCCCGCATTTGAAAGACCCGAATACCCTCACCTCAT
>Ga0209410_1001268_pt1 | contig 12220 bp, 14 predicted proteins | sample Mar14436cmmetaG_FD_184135 | JGI IMG/M metagenome (GOLD analysis project Ga0209410, IMG submission 184135) | Marine hydrothermal vent microbial communities from Guaymas Basin, Gulf of California to study Microbial Dark Matter (Phase II) - Marker... ... | reverse complement strand
TCTTTGAAAACATACATGATAATATTAGAAAACTTTTTAAAAAAGATTTCTATTATTAGTAGAATTCTTTTTGATATATGTAGAGTTTAAGGTCGTCTATTTTATAGATAAGTAGGTTTATGAATAAATTGTAATGAGCGTATACCTGTATTCAGGATACCTGTTTGAGTACGGACCACTAGCTGTATTCCTATTTTTCTGGATTATTACTGCCGTTATTGTATATGTAAGCTTGAGAAAACTCATGAATAGGGTAGCTAGGATACTGTTGTCCATCTTGCTATCATTCATATTTGCCGTGCTTCTTGTAGCTAACCTATATCCCCTAGGTTTAATTATCCTATATTTAGCCTATATTATCATATATAGGTTCGGGAAGAAGAAAAGCTAACTATTCGAATAGCTACTTCCTCCTATTGCTGTATGCTATAAAATCTACTTCTATTAGCACGTCCTTGGGTAGCCTTGAAACCTCGACTGTTGTTCGGGCTGGCGGCCCCTCCCTGAAATATTCTCCATATACTTCATTGAAGTCCTTGAAATCCTCAATGTTTTTAAGGAAGACGGTGACTTTAACTACATCCTTTAAGGTGTATCCTGAGCTCTCCAGTATAGCTTTAATGTTCTCCATGACTCTTCTAGTTTGGGCCTTTATGTCGCCTCTAACCAGCTCGCCAGTTGCAGGATCTATGGCTATCTGACCTGAGCCGAAGAGAAATCCTCCAACCTTAACTGCCTGAGAGTATGGGCCTATCGGCTTGGGAGCTTTACCCGTATATATGATTTCCTTCGCCATATTATCACCGCTCAATGAATATTTCTTGAGAGTTAAAACGTTATCCCCTGAGGTATACTCCAGTTGAGTTCACTATTAGTCTCGAGCCTACATGTAGCTCTAGGTATTTATCCCGGAAATCCTTGCTCATTATTTTCCTAAAGTTGTCGCCGCTGCAGTGTATTGGAGCTATGTAGTTGACTCCATGGGCTACAAGATTCAGTATTACGGATGTTATCTTATTCTTTGAAGCCGCCGCCATATGGAAGCCTCCTAATACTAGGTAGGGTTTTTCACCTGTTTCTAGGGCTATCTTATGTACTATCTTATCTACTCCGGGATGGCTACAGCCGACTATTACTACTAGGCCTAGGTTTTTGATATTTAATGCTAGTGCCTGCTCGTACGGTGGACCATATAGTTGACCTACAACTGCTATTCCTTCGGATATTATAGTTGTCTGCTCTACTTCAATCAGTTTAAAGTTGAGTTTCCTTATTTCATTCTTAACGAAATTGGACATTCCTGAGGGTACGTATACTGTTGCGTTTGGCGCCTGGCCTGCTAAGTAGCCTAGCCCTCCTATGTGATCCCCATGCTCGTGGGATAGCACCACTATGTCTACCTTAGATAGATCTACTTTAAGTAGCCTACAGTTGTACTCTAGGTCTTCTGGTCTTGGCCCGGTATCGAATAATATCGTTATATTCGGCGTCTCCACGTATATTGAGATTCCCCATGGACTTCTTAAGCCGTTAAAGGCATTGTTATCTATTAATACTGTAATGTTAGCGTATTCTATAGCGCCTATATCGATTACGTGTTTGGGCTCTTCAACTTCACTGCGAGGTATTCTAAACAGTATCATCGCGGGGAGTAGGGCTAGTGCGAGGATAAATATTATGTACTTATATTTTCCCATGATTTATGATATGAGGGTGCTAGTAAAAATGTATATCTATTTTAAGTTTACGTTGTAGTAAATTGTGGCTTTATGGAAAACATTATATTGCAAAATTTTGAACTAGTACTGATAAGTGATTTAAAATTTCTTTATGCTTTTATTAGGTAAATATGTAAAGTTTATTTACTAGTTGTTCGCTATATAGTAACGTATGTCTAGGATTTCAACTATACTTAGAGCCACATCCTACATCGTTAACGTTATCGTTATTATATTAGTTGCCACAATAATCTATTCGGCATTATCGATTAGATTTACCGTGGGAGACACCAGCTGGAATTTTAAGAATAACACGCTTTATGTGCAGATTCCCGTCCACATACGTAATCCAGGCTTCTATCCTATTACGGATTTATCCGCCGAATATTATATATTGGATGATGCAAACAATACGATATACCATGGGTTCTCTCTGCTGGGCGATATTCCTGCCAGTAGGGCTGAGCAGGTCAAGGTTTTCAATTTTAGTGGTGAAGTAAGCGATGAGCTTATAGAGGCATTCTTTAGATCATTCAATGCCACCCTAATTGCAAGATTGAGTTTAACGTACGCCTACTGGGTTGATGTAGAGCTATACTGGAGGAAGATCGTCCCCTGGACTACGCCGATCTATGCTATGGACTTTAGCCCTCTCCTGGAGAAGCTTGCCCTCTATGCATCGGGAGATGAGGTTTACGCTGAGATACCCGTGTCCATAAGGCATATAGGAGTTGTTCCAATCAAGGAAATTCCTGTTAGGATCGTAATGCAGGGTCCAGATATTAACGCTTCGCTTAATGTTCGATCATCTAGTACTGGCAGTCCAACTAAACTTACTATACGCACCTCGAAAACTAGCATAGGTAAGCTGCTGTTTAAAGGCGGGGATGTTAAGGTTGAGATTTACGTTGGCGACCGTAAGGTATACGAGACCAATATTCACCTTTCTCCGCTTATATCCGTGAGCGTTAATGTAGTAAATACGGTGGATGTTAATTCAACACACTTTAAAGTGACACTACACTACGTGGTTAACTGTAGCTTCCGCTTTAATCAGACCATTAAAGCCTGTATTGAAGCCTCCTACTCCGATTTCTCGATAGCTAAAAACGTTACCATAAACTTTGTTAACGGCTTTGCCGAGGGCGATATCACTATGGTTGCACTCAAGATAGAGAGGCTTGATAAGGTGGATCTATTAATTACGGTGTATGAGCCATTCCATGCACAGAAACATATGGAGGTACTTATAAGCGATGTTCAGGGCTGAGCCTAAAGGAATCGCATTGGGAATATTATCATTTATAATTAATATAGTATTGTTCATCTACCTCCCTCAGTATATTCTATCCCTAGTTAAAGCCAGGTATCCGGATATAATAGTGGATCTAGACGTGTCAACGCTCAGTATCATAGGCTTTATTATAGCTATCCTATCTCTAATTAGATATGTTTCTGAAAAGCCCCTAAGCATAGTTGTTAAGTTCCTAGGTAGATTCTCTCTTGTAATATATCTAGTATATGTCTTCTCGATGAGCGGCTTTGGTCTAATTCATGTAGAGTATAAGGAAGCTGTGTTAACCCTAAACATATCTAAGCTTCTGCTGATAATTGTAGCTTTGCTGAGCCTATCTATAGTTCTCGGCACGTTAGCCGATGTAATCGACTATAGAGAAGAGAGAAAGAAGGAGAATAAATCTTAACCTATAACCCTATTTATAGCATGAATAGATCTTTAGCTAGTACTGCTCGGTATATGTAGAATGCTTCGGTGTATGGACACTTGTACCTAGGGACTGGAAAGCTCTGAACTTTGCTATTCCTAATGTAGCCTTGGCCTTCATGTAGTCCTTGTGTGATTTAAATATCTGGAGTCGCCTGAGAAGGTTCTCGATAGGTATTCGGAGTTTAACCTTGTATATGCTCATCCGCTACTACTTCTTAAGAAAAAAGGCTGGCTTAAGGGGAAGTGTGTACGGGAGACGCTTAGGGTTTTACTGGAAAATGTTCACTGGCTTATCCTTAAGAATAACGTTAAGTATAATCTGTCGTCCAAGGATATTCTAGACGTGTGGATCGATAATGGAGATGAATGGTTAATCGGCTACGATGCACACTCGGTTAGAGAACTTGATCAACTATATGGGAGATTAAAGATAAAGCCTTAAATTACTGAAAACTAACTTTACTTCATGAAGCTCAGCATATTAGGTAAGAACCTGGTTGAATCAATTCATGTAGATAGCTTATCCGTACTGGAGGATATAGGCGTTTTCATCGATAATTCGAACGCCCTAAAGATACTCGACGACTATGGATGCAACGTAGATTATAAAAGGAAAGTAGCTAGAATTAACTCATCCTTAGCTGATGAATGCATTAAGGCTACTCCTAAGGTATTTAAACTCTATGCTTCAAGAGGAGGGAGATGCTTTACCGTTGGAGATGATAATACGTACTTTAATCCGGGTTCAGCTGCAATATACGTATATGACTACGATAGAAACGATATTAGAAAGCCGATAACTAGAGATTTGGCGGAGTTTGTCTTTACGGCTGATGCGCTGGATAGTATGGTTTTCCAGTCGACAGCCATTGTTGCAAGCGATGTCCCAAACGAGATCTATGATTCATGGAGGCTTTTCGTGGTATTAATGAATAGCTCTAAGCCTATTATAACGGGAGCATTCTCGGATAAGGGAGTATATGAAATGTCTAGGATGATTAGCATCGTCAAGGGAGAAGATATGAAACATGAACCGATAGCTGTATTCGATGTCTGCCCCTCGCCGCCCCTTAAGTGGAGCTATATTACGTCTCAGAACATTATAGATTGTGTCAAACTAGGGCTTCCGCTGGAGATTATTCCTATGCCGTCGCCCGGCTCAACTGGACCTGTAACCATATATGGTTCCCTAGTACAACATAACGCTGAATTTCTAGCCGGGCTCGTTTTAGCGCAGTGCGTCAGGAGGGGCTCGATAGTCGTATATGGAGGCTCACCGTGCTCGTTTGACATGAGATATGGTACTGTATCCATATGTGGCGTTGAGGCGTTAGCCTTAACATTATCCTACGTGGACATCGCTAAATACTACGGTTTACCATGCCACGCCTACATGGCTATATCGGATTCAAAGGTAATAGATTATCAGGCTGGATTCGAGGTGGGTGTCGGAGCCTTCCTAGCTGTTCTCAAGGGAGTAAATATTGTAAGTGGCCCGGGGATGATGGAGAATGAAAGCGTACAGTCGCTGGAGAAACTGGTTATAGATGCTGAAATATGTTCAATGGCTTTAAGGTTTAGGGAACTCCTAGATATTGAGAGGGATTCAGAGGCCGTGGATGTGCTTAGGGAAGTTGGCTTCAAAGCAGACTTCCTAAGAAAAACACATACCTTAAAGTGGTTTAGGAAAACCATATATCATCCATCCAATATCATCGATAGGCTGAGCAGAGAGGCGTGGATTAGAGGCGGCAAAAAGGACATCATCTCACGGGCTAGGGAGAGGATACTTGAAATCCACCGCAGGCACGAGGTTGAGCCGTTAGAAGAGGATATTGAAAGGGAGCTTCTAGACTATGCCAGAAACCTACTTATTAAACATGGAGTTGATAGTATTAAGGCTGACAAACTCCTAAGCGAGGCTAGATTTAAACGGTAAAAGAAGCTCAGCTCCGGCCAGCCTATCATCGCTCAATGCGTGGGTGGTTTCATCACTCCAGTATTAAATTAATGAAGAAAAATCTTAAACTTTTCCCTAGCTTAAACTTAAATACTTGATTGTATATATGTGGGATGGGGATGGGGAGTGGGTAAAAGAGTTCGTATCGACGATAGATGGAGGATAACTATACCTGTTGAGTTTAGGGAGGGGCTTAAGCCTAAGGATGAGCTGATTATTGAAAGAAGGGGATCTATGATCATTTTAAAGAAGGCTTCTGGGGAAGATGTTCTGAAGAAGTTTAGAGAAATAAAGCTGTATGTGGATGAAAAGTATAGATACCTTGATGCTGAGAAGGGTAAGCATAGGTATGGAGGATTAAAGATATGAGGATGCTTGATGCTGACATCTTATCCTATAGTTTGCTTGAGAATCACGTAGCCTCACCATATGTTAAGCCTCTGATAGAGAAAGGACTAGTGGGGGAGATTGAGTTATATGTTACCCATACCGTGTTATTAGAGGCTTATAATACCCTATATTGGTATTATAGGGTTAGGCCTAGATCTAAGGTTGCCTCTAAAATAGAGCTGGTAGCCAGAGGCTTAAACCTAATCCCTCCGTCGAGCGGTGGATTCACTATCGCTGTAGAGGAAAACGTGCCATTAGGTGATGCACTACTCTTAGCTACTGCACTTGAAAATAGGATTCCAATAATAGTTTCAAATGATAAACACATAGAAAAATTATGCAGAAAATACGGCTTGATATTTGAAAACCCTATTCCACAAAACATTAGAAGTCAAATGTCTTAAGACTACACATCTACTACTTATACTTAGGCATCGCCAAATTTCTAGCTATTAACCTAAATAATCTCGTATGCTTTAACGGGCTTTCTTGCGGCTTTTCCGACCCATTCTCCCAAGAGTCTTCTTGCTAATATTTTTGAGATGCTCTTTGATCCCAGAGGTCCCGGCCTTTTCATGTAGAAGGCGTTTATCTCATATACTGTGCCGTAGATCTCGTTATCTAGTGCCAGCTTACTTAGCCTTACTAAATCCACTACATAGCCTGCTAGTGCTGGGCTGTCGTTTATTCTCATGTTTACTATTATTTCGTCCTCTGCGCCATTGAATGATTTGTATATTAGGTGCATTGCTACGAACTTCTTATCTCCGAGGGGTTCAAGGTATCCCGTCGGCCTAATGTAGTGTGGAGCATCGTATCCTAAGATGTCCTTGACTATGCTTGATTTAGTGAACTCCTTAGCCCTATTCCTCTCCTTATTTAAGAGAGCTAGGAAATCTAGGTTGCCGCCAATGTTAAACTGTGCCACAGATAGAACCTTTCTATTTCTATCAGCCATATGTCTAAGAATATCTGCGGTGAGTGGTGTAGCTCCTGTAGCTCCATCATCCCCCAATACGAGGCCACCTGCCTCCATCATCTTACCCACTATAGCTGGGTCATTAGCTATAGGAACTGGAATACAGTTAACGTAAGCTGCGCTCCTAACGTTCTCAACATATTTTATAAGGGAATAACAGTATACCTGGCTTGGAGTAAGGAGCTCCCTGTTGTTCTTGAGGACCGTCTCCTCAAGCTTCTTGAAGTCTCTAAAAACTATACCGTATTGCGTGGTCGTTAAATCGACTACGACGTCTGGCTTAAGCCTACACCACTCCTCGTAGAGAAGATCAATTACATCACTTACGCTTCCGTTATTCTCATCCAGTGAAACGATATCGAAGGGCATGTCCTGAAGCTTTCCCAACGAGATACCCTTCCTAACATATATGTCCTTAAGCTCCTCCGGAATAATCTCCTCGTTAAAGTACATTTTGGCTACATCGTAGAGGCTTCTACCAACCTTCCCAGCATCAACATCGTAGGAGCCCACTATTTTAATATCGTTAAAATTATAGCCTAAATCCATGTCTGCCAGCGGAACTCCGTACGGCTCTATCTCACCCTTCTTCAGCCTCTCGAGACCTACAACGAAGTTTGAGGCAACCTGCCCCTGACCGATTACAACTACCCTTATCATTCCGACCACTATCTAACAGCCATTAGATTCTAACGTATATTAGATAATAAACGATATTTATTCTTTTCTATAATATTACACCATGACATTAAGGGAGGAGCCTCCGCTGAGGAGGCTTAAGAAGAAGACTGGCGTGGAGTGCCTCTGGATATATATTCTAGCATACCTTAAAAATAGGGATAGGTATCCATACGAGATAATTCATATAATTAGGGAGAAGCATGGATTCGACCCTGGACTAGTACTGCCCTATGTTGTTTTTAAGAAGCTTGAAAAGGCAAACTACGTTGTTTCGAAGACTATTGGGAATAGGAAGTACTATTCTATAACGGATAAAGGTAGGAGACTACTAGAGGATGGACTGAAGTACCTGGAGGAGTTGGTTAATAGTTTAAAGGAAGCAGATTAAATCCAGCTATTTCTAGCTAAAACTTATTACATGAACGACTGTATGTTAAGTGGGAACGCTATGAGGTATATTAGGAATATCAATGAGCTCCTGGACATCAACGACGAAATTACTAGGGAGGCACGTAGGATAGCTCTAGAGCTTTTAGATGAGGGGTTGTCTGCCGCCGATCCACGTGAGGCTGTCCATAGGAAACTAAAGATTGAAAATGGAGAGCTTAGGGTGGGTGGATATAGGCTGAAGCTAAGTTCCTTCAATAGTGTTTATGTGGTTGGCGCTGGTAAGGCCTCGGGGGGCATGGCTCAAGCGCTTGAAGAGATTCTAGGGGATTTAATCGAGGACGGCTATGTCATAGTTCCTAAGCCACTGGTTAACAGGTACAAGTTGAAGAAGATTAAGCTCCTAGGCGCCACACATCCGATACCTAGTGAGGAGAATAGGAGACATAGTGAGAAGATAATTTCACTAGTTAGTAGTGCCAGCGAGGGAGATTTGATAATATGTCTTATCTCCGGCGGCGGTTCTGCGCTTATGTGCTGTCCCTACGATGAAGTATCAATGGATGACATGATGACCTTAACTAAGCTCCTATTGGGAAGTGGGGCTAACATCAATGAGGTAAATGTTGTTAGGAAGCATGTTGAGAAACTTAAGGGTGGGAAGCTAGCTAGACTAGCTTATCCAGCAACCGTGTTATCGCTGATAATTTCGGATGTAGTTGGAGACCCTTTGGATACGATTGCCTCGGGACCAACTGCACCCGACGAATCCACGTTCGGCGATGCCTTAAATGTTCTGAGGAAGTACGGCGTAGCCGATAAGGCTCCTAAAAGTATTCTGAATGTTCTTGAAAAAGGCTTGAACGGGCTTATAGAGGAGACTGTTAAGCCCGGAGATAAGGTCTTTGGGAGAGTGTATAATGTGATTATTGCCAGCAATGAAATTTCACTGAACACGATGTATAGTAGAGCTTTAGATTTAGGTCTTAATGCCATGATTTTAACCTCATACCTTGAGGGGGAGGCTAGGGAGGTAGGTATAGTGCTTGCTTCAATAGCTAGGCAGATATACTATAGGGATCAGCCGTTAGCTAAACCATGCGCTGTACTCGTCGGGGGCGAGACAACTGTAACCTTAGATGTATATGGAGGAGGCCGGGGTGGGAGAAATCAGGAGCTTGCATGCTCAGCAGCGCTCTACTTGAATGGAATGAGAGGAGCTGTGCTTGCATCAATCGGATCCGATGGAATAGATGGAAACAGCGATGTAGCTGGCGCTATCGTTGATGCATATACTATACGCGAGGCCGAGGGAAAAGTGCTAGACATATTCGACTACCTACGTAGACACGATACTTATTCATTCTTTAAAGCGCTAGGTAAACACCTAATATATACTGGTCCAACGGGGACTAATGTTAATGATCTAACAGTAATAGTTTGCCTGAAGTAGCCTGGGATAAACTATAGCTGTTAATAGTCTTCTATTACCTGGCTTTTACAGAACGTCCTTACTGGGCATGAATCACATTTCCTCTTCTTGCAGTATTCAAGATATATCCTAACTAGCTGCGACTCATAGGATTTCACATCCTTTAAACCCAACCTCTCAGCCACCTTAACGGCTAAATTAGAGGGCTTTGGGTCAGCTTTACTCCATATGCCTCTAAGCTCCCTTAGGAATATATTTACACATACAGGACCAACGCCCTTAAACTCCATGAGCCTCTTCTCTAGATCCCTAGGGTCGCTGGCCACCTCATGTAGCTTATCTATGCTACCGTATTCCCTCTTAAGCTTATTCATAATTTCGAGAAGATTAGATGCAGTTGAGAAATCATACCTAACGTACCCGCCTGAATCGAGGACCTCGACGAGCCTATCCCAGCCAGCCTCAAGTATAGCTTCCGGAGTAGTTAATCCCTCCTCAACAAACCTGAGGAAAGTCCTCCTAGCTATATCAGCCGAAATCCTTTTAGCGAAAAATATTGAAGCTAAAAACCACTTGAAACGATCCTCAGGCTTTGATAAGTCAAGACCTAGTTCCTCAGAGTATGTTTTAATCCTCGAAAGCACGCGGGAGAGCTCCATGTTAATAATATTTAATCTTTAGATTAATAAAAAAGTTAGTTAAAGGAGAAGCAGTGTTTAATGTGCCCCCAGTTTTATAATACGACACAAGTATATGATTATATGCCCCCAAGAATAGTTAAGGAAATTCCTAAAGGGAATTAGTGGAGTTAGATTATGAGCCGGTAGAGGCTGATGGCCATGAAAGTATTGGAGAATATGTATGATGAAGTACTTAGATATGTGCTGAGGGAACCATTTCTACATCCCTACACAATTCACGATATTAGACATTTGAGGAAATCAACTACAGTTTACGCCTGCTATGAGGATGACATCTTAAAAGGCTATGCGTTAATATTCCATGGTTTAAGAGATCACTTATCAATTATTATCGATGGAGAAGGAGATGAAGTAGTTTCGGAACTATTTGAATACGTGTCTTTCAGAATACCTCTTAAGAGAGCCATAATACATGTCCCGATTCGATATAGGGAAATAGCGTTACGATACGTGAAGCCTTTAAGCCTATACGAGGCCTACAGCATGTATACTACAGGTGATATGCTTAAGGAACCGCTCATGAAGCTAAATGTATTGTTTACGGAGCTAACTGATCTAAGCAGCTATGAGATACCGGAGTTTATATCCAGGAGGATAGAGTATCTAGGGAAAACATACGGGGCAGTTATGGGCAACAGGATTATAGCCTTCGGCGGTCTGTACGTTCATGAACCTGAGGTATCCATGGTTGGCTCTATATGGGTTGATCCCGAGTATAGGGGTAGGGGGCTGGGTAAGGCAATTACGTATTATGTTTCGAGGAAAGCGTTGGAGAAGAGCAGGTATGCATGCTTATGGGTTAATGTCAATAATGTTCCGGCCGTGAGAGCCTATCTGGGGGTCGGCTATAGGATTGCCCGTAGGGAGGCTTGGATTAACGTAGGTGTGGATATATCGCCGTAGCAAAAGCTTTTAACATCTAGACTTATTCATAATCTGATGCTATACCCGGACATATTTGATAGGATTAAGGAGGCTAAGGAAATACTGAAAGGCGTCGTCCACCGCACGCCCCTCACAAGATCCTACACGTTCTCTAGACTTACTGGCGGTAATATCTACCTTAAGCTGGAGAATCTTCAGAAAACTGGCTCCTTCAAGCCTAGGGGCGCCTATAATAAGCTGTGGCATCTTGTTAAAGCTAAGGATATTAGGGAGTGTGTAACTGCATCCTCGGGGAACCATGCCCAAGGTGTAGCCTACGCTGCAACGTTACTGGGTGTAAAATCGACGATAGTTATGCCCAAATACACGCCAGTCATTAAGGTTGTCGCCACCAAGGGATATGGGGCAAACGTAATACTGCATGGGAGAACCTACGATGATGCCTACGAGTACGCTGTAAGGCTATCGAAGGAGAGGAACATCGACTTCATACATGCATTCAATGATCCATACGTGATCGCGGGGCAGGGGACTATAGGCCTCGAGATATATGAGGATTTACCGAATATAGATGCCGTTGTTGTGCCGATAGGAGGAGGCGGACTAATCTCGGGTATAGCTATAGCATTGAAGAACCTTAAGCCCAACGTTAAGGTCTACGGTGTCGAGGCGAGCGGGGCTCCGTCCATGAAGCTCTCGCTGGAGAAGGGTGAGATTGTTAAGATTAGGGATATAGATACTATTGCCGACGGCATAGCTATAAAGAGCCCCGGAGACCTAACATTTAAGATAGTGAGCGAGATAGTGGACGACGTACTGCTTGTAGACGATGATGAAATAGTTAGAGCAATGTTCATGCTACTCGAGAGGTGTAAGCTCGTAGCCGAGCCAGCGGGAGCAGTCGGTGTAGCGGCGGTATTAAGCGGAAAAATAGACGTCAAAGAAAAGAACGTTGCTATAGTTGTCAGCGGAGGAAATGTAGATATGCCACTATTATCGAGGGTAATAGATAAGGCCCTAGTCGTAGAGGGGAGGGAGATACGGATACAGGGAGTACTCAATGACAGGCCCGGAACACTCAAGGAAGTACTTGAATCAATAGCTAAAGCTAGGGCAAACGTAATATCGATAGAAGAGGATAGAGTAAGCCCAACAGTAAGAATAGGTAAAGTAGAAGTAACCATAACGCTTGAAGTTCCAGATAAGGAAAGCATAGACGAAATATTACGCGACTTAAGGAGAAAAGGTTACGAGTTTAAAGTTGCCCCTTAACTCCATAGTATTTTAATTCATAACCTTCAAGCTTTACTCCAATGAGGTAAAAGGATTTCTTGAAATAGCTTATCTGGTTAGAATATAGT
>Ga0209410_1001266_pt1 | contig 12227 bp, 14 predicted proteins | sample Mar14436cmmetaG_FD_184135 | JGI IMG/M metagenome (GOLD analysis project Ga0209410, IMG submission 184135) | Marine hydrothermal vent microbial communities from Guaymas Basin, Gulf of California to study Microbial Dark Matter (Phase II) - Marker... ... | reverse complement strand
TCATCTATCTCAGCGCCTCTCAATCCCTCCACCAGCCTAATCCTTAAGTGCCAAACCGCCTATGCGCTATCAGATCATACCTTATCATCCATAAAAATTTTTCCGCAAAAAATTATTAACTATAGACAATTTTTCTGAAAGCACAAAAGATATATAGGAAAATATGCGTTTCTTTTTTATAATTCTTAAATGGAGTTAGGTAGATCATGCTCACGAGAACAAAGAGCAGCCAAAGGGTTCTACTATTTGATCCTACAAGGTGCACTGGATGTAGATACTGCGAGATCGCATGTTCATTCTACCATTTTGGGACATTAGGATTTGAAGAGGCACATCTGCATGTGATATTTGATGAGGGGAGAAACGAGTTTGAGGCTATATATTGTCAGCACTGCGATGAGCCTATCTGCATGGCTGCATGCCCAAATGATGCTATAACAAAGGATGAGGAGACGGGATGGGTTAGGATAAACTCCACCATATGCATAGGATGTAAAACTTGCAGTATAGTCTGCCCGCTCTCCGCTCCATGGTTCAACGAGAAATTCCACGTCTCGATGAAATGCGACTTCTGCGGCGGAGATCCACAGTGCGCAAAGTTCTGCTCTCCACAGGCGATAAGGGTGACGACGCGTGAGGAGGCCATGAGACTTAATAAGAGGAGATATTTGGAGGTTTAGGTTCATGCGCGTTGAGGAGGAGATCGCCGATTATATGCGTAAGGAGCTGAATAACGCTCTTATAGGTGTGGATATACCACGCGAAAGGAGAGTTCTCTTGATCATTAAGCCTGAGGTTCTAAGAAAAGCCGTTAATGCTCTAAAGAGTAATTATTCTGATCTCAGGTTCATAACGATAACAGTTGTGGATGATGGGTTAAACTTCGAGTTTCTACATCACTTCAATATAGGCGGCGTAATCGCAACTCTGAAAAGTTTAAGGGCGAAGGAGGAGAATGTTCTCGAGTCGATCGCTGATCTAATTCCAGCGGCGACCTTTATAGAACGGGAGATTGCGGATCTATTCGGCATAAAGATACTTGATCATGAAACTAAGAATCTGATATTGACGAGAGACTGGCCGGAAGATAAGCGTCCATTGAGGAAGCCGCTTATGGGGCCTCTTCCAAAGCAGGCGAGGCCCGTAGCAGAGGCGCTAATATCAACAGGCTGCGTCGCTCCGATCTCGAGGATGATAGAGAGAAAACGTGAGTCAGCTGGGCTTTCTAAAACACCAGCCTTCACTTTCACAGAAGATGAGGATCTACGTGAATTTCACGGAATAGTGAGGGACACCAGCCTATCAGAGAGTGTAGGCTTCGATTGGAAAAGAAAAAAGTTGAGATATAGGTGAAGCGGCATGGGCAGATATGCCCTTTTTCTCGGATGTCAAATTCCAATGCGCATTCCAAGCGTTGAGATGGCAGCGAGAGGCGTATTTGAGAAGTTAGGCTTAGAAATGTCTGATCTTAAGGGTTACTCATGCTGCCCCGAGCCAGTTATCTCCCGGCTATTGGATGAGAAGGCTTGGCTTACAGTCTCAGCGCGAAACATTACGCTTGCGGAGGAGTTAGGCCTCGACTTAGCAACGCTATGTAATGGATGTTATGAAACTCTGCTCGAAGCGAATGTTATCCTTAAGCGTGACAAGAAAATGAGGGAGCATGTGAATGGTATTCTTAGGAGATACGGAAGGGAGTATAGAGGAGCAGTCAACGTTAAGCATATAGTCGAGGTTCTATATGAGGATGTCGGATTGGAGAAGATTAAGGAGCATGTTGCTAAGCCTCTAAGGATCCGCGTTGCTCTACATTACGGCTGCCATCTATACCGGGAACCGAATGGCGGGGATATTATGCGTAAGCCGGATATGATGAGGAGGCTGGCGGAGGCTACTGGCGCCACAGTAGTAAATTATGGACTTGAACGTTTATGCTGCGGATATCCAAGCATGCAGGTAGATGAGGAATTCTCACTCAATCAAAGGCTGCTTCCGAAGTTGAGGAGAATAAAGGATGCTGGAGCTGACGCTGTAATCCTAACATGCCCGGCATGTAACATACAATTTGAGACTGGACAGGCACTCCTTAGGGCACGCGGCATACGCTTTGATATTCCATGCCTCAACCTAATGGAGCTCCTAGCATTATCTTTTGGAGTGCCATACGAGAAGTTGCATCTCGAAGTTCATAGGAGCCCTGTTCTGCAGTTCGCTAAAAGATTGGAGGGAGATTAAGCCTTGCCTGAAACAGTCCGTATTGGACCTTATCGTCCACAGATGGTAGAGCCCGAGAAGTTCGAGCTTCTAGTAGAGAATGATCGGATAATCGATGTTAATATCGAGTTGGGTTATGTTCACAGGGGGATAGAGCGGCTCTTCACTCAGAGGACCTACATGCAGAACTTGGCGCTTGCTGAGCGTATATGCGGGATATGCTCTGGGGTGCATACGCTCTGTTACGCGCAGACTGTTGAGGCGATAATGAACGTGGATGTCCCGGAAAGAGCTAAGTATCTGCGTTGCATATACATGGAGCTTGAGCGGCTGCACAGTCACTATTTATGGTTTGGAGTATTAGCTCATAGCCTACATGAGCATGAAGCCTTCCTTAAGATAATGACGGAGAGGGAGCAGATTCAGGACTTACTTGAATACCTAACTGGGAATAGAATAAATTATTTGATCAATACGATAGGCGGCGTTAGGAGGGATATAACTCCGAGGAAGGCTGAGAAGATCCGTAAGGTCCTAAGAGGCCTTAGGAAGCTCTCAGATTATCTGCTCTCACTTCTCGATGAGAATGGAGCATTCACGAAGAAGATTAAGGGCATAGGAGTCTTATCAAAGGAGAAGGCGTTAAGTCTAGGAGCAGTCGGCCCTACACTGCGTGGATCAGGAGTAGAAAGTGATGTGCGTAGGGATGATCCATACGCTGCCTATGACAGGTTAGACTTCAATGTGATAACCGAAGATGAGGGTGATGTGTGGGCTAGAACCTCTGTTAGAGCGAGGGAGACGCTTGAGAGCATAAGCATAATCGAGCAGGCCCTTGATGATCTTCCGCGGGGCGAAATAGCCGTTAAGCCAAGTGAGCCTCTGGAGAAGGAGGAGATTGGGAGGGCTGAAGCTCCACGAGGAGAACTCATCTATTACATTAGATCTAATGGGACGAATATACCTGCGAGGGTGAAGGTGAGAACCCCATCCTTCGCTAATGACTTCGCATTAACAGAGATGCTTCGCGGCAACAGGCTTCAGGATGCAAGGGTGATAATTGAGAGTATAGATCCATGCTTCGCATGCACGGATCGCGTTTCAGTTGTAGATGCGAAGACCGGTAGGAGACGGATGGTGGAGCTGATTTAGATGAGTGAGGGGAAGATCTCAATTTACAGGTTCATGTCCGCTGGCTGTAACGGCTGCGACGTGCAAATACTCGAGTGTCTCGTTCCGAGATACAGGCTTGAGGCCCTTGGAGTGGAGATAGTATCAACACCTGAAGAAGCAAATGTCCTCGCAATAACTGGGGGAATAAATGTTAAAGGATTAAAGGAGCTGAAAAATGCCTATGAAAGGCTTAGGCCGCCTAAGATCGTCATTGCAGTTGGAAACTGCGCAGTCACTAAGGGGATATTCAGCGACGGCTACCCAATGGTAGGCCCTCCCGATCAGATAGTCCCGGTGAACCTTTACATTCCGGGATGCCCACCCAGGCCTCAGGCCATAGTCTCAGCCATAGCGAAGATTTTAGGCACTAGCATCGAGAGGAGGGAGGATTATTGGAATACGCCTGAGGGTTTCAGGGGTAAGCATGAGTTTGACGGGGATAAGTGTATTGGATGTGGTGCATGCGCTCAGATATGCAGCTCCGAGGCCATAGAGGTGCATGATGAGGATGGAAGGCGAATAATAAGAGTTAACTATGGTAGATGCACCTTCTGCGCCTTCTGCCAAGATGAGTGCCCAACCGAGGCGATAAGGCTTACCGGGGAATATCACCTATCAACTGTGGATCGGGAGGATGCATACGTCGAGAATGAAGTTAAGATGCTTAGGTGCCGAGTATGCGGATCATACTATGCGCCTCTAAGGCAGCTTGATTGGGCGATAAAGAGAATAGTTGAGAGAGCCGATATAAGGGATGAGCTAGTCGGAGAATTGAGGAGAGCCGCTGAGATATGCCCAAACTGCAGAATGAAGACAGATAATATTAGAAGGGCAAAGAGGATACTGGCGCAGCTCTCTTTAAGAACTTGGGAATAGCCGCTGGCTGTGTTGGCCCTCTGAGTTTTTCTGGCGATCCGAGGAACAGGAGTGTGAGGATTCTCTGGTTCTGAAGGCTTACCTCATCGCCGTTTAGGCATAAACTTATCCTTCCGTCTGTTAGGCTTGAGAGCAGAAAATTATTGATCAAGAGGGTGCTCTGCCTTTTCATTGAGGAGCATGCTTTCACGCGAAAAATCTTTTCTTTTACGGTCGATTTAGTAGTTTTGGTGGTTTGATGATTGAGTGCGGCTCAATAGCGAGGAAGGTGACCCTTACAATAGTAGAGGCTGGTAACATGAGGCTTGTGGCTGTTATTAGCCGTAGCATCTACGAAGCGAGGAGTCCCGCTGAGAAGTATGGCGCCCCCAGACATTATGATCGGGATATTCTCTTGAGGAATGAGGATGTTGATGCAGTCTTTATTGACGGAAGGGAAGTTAAGTGATCCTTGAGACGCTTCTCTTGGCTCTTGGCTTTGTGATCTGCATGATCCTAGGGGCGAATAATGCCTCCGCATGCTTTGGAGCTAATGTAGGCGCAAGGTTCTTCAGGTACTCCGTGATCGCCGGCTCCGCCGTTTTAGGGGTGTTTTTGGGAGTGCTTCTTGAGGGGGCGAAGCTATCGAGGGCGATACATCATGGAGTGCTGGTTGAAGGCAATGTTGAGGTCGTATGGATAATCATAGTTGTCGCCTTGGCTGTGATGGTTATAGCCACGGTATTCCATGTGCCTCTATCATTATCGGAGAGTATGATCGGCTCCGCCGTTGGCGCTGGATTGGGGTTGGGGATGATCATAAACTGGAGATTCACTCTGACGGTATTTGCTTCTTGGGTGATAAATCCGTTCTTTGCGGCTTTCCTCGCGATCGCCATATATAGGCTGATGATGCATCTATCCTCATCCGTTAAGAACGTTATGATGCTCAGCAACCTTTACGGTAGAATATCGCTTCTCCTATCCTTCTATGTGGCTTATGTTTTAGGCGCGAATACGGTGGGCCTCTTAAATGGGATGTATGCTCCCCTCATCGGAGCAGAGCGGATCACCCCTTTAATCTTTGGATCTGGAACTGCAATCGGCATATACTTCCTTAGCCGGGGAATAACCGAGTCTGTGGGTAGGAGAATAGTTGGCTTAAGCCCCACTGCAGCCTTCGTTGCGCAACTAAGCGGAGCATTAACGGTGCATCTCTTCACGCAGTTCGGGCTTCCAGTATCGATAACACAAGCCCTAATAGGCGGGATCTTCGGGGCAGGCCTCTCAAAGAGGATACGCCTAATAAATAAGCGCATGATAAGTAGAATCATAGCCGGATGGTGCCTTGCGCCGGCGATCGGAGCACTAATATCCTACACTATCACGCTCCTAATATAAAACGCCTAAAACATTTCCCTACGCATACAATATTACTCCGCATGGATCATACCCACCAACCCAAACCTACCAGCGCCATTAATAATAGCCCTAAACATTCACCTAAACCATGCCATTACGACAAAGTCAATGGAGCTAATATACAAGATATCTTTACAACCCGCCGGAATTAGCCTAACGTTCCTAATTAGTTGAAGAACCCGCAGCGGAAGGGCTTCCGCTATGGGTGTATATATCTACTCTTCTATGTCTTCTTTAGGTAGTTCTAATGCCACGGTGAACATTTGCTTTAAAGCGATGGTGACATCTTTATCTGAGGAAAACCCCAGCGCAATCGTTCGCTAATACAAGACAAAAATATTTCTTTATGTCATCGGAGAAAAATTCCGGGTTAAAAACAATCATAGGATCTTTGAGTCCAAATTTCTTACGAAACTATCTTTATCAGTGACTTCTTCAGCCACGAGGCGGGCTAACCCTATAAATTTACCGTCAATCTTCATTATCCATAGAGCTCTCTTATCATCTCAATACCTTTTTGATAACGGGTTCATAAGGAAAAGGACCTTTAGAAGTTTTCTCATTTTTGTCTCCGTAATCTTTTCCATAAAATTTGTCTATGGGCCCATCTGAGCCATTTTTGGCAATCCTCGCTATATATCAGACTTACAGTTTTTTAATTTCTTTTCAATTCTTATTTTACGAATTTTCTTATGAATTCCACTATTTCCCTGCTTTTTGCCGGATTTAATGAGGTTGTTTTTCTCCCTTTGTGGAGTATTAAGTATCCATCGTTAACGAGTTGTCTAACAGCTCTTTGAATTCTTCTTCCGTTTCTTTTGATTTTGCCACTCATCCATCTTATTATTGTATCGAGAGGAAGATATCTGGCACCCCAACAGTGCTTTCTGAGAAGCCTATGCATCAGATCTGCTTTAATTTCTTGTTCGCTTAGATCCCGCTCAGACATTACGTTCACTTATAATACCTTTAGAAGTTAATATTTAAATACTTGCCTTTTAACTATTATTTGATAATTATGCCTGAAGAACTTTACACAAAGAAGGAGTATCGATCCATACTGTTAAAGACGCTGGGGGACTCCCCTAAGCTGAGAATAATCGATTTCTTCTTAGATAATCCATTATTCGATTTCACGAAGAAGGAAGTTATAGAAGCCCTCGGGATGAGTAAGCAGACCTTTTACAAGTACTTCCCAGAATTGGAGGAGTACAAGATAGTCACAGTCTCAAGAAAGATAGGCAGGGCAAAACTTTACAGGATCAATCTAAAGCATCCACTTGTCAAAATGCTCAGAGAGTATGAAACAAAGGTATCATTGCAAATAGCTGAGCAAGAAGCAGAAAAGATGAAGAAGAAAGTTCCCGTAATTGAAGGGTAAAGCAATCCACCTGCTATAAAATATAAGTATGGAAGGGCATCCCTCGGACTTCCGAATATCTTAAGCGATTTATCAGCTAACTCCGGATCTTTAGTCTAGAACTTCGCAAACTCAACTCGGCTCTTATTGCCATTCTACTTTGGATGGGCATGCATGAACTGGGTTATCTGCTCCTCTGAGAGTCCAGCAATTACATGGAGGGAATTTGAGGGCAAGCAATCAATAATTCAAGTTGCTCAGAGCCCTTGGATAATATTATTATGCATGATGCTTATAGAAGAGTTCAATGACCATCCAAGGGAGATCTCTGATGGCTTTGATCTCTGATGTTAAGAGCGAGTTTCCCATGCTCAGAACTCCAATCTCGCTTATAATAGACGATTGGACATTCGGATATCTAGGCACTAAAAGGGATATCCCCCTTGACTTAGAGTTCAGAAGGGCGTCTGACTTCCTTCTTGACATGATAGGCTTGGGGAGGGATGGCGTTAGGGGAAAGATAAGCCTTGTGCCATACTTGACCAAACCAAGAGGGAACGGGAAGTATGAGATTTTGGGATGTGTAAGCAGGGGCTTAAAGGGAATATCGAGAGAGAAGATCCAGTGGATGCTTAGGCTCATCAGGGATGAAGCCTCAAGATACTTTGACATAACACCTGAGATTCTAACGCATCAATTGGTGTTGGATGTTGAGACTGAAGGGCTGCTGGATGAGACTGAGTGGGAGTGGTCTCAGAGACAAAGCCTCGAAAGCCTAACGAGGTATATCGTCCATGCCCTAAGTGTCCTACGTGAGGCTGGAATAATAGCAAATGGGGTTACGTCGCCATGCAACTTCGGAGTTGAGGTTGAGGGATTATATGCGAGAGCCGTGCTTGAAGCTGAGAAGACAGTCAACAATATTGGATTAACGTGGTATTTCCTCCACGTCGAGCCGAACAAGAGGGTTCCATTTGTGAATCCGAGGCTCATGTATCTCGACGAGGATGCTGGAGAGGCGGTTGTAAGCGTGGTGAGCTGCTCGGGGGATTGCCTTGCACGCTCAAGGGTCGAGGAGGCCGATGGAGACATACATAAGATAGCGGATTGCTGGATAAGCGGTGATGGGAAGAGTGGGAGGCTCATAGACCTCTACAATGATGGGGCATACCTCATCTTTCATACACACTGGCATAACACGCATGGGATAGATGATAACACGGGATTTAGAGCCCTGAAGGAGACAATACATAGGATAAAGAGGAATCTCGGCGATAACGTTGTATGGATGAGATGCAGCGAGATAGCCAGATACTTCGCCGCCTCAAAGACATTCAAGCATGAATTGCATGAAAGCCCGGGACGCATAGAGCTGAGGCTCAACTCTCCATTCAGCTGCCCAAACTTCACATTCAGCATGAAAACCTCAAGGGAGATTAGACGCGTAAAAGTCGACGATATGCCAATAGAGAGAGCAACGGATAGGCTAAAGCCAAACTCTTGGATGACGAAGGGAGACAGAATCTACATATGCACAAACATGAAGGGGCAGACAAAAATTGAGATGACACCATTCAACTAAAATAATGACGGAGCAAAAATTGACGTTGATGAGCATCTTTCCGCGTCGATGAACAAAAAATGACGTTCCTTTATATACGATATTTTTCCATGCGAAGACAAGAATGGATCCTATGGGAGCCTTAAAATTTTAGGATGATTAGCGCTTATTTTAGGTGCTTCTCGAGATCCTTAATATCCTTTATGATGATGTCTGAGTGGGCTATTATCCATGGGCTTGGATCCTTAATCTTGCAGATCGTAATGGTCTTTTTGCCCTTGAGCTTCGCATAGAAGAGCTCCATGCATGTCCCGGCTGATAGACGAGGCATATACGCGACCAGAATATCACAACGCTCTATATCCTCAAGATCCCTCCTGATGAAGTCAAAGGATGAAACCTCGGTTTTACCCTTCCTATAAATGATCCTTTCACGAAGCCATGGATCTACAGGCTCAAATCCACAACGCAAACAGATACTCCTGATAGCCTCTCTATATGACTGATCAGACTCCATCCCTTGTATAGGCCCGGAAATAAACACCCTCTTCAATCAAATCTGCCCCTCAGCCAGCGGAGACCAGCTCTCTGGCTCTTGCCTTACCCTTCTAATAGTACCGGCCTGAGACAGATAAAAGAATCGCTCCTTCCTCAAATCGATCACCAACGATAAACTATGTAGACTGGCCCCTTTATTATCTAAGAAATACTCATGTATGGCTGCTGCTCTTATCCCATCACTTCTGCTGCGAGACCTTCCTTCTGAGGATTTGAGTCACAACCGTTCCGCTCGGTATGAGTATCTCCTCTTCGCCGGCATCCAAGACGAGATGCATAAGCCTAATCTCCTTGACAACCCCTGTTTGACCAGCAACGGTTATAGTATCACCATAGGAGAATGGCCTTGTAATCAGCAGGAAGACGCCCGCTATCACGTGGGTCATGGTGGTTTGAAAGGCGAAGCCAACTATCATCCCGCCGAAGGAGCCGATAGTTAATGCAGCGGCGGGACTCACATTAAATACTGATCCGACAAGTCCAAGCAGTATCGCTATACCCGAGATCCTCGCTAAACTCTTTATCGCAGCCGCTGTATTCCTATCCGCCACCCTAAGGGCATAAATGTAGATTATCGTGCATATCGAGTTTAGTGCTAGATATCCAAAGATGAAGATTAAGGCCGCACGGACATATATGAGGAGAGGCCTCATAAGCATGATCGATTCTTTGTATGGCTGCAGGAAGGTTGGAACCTCAGTGAATGGAGCCTCGCCGAAAATGTAATTCACGATGGAAAGCGAGATTATAAGGGTTGCCAAGTAGAGGATAACCTTGTAGCCTCCACGGCGGATACTCCTTAGCTTCTCACCAACCTCAACCATCTCTTGACGCATACATGACACCGACAAGTAGGTTAAATACACAGTAAATAACATTTATGATGCAGAAGTGCACTGCGCCGCGTAGACTTTACATTCTAAGCCATGAAGAATGCATATCTTAGGATCTTGCGAACCTCGCTTTCAACGTATCCCTCGAGATTCCGAGCGATATCCAAGGCTGAGATGACGCCGTATAGGATGCCCTTTCTAACAACAGCCAGCCTCCTGATCTTATGCTCATCCATTATCTTCGCCGCGACTATGAGGTCGGCGTCTGGATCAACCTCTATCAGCGGAGTTGACATTATCTCCTTAGCCCTCACCTTCTTCGGATTCAGACCCTCAGCTGCAACCTTATATGCAATGTCCCTTTCAGTCACCATGCCAACCGGTCTACACTGACTGAGAACGATCGCGCATCCCTTACCCTTCTCTCTCATCTTAGCCGCTGCCTCAGCGACCGAGACATTCTCGTCTACGGTAACTATCTCCTCATCCATAGCCTCTGATACCTTCAAAATTCCCACCGCAACAGATAATATCTAAGTCTAAATATTCATGTAGGCGAAAGGATATTTAAATGGCTTTATACATCCCGATATTATCCATCCAGAGATTTCAGAACATCAAATATCTCCGTGAGAGAGTCTATCATATAATCCGCTACGCTTCCAGCCTCCTTCGGCCTCTCAGCGAACGAGTCCCCCCTCCTAATCCTAACGGTTATAAATCCAGCCTTATTAGCGTATAATATGCCCCTATTAGGTTTACTACTCACATAAATGGCCTCCTCAGCCTTAACATTCAATCTCCGAGCTGCCTCGATGAACTGCTCAACCGTGAACTCCTCTGATCCCATATCCTCTGATATCAGAACCGAATGGAAGATGTGATCGACGCCTAACTGTATGAGTTTCTGCCACTCCTTAACTGATCTGCCCTCGGCGATCACGCCGATCTTATATCCTAAGTCGCGTAGCTTAATGAGTGTCGGAATAGTATCAGCATATGGCTTTAGATAGGCCTCGCTCGTCTCACGGTAAGCCACAACCCCAGCCGCTATCACCCTTGGATTCCACTTCAACCCTAACCGCTCAAGCAGCCTATCGAAGTGTTTAGTGTAGTGAATGCCGTAATCCCTAACAATCTCCTCCAGAACCTTATATCCAGCCTCAAGATCTATTGGAAGACCAGCCTCGTTCATGGCTCTAATAGCATTCAAACGCGCCATCCTCATCTGCAGGGAAGCATCGTAGAGCGTATCCTCAATATCGAATGTTACAGCTCTCACCCTGCCCATCCTCACCTCACCACCTTCCTGAGCTTCTCAGGTCTATCCGGATTGAAGCCCCTAATTACGGAGGAGTAATATGCGAATACCTGAAGCGGGAGGACATAGAGGAGCGGAGAGAAAATCCAGGGCATACCAGATGAAACAGTGAAGATCTCATCAACCTCGCTGGATAATCGCTCAACTACGGGCGTCCCCTCGGATATGAGCATCGTAAAAGCCCCAAAGCCCTTCAGGCTCCTATTCAACTCGACTACAGACCTAATCTCATCTGGGGTTGCTATCATTATTAGGAGGGTATCCTCATTTACAAGCCTCAACGGACCGTGCAGAAACTCCCTCGTAGCGAATCCCTCAGAGAAAACATTACAAGTCTCCTTCAGCTTTAATGCTCCTTCAAGAGCCGTTGCGTAATTTGCCCCGCTTCCAAGCAGGAAGATAACATTTAAATCCTTAAATCTTCCAGAAGCCTCCCTAACCTCGGAGATTAAAGATCTCAACGTGCATTCCACCGCTTGAGGAGCCATATAAAGGCGCTCTCTAAAATCTGAGAGTTCATCATTTCCCACTCTTCTGATGGCAAGCTCCAACGAGAACATGAATAGGCTCATCAGCTGCGTAACGTAAGTCTTCGTCGCCGGAACGGCATTCTCCCTACCAGATCTCGGGTAGAACTGGAAGTCAGCCTTCTCCGCCAAGCTGCTGCCCGGAGTATTAGTAACCGCTAATATGGGGATGCCTCTCTCGGAAGCTGCATCGGCAGCCTTCAAGATATCCGAGCTCTCACCAGATTGAGATATCGCAATCAGTAGTGTCCGCCTCGAAATCCTCTTTGGAACCCAACGGTCAAACTCCGAGGCTGGCAGAGCTGACGCCATGAGACCCGATAGATTAGATAATGCATACTGGCTTGCAAGCCCAGCGTGGTAGCTCGTTCCACTCCCCGCTATATAAAACATCTCATAATTC
>Ga0209410_1001262_pt1 | contig 12257 bp, 10 predicted proteins | sample Mar14436cmmetaG_FD_184135 | JGI IMG/M metagenome (GOLD analysis project Ga0209410, IMG submission 184135) | Marine hydrothermal vent microbial communities from Guaymas Basin, Gulf of California to study Microbial Dark Matter (Phase II) - Marker... ... | reverse complement strand
ATTTAGGACAACAACTTGACATTCATGGCGGTGGGACAGACCTTATCTTTCCTCATCATGAAAATGAACGCGCGCAAAGCGAAGCAGCGTTTGACGTAAATCCGTGGGTGAAGTATTGGATGCATACTGGCATGCTCACTATTAAAGAAGAAAAAATGAGCAAATCTCTCGGAAACATCATTTCGCTAAGAGAAGCATTTAAAAAGTGGAAACCTGAAGTCATAAGGCTTTGGTTAGCTTCTGCGCATTACAGGACAATACTATCTTTTTCCGAGGAAGCCCTTAATCAAGCCACGCAAAATTACGATAGATTGGTGACCACAGTTTACACTTTAAAGAAGCTGCTCAAAGAAGCTGAGACAAGTTATAGTTTAAGCTCGGAAAGCATGCATGTTCTTAAAATTCTTGATAATATAAGACATGGATTCTACGCTGCAATGGACGATGACTTTAATGCTAGTAAGGCTTTCAGCTACGTTTACGAATTGACCAATGTAGTTTTTAAATATATAGTCTCTAATCCCGAGTATACTGTTATTCTAAAAGCTTTTATGTTATTGAAGGAGTTTAATCAAGTATTGGGAGTATTAGACAGGCATTTTGCAGAAGCTTTTGGAGAAATAAACGTAAGCGCTCTCATAGACCTTATAGTAGAGGTTAGGAGTATACTTAGAAAACGTAAAGATTATGAATTAAGCGATTGGATACGAGATAATTTGCAAAAGCTAGGAGTTAAACTACTTGATGACAAAGATAAAACAACATGGTTACTGACATAAATCGAATATTTAATTAAGATTTTTTCGACACTATTTTATACAAGCTTACATTTAGAATCTGTACCATATTTATTCTAGAACGCAACCTAAAAACGCTATATTCAATCAGGCTTTAGATATTTTTCAAAAACTATTCTCGATTCTGTAATAATTAGAGATTCTATAACCCTTTTTGCGAATATAATGAGCAAAAAGGGTTATAGAGAGTTATCATTTTAAGATTTTGGACTCGTGGTATAAGAGAGTTTAATGATTATTGCCGTAACTGCACGACTTTATATCTCTAAAAACGCTTACCATTTCTATTTTAAAAAATAAAACACCTTAAATTTTAGCTTCTTCGCTTAGGTCGTAAACGACATCTTTCCTTCAATATGCTACAATTTTAATGAAGTTAAGCCTCTGCCGACAAGACATTTTACTTCACGAGATTTCTTACATATTCTGCTATCAAATTTGCAACTGAAACTTTGGATATGGAGGAAGGTATAGTATCCGTAGCAACTATATCAACAATACCGGACGAAAGTATCCTATCATAAGATCCGTCAATGAGGAGTGGATGCGTACAGGCGGCATAAACTTTTCGCGCTCCAAGAGAAATCAAAGTTTTAGCGGCTAATGCTATAGTGCCGCCAGTACTTATTATGTCGTCAATAATTAGAATCTCTCTATTTTCTACGTTTAACGTTTTCGGTTTTACTGAAATTTCTCCTGTAATTCTATCTCTGAACTTTTCTAAGTAATCGTAATCACAATTTAAAATCTGTGCCGCTCTTTCTGCTCGTTTAATGGCTCCCATGTCCGGCGCCAGAACAAGTGGATTTATTAATTTATTCTTGAAATATGAGGCTAACTTTTCAACCGCTGATAAGTTTACGTATCCTATTTTTAACCAGTTTTTTAAGCTTTCCTCTTTATGAATATCTACTGTGATTAAATAGCTTGCTCCTAAATTTTCTATGCATTTTAGAATTGTTTTTATGCTTACAGCCTCTCCTTGCATGAAACGCTTGTCCTGCCTAGCATATGCCAGATAAGGCGCTACTACGATAACTTTTTCTGCACCGAGATCAAAAGCCGCGTCTATCATAAATAAAAGCTGTAGCATATGCCTGTCCTGTGGCGGATATAGGGATTGGACTATTACAACAGTGTCTTCTAAATCTTTCTCAAAACGAATATAAGTTTCACCGTCAGGGAATAGCTTCCATGTTACTTTTACTAGTGGGCTTCTTAAGATACTACTCATTTTAGACGCTATTCCATTAGACGCGGGACCAGCTATTATCATCATGTTAATCATTACTAATATACTGAATGACTAAAATAGTTTTTATCTATCCTGTAATCGAAATGCTTAAGAATACTTGCCATATGAGAAATAGATATGCGTAAAATACTCGTAACAGCCGCATTACCATATGCTAATGGAGAACTTCATATAGGTCACTTAAAGAGCACATATATTCCAGCAGATATTTATGCCAGGTATCACAGGCTGAAAGGTAATTATGTAGTTTTTGTTTGCGGCTCTGATCAGCATGGTACGCCTATTGAGATTGCCGCTCGTGAAGCGGGTGTAAAGGTAGAAGATTACGTAGATTATTGGATGAAAAATCATGCAGAAGATTTTAAGCGTATGAATATAGAATTCGATATTTTCTATAAAACTCACAGTCTTGAAAATATTGAAATGACAAAATTTTTTTTGAAAAAGCTCAAAGAAAACGGATTTCTATACAAGAAAAAAGTTCTTCAATTATATTGTAAACATGATGGAATGTACCTTGCCGATAGATATGTAAAAGGAGAATGCCCGTATTGCGGAGAACAAGACCAATACGGAGATCATTGCGAAGCATGCGGTGCAACATATGAAGCATGGCAATTAAAAAACCCCAAATGTATACTCTGCGGAAACAAGCCAGAAATTAAGGAGGAAGAACATTATCTTTTCAAGCTCAGCGCGTTCAGTGAAAAACTGAAAAACTGGATCCACAATAACCCCAAATTTCAGAAATCCGTAGTTAAATACGTGTATAATTGGCTCGACAGTCTAAGAGATTGGGATATAACCAGAGAAAACTACTGGGGCATAGAAATGCCATTTGAAGATGTTAAAGGTAAATATGTCTATGTATGGTTCGACGCGCCTATAGGCTACATTTCTGCGACAATTAAATGGGCTAAAGAAAACAATAGAAACTGGGAGGAATTCTGGAAAAATCGTGATGCTGAAGTTATACATTTCATTGGCAAAGATATAGTTTATCATCATTATCTCTTTTGGCCAGCAATGCTAATTGGTGTAAATGATAATTTCAATCTGCCCTCAGCAATGCCTACTAGAGGATTCTTGCTTTTAGAAGGAAGAAAATTTTCCAAGAGTAGAAAATGGTATATATCCATTAAAAGAGCTACGGAAATATTCGATCCCGACTACATAAGATTCTACCTGACCCTAATTACACCCTACTCTCTAGAAGATACCGATTTCAAACTGGAAGATTTCAAAAACATAGTAAATAGCGGCTTAAGCGATACCATTGGTAATCTAATTCATAGAACTTTGACCTTTATAACGAAATATTTCAATTCTAGAATCCCCCAGCCAGGAGAATACGACTCTCTAGACAAAAAAATGATAACAAAGCTCAGGCAAACTCCAACTATTGTTGGCAAATTTATAGAAGAATTTAGATTAAAAACTGGTCTTGAAGAAATTTTAGGTTTAGCTCGTGAAACAAACAAATATTTTAACACTAAAGAGCCTTGGAAGTACGTGAAAAAGGAAAGAGAAAAAGCTGCTACTACATTATTTATTACTGCAAATATTGTTGCTTCCCTTTCAGTTTTACTATCACCTTATACTCCAAAAATAGCTGAACGAATAAAGAAAGTACTTAATTTAGAAAAAACTCTACAATGGGACGAGTCTGGAACATTTATTCTGCCGCCAGGTCACGCTATTGGAAAAATCGAAATAATTGCTCCTAAGATAACCGATGAACAAATTCAGAAACTTAGAGAGAAACTAGGGATTCGCCAATAAGAAAAATGGCGTTGCCGATATAATTTTTAACATTTTTATGTCGCCAAGTGCTACTTTTTGGTTTTTCCTCGGTATAACAACGGGTTTATAGTTTAGAGTGCGCCCAAGTAATGTCGAATTATAACCAAAGGAATTAATCAATACCTTTTCTATTTCTCCCACATGTTTCAGATTTCTTTCCATTGCCAATTTGTTGGCAATTTCTGTAACTTTTTTACTTCTTTTTTTCTTTATCGATTCTTGGACTTGTTTCATTTTAGCGGCCGGAGTAAATGGTCTTATGGTATATCTAGCAACATGCGTCTTATCTGGCTTTATTTCCTCCAGAACTTCAATTGTATGATTGAAGTCTTCTTCCGTCTCACCTGGAAATCCAACGATAATATCCGTGGCTATGTTTAATTGAGGAAATACTTTTCTAAACTTGCTTACTATTTCGATATAATCCTCTACTGAATACTTTCTTTGCATGAGTTTCAAGACTTTATTACTGCCTGATTGAAGAGGTAAATGAAGATATTTGAATACTCTCTCATCTTTGTAAATCTTTATTAATTCATCTAAGTATTTTAGCGTTAGACTTGGCTCTAACATTCCAATTCTTATAAAATATTCTCCATCGACCTCGTCTAAGATTCTTTTTATTAATTCCGGCAATGTAGTACCAATATCAAGCCCATAACATATTACGTCTTGTCCTGTAATGCATATTTCCTTAGCACCATTCTGAACCGCGTCTTTTACCCTCTCTACGATCATGTCTGGAGTATAGCTGTGTAATCTGCCTCTTGCTATCGGTTCTATGCAAAATGCACAATTTCCCAAGCAACCAGTTTGCACTGGAACAATGTACTGTATTCCTTTTTTATTATATTTTGGAAGTATGCTTCTTTCCCAGCAGTATCGCCTAACAAGATATTTTTTACGATCCGAGTTTATGATTTTCCATACATTCTCGATAGCTCCTGGTTCGATTAAACTTGCAAATGGAGCTATGCGAGTAATAGATGCTGGTCGGACATTAACCAGACAACCCATTACAATAAATTTCAAGTTTCTAGCGCTGCAATAGTCACTTAATTCTTTGATGCGTGTTAACATCTTACGTTCAGTATCTCCTCTAATAGCACAAGTGTTCAAAATAACTACATCTGCGCTTGCAATATCGTCAACTATTACTCCTCCATTATCCCTAATGATAGTTTCGACTATGGAACTTTCCCCTTTGTTTAACCAGCAACCATATGTTTCAATATAGACCTTCATACCTTCTGAAAAGACCTGTTTTTAGTTATATTAAGATTTAACGGGCCCGCCGGGATTCGAACCCGGGACCTACGGCTTTCCTCCCCAGAGATAGAAGGCCGCCGCCCCCTCTGGGCTTCTTAACCTATCCAGGCTGGGCCACGGGCCCTGTATCCATAATAGATTAAAATTATTGTTTTTAAAAGTTTTGCTCATGAAAGTTTACTTCATGAGATTAATATGAGAGAACTAAATTTTCAAAAAGTTTAATGCCTTTTTATTGGATAATATTTTTTCAAGCAATTCAACGCTTTTTACTGGTCGATTAAGTAGTATTTTTTGGATATCACTTCTGCTTAAGTAAGGAACGTGCAACAATAGGCGTCGTGAAGCTGTATTTACATTAAGCGGGTAGGGTATAGCGGTTACAGATCTGTAACCATGATCAACAACTATGACATCCAATTTCTTTTTTAAGGGTAAAATATCTGGTATATAAACAAGTAAGGGATAGGATCCACATTGTCGCGCAAGAGTGTTCTTTCCTTCATATGTTTCAGTGTATAAGTTGCGTAAAATTGTGCCTGCTGGAACGACTCTTTTTAGCATTGGTAGGTCAATCAGCTTTCTAACTTTCTCTTTGAATTTTTTAAAGTATTTTTTGTTGTTTCTAATTATCTTATCTCCTACTAACCACATTCTAGTATTAGGCAAAGGCAAAACTTGTCTAAGATTTATCCGCCTAACCATTAAGCCTGAAGATAGAATTTTTTTCAAAAATTCAAAATTTGATTCATAAGTTTCAAGGGTTTCTCCTATAAGCCCAGCGACAAAGTTTAAACCTGGAAGGAGTTCTGGAAGCCCATTCCATCCTCTTTTGGCTCCATATTCGTTTATCAATTTTATTGCTTCAAAAGCTTCTTCAGGCATAACTTTGAGTCTGTTTAATTTAATAACTTTTGGATCTGCACTTTCAATACCCATAGCAGCCACATCTCCAGGCGTGTGGTATTTTATCAATGTCTTGGTTATTTCAATGGCTTCTTTCTTATGATGATATACTGTTCCAGGATTTACGTTATCAATATGTAAAGTCTCTATTTTTGGCGCTACTGCTCTAATGCCCTTAAGTAATGTTTTAATAGCTTGTGGATTTGGCTTAGGAAATTCGGTTTCATTTGCATCTTTAGCCATGTAAATAAAAAAGTCGGGCTGTCTTCCAAGTCTAAAGTGCCTAACTCCATACTTATATAAGATTTCTATTTCACGGATTATTTCGTTAATTGAACGAAACATAACTTTACCATATTGTGGTTCTATGCAAAAACTACAACCTCCTACAATATGTCTAGGGCACCCCCTAAAAGTTTCTATTTCAACTGTCAGGTTATAGTTGTAGTTGGGATGCTGGGTTACTATTCTGGCACCTTTCTCAGCAAATTTTGCTATTTCCAGATAATTTGACCTTCTAGCTCGCGGATTGACATGCTCTATTCGCATTTTCTCTTTCACAAGCTCATAGATTACGATTTCTAAATCTCCCTCAACTACTACATCAAAATAGTCTTTGAAAACATGAGGGGATATTGCTATGCGTCCACCTTCTTCTCCCATACCAAAGCGAGCTACAGGTCCACCTAGTATCTTTACCGGTTTTTCTAAAAGCTTACTCCAAAGCAGAAGTTCTTCTTTTCTTATAGGTTCACCGCCTAAATACTTGCCTGGAACCACGACTCCGGCTATGAAAACAACCATATCTGCTTTACCAGCATTCTTTAGAAAAACATCCACGTTTCTTCTAGCTTCGTCAACTGTAAAATATAAGATGTCCGCTTGAGGTTTTAAACACCATATAGCTCCGGCAACATACCTTGGATAGACATCTAAATAAGGGGGGACGCCCAAACCTGCCGGTTCATCAACGTATCCATCTAATATTACAACTTTCATACGTTACCCTACGATTTTCTAAAATGGTTCCAGCCAAGTGGTTTTATGGGAAATATTTCGTTTTTTACTTTCATATAAACTCCTTTACCCTTCTCCACATAACCTATAATCTGAACATTCACATTGCAGGCTTTCGCTAATTTAAAGACATCATCGATTTTTTCATGATCAACAGCATATACTGAAATATATTCCTCTCCACCCTCATATAATACTGTCTTAAGGGGGTTCAATCCCCATGTTAACAGCTGAGTTTTAGCATCTTCAGCAATAGGCATGTTTTCCACTATAATTTTCACGTTGCTTGAGTTTGCCATTTCGTGTAGGGTCCATGCGAGACCGTCGCTAGAGTCGATACCTGAATATGCCAGCTTTTTTCCCAATAGTTCTACCCCGAATTTTAATGAGACCTCTGGGTAAAAAACCGAGCGAAAGACTTTGTCTAAGAGCGCGTCATTTTTTATAGTAAAATTCTCAAGTAGGACTTTATAAGCTAAAGATGTATAGCCAAAAAATCCGGTCGCGATCAATAAATTCCCTGGCTTTGCGCCGCTTCGACTTAGAACTTTCTTTGAAAAACCTACAAGCATGGGCGCTATGATTATTTCTTTTGCCTCGCTTACATCTCCACCCCAAACATATATGTTATACCTTTTACATGCTTTAGACACACCCTCATACAACTCCTTTACCGCCTTAATACTCGTGTTTTTGGGTAAACCTAGGGCTATAACGCCTCCTAAAGGTTTTACGCCTTTAGCTGCAAAATCGCTGATATTCATGACGACTGCTTTCCAACCCATACTTGAAAAAGGCATTCCCGGCAATCTATCAGTGGATTCTACGAACATGTCGGTTTTTGTTATTAGTAGCTTTCCATCAATATTAGTAGCTGAAACGTCGTCATAACCCAGTATTTCTCTCGGATCATTCTCTAAGATTTTAAGCAATTGTCTTATTAAGGAGAATTCGCCGATTTCGCTAACGCTCATAAAGCTATCCCAATTTTGAAGTATTATTAAAGTGCGGGGGCCGGGATTCGAACCCGGGCAGGGCTTCCCCAGCGGAGTTCCCATCTAATAGATCCTGAGTCCGCCCCCTTTGACCTAGCTCGGGCACCCCCGCACCAACATATACGTGGAATAAACCTTAATTTAAATCCTTCTTTACTTTAATAGGTTATTTTTGTTCCGATTTTTTCTCCTTTGATAGCTTTAAGGATATTTGTAGGGGGATTGCCGTTGAGAATTATTGTTGGCATTTTTGATCTTTCTAAAATGTTAATTGTAAGGTAATCAATTAGCTTATAAGTCCCCGCTTTTACTGGACGATCGCGAAATATTTGCTTTAGTTCGCCTATGCTTACTTTATCCAGTTTTTTTGCTTGGCTATTCAAATTGGGATCTTCTGTGTATATTCCATCAACGTTTGTAGCTATTATCAACAAATCAGCATTTACAGCTTCGGCTACAATTGCTGCAGTCGTTGTAGTTGACTGACCCGGCTGCAACCCGCCCATGAATATTACCTTATGAAAACTTAGTAACGCTAGTAATTCTTCTACAGTCTCCGGGATTTTTTTAATGGATGCATGATTCATCAGTAACGCTAAAAGTAAAGCATTTAATCTTGAAGCTTTGATTCCTAAGATATCACCATAGCATTCATTCTTTAAATTCTCCCTGAGAACGTCTATGTACACTCGAGAAATAAAGCCGCCTCCTGTGATCACGATCGTTTCATGTTCTTCTTTAATTTTATTAAAAACTCTGAGCAGTTCATGAATATAACTGGCATTCAATATGTTGTTTTTATCTGAAATCAGATGTCCTCCAATCTTTATTACGACTCTCATATTACTCGCCCTCTGCTAATAATTTATAAAAGAGACTCTTATAAATAACAAAGGCTAATGAAAGCCAAGCTTTAAAATAATCATAAATCTAACAGAGATTAAAGATTTGGTGTTAAAATGAAAAGCAGAAAAATAGATCGATTCAGAATTGAAATGCTGATAAGAGAGCTAAAATCTAAGCGGGGTAGGGGTACAGAGCTTATATCATTGTATATTCCAGCCGGTAGACCAATCGGAGAAGTTATGAGCGTATTAAGAGATGAGTATTCCACAGCTACGAATATAAAAGATAGAACTACAAGACACCATGTTCTGGAAGCCCTTACTTCTATTATGCAAAGACTTAAATTATTTCGTGCCACTCCGCCAAATGGCTTGATCATCTTTGCAGGATATGTGGCTGGCAGTGCTCCAGGCGATGAAAAAATGGAAATTCATGTTCTAGAACCTCCACAAACTTTGAGAACATGGCTTTATAGATGTGATTCAAGATTTCATACTGATATTTTAGAAGATATGATCGCCGTAAAGGAAACTTATGGCCTGATAGCTTTAGATAGAGGAGAGGCTGCCTTTGGTGTTTTACGGGGAAAGTTCTTGGACGTTGTTGAAGAAATTACGTCTGGAATACCTGGTAAGCATAGAGCGGGTGGTCAATCCGCTAGACGTTTTGAACGTATACATAATCAACTTGTGCACGAGTTTTACAAAAGAATCGGTGAACATGCAAATAGGATTTTTCTTCCTATAGAAGATCTTAAAGGTATAATTGTAGGAGGCCCAGGCCCTGCAAAGGATGAGTTCGTAGATGGGGACTATTTGCATTATAAACTTAAGGAGAAAATTTTGGGAGTATTTGACATAGGATACAGCGGCGAAGCCGGCATATATGAACTGGCTAATCGCGCAGCCGATCTATTGGAAGACGTAGAGTACATAAGAGAAAGACAGCTGGTTAACAAGTTTCTATACCATATAGCAAGAGACACAGGCCTCGCAATATATGGCGAAGAAGAAGTAAGAAAATATTTACTTATGGGAGCCGTTGATATCTTGCTTATATCTGAAAAACTTGAAGCCTATAGAGTTACTCTAAAATGTGAAAATTGCGGTTACAAAGAGGAAAAAACTTTTAAGGAGATACCTAAAAACCCAACGTGCCCAAAATGCGGAGCTTCCTTAATTATAGAACAAACAAAGCTGTTAATTGAAGATTTAATAGAACTAGCTGAATCTACTGGAACCCGGGTGGAGTTAATCTCTACTGAAACAAGTGAAGGAAAGGAATTATTCAGATCTTTTGGAGGAATCGCCGCTATTTTGAGGTTTAAAGTTTGAAGCTTACTAAAAAACATCTAGAAATTCTGTTAAGCAAAATCCCCTTTTTGAAATATCCAAAGATAAAACTCGAGCAATATCCTATTTCTGCCGCGCTAGCTGCGAGAACGTTGTGGATAGCTCACATTACGTATGATGACATACGAAACAAAATTGTGCTGGATTTGGGTGTTGGGAGTGGAAGATTAGCAATCGGTGCTAGTTTATTAGACGCTGAATATGTCATCGGTATAGACATAGATTTCGATATACTAAAACTGTTCAAGGATTGCGTCGATAAATTTGAATTATCAAATATTGACATAGTTTGTTCGGACGTAGGGTTTATATCTTTCAGAAAAAAAGCTGATACAATTCTACAAAACCCTCCTTTTGGAGTATACAAACCTGGTTTTGACATTTATTTTTTAGAAAACGCCATTAGATTGGGTAAAACCGTTTACTCTATACATAAGCTGGAAACTAGAGAATATGTGATCGATTTTTTAAAAAATCTTAATTTGGACACTAAGCTTTTATTTTATGATATCATAGAAATACCGCCGATATATCCTAAACATAGGGAAAAATGGCATCCAGTAAGAGTATTTGTTGTGAGGGTTAGCACATGATTAAGAAAAAAATCGTAACGCCAGGAGAGGAAATCGCTGTAATAGAGGAGTTTATGGGAAGCAGAAACACTTACATAATAGATGGCAGAATAATTTCTAAGGTAGTTGGGCTTGCAAAATTCGATTTCGAGGAAAGAATTGCAGAGATATCTCCTTTTAAAATTCCCGTACTACCTAGGAAAAATGATATCGTGTATGCGCAGGTGTTCAAGCTAAAGGATAATGTAGCAAGTTTAGATGTTTTCTTCGTAGAAAAACATAACAAATATTTTTTCCCCGCACTTTCAGCAACATTGCACGTAATGAATGTAAGCACAAGCTACATAAAAACTCTTTACGATGTACTTGGCTATGGAGATATTGTAAGAGCAAAAATTTTGGTTGGTAATAATCCTCCTTATATTTTATCGTTAAAGGGAAGAGATTTTGGCGTAGTATACTCGAATTGTCCTTACTGCATGACCCCTCTAAAAAGAAAGGGGTTAAGTTTATTTTGTACAAAGTGTAGGCGAACAATAAAACGAAAAATTTCAATGAGCCATTACATTTTAACTTAGGAGATTACATGACTACTAGACATGTTTTCTTCTCTTTTAAGAATTCAAGCGAGGCAGTTAACTTTGTAAGCTATATCCAAAGTAAAATGCGAGGGAAAAACATAAACATTAGTGTTAAAGGGAAAAAAGTTAAAATTACATTGAGAGCTAGTAAGCAAGATCTTTCGCTACTTTTGGCAATGATAAAAAACGAATATAAAAACTGGAAATTATCAACTCATGGCACGAAAACAGGATTTTATAAACATTCTATACCTAGAATTCTCCATGATGCAAAGTTAAAAACTAGTATACCAATCAACTCCATTATTGATGTGTTGACACTTCTGGGATATCCAGCTCGTATAGAAAGCGGATATATAGTAACCACAATGAATTTTGAAAATGTAATTAAAATTACTGAGAAAATTTCGAAAAAATACAGAGAATTATTAGAAAATGCTAAATATGCTCCCATGGCTAGGCGGCTACTGGCTGTAGTATTGTCTACCTTTAACTGGAATGATATTAATCAGACCACCGAAAAATTAATCAATATGGATATTTTATCCATCGATAGTAGAACTTCAAAAATAACATTATCTGTAGCTTATGAAAAAGCTCTTGAAAAAATTAAGGAGATGGTAAAAACTCATGGAAATACACGTGATTAGGAAAGAAAAAAATTTACTTGAGTTTGAATTACCTTCAGAAGATCATACTTTTTGTAACCTTCTAGTTAATATGCTTAATAAACATCCCAACGTAAAATTTGCGTCTTACAGGATAGAACACCCTTTGATCAGAATCCCGAGGGTTTATGTCGAAACGGATAGTAACAAAAACCCCGAAGAAGTTCTTATCGAAATTTCCGAAAAAATAGTAAAA
>Ga0209410_1001260_pt1 | contig 12267 bp, 14 predicted proteins | sample Mar14436cmmetaG_FD_184135 | JGI IMG/M metagenome (GOLD analysis project Ga0209410, IMG submission 184135) | Marine hydrothermal vent microbial communities from Guaymas Basin, Gulf of California to study Microbial Dark Matter (Phase II) - Marker... ... | reverse complement strand
GTTGTGTACCTGTTTAGGTGGGGTGGGAGAATTTGAGAGTTGATGCTGTGGCTGCCGTTATTGCTTTCGCTCTATTTGTTTCAGTAGTTTTCAGCTTTTTGTCTTTGCCTTCGTATATGTCTTGGGTTGACGTGTGGAACTACGAGAAGTGTAGATTCACTTATAATGTGAGCATCACGGGAAGCAGCTACCTGTACGTCATAGCGAACGGTACGCTCGGCAAATACGTTTGTCCTTGAGTTTGCGGGCTTTTAATTATTTTATAAAAAGTTAGAGGGCGAGCATGCGCTTTTTTCATATACTTTTCGCGGCGGCGATATTATGTATCGTCGCATTCTGCATTTCTTTGAGAGGCGGCAACAGTGAATACGTTAAGAAGGTAGTTCTTAGAGTAAAGAGCAGGGGGGAAGGATTAGTATACCTTAACGGCACGCCTATCAATAACTTAGAAGCCAGTTTGGCACGTGGAGTTAAACTGAGTTTTTCTGCTAAGCCCGCCAAAGGGTGGCGCTTTGCATACTGGGTAGTGAATAACAGCAAGCTTGTAGAGCGAAATTTAACCCTAGTTTTGCGAGGAGAGACCAGAGTCACAGCTGTGTTTAAAAAGCTTAAATGCACGCTCCGAATAATAAGCAACATTTCTGATAGGGCATATGTTAATGGGAAGGAAGAAGCTTTACCATTTGAGTCAAAGTATAGTTGTGGCGAGACAGTCACAATCGCGCCTGCACATATTAAAGGATTCAGGCCATTAAACTTCACTACTGCGATCGTTCTAAATAGGAATCTGACGGCATCGCTGCTGTACGTAAGGGAGCGCGTAGATGAATGCGAGAAAGGTATTTTGATTACGTCTAATGTTGCTCGCTGGATACTCGTGAACGGCTGGAACGTTACCTTGCCCTACTGCGCCAAGCCTCCCGCTGTAATTCAGGGAGCTTTTGAGATGCCACATAACGGTACTCATAGTTGGTGGCTGGGATGGTACTGGGTGCGCTCAGCTAGCAGACACGCATATTGGTGGAGCCACGGTATTAACGGCTCCATTCTCTACGTCGACGAGCCTGCGGAGGTAAAGGTGCACTATTTGCTAGGGCTTAAAGGCCTACCCTACGTGGTAAGAATATGGAACTATTCTTCGTATGGGTATAAAACTGGGATATTTCAGTATAAGCTTCAGGATAATAAGGTTACGTTTTATGTGACTCCGGGGCGGCACGCCTTCTATGGTTTCGAAGGCTTGCTAGAGTTTTCCTCGGATATTAGATTAATGGAAGTGAATGTTGAGTTCGACGTTTTCAAAGATTTTGGGCAGACATTGTCCGTCGGCGTCATCTATTTAGAGGGAGACAAAATGTCGCGCCTACCTGTGCTTGGAGTTAGTCCAAACCCGTATGGAGTTACTAGGGTAATGTTAAATGTCTCTGTCTTTAGAATGGCTTGGGTCAAGTGGAAATCCTGGGATAAAAGGTACGAGTTTGCTTCAAACGTTTCCGAACCTTACATAAGCTTATTCTTGTATAACCCAAGCTACTGGGTTTTCTGGGGTAAGCGTCTCCATACGTCATGGAGGGAAGGCGTCTTCCTGACGCCGCTGACTAGGCTCACCTATCCGTCTCCAAACGCACCATTCGAGCGCCTACCCGATACAGGCAACCCGGCCATATGGCTGGACTTCTGTAGTGAAAGTAACTTCGAGAAAGCGAGCGTTTGGATAGGAGGCGTAGCGCCATGAGAGGTTGGATAATTATTTTAGTATTTTTACTTTTTATTTTTGCCGTTCATCTAGCCGTTAATGAGAATAAAAGGATAGGAGGGTCTCAGTCTAAGACATGTTGGCCTCAAGCCAATTTGTGCAAGGCTATTATAAACAAAAAGGTTAGAGTTACCTTTTCCAACACTAGTGGTAATTACTTGCTCGTAAATGTGATATACGGTGTCGGTGGAAGTCCGGCTTATCGGTACAGTTTTAATGGTAGTGTTTCGGCCTGCGTGGGAGATGATAAATGTACTAAAAGAGACGTATCTTATAGTGGAATTTCTAAGGGACCGAGACATAGGGTTTGGAGCGTGGGAGCGAGTAAGTACGGTTCAGCTCCGTTTACCGCCATAGTCACTATGAAGGGCTGGACAGAGGGGTACATACCTAGTGGACAGAGCACAAACGCGATTACTGCAACAATATATTTTAGCGGAATTGTATGCATCGAAAATGAAAACCCGGACAACGGCGATGATGACGATTCGAAGCAAACAAAGCTTACCATTAAGAGTAATGTTCAAACATGGACTGACGATGCGGGATATATTACTGTGAGTTTTCCTGTGCAGTATTCGGACGGAATCCATTACAAGATCGAGTTTGTGACTCCAGAAGAGACGGTAGTATCAAATGTGAACTGGTCTCTAGTTAATTTCTCAGCTGAAGCAAGAGATAAAGTTGCCAGAACATCTGAAATAAGCCTGCAATTTAGAATCAGCGTTCGCAGCGGATATCCTTTAGGGAAATGGTCGTCGGGAAAAGCTTATTCAGGTCATTTCAAGTCCATAAATCTTCGTTTTAGATCCGAAAAATGCAGCCAAATACCGTCTAAGATTATTATTATAGGTCGTAATACGTTAACTGGCGAAGAGAGAGTAATATTCGAAAAAGATAACATAGGATGGGGATGGTGTAGAGGATCATTTTCCCTTACTATTAGAAATGTCACTTTACATGACGAGAAGATAGTAATTAAAAGCTCAATCTACGGGGATGGGAGCCTAAAACTACTAAAGAGAGAATATAAAGACTTTGGTTACTGGGCATTATATGACGAACAGGGCAGGCTCATAAACATTCAAACAGAGAAAAGGATGGAGGTTTCTGTTCCATTAGGAGCACATTATATCCTAGAGGCTCACTATAATTCAACTATCGATAAAACGTCCATCCTGCATGTAATTAGCAAGCCGATAGATGGGGTAAAGATAAAGTATTCGGGCTTACTGACCGGCGAGGGAGAAACGGACTTTTACTTACTAGGCCCTTATATTAATGTTACTCTAAAGGCTCCTGAGGAGTGGATAAGAAAAGTACTTATAGTTGATGAAACTATACGTGGCCAAGCAATTCTTGCAAATTATAGGGCTAACACGAGCAACGTCTACTTGGTAACAGTTGAAGGCAGCGGCATGATTATCGCAGGAGGGAGGGTGGAGTGGAGCGGAGCGAATAGTAAGATTATACTGGCTCTATGGCCCAATGAAAGTCTGATTTTTGAAGGTCTGGCTAGAGTTAAAGTGTTCAGGATCTGGAAGTATAAATTTGCCAAGTGGGAGATAAATCTTCCTCAGAGCACGTTCGAAACGAATAGAACAGAGGTTAATGTCAGCTTAAGACAAGGGTCAGGTGTAGCAATAGCCTACTACAATACTTCAACTCCAACTCCACCCAAATATCTCCGCGACTTAGTTGCGTTACAGGGAGAGAGAATAGAAGTAGATAATGTTAGAGGTAATTTCACGATTTGGGGAAGCGTATATGCTTATGCTGACAATGGAACCAAGTCTTTACCTGTTAGATGCTTCGCCCCTAAACCTGTCCATCTACCTCCTTGGGAAAAGTTTAAAACATTAGCTGATTTGGGGAAAGACTATGTAACCATAATGCCTAGTGCTTCTCTACCCGGGTGTGGAGCATTTCGAATATGGTATTTGGCCGCTCCAAACATGCCAGGGAACTACAGCTATGTGGTGGAGCTTGATGACGGATATTTTGCGGGCAGAGTTTCTGTAGTTTTACCCGCACTCTCCGCGATAGTCGTCTACCACGCGGATAACGTGACTCTACGCTTTTTCTGCCCAGAGTGCAGAGTCTTAGAGCCGCTAGCTAAGGACGTTGAGCTAGAACTATATCTCGAAGAGTCTGGAGAGCCGAAGACTATAAGCAGGAACTATACAGATACTCCGGGGAATTGGAGCATATCGATTCCTTACAGGCTTCTTTCAAGCGTTGAGGATAAGGGCGAAATAACACTAGTTGCAAGGCTTGAATGGGAGAGAACAGGCTTCGTGGTGAGCGAGGAACTTCGAATGCCCGTTAAATTAAGCGGCTTGGAAATTACTAGATGGAACTGCGGAGAAACATACTTTATCCTCAAGCCCGACGTCCAGGGCGCCGGATGGCGCTACGAAGACCTGGGGGAGGCATATGTTCTCTACGAAGGATCAGTTATAAGGGGGAGAGAGGAAAACGGGGCCTTTAAATTTGAACTCGGGGTCGACGTCTGCCATGTACCCTTAGGCTCCTTAACTGTGGTCTGGGTTCCCCCTACAACTCTTAACGAAATACTTTATCCTGTCAGGCTGAAACTCTAAACCTTGCTTTTATCATTTATTAAAAACATGATGGGTGGAAATGCCGAGTAGGACGATTATAATAGTAGCTCTGGCAATTTCAGGCTTTCTAAGCTTAGCTTTCACGTTAAACGCGATGAGCTTTTCTTGGGAAAAAATAACGTGGGAGGATAGTTACAGAATTTCCACTTTATCAGGCCCTGGCAAAATAAAATTTAGAAATAAGCTTCAGCTCGGAGAGGCGCAAGTAAACATTAGCGTTAGAAATAGAAAAGCAGTTCTTGAAACGGTGGTTATCTGCGGCTTTGGCAACACAACGCCGAGCTTCTTCCACAATGGCTGGATGCTGATTAATGGTTGTTTAATCAGCATACCAGCATTCGACTCCAATGTCGTGAAATATTACAGGCCTGACCCAGATCCTCACCTCTATCCCCATGAGACATCATACTTGCAGTTTAAAGTAAAGGTCACGGAGCTAAAACTGTACGTCTCCGGCTCTGTTGCCAATTATAAGGTTCTCGAAATTATCGCGGGAACTTGCCCGTGCAAGGCTGGTACATATGGAGGTTGACGAGGCCATCATAGTTCTTTCCGAAGCATTTGTCGTATCTATTGCAGCTATGCTAGCCGCCGGGCTGACCTCGCAGAGTGCAGTACACTATTACCCGCCGCCTGCGCGCAACGTGCTTGAGGAAGGGGAATATGCTCTCTACGTCAACGGTAGCTGCCTGAATGTTACAAGAATAAATGTGACAAAGATTAACTGTGGGGATTTAGTCCATGCACAGAGGCCTTGAAGCGGTAGCTATAGCTCTAATCTACATTATAGCGTTCCCCGTAGCTGCCAGATACGTTGCAAGCATCAGGGCTCAGAGAGAGTACGCGCTTATCAGCGCCGCAAGGGCTTCAGCCTACTTTCTCCTTTTATCGGCTGATAGCGACGCTTTTATTAATATGACGAGGACTCTGCCTGAAGCGCAGCTCGGACTAGGCGAGTACACTGTTATAGCTCTGATACCTGAAAGGGGCGACTTTGCTGCAGTTGCGGTGCATTTTAAGCCTTAGGTGGCGGGGGATGACTAGGCGGGGCCAGCTGCTGGTTTTAGCCGCCGCAATACTGGCTTCAGCTATTTTGCTGCATCTGGCATGGGTCGCTACGGCATATAGGGGTTATACGATGATGAAGTTCTGCGGGCCGCTGGAATCTGCGGAACTGATAAGCGTTGTGAGGGCTGGTATTGCATGGAATTCCTCTCTTCTCGCTCTGATATCTAAGCTTAAATCTTTAGGCGCAAAGTACGGCCACTGCGTCGAGCTTTACGATGTAGGCCTAAAAGAGGACACGAGGCTTACAGGCCCTGGAGGCGGTCTATATAGGGTTGTACTCGAAAATAGAGCTGGCAGAATAGTCTATGAAGCATATTGGAACTATACGTATATAACCGACTACCTGAAGAAAACGCCATTCGGAGCTAGAGTTTACTCGCTATATAGATTGACATACACTAATAGATATTTAGCGCCCCAGTGGGGAGCAATAGTAACTTGTCCGAAGATAATGGTGCCAGGTGATGGCAAGGCGCTTACAATAGATCTTAAACGTGTGGGCAGGTGCGAGTGGCTTGTAGGAGCACCTAAAGGAACGAGCCTAACTTTGAGAGATGAGTTTGGGGCGCCGATTGTTTTGGTGGCTCACGATGGACCCGGGTAAGCTAATTATAGGCTTAGCTTTAACGTTGTCCATCTTTTGTTCTCTTGCAGCCTTAAGAATACCGCCTATTATGGGCGATGAAGGCGCATTTATCGTAGATTTATGCGCATGTCTAAATAGACCTCAAAACGTGACCCGCGTATACTTTTTCGGAGCTGAGGTAGCGGTAATGGACGGATGCGTGGTCCTCGACAGGCTGGTTTACCCTGTGTGCGCCAACGCAAGCTTAGCCAACAATACCGCATTATACAGGCTTCCCGTGAAAGGATATGCTGTACTTAGAGGCTGGGTTAAGGTGAACCTGTACAGCGTGGGCAATAGCACGTGCATTATTAAGAAGGTTTAAGGAAATTTAAAAATACGAGCTTAGTTTAAATTTTTAGACTTAGTAAGCCTTTTTCATTTAACCAGTTTATTAGCTTTTTCGCGTTGAATTCGGCACTGAAATTTTCTGAGTCTAATGTTAGCTCTGGGTTTGGAGGAGGCTCATAGGGGTCGGTTAGTCCCGTGAAATTTTTTATTTCTCCCCTCAAAGCTTTTTTATAGAGCCCTTTAGGGTCTCGCCTTATACATTCCCCTAAACTGCATTTCACGTATACTTCAATAAACGGCACGTCCTTTTCAACTATGCTTCTTACTTCTCTCCTCACATCGATATAAGGAGAAACAAAGCTGCAAAACACTATTACATCATTTCTCGCTAGCAGCCTAGCTACATGCGCAACTCTAATTAAGTGTCTGCGTCTGTCCTCCCTTGTGAATCCAGCTTCGGGGCTAAGCCACCTCCTAACCTCGTCCCCATCCAACACCTCAACCTTGTATCCCCTTTCCTTTAAGATGCTTGCTGCACAGTTAGCGATGGACGTCTTGCCAGACGCTGGTAAACCGGTTAACCAGACTACAAAGCCCGTACTCACGTTACTCGTGCCCACTCACCCCCATAAAATTGATGAAAAAATATCATGGATCTCTGTAATGTCAACGATACTTTTTGATAGGTTGAAACTCTCTTGCGGGTCATACAGGGAGAACACACCGAACCAGTCGTGTACCGCATCGTCGGGACCGCGGTCGTTCTCCCTCAGATAAAGCGTCGGCCAGCCTAGCGTTCCAGCGCTGCGCCAGTAAAGGTCGTCGAAGTAAACCATGAGGTCGGGCGGGTCGCCCCTCACCTCGGGATAAAGTTCTTCGGGCTTGTAGACCTTCGTGTTCCACTGCTCGCCGTTTGGCCCCCTTATCTTTCTAATCTCTTCTGCAAGCTCTTCTCGGGTGTGTTCATAGTCTTCTGGCTTCACTATTCCATTCTTTTCTCTACCCTCTAGATTTATGAATATGCGGGCGTAGTATCCACCCCAGCCCCAGGCGACAGTTTTGCTCCAATCTACGTATTCCGCTTTAAAGTCAGATCCAGGAGGGAGGTTGTTTTTCTTCAGCTTCAGGTAGCCTTTCTCTGCTAGCCATTGATTGACTACGAAGGCCCCTTTCATTCTCTTAGCTCCGTGATCTGAGACTACCGCTATAACAGCGTCTTTCGGTACTTTTTTCAACAACTCGCCTAATCCCTTATCAATTAACTTGTAGTAGTCACGTATCACGTTTTCGTATTTGTTTCCCGGCTTGTACTTGTGGTGCTCGGGGTCCATGTAGCCCCAGAAGGCGTGTTGAACCCTGTCGGTGCCTATCTCCACGAACATGTAGAAATCCCACTTTGTTCTCTCGGCTAGGTAGCCGTAGACCTTGAAGTGCTGTCGTGTCATGGACCAGAGCTCCCTGATCACCCTGTCCCTGTCCTCAGAGCGGAAAACAACGTCGAAGATGTACTTGCCATACCTAGACTCTATCTCACGTTTTAGCGTCGGCGGAAACGTATATCTAGACTCGGGACCTGGGGTTACGAAGTCCGTGACGAGGAGGCCCTTTACTGGCTTCGGAGGATATGTAGGCGGCACACCAACGACCACGCTTGTCAATCCCCTGGAACCCGCCTCGCTCCAAAGCGTGGGATGCTTCACGAACCTAGAGTTTACAATGTAGAACTCATTGTAATGTCCCGGCTTCCGGTGCCTAAACCCGTACATTCCTAGTTCTCCCGCAGTTTTTCCCGTTACCATTATGAGCCAAGCGGGGATAGTTATGGGAGGATGAGACGAATGAAGCGTGGCCTTGGAGGATTCATCTAACAAGCTTCCTAGGACTGGCAACTCGTCCTTAAATTCGTCATAAAGCAGCTTTGGAGGCGCGCAGTCAAGCCCAATCACGAATAATTTTCTAGTCACATTAGTCACCCACAAACGGATTTTCAAAGGACATTATTACATCCGCCACCTCGGGCCTCATCATATATTCGGGAGGTCTGACGCCAGAGCGCAGCGCCTCCCTGATTTTTGTGCCACTTATCTTTACTTTGTACATGTCACTGTGTGGACAAATCTTTTCGTTAACCATTCCACCACACTTTTTACAGTAGAACGCTTCTCTTACAAAAAGTGGTGTTACGCCTAAATCTGGAAACTCTTTAAAGATATCCCACGCTTCGTACGGCCCATAATAATTGCCTACACCTGCGTGATCCCGGCCCACTATGAAGTGCGTGCATCCGAAGTTTTTCCGCATAATTGCGTGGAATACCGCCTCTCGGGGGCCCGCGTACCTCATAGATGTCCTTAACACTGCAAGCACAACCACGTTTTTAGGATAATAGTGCTCGATAAGTACTTCGTAAGCTGCGAGTATTACCTCGTCTCTGTAGTCTCCGGGTTTCTTCCATCCCACTAGGGGGTTTACGAAAAGCCCGTCTACGAAGGTGAGCGCGGCTTTTTGGACGTACTCGTGGCCCATGTGGGGGGCGTTTCGTGTCTGGAAGCCGACCACGCTTCGCCAACCTTTCTCGCGGAAAAGCAACCTTGTTTCGATGGGCCAAAGAGTGTATTTGTCGAAGTTTGATGGTACGCCTTTCAGTAAGTCGATTTTCCCTCCCAGAAGTAGCTCCTTTCTATTTAGAGTTTTATGAACGCCCGGGTGGTTTATATCTAAAGTTTTATATACTTTTTCTGCAAATTCTTTCTTTTCCCAGCCGTAAATTTCCTCTACGTTTAGAAGTGCAACAGGTTCATCATTGTAGAAGAGAGCTATATCATCACCCGGCTTTATTCCGCTTATTTCTTCGGGATCAACGTCAAGCGTAACTGGTATGGTCCAAGGCGTGTCATCGGGCAGTCTCATGCTATAGAGCACTGAGAGATACTCTTCCTGAATCATAAAGCCTTCTAACGGGCTGAATACGCCTCTAGCTATGTTTTCAACATCTACGGCATAGTCAAAGGATAGGTTAAGTCGGGGTAGCTCCTCGGCTTCTTCTAGGAGTCTTTCACGTCGCTTGCCTCGAAGAACGCGGTTTGTCAGTTTTCCCCCGTGTGGTCTAGATACCATTTAACCACCTATAGGTAGCCGAGCTTTCTCAGCTTCTCGAGTATAGCTTGCTTATCCTCCTCCGTAAATGGCTCCTCGTCGATTCTATCCTCATAGGAGGCAACTACCTCTCTTAGGATGTAAGTTACGAAGCTTGAAACGCTGGTGAATCCTGTTCCCTGTATTATCTTCTTAATCCGCCTATACAGAGTTGTCGGAATAGATACCGTTGTATACTTTCCACCACCAACTTCCCGCTCCATAACAGCCTTAATACTTTTAATTATATTTAATTAATTTTTTGTTATAACAAGGTTTTTGACGAACTATGTGACAATTAATGGATAGTGATGAAGCGTTGCGTGTATTAATTACTGGTGGGGCGGGATTTATCGGCCATCATTTAGCACTTTATTTACAGAGTTTAGGACATGATGTCATCATATATGATAGCTTAGAAAGAGCTTCACAATACGGAATAAAAAGAATAATGGAGGCAGGAATCCCATTAATTAAAGAAGACATTGGAGATAAAGATAGTTTAAAAAAAGCTTTTAATGAATTTTGTGTTAACAGACTCGTCCACGCAGCAGCTTATATAAATGTTGCAGAATCCATGAAAAATCCTGAACTATACTTCGAAAATAACACAGTTAAATCGTTCACTGTTTTTAAATCCGCAGCAGAATGCGGTGTTAAGCATGCAATCTATATAAGCTCAGCGGCTGTATACGGAGAACCACGGTACCTTCCAATAGATGAGAAGCATCCAACTGAACCTCTATCACCATACGGGCTAAGTAAGCTATTAGGCGAATATATGGTGAAGTTCGTGTCCAGGGTTCATAGTATGCCTGTTGCAGTTATGCGATTATTTAATGTCTATGGTCCTGGGCAAACAGGAACTTACGCGGGCGTTATATCAAAGTTTATTGAGCGTGTAGCGAGGGGTGAGCCTCCTATAATTTTTGGCGACGGTAAACAGACGAGAGACTTTATTCATGTAATGGACGTGTGCCGGGCAATTAAGCTTGCCTTAGAAGCTAAAGCCGAAGGAGTATTTAATGTTGCAACTGGAAGATCAGTTAGCGTAAAAAGGCTTGCAGAAATAATCATAAGAGAGGCGGGTTTAAACTTATCTCCCGTATATGCTCCCAGAAGACCAGGGGACATTAAGTACAGCTTAGCTGATATCTCGAGAATAAAAAAGGCGCTCGGCTTTACCCCTAAAATAAGTGTTGAGGAGGGAATTAAAGAGCTTATAGGAAAAGCTCTAGGCAAAGAGCCCGGGCATTAGCTAAAGAATCTTTATTATTCTCCTAGATATTTGCACGTTGAGAAACATGGCCAAATTAAAATTTGGAGTAATTGGAGTCGGGGGCATGGGCAATCTCCACCTAAGCAACCTCAAAGCCCTTAGCGAGGTCGAAGTAGTAGCCATCTCAGACATAAACGAGGCGAGGCTTGCAGAAATAGGCGAAAAATACAACATACCTAAGTGTTTCACAGACTACAGGAAGCTTCTTGAAAGCGGCGTCGACGCGGTGGTAGTGGCTACGCCCCCCTTCGCCCACAGAAATCCCGTCGTAGAAGCCCTAGAAAGAGGCATACACGTTTTCTTGGAAAAGCCCATGGCGGCAAACCTTAAAGACGCCGAAGAAATGTATAACGCGGCGATAAGAAGCTCAGCCTTTCTCATGGTTGGATACTGCCTGCGCTTCCATGACTTATATGAATGGATAAAAGAACAGTCTGAAACCCGTCTCGGAGAGCCCGTAAACCTAGCGCACGTTGCTTTCGGCTCCATACCCGCACATACATGGCTCCTGAAAAAGGAGCTCAGCGGCGGAATGCTGAACGAAAACGGCGTCCACGTGCTATACGTAATGTACTGGTATGCTGGCAAGTTTAAGAGAGTTCAAGCCCTATCTAAAACCCTAAATAACGATATCAGCATAGAGGACAACATAGCGTTCCAAGCTCTACACGAAAAAGGTGCATTTTCCTCCTTTATACAAAGCTGGAGCTGCACGCATCCGTACAGGAGCTGGGCAATGTGCTTTGAAAACGGCACCATCACATTCGATGGTTACCTGGGAGGAGAGGTGAAGTTGTCTGCTCGAGACGGCAATAAAGTGGAGACCAAGATATTCGAAATGGAGTGGCAGAACATGTATAGACGCGAGATCGAGCACTTCGTGCACAGTATAATGCGCGGAGAAAAGCCGGTGATCAACGAAGTGGATGGACTAGAGATCCAGAAAGCCGTGGACGCGGCCTATAGGTCGGCTGAGACGGGTCAAGCCGTAGAGCTTTAGCTTAACACATTTATTTTTCCCATACTTCTTCTATGAGGAGGAAAGAGGTGAATTATTTGAGTATTCTCGATAAAATTTTTGAGCGGGCAAGGCGCTACCAGTCCCACATAGTTTTTCCAGAGCCACAGGACGAGCGCATAGCCCAAGCATCCGCGAAGGCCTTAGAGCTAGGCATAGCGAAGCCCATACTCGTAGGCAAGGAAAAGGAAATACGAGAAACATTCACCAAGCTCGGCCTAAGCCTTGAAGGAATGGAGATAGTGGAGCCAACTCCCGAAAAAATAGAGGAGTACGCGCACGAGTACCTCAAGATAAGGGGGCTTCCGGAGGAACGCCTAGGCATGGCTAGGCACCTAATGCGCCGCCAGCTGTTCTACGCGGCCATGATGGTCCGCAGGGGAGAAGCCGACGGCATGGTCGCAGGCGCCATAAGCACCACAGCCAACGTTATAAGGGCAAGCGTCCTAGTGATAGGGTTACAAAAGGGCA
>Ga0209410_1001259_pt1 | contig 12278 bp, 12 predicted proteins | sample Mar14436cmmetaG_FD_184135 | JGI IMG/M metagenome (GOLD analysis project Ga0209410, IMG submission 184135) | Marine hydrothermal vent microbial communities from Guaymas Basin, Gulf of California to study Microbial Dark Matter (Phase II) - Marker... ... | reverse complement strand
GTTGTTGGGAGGTAAGGGCTGTACCTAAGGTAGCCACCCCGCTCCTCACCCCTCGCTGCGCGAGGGCGAGGAGGTCGAAGTAACCCTCTACCAGTACCGCCTTCCCCTCTTTGATAATATAATCCTTCGCCGCGAAAATGCCATAGAGGGAGCTTCCCTTCCGGTATAGCTCCGTGTCAGGGGAATTGAGGTATTTGGGTTCCCCTTCCCCTATGATCCTCCCCCCGAAGCCGATGACCCTGCCCCTCAGATCGCGGATAGGGAAGACGATCCTGGAGCGGAATCGGTCGTACCAGCTCCCTTCCCTCCCCTTGAGCACGAGGCCCAAGGCCTCAGCATCCTCCATCTTCACCCCCTTTCCCTGAAGGTGCCTTGCCAGGGCATCCCATCCCTCGGGAGCAAAGCCCAGGAGGTATTCCTCCCAGAGGGGCGGATCAATCCCCCTACCCAGCAGATATTCCCTCGCCTTCCTCCCCTCCCTCGGGGAAAGGAGGGTCCGATGGAAGAACTCCGAGGCCAGGGAGTTGATCTCGAAGAGGTGCTCCTTCCTACCCCTTACAGGTCTCTCAGGGATCTCCACCCCGTAGGAGTCGGCGAGGGTCTTTAAGGCCTCATAGAAGCCGATCTTCTCGTACCTCATCAGAAAGGTGAAGACGTTTCCTCCCGCCCCGCAGCCGAAGCAGTGAAAGAGCTGCTTTTCCGGGCTGACCACAAAGGAAGGGTTCTTGTCCGGGTGGAAGGGGCAGAGGCCCCGATAGTTCCTCCCCGCCTTCTTCAGGGTGACGTACCGGGAGATCACTTCCACGATGTCGGCCCTCTGCTGAACCTCCTCTATCACCTCTTGAGGGATCATTTCAGCTCCACCACCGTCACCCCTATTCCCCCCTTTCCCACAGGGGCGGGGTAAAGCTCCTTAACCCAGGGGAGTTGCTCCAGGTGCCTCTTTATCGCCTCCCTGAGCCTGCCGGTCCCAACCCCGTGGACGATTTCCACCTTCTCCCATCCATAGAGGAGGGCCTGATCTATGAGCTTCTCCACCTTGGGGAGGGCATCTTCCACCCTCAGGCCGACCACGTTTATCTTACGGTCAGCCCTGGAGGGGGGCGTGACCCAGGCGAAGATCCCTTCCCCCTTTCCCTCCGTCCTCACCGGCTGCCTGATCCGCACCTCCTCGAGGGGAACCTTCGCCTTCATCCCCTCGATCATCACCTCTACCCGGCCGGAGAGGACCTTCGTCACCACCCCCTCCTTCCCCAGGCCCAGGACCTCCACCCAGTCTCCCTCCTTTACCTCCTCGGGCTTCTGCCTTGTGGGCCTCTTGGGGGTCAGGGCCTTCCGGAGGTCCTCCCTCACCCTCTTGATCTCCCCCTTAAGCTGGGGGGACCTCTGGGGGGCGGCATCTCTGAGGATTGCCTTTATCCTCTCTTCCGCCTCCGAGAGGATCTTCTTCCCCCTCTCTTCCACCCTCCTCAGGATCTCCTCCCTCTTCTCCCTCAACCTCCTTGCCGCCCGCTCCAGGCGCTCTCTCTTCTCGGAGACCTTCTTCCTCTCCGATGCCAGCGCCTTCCTTTCCGCCTCGAGCTCTCCCTGAAGTCGGGTGAGCTCCTCCAGAAGCTCCGCCTCCCGGCTGCTCCTCTGCCGGTGGTATTCTCTGGCCCTCTCTATCAGTTCCCTCCTCAATCCCCACCTCTCGGCGATGGGGAAGGCCCAGCTCTGTCCCACCCTCCCGTAGAGCAGGCGAAAGGTGGGGGTTAAGGTCTGGGGGTCAAATTCCACCGCCACATTGCAGACCTCCGGGCGACCGTAGGCGTAGGCCTTGAGCAGGTCCAGATGGGTGGTCACCACCGCATAACCCCCTCTCTCCCTGATCTCATCGAGCAGGGCCATGGCCAGGGCCGCCCCCTGGGAGTAATCGGTCCCTGTGCCTATCTCGTCTATGAGGACGAGGGCGGAGGAGTCCACCTCCTCGAGCACGTCCTTCACCCACCTTATGAAGGAAGAGAAGGTGCTCAGGTGCTCTGAGAGGTCCTGCTCATCCCCTATGTAGGCGAAGAGGCGATCGAAGAGGCTCACGGTGCTGTCGGATGAGGCCGGGATCAGAAGACCCGCCTTCACCATCAGGGTGAGGAGCCCCAGGGTCTTGAGGGCCACCGTCTTTCCTCCGGCATTCGCCCCGCTTATCACCAGGATCCTCCTCTGAGGGTCAAGGAGCAGATCTATCGGAACCACCTCTTCACCGGAAAGGACGAGGAGGGGATGGCGGGCGGAAAGCATCCTCGTCACTCCCTCTCTGTTCAGGGCCGGCTTTTCCGCCCTGAGCTCGATGGCCAGCCTGGCCTTGGCATAGAGGAGGTCCACCTTGGCCTGAAGGGAGAGGTCCTCCAAGAGGATATCCCTTACCTCGGCCACCTCTCGCGAAAGGGCCCTCAATACCCGTTCCTCCTCTTCCCTTTCCCCTCGCCGCAGCACCCCCAGTTCGTTGTTGAGCTCCACCACCTCAAAGGGCTCGATGTAAAGGCTCGCCCGGGACTGGGAGACGTCATGCACGATCCCTTTCACCCGCGCCCTGCCATCTGCCTTGACGAGTACCACAAAACGGTCATTCCGCTGGGTGATCACCTCATCCTGCACGATCTCTTTCCAGCCCCGCTGGCCGAGCAGGGACCTGATCCTCTCGTGGATGAGGCCATGGACCTCCCTCAACTTCCTCCTTATCTCCGCAAGCCTCGGGCTCGCCTCGTCCCTCACCTCCCCCCGGGGGTCTATCGCCGCCAAGATGCTGTCGGCCACCTCCCACGGGGCGTGAAACCTCCTGCCCAGCTCCTTGAGCCTTCCCCCGGCCTCCTTCAGGGCCTCCTTCAGGAGCCCCGATGCCGTTATCGAGGCCGCTACCTCCAAGAGCTCCTTCCCCTCGAGGAAAGCGCCATCCACCCCGAGGCGCTCCAGAAGCCCCCGGATGTCCCGGAGCCCCCCTACTGGGACCTCTCCTCCCCCTTGCAGGAACTCCTTCATCTGGAGGGTCTCATCGAGGAGGAGCTCGATCTCCGCCGCATCATCGAGGGGTCTAACCCCTTCAGCGGCCCTTTGCCCCAGCTCTGATCCAGCCAGCCCCTTAAGCCTCTCTATGACCGAAGGGAACTCAAGGACTTCGAGACTCCGCTCCCCTATCAATGCCCGTCCCTTCGTCCTCTATTATCCGTGATGCCAAAGGTGTTTTAAGAAGGATCAAACGGTGGCAAGCTCCGAAAGCTTTTTCCTTACCAGCTCGTTAACCAACCTCCCCTCCGCCCTTCCCGCAATCCTCGGCATGATGACTTTCATCACCCTTCCCAGATCCTGAGGCCCTTTGGCTCCCACCTCCTCTATCACCTTCCTCACCTCTTCCTCCAACTCCTCAGGGGAGAGCGGGGGAGGCAGGAAGGATTGCAGGATCTCCACCTCCCTGGCTTCCTTTTCCGCCAGGTCCTCCCTTCCCCCTTTGCTGAACTGCTCCCTCGCCTCCTTCCCCTGCTTGATCATGGAAGCGAGGAGTTTCATCACTTCCTGATCATCGGGTTCGCGGCGTAATTCCTTTTCCTTGTTCTTTATGGCGGCCAAGGCCATCCTGATGATGGAGAGCTTCAGCTTATCACCGGACTTGGCCGCCTCTTTCATTTCCTCCACGAGCCTATCCTTCAGCCCCATGGTCCTTTCCTTCCCTCTGTAAATATAAAAAAACCTTTTCCTTGCTTTTCGCAAGGCTCCAAACCTTTTTGTATTATTTTAACACGAAAAATAGAATAGTCAACTGCCTCCTCTGGGAGGAAGCCCGCCTTAGCTTGAGAGGAGTTCTTTCAGGATCTGATTGACCAAGCGAGGATTGGCCTTCCCCTGGGTGGCTTTCATCACCTGCCCGACGAAGAAGCCGAAGAGCTTCTCTTTCCCTTTCCTGTATTCCTCCACCTCCTTGGGCAGGGACTGGAGAACCTCCCTCACCTTCTCTCTGAGGAGTCCCTCATCGCTTATCTGGACGAGCCCTCTCGCCTCCACTATCTCCCTCGCTCCCTTTCCCGTGTGGTACATCTCCTCCAAGACCGTCTTGGCGATCTTGCCGCTTATGGTCCCCTCTCTGATCAGTCCCAAAAGTTCCGCCAATCCTGCGGGGCTCACCGGGCACTCCTCCACCTCCTTCTTCTCCTCGTTCAGGAGGCGAAGGATCTCCCCCATCACCCAGTTGCTCACCTGCTTCGGTTCCGGGAAGAGGCGGACGCATTCCTCGTAATAATCAGCGAGGGCCTTGGAGGAGGTCAGTACTCCTGCGTCGTATTCCGGGATCTGATACTCCCTTACGAACCTCTCTTTCCGCTCCAGGGGCAGTTCAGGAAGTCCTTTCCTCACCTCTTCTATCCATTCTTCCTCCACCACCAGGGGGACCAAGTCGGGATCGGGGAAATAGCGGTAATCGTGGGCCTCCTCCTTACCCCGCATCGGCTCGGTCACCCCCCTCTGGGGGTCCCAGAGCCTGGTCTCCTGCACCACTTCCCCTCCTTCGGATAGGACCCTTATTTGCCTCTCTATCTCATAGGCGAGGGCCCGCTCCACGTGGCGGAAGGAGTTCATGTTCTTCACCTCGGTGCGGGTGCCGAAGGCCTCTGACCCCTTCGGTCTCACGGAGACATTGGCATCGCAGCGGAAACTCCCCTTCTCCATGTCCCCATCGCATATCTCCAAGTACTGGAGGATGGCCCTGAGCATCCTCAGGTATTCAACGGCCTCCTTAGGGGAGCGAATATCGGGTTCGCTCACTATCTCCAAGAGGGGGACCCCGGTCCGGTTGAAGTCCACATAACTGTAAGGCCTCTCCTCATCGTGGATGAGCTTCCCCGCATCCTCTTCCATGTGGATCCGGGTTATCCCTATCCGCTTCCTCCCGCCATCGGTCGGTATCTCGATATAGCCTCCTCTGGCGATGGGGAGTTCATATTGGGAGATCTGATACCCCTTGGGCAGGTCAGGGTAGAAGTAATTCTTCCGGGCGAAGAGGCTCCAGCGGGCTATCTTACAGTGAGTGGCCAGGGCAAGCTTAAGGGCAAACTCCACCACCCGGCGGTTAAGGACGGGGAGGGACCCCGGCATCCCGGTGCAGACTGGACAGGTCTGGGTATTGGGTTCTGCCCCGAAGGTGGTGGAACAGGAACAGAAGATCTTGCTCTTGGTGAGCAGCTGAGCGTGGACTTCCAGTCCGATGACCGCTTCATATTCCATGACGAGGACAGGTTACGCAAAATCCTCCACCTCGTCAAGCGGGGTTTACCCGCTCCCGGCTTAATGATATGTTTTAAAAAGAATGGGAAAAGGAGAGATCGCCCTCTGCGCCCGCCTCATAAGGGAACTTCAGGACGAAAGGATCCCCCTTTCCAGGATAATGGAAGAGGTCCTTTCCTCTGGCCTCATAGGAGATGAGGAGGTCGTCAAAAGGATAGAGAGGGAGCTGGAAGGGTTCCCTCCTGAGGAGAGGGGGGAGGTGGAGGCCCTCGGGCGCAGGGTAAAGCGGGCAGGGGAGTGGGAGCCCTTTTTCGGATCGATAAGGGAATTGGAGAGGTTCCTCGAGGTCAAGAGGGAGGTGGAGGCGGAATCCTTTGAACCCGGAAGCGTGATGATAGGGGAGTTTCGTCCCGAGTTCCTGGAGGATCGGGAGGAGGCCGAGAGTGTGAGGGCCTATCTGCGGAAGGCCCGTCGTTTCCTGCTGGAGGCGATCGTGGAGAAGTACTTCGTCATCACCGATAGGTTCATCCGCCATTTCGAGGGGTGGCTGTGAGGGTAGTGGGTCTCGATGTGGGCACCAAGAGGATAGGGGTGGCGGTGAGCGATCCGATGGGGTGGACGGCCCAGGGATACGGGGTGCTGCTGAGGCGGGGACCCAAGACCTTGGAGGCCCTGTGCAGGATAGTCCAGGAGGTCGGCGCTGAGGAGGTGGTAGTGGGTCTGCCGAGGAGGACGGACGGGACCCTGGGGGACGAGGCGAGGGAGGTTATGAAATTTGCCGAGCAGTTGAAGGAGATCCTCAAACTGCCCGTCGTCTTCTGGGACGAGAGGTTCAGCACCGCTGAGGCAGAGAGGATCCTCCTCATGGCAGATCAGAGCAGGAGGAAGAGGCGTAAGGTGATAGACAAGCTGGCCGCCGTGATCATCCTCCAAGGCTATCTCGACAGCCGCAGGAAGAAAGGTTGAAGAGGGCCCTTTTTCTGATCCTTCCCCTTTCCTTCCTTTTTGCCTTCTGCTGGAGGGGGTTCATCTTCCTCTCGCTCCCCGCATCCACGAGGGGATCTGCTCCCATTAAGGTTTTTATCCGCCAAGGTGCTCCCTTTTCGGAGGTGGCCCGCATTTTAGAAGAGAAGGGGGTGGTGAGGAGCCGGTGGTGGTTTGAGGTGTACGGCCGGTTCCGGGGCATAACGGAAGAGATCAAGGCAGGGGAGTACTTCCTGGACGCCTCCATGCTGCCTAGGGAGATCGCCGATACTCTGGTCAAAGGGAGAGTGATCACCTACAGGGTGACCATCCCGGAAGGACTCACGGCGAGGGAGATCGCCTCCCTCCTTAAGGATAAGGGGATAATAGAGGACGAGGAGGAGTTTTTAAGGCTCGCTTTCGACAGCGAGTTTGTGAGGTCCCTGGGATTGGAGGGGGAAACGGTCGAGGGTTTCCTCTTCCCCGATACCTACTTTTTCCCCCACCACCTGTCTGCCCGGCGGGTCATTCAGGAGATGGTGGCCAACTTCCGGAGGGTCTATACTCCGGAGTTTTCCGAGCGGGCAAAGGAGCTGGGACTAAGCGACCTCGAGGTGGTAATCCTTGCCTCCATCATCGAGAAGGAGACGGGGAGGCCGGAGGAGCGCCCTCTCGTCTCCGCCGTCTTTCACAATCGTCTGCGGAAGGGAATGCCCCTGTGCAGCGATCCCACGGTGATCTATGGGATAAAGGACTTTGACGGGAACCTCACAAAGGAGGACCTCCAGAGGCCTTCTCCTTATAACACCTATCTCTTCGCGGGCCTCCCCCCTACACCCATCTCCAATCCCGGGAAGGATTCCATTCTGGCCGCCCTTTACCCTGCTCCGGTCGATTACCTCTATTTCGTCTCCCGTAATGATGGGACCCATCAATTCTCCTCCAGCTTTCGTGATCACCAGAGGGCCGTGGCCATATACCAGCTCCATAAGGCGGGTTTGAAAAAGGGCCAAAAGCAAAAGGACTGGAAACCGCAATATCCGATCTGCCAATAAAGATCCAGAGCTTCTTAATCTCTCCAAAGGGGTCCTCCCTTCCGTACCTATCTACGAATGAGGCAATTCGAAAGCTTGACAAGGGGAAAAAATTTTTTTATGTTAAGGTTAAAGGTTTGTGATAAAATTAACAAAGGAGGCCGAAGATGTCAAAAGTAAAGGAAATATCCACCGTTTGGATTCAGGGGGGAACCTGCAGTGGATGTTCGGTCTCGGTGCTCAACGCGGTGAGTCCCTCGATAAAGAACGTGCTTATAGATCCGGTCCTGCCCGAAAAGCACATAAACCTCAGGTTTCAGGCGACGATTATGGCCGGAGCGGGCGATCCGGTGATAAAGGTCCTCGAGGAGACCGGGGAGGAGAGGGCCGGGGAGTTCGTGCTGGTGGTGGAGGGAGAGATACCCACGGCTGAGGGAGGCACCTACTGCTGTGTCGGGGAGAGGGGGGAGAGGCCTATCCCCTTCAGGCAGTGGGTGGTGGATCTGGGGAGGAAGGCGATGGCGGTGATCGCCCTGGGGACCTGCGCCTGCTTCGGCGGGATCCCATCGGGGAGGCCCAACCCCACAGGGGCCAAGGGGGTAATGGACGTCTTCAGAGAGGAGGGGATAGATACCCCCCTCATTAACGTCCCTGGTTGCCCCCCGCATCCTGACTGGTTCATAGGAACCGTGGCCAAGATCCTCATAGCTGGTCTCCCCGGACCTGAGGAACTCGATGACTGGCTGCGGCCCAAGGACTTTTACGGCACCCTGATCCACGAGAACTGCCCGAGGAGGGCTTACTTTGACGAGGGGAAGTTCGCCAAGAAGTTCGGGGAGGAGGGCTGCCTTTACGAGCTCGGCTGCAAAGGTCCCATCACCTACGCGGACTGCCCCCTGAGGAAGTGGAACAACGGGGTCAACTGGTGCATTGATGCAGGGATGGGGTGTCAGGGATGCACTCAGCCCGAATTCCCCGATCTGATCGGGTCCTTTTACGAGAAGCTGACGGATGTGGAGATCCCGAAGATCGGGGATTACTGGACGAAGAAGGAGGGGTAAGGAGATGGGGAAGATAGTCATAGACCCGATCACCCGCATTGAGGGCCATCTAAAGGTGGAGGTGGTGGTAGATGGCGGTGAGGTGAAGGAGGCCCGATGCTCTGCGATGCTCTTTCGGGGCTTCGAGAAGATCCTGGAGGGTCGGGACCCCAGGGATGCCCAGATCATCACCCAGAGGATCTGTGGGGTATGCAATCACTGCCACGCCACCGCTGCTGCCCTCTGCCTCGATGCCGCCTTCGGGATCGCCGACAAGGTACCGGACAACGGCCGGCTGATCCGAAACCTCACCCTGGGATTCCACCAGGTGCAGGATCACATCCTCCACTTCTATCACCTCGCTGCCCTCGACTACGTGGACGTCACCAAGGTGGCAAGTTATGAGGGCAATGACAGGGTGCTGAATTCCATTAAGGCCTTCATATCGAGGGGAGAGCTCTCCCCCTTCGTCCCCCGGTACGAGGGGGACTATCGCTTCCCCGCCGAGGTGGACCAGGAGCTGGTAGCCCATTATGTGAAGGCCCTGGAGATGAGGAGGAAGGGGCATGAGGCGGTGGCGATCCTGGGGGGCAAGGTCCCCCATGCCTGCGCCATCACCCCCGGAGGGGCGACGGAGGTCCCCACCGTGGACAAGATCGCCACCCTCCTCTGGCGGGCAAGAGAGCTCCTGGAGTTCGTCGAAGACTGTTACGTCCCTGACGTGATAAAGGTCGCTGAGACCTACGGTGACTATTTCGAGATAGGGCGGGGGTGCGGCAGGTATCTTTCCTATGGGGAGTTTGACCTGGTGGGGGATGATCCCGATTACACCAAGAGGAAGAGGCTTTTCAGGCAGGGCAGCACCACCACCGCCCTGAAGCATCAGCCTCTCGATCTCGACGAGATCACCGAATACGTGAAACATTCCTGGTACGATGAGGATACCTCCGGGAGCCATCCCTTCCAGGAGGACACCAAGCCTTCACCGGGGAAAGAAGGGGGCTACTCCTGGGTTAAGGCCCCGAGGTACAGGGGAGAGGTCCACGAGGTGGGTCCTCTGGCCAGGGTGGCGGTGGGCTACGCCGCAGGGGACCGGGCCATAAGGGAGATGGTGGATGGGCTCCTTGGCCACTTCAAGACAGGTCCTGAGGTGCTCTTCTCCGTGCTGGGGAGGCATGCGGCGCGGGCCCTCTGTGCCCTTCATATAGCGAGGAACCTGGAGAGTTGGGTCCTTCAACTTAAGCCCGGAGAGCCCGCCTACGTGGAGTATGAGATCCCTGAGGAGGGGCAGGGCGTGGGGATCGTGGACGCGGCCCGGGGAGCCCTGGGTCACTGGCTCATCGTCAAGGACCGGAAGACGCCAAGTACCAGTGTGTGGTCCCCACCACCTGGAACGCCTCGCCAAGGGACGATATGGGAAATCCCGGACCCATCGAGCAGGCCTTAATCGGCACCAGGGTAAAGGACGAGGATAACCCCTTTGAAATCGTCAGGATCGTCAGGTCCTTTGATCCCTGCATCGCCTGTGCGGTCCACCTGCTCAACCATAAGGGCCGGGAACTCAGGCGGTACATCATAGCCTGAACGGAGGGTAGGAGATGATAAGGTCAGAGCAGAAGCCCTTTGAGGAGATCCTCGGTTATCTGGAGGGCGAAAATAGGGTGTTCGTCCTCGGATGCGACGGATGTGCCAACGCCAGCCAGACCGGTGGATGGCCCCAGGTGCTGGCGATGAAGGAGCTCCTGGAGAAGGCGGGGAAGGAGGTGACGGGTTACACCGTGATAGACTTCCTCTGTCAGAAGGCCCTGGTGGCCTCAAGGCTCCGTCCTTTGGAAGAGAAGGTGATGGCAGCAGACGGGGTGCTGGTTCTGAGCTGCGGAATAGGGATCCAGGCAGCAGCGGCGATGATAAAGAAGCCTGTTCATCCCGGCTGCAACACCGTCTCGCTGGGATGGAGCCGGGGAGAGTGGCAGGGGGAGGAGCGGTGCATGGAGTGCGGGGACTGCCTCCTCGATTATACCGGGGGGATATGTCCCCTCACCGCCTGCACCAAGGGATTGATCAACGGCCCCTGTGGCGGGGCATCGAACGGGAAGTGCGAGCTCGCCAAGGAGAAGGAGTGCGGCTGGGAGAAGATCTACCAGAGGCTCAAGGAGCTGGGGAAGCTCGATCGCTTAAAGAGGTTCATCCCTCCCAAGGACTACAACAAGATGAGGCCAAGGCCTGAAATCCTCAGCACTTCCCTCTGGGCACTGGAGCAGGAGGATTAAAAACAAGGAGGGCACTGGCATGGCTTTCAAGGAGGCGTTAGAGAGCGGAAAGTTCACCGTTACGGCGGAGGTCGGTCCCCTGAAGGGGACCGATACCACGGAGATAGAGGAGGTGGCAGAGCTGCTCAAGGGGAAGGTGGACGGGGTGAACGTTACCGACCAGCAGAGCGCGGTGATGAGATTAGGGTCCCTGGCCACTTGTCACCTGCTGGTAGAGAAGGGCCTGGATCCGATATTTCAGATGACCTGTCGGGACCGAAACCGGATCGCCCTTCAGTCCGACCTGCTGAACGCCCACGTCCTGGGGATAAGGAACGTGCTGGCCATAACCGGAGACTATCCCACCCTGGGGGATCATCCTGACGCCAAGGCGGTCTACGACCTCGACTCGGTGCAGCTCGTCTGGACCATCCGGAGGATGAACGAGGGATACGACTTAGCAGGGAACGAGCTGGAGGGCAAGACCGATTTCTTCGTCGGGGCTGTCGTTACCCCTGTCACCGATACCGATGCCGCCTTCGAGCTCCAGCTGATAAAGATGGAGAAGAAGGTGGAGGCAGGGGCCCGGTTCTTCCAGACCCAGGCGGTGTACGACGTGGATGCCTTCGCCCGCTTCATGAGGAGGGCCGAGGAGTTTGGTGTCCCGATCCTCGCGGGGATTATCCCCCTGAAATCCGTAGGTATGGCCCGCTACATGAACAAGAACGTGGCGGGGGTCTTCGTGCCCGAACACCTGATCGAGGAGATGGCCAAGGCCGAGGAGAAGGCCCGAAAGGGCCTTGAGATCGCCGCCAGGCTGATCAAGGACCTGCAGGACCTCTGCCAGGGCGTGCACATCATGGCCATCGGCTGGGAGAAGAAGGTCCCGGAGATCCTGGCGCTGGCAGGTCTCGTTCAGTAAGGGCGTGGGTTCCCCCAGAAGGGGCCTTCCCTTGTAGGGATGAGAAGAGAGATGTATACTTGATGTGTACACCATGGAACGGGTGGGCATAAGGGAAGTGCGGATGCGATTGCGGGAGTTGCTGCAAAGGGTGGCTTCTGGGGAGGAGGTCATCATCCTCCGTCGGGGAAAGGAGGTGGCCCGCCTTGTGCCGCCCCGGAAGAAGGGAAGGCTGGAGGACCTTAAGGCCTTCAGGGAGTCCATCTCGCTCAGGGGGGAACCTGCCAGTGTGACCGTAAGTCGTCTCAGGGGGGAAGAGTGGCCCTGAGTTACTGGGATACCAGCGCCCTGATCCCCTATTACCTGCCCGAGGAATGGAGCGACAGTGTACAGGCCCTATTGCTGGGAGGGGAAGCGGCTATAAGTCCCCTAGTGGAGGTGGAATTCTTTTCGGTGCTGGCGCGCAGGGTGAGGGCGGAGGAGCTCTCCAGAAGGGATGCAAGACGGGTGGCAGAGCGCTTTCTCGGACACGTGGAGGAGGGGGCCTACCGGTACCTGCCCCTGGAGGTCATCCATTATAAGGTCGCTTCCCAGTGGCTCAGGAGGTTTGATCTGCCCCTCAGGGCGCCCGACGCCCTTCATCTGGCCGTGGCCTCTCAGGGAGGGATCCCGATCGTAACTCTGGACAAGCAGATGGCCAGGGCGGCTGAGGCCTTGAGCGTGGAGGTGAGACTCCTTGGATAAGGGACCAAAGAAGACGGCCGTCATCGGCATCGGGAACCTCCTCCTGATGGATGAGGGGGTGGGCGTTCATGTGGTGAGGGAGCTGGAAAGAAAGGGACTGCCC
>Ga0209410_1001258_pt1 | contig 12283 bp, 11 predicted proteins | sample Mar14436cmmetaG_FD_184135 | JGI IMG/M metagenome (GOLD analysis project Ga0209410, IMG submission 184135) | Marine hydrothermal vent microbial communities from Guaymas Basin, Gulf of California to study Microbial Dark Matter (Phase II) - Marker... ... | reverse complement strand
CCCAGCCCTCGCGTAGTAAGGGCAGGGGTGCCCAGCCTCAAACCGCTGGTTATCTTTGGGCCTCGACTGTCAAATGGCACTGCATTCTTATTCGCGACAATCCCCACCTGGCTCAGGGCCTGCTCAGCCTCAATCCCCGATACCCCAAAATTTGTCAAGTCTATAAGAACAAGATGATTATCTGTCCCACCTGTTACCAATTGGAAACCCTGGTTCAACAGTTCCGAGGCAAGGGCCTTGGAATTTCGCAGTACTTGTTCCTGGTATTTCGCAAAATCAGGCTCTAAGGCTTCGCCAAAGGCCACGGCCTTGGCGGCTATTATGTGCATTAAGGGACCACCCTGTATCCCGGGGAATATTCCCTTGTCAATCTTGATGCCGTAATTCTCTTCTGCCATAATAAATCCGCCACGAGGGCCTCTCAAGGTCTTATGGGTAGTGCTGGTAATAAAATCTGCTATTCCCACGGGACTTGGGTGTAAGCCCACGGCCACGAGCCCTGCAATGTGGGCCATGTCAACCATAAGATAGCTACAGCACTCTGCTGCAATATCCCTAAAAAGGTCGAAATCAATAATACGGGGGTAAGCGCTCGCCCCTGCCACTATCATCTTCGGCCTATGGGTCTTTGCCAGATCCCTGACCTGATCATAGTCAATAAGATGAGTATCTGGCCTCACACCATAGGTTACCGAGTGGAATATCCGGCCCGAAAAGCTGACCGGGCTGCCATGGGTTAGATGCCCGCCATGAGATAACTCCATACCCAGGATCGTATCCCCAGGCTCAAGAAAGCTGAAATAGACTGCCATATTGGCCTGGGATCCAGAATGGGGTTGAACATTCACATACTGGGCATGGAACAGTTTCCTAGCCCTTTCTATGGCCAATCGTTCCACCACATCCACATAATCGCATCCCCCATAGTAACGCGAACCCGGATAGCCCTCAGCATATTTGTTGGTCATTACGCTCGCCTGGGCTTCCATTACAGCCCGGCTGGCATAGTTCTCAGATGCGATCATCACAAGGGTGTTCATCTCCCTTTTCAGTTCCGATTGGATCGCGCTATATACCTCAAAATCAACTTCCCTTAAAGGCCTTTCCAATTTCCGGCTCCGGTCAATCTATTTGTTCTATTCTCCTTTGGTGTCGTCCGCCCTCAAACGGAGTTACTAAGAACTCTCGCACCATCTCCTTGGCCAAGGTCACCCCGATTATCCGGCCACCCATTGCCAGTATGTTGGCGTTGTTGTGCAGGCGACTCAGCCTGGCCATGAGAATGTTGTGACATAATGCGGCACGTATACCTCTGTGCCTGTTAGCAACAATACTCATGCCTACGCCGGTACCACAGATAAGAATTCCAAAAGCGAACCTGTTAGCAGAAATTTCATTTGCCACCTGATGAGCTATGGGTGGATAATCTGCAGATTCTCTGCTGTACACTCCCACATCCTCCACATCATGGCCTAGTTCCTGTGACAGGAACACCTTGATCTGCTCCTTGAGATCAAAACCTGCATGGTCTGAACCTATGATGATTCTCATGGAATCCCTCTATTTATCTTTTCTATCAACTCATACTCCCCCATGCCTCTTGTTGAAAAAGCGAAACGAATCAGACCAACCCTGGAGGTACGGTCAACTACGGTTGGAACGCCTTGAAAACCAAACAGGCATTTGTGCCACCAAAGCCAAAAGAATTGGACATGGCCACCTTGACCTCCGCTTTTCGTGCCTGATTAGGCACATAGTCAAGATCACACTCAGGGTCCGGCGTTTCGTAATTAATGGTGGGAGGGATTATACCATGCTTAATAGTCAGAACAGTAAAGGCTGCCTCCAAGCCTCCTGCACCACCCAACAGGTGCCCTGTCATAGACTTGGTGGAGCTGATTGCTAGCTTGTAGGCGTGCTCACCAAACAGTGCCTTAATGGCCTTATTCTCTGATAGGTCATTGAGCTTGGTAGAAGTGCCATGGGCATTAATATAATCCACATCCGTTAGATTCAGCCCAGCGTATTGCAGAGCCATCTTCATGCAGCTTATGGCCCCTTCTCCTTCAGGCTCAGGCGCGGACACATGGTATGCGTCTGCTGACATACCATATCCGACCACCTCGGCATAGATTCGGGCCCCTCGCTCAAGCGCATGTTTTAACTCTTCAAGAATTAGCACCGCTGCTCCTTCTCCCATTACAAAGCCATCGCGATCTGCATCAAAGGGCCTAGATGCCTTTTCTGGCTCATCGTTTCGCGTAGAGAGAGCCCGCATTGAACAAAATCCTCCCAATGCTAGAGGTGTTACTACAGCCTCCGCACCTCCTGTCAGCATGGCATCAGCAATACCCTCGCGAATCATGCGGAATGACTCCCCCACTGCGTGAGCACTGGCTGCACAGGCGGTCTCTATGGATATGTTAGGCCCTTTTGCCCCAAACTCTATGGCGATTTGCCCTGGGGCCATATTGGCTATCATGCCGGGAATGAAAAACGGGCTGATTCTTCGAGGGCCTCTATCTAACAGAATTTTGTGATAGTGCTCCAGCATCTCAAGCCCTCCAAGACCCGAGCCCATAACACAGCCTATTCGGTGACTGTTGTTCGAATCAATCTTTAACCCTGAATCTTCCATCGCCATCCTTGCCGCCGCAACGGCATAATGGATGAAGATGTCAAAGTGTCTTGTTTGTTTTTTGTCCATCCAGTCTTCGGAGCGAAAATCTGTTACCTCCCCTGCAATTCTACTGGGAAAGGGGGAGGCATCAAACTTGGTAATAGGGCCTATGCCTGATTTCCCTTCACAGGCCATCTCCCAGTTCTTCTCCACTCCGACCCCCAGCGGGGATACCATTCCAAGGCCTGTTACCACTACTCTTCGGGGCATAACGTTGCTCCTTTCCTTACAAGCCTTTCACAGTACGTCCCATCCCGTGCCTAACCATTTAGCCCAAAGCCTTCTTGATATACTCGATAGCATCCTGAACAGTTGTTATCTTTTCAGCATCTTCATCAGGAATCGAGATATCAAACTCCTCTTCCATGGCCATTATCAGCTCCACCTGATCTAACGAATCCGCTCCAAGATCATCCACAAAGGAAGCCTCTGGCACCACATCCTCTTCTGCCACGTCTAACTGCTCACAAATGATCTTTTTCACTTTTTCTTCAATGTCTCCCATAAGAACATTACCTCCTCACTCTTGTTTCTTTTTCTGTGTGACAAAAATCCAACTTCAATCATATCCAAGCCGAACCGAACGTCTCCTGCCCCAGGGTGAGTAGAACTGTCTTACAGCTCTACCTCCCTCTGGATCGGGGCATCATTACATGTATAGCCCACCATTTACGTGAATCACCTGACCTGTAAGGTAACTCGAGGTCTCAGAGCAGAGCCAGTATACCACTTCCGCCACCTCTTCAGGTTTTCCCATTCTGCCTAGAGGAATCTGTTCCAAAAACTTTTCTCTCACTTTCTCTGGCAAAGAGGCGGTCATATCGGTCTCAATGAAGCCAGGAGCAACAGCATTCACCCTTATCCCGCGAGCTGCCACCTCTCGAGCAATCGTCTTGGTAAAACCCATTATTCCAGCCTTGGACGCAGAATAATTGGCTTGTCCAATGTTTCCGATTTGGCCTACCACAGAAGAAATATTTACTATCCATCCAGAACGCTGTTTTATCATGGGCCGAATTATTGCATGGGTGCAGTTAAACACGCTCTTTAGGTTTACGTTTATGACAGCATCCCAATCCTTTTCCTCCATCCGCATCAAGAGAGTATCTCTGGTGATCCCGGCATTGTTAACAAGAACATCCACACGACCGTACTTATCGATTATCTGGGCGAAAAGTTGCTCAACATCAGCAAACGAAGAAACATCCACCTTATAGCTTTCAGCCCGAACATTTTTTGCTTTCAATAGCTCAAGGGTCTCTTGTGCTGCTGATTCATCGGGATCATAGTGCACCAGTACAATGTCTGCCTTCTCTTCTGCAAACTTAAGTGCCACACTCCTACCAATACCTCTAGACCCTCCGGTAATGACCGCCACTCTTGAAACCCCTTGTTTCATGCTACCTCCTTGTCAATCTGGTCTCGAGTCCTAGCTACAGCCGTATCTATCTCCTAACTCATTAGTTGCTCGAGTTCGGCCGACATTTTTTCGACTAATCGATTGTTGGCATAGTCAGAGGCAAGTTTGATCGCATTTTTTATTGCCCTGGAGCTGGAATCACCGTGACAAATCACCGCCACACCATTGATTCCCAAAAGTGGTGCCCCTCCATACATTTCGTAATCGAGTTTATTTTCAAAGGCCTCAAGCCCTTTCCTTCCTAGGGAAAACGCCACTCGACCCAAAACAGACGATCGTAAATCCTTAAGGAGCATTCTTTTGACGGCCTCGGCCATCCCCTCGCTAAGTTTAAGGGCAACATTGCCCACAAAGCCATCGCAGATGATTATCTGGACCTCGCCCTCGAAAATATCTCTTCCCTCTACATTGCCTATGAAATTGAGCTTACTCCTGTCAAAAAGCTCTCTGGCCAGCCTCACCTGCTCGTTACCTTTGATCCCTTCCTCCCCGATGCTCAACAGGCCTATCTTTGGATCCTCAATTCCCAAACATGAACTAGCAAATGCCTTGGCCATTATTGCAAACTGAAAGAGGTGAGCAGGTCTGCAATCAACGTTTGCTCCAACATCTATTAACACCACTGGACCACTCTCCCTAGGGAATACTCCTGCTATGGCGGGTCTGTCCACCCCTCTCAGTTTTCCCAAGACCAGGATCCCGGCCATAACAGTAGCACCTGAATTTCCCGCGCTGACCAGGGCCTGAGCCTTACCATCCTTAAGTAAATCAAAGGCCACCCTTATGGAGGCCCTCTTTTTCTTTCTTACCGCCTTGCTAGGCGGCTCTTCCATGTCTATTACCTCTTCACTGTGGGCCGTCAGGATCCGATCCATTATTCGTTGCCGCCCGAGTATCCGTTTGAGACGTTCCTCGTCTCCCACTAAGATGACAGAGACATTGAACTCCGTGACGGCCTCAATCGCGCCCTGAACAACCACTTCCGGAGCGTAGTCTCCGCCCATGGCGTCCACGGCCACGTACATATCAGCTCTCTTCGATGGTTATTACTGTCTTACCTTTGTAGCTCCCGCATTCAGGACAAACACGATGCGGCAATACGGGCTCATGACACTGGGGACAGTAAGACACATTCGGCATCTTGAGATGGTCATGAGCTCTCCTCATATTCCTCTTGGATTTTGATTTCTTTTTTTTCGGTACAGCCATTTTCTAAATCTGCTCTCCTTACAAAAGTTTTTTTAATTCCATAAACGCTGGGTGTCCTTTGCTAAGATAGCAACTACATTTTTGCTTATTGAGATCAGCTCCACAAACCGGGCAAAGGCCCAAACAATCCTCTTTGCACAAGGTCTTCATAGGCAGGGAGAGATAAATTTGCTCTTTGATGATCCTTTCAAGGTCAACCTGGTACTTGGGCAGCAAGTCTATCCCCATCTGGTCTTCAGCCAATTCAATGTCTTCTTCGCTGTCCATAGACTCGACCATGGGCTCCAAGAATAGTTGGAACTTTCCCTTCAACTGTTTTCCGTACAATTCTAAGCACCTGTCACACTGCAGCATCAAGACCGTGGTTATGGTCCCACTGACCATAAACCTCCTTCCTATTTTCTCGATGGTAAGGCGAGCCACGACTGGTTCATATAGCCCTTGAACCTGGTCCTTGGGAACGTCTGGCTCCCACCATTCCTGCGGAAGATGAAGGTGATAGGTCTTGGGTTCCTCCTGAATTTGTGAAAGATCGATTATCATTAATAATGCCTCAGCGGTTTCTCGCAACTTTCCATATCCTATAGCGTCAGCCCCCAAACAAGGCCACCAGATAAAGCTTTTACTATAAGCCAAGTTGGAGATATGTCAAGCTCTTTCCGTAAGCGAACGCTCTGCCAGCCCTACCGACTCTTTTAAGCTTCTATTAACCTCACCCTCACCCCACCGGGCTTTGAAAACGGATAAGATTTGGTGCAAAAATTACCTTTATTGAGTAAAACTTTTCTTTTTTTATTGACAATTAATGCATATTTTCGCTATTATTTAATGGAATTAGGGTGTTAGCTATTTTGCTGTCGGCCACAACCCTCTAATATACCCTTGACTTGTTCTCACCTGAGCTGTTGATTCCGAGGAGTCGAAGATGTGGAAATACAGAGAGAGGCTTTCCTATTATGAGAAACTGCGAAGATCACTTTATGAAGTGCTGCGCGATAACCTTGAAAGACGTCTCATCAAGGTCTCATTAATAGACTCTTTTTATAATTACCTCAGGGAAGGGGTGGAATATAGTTTCTTGGAGAAAAGTGAACTAAAGCCATCTTCCAAGAAAATGGAAAAAGAATCGGCCCTCTTTAATACCTTTATAGTGATCTTTTGTGAGGGCGTCATCAGCCCTCAACTGAAAAACTATATACGATTTTTTCCTGAAAATGCTGTGGTCAAAAAGAATCTGCAGTACCTGGCTAATTTTACTTTATATGAACGGTTTAATCTTAATCTAAGATATTTTGAAAGCCCCAGGTTCCTGGATTTCCTTGAACAACTCCTTAATGTAGACTATGCCCTTCTTATCCAACAGGATCCGACTATAAAGAAAAAGAACCGTTACTCCCTTACTCACTTTCATGTAAAAATTGACTGGCCTATTGCAGATGCTGCAGAAGATCTGGCCAAGTACTTGAGATACATTCGCGACAACCTTTACGAGCATGGAGACAAGGTAGCAAGGATCCTTCAGAATAAACTTTTTGAATACTACGGATGCCATCATAGTGTCGGGGGAAGGAGAACCGCAGGTCTCATAGCCGCGCAACTGCTTCGCAGGCTAGATTGCATCTCAACAGTCTTTGTTTCAAGCTCCGAATCACGCTCCATGTATAAGTACTCCGAGCGGGGCGTGTCGAAGTTTTTTTTGATTCAACTGAACGAAGATCAAATTTCTGCCCTTGCCGATAGAGAGGGAATGAGCAAAGAGACCTTCAAGACCAGATATCTCTACCAGGCTGAGGACTATTATGTAGGAATAACAGAGGCTACTTATCGGCACACGGTATATTCCAAGCCTCCAGAGGATGGCAGACTGAGAAAGCTCAAGCCTGCCTATAGCTGGCTTAGATTACGGGACGAATTTCTTCACCCAAGGATTACGGCATTTAATTCCAGGCCGATCAGCTACAAATGGATATATGCCTCTCCCTCTGAACAAACACAGCAAAAAGTGGCAGGGGAACAAGATTCAACGTAAGCTTCTTCCTTCAGTGCCAGCCCTCATAAGCCCTTGCAGGGGTGGATTCCTTTAGTGTTTTCCCAGCCTGTCAAATGCCTGAACCATCAACCAAACATCAAGGCTTCTATGCCATTTTAGTAGGTACACTTTTCCGTCATCCGCTGCCACCTTAAAATAGTCATGCTCTAACCCATACCACCTGTCCACCACCTTGATCACCACCTTCTTTTTCCCTTCAAGCAAAAAATATAAAGGGCGTTCATTGGCCTTGTATCCAGAATATGCCACCACTTCGATTTTCTTAATATCTCCCATCAGCCCTATCTACTCTTAAACTTAAATATACCTGCAGCCCCCCTAAATACCTTTTTCTTTTACTCTCACCAGCCCCTTTATATCATTAAGAATAAGGTAGCCACATGGAATTACGATCAATGTCACCCCTGTCGCAAAAAGGACTCCAAAGCCGAGGCTCACAGCCATGGGAATCAGGAATTTTGCTTGAAAGCTTTTCTCCAAAATGAGTGGCATAAGACCAGCAAAGGTAGTTACAGAGGTAAGGACAATGGGCCTAAACCTCAGCGACCCAGCCATCACTACGGCTTCCCAAAGACTCCGTCCCTCAGAACGCAGCCTATTGATGGCATCAACCAGCACCAGCGAATCATTGACGGCCACACCGGCCAATCCCACCATTCCAAAAAGACTTAACAGACTCAGGTTCAAACCCATCACTAGATGCCCCACTACTGCACCCACCAGGCTGAAAGGCACAGCAAGCATTATAACAAAAGGCTGCGAGAAAGAACGCAAAGGAATTGCCAGTAATGCATAGATCGCAAGTAGTGCAATAAGAAAGCCATTTATGACGTCAGAAAGTGACTCATGCTCCTCTTTTCCCGCTCCTTCCGTTGAATATCTAAGGCCTGGATATAGATTCTTAAGCGTAGGGAGGAATTCACCTTGTAAATAGGACCTTATCTCATGGGCATTTGCAACTTCCTCATCTACGTCCGCTGTGACCTTGATAACCCTTCGGCGTTGAGCTCTCTCAATTGATGAATATCCCCTAGCAATATTGATCTGTGCAACCTCACTAAAGGGCACTTCATGTCCTGTTGGAGAGCGCAAGCGCATGTGCATTAACGTGGATTCAAGGCTTCTCTGCTCTTCAGGATAGCGAACCATGACCTTCACTTCATCCTCCTCTCTCTCGAAGCGCATAGCCTCTGCACCGTAGAACGCAAAGCGCACCTGTTGGGCCAAATCTTTCAGATTGAACCCCAAATCTCTACCTTGGGGCCTGAGCTTTATTCTTATCTCTTTTTTCCCTGGTATAAAACTGTCATTGATATCATAGACCCCAGGATATTCCCGGAGTTCCCGTTTCAGGTCCTCTACTGCGCGCTTAAGCATCTGTTCGTCATCCAACGAAAGGTGCACCTCAATTGGATTGCCTGGACTGAAGAACTCTGCTCTAAACGTGAGTGACTCGGCTTCTGGTATTGGTCCTGCCTTTTTTCGCCACAGGTTCAACAGCTTGGTAGCGCTTATCTTCCTTTGGTCCTCACCCAATAATTGAATAAAAATCTGTGCGAGATTTCCCCCCGTATCGGCTGATCCAGCCCGTGGTCCGTGGCCAGCCATCTGGGCCCCGATGAGGGAAGCCATATATCTCAAAAGAGGCGGAGAACCCTTTGGTCTCTCTTTCTCTGCTTCCCCCAGTGCCAAAATTGCGGAATCTTCCAGGTATTTGACCATCTGCTGGGTTTTCGTAAGAGGTGTACCTGCTGGCATGGTCAGATTGCACATGAGTACGTCGCTTTCAACTTTGGGAAATAGGGTAAATTTGATTATTCTTCCTGTCCAAAGCCCTGTTGCAAGAAGCAACAGGGTCAAGGCAACTGCTGCTGAGGCATAGCGCCACCTTAAACAATAGTTTAATATTTTTCTGTAAGGTTCTGATATTACCCAGTTTAGAGCCTTAGAAATTATCTCTTTCCGTGTCTTGTTTGCGTTCCCGCCTGCGTTGAATTTGGATCGAGCCAGATGCGCTGGGAGGATAAGAAGGGCCTCTGTTAGGGAGCCCAGTAAAACAATTATTACAACAATGGGAATGTTCCTCATAAATTTTCCCATGATCCCGCTTCCCAAAAGAAGTGGCCAGAATGCGGCCACTGTGGTTAGCACGGAAAAAATCACGGGTCTTCCCACTTCTAGTGTCCCTTCGATTGAAGCCCTGAGGGGATCTTCCAGCCTTTGGCGTTTACGAAATACATTCTCTCCAATAACTATAGCATCATCCACAACTATGCCCAGGACCATTATGAAGGCAAAAAGTGAGATCATGTTGATGGAAACATCAAGCTGAGGAAAACACATGAGCCCAGCAGCAAATGATATGGGAATTCCCAATGCAACCCAGAAAGCAAGTTTAAGATTCAGAAACAATCCAAGCAATATCCCCACAAGAGCAAGGCCTATGGACATATTTTTGAGCAAAAGCCTAATCCTGCTCCATAGGATCTCTGAGCGGTCCTGGTAAAGATCAATACTCACACCAGCGGGCAAAGTAGGCCTTATCCGATCAACATACCTTTTGACTGCTGCTGCTACCTTCAATGCGCTTTGCTCTGCCACCCTGTAGACCAGTATGATTGCCGCAGGCTTGCCCTGGAAACGGGTCCGCAGATCCCGATCCTCAAAACCATCCTTAACTTTTGCAATTTGCCCCAGTGTAACCCTGCTGCCGTCAGGCCTTGATATGACTACAATGTTGCGAAATTCGGGCGCATGGTATTTTCGACCCTTCGTTCTTACCAATAACTCCCTTCCCTGCTCTTTAATCCTACCAGCCGGCAAGTCAAGGCTCGCCCTTCTAACAATTTCTGAAACCTGCGCCAAGGTCAGGCCATACTCACGCAGCGTCCGCTCTGGTATCTCTATTTGGACCTCGGGGTTCCTTACCCCATATACTTCTGCTTGGGTTACCCCCGGTAGATTGGTGATGTCGTCACGTATTTGCTCAGCCAGCTCTTTCAAAGTCCCTTCTGGCACATTTCCATAGATTGCCACGTCGATGACTTGAGTCTTTCTGGTTATCTCCCTCACCACTGGGTCTTCGGCCTCTTCAGGGAAGGTATTTATCCGATCAACCTCGGCCTTTACCTCGTCAAGTAGCTTCTTGATATCCCAGCCCTTTACAACCTCGATAGTGACTATTCCGTAACCCTCTTTGGCCGTAGAATCTATTCTCTTTATACCCGCAAGCCCCGCGACCTCATCCTCGATCTTCCGGATCACTCCTTCCTCCACCTCGGAAGGCGAGGCGCCAGGATACTCCACGGTAATTGCTATCTTATCCAGTGTTGCCTCGGGCATCACCTCCAACTTGATGGTGAGGGCAGTAATTACCCCAGCAGCAATAATAAACAGCATCAACAGGTTCGCTGCCACGTGGTTTTCGGCGAACCATGAAATAATAGCCTTCATCCCGCCTCCCCTTTGGGAACCATCTCCACCCTGACCTTCATACCATTAGTCACCACCCTATGGTGTGAGACCACAAGTAAATCTCCATCATTCAGTCCCTCAGTCACAAGAGCAACATCCCTTTCAAGACGGACGACCTTCACCCTTCTGAATACCAGCTTCCTTCCTTCCACGACCCATACCTGATTAAGGTTCCTGAACGCCCAGGAGGGTATCTCGGCAACATGCTGGATCGTTTTGCCTTTGATGGACACATCTACAAAAAGCCCAATGGCCAAGGGAGGCCTCGTCTCATATGGCCTGTCCACCCTAACGATTACATTAATCATTCTGGTTCGCTCGTCTATTTTCCCCGAGGAGCGCGATACTCTACCATGCCATGTCATGGTCTTCCCGCCAAAGCTAGCAGAGATAGTGGCTCTTGACCCGGGACCATTTCCTGATGACAGGCCTGGGACATCGAACCACTGAATCGATTCCCTTTCCAATGGAACTGAGATCTCCACCGATTCAGTTGAATAAACCTTGGCAAGTACTTGGCCTGGTTTCACATATTGTCCAATTCCAACTTTTTCGCTGGTTACCCTTCCGCCAAAGGGGGCCACGAGCTCTGTCCTTTTGAGATCAAGATACGTCTTTTTCAGGTTCGCCTTGGCTGCCTCGAGTTGTGCCTCTGCAGCAGCTATTTGTGGTTCCTTTACGAGCAAAGGAGGTGGATGTTTAGCCAGTGCCGGATCTTCACGATGGTTCATTTCCCATTCTGAACGTGCTTCCTCTGACTCCTCTCTCAACAAATCAAGGCTGCTCTGTGCCTCCCTTACCTTTGATTTAGCCAACGTCACGGCTAACTCATAGTCAACTGGATCGATCTTCACAAGGAGCTCACCCTTTCTAAACTCTCCTCCATCCACCAATGCTGGAGAGAGATAAACCACTCGGCCCCCAACCTCCGGGACCAAGCTGATCTCCCTTATGGGGCGCACTGTTCCTTGCCCTTTTATGATCATCTGGTGTGGGCCAACTCTCACCTTAATGGCGCGTACGACCGGCAGGGGCAACTTTGGCCTTTTACGCTTAACCCGGGGCTTACTCGCGGTGAGCTTCAGGAATCCACCTAGACCGATGGCAACGATACAAATTACCAGTACCACATGAACTATTTTCTTCATCGAATTTCCTCTGTTACGCTAATTCCAGCCCCCACCCAATGCGCGTATGAGGGCTACTCGATTGGTAAGGATAGCCAGATCAACGAGAGCCAAGCTGTCTTCTGCACCAAACCTGGTACGTTGCGAATCAAGGAGATTAAGATAATCTGTAAGTCCTCTCTTATACCGCTTTTGAGTAAGTTCTTCAGCATCCCTTGCTTCTCTCAGGAACTCCAGCACCATTTTCCTCCGCTCCAGTTGTTCTTTCCGGGTAACCAGTGCGTTTTCAACCTCAAGGAATGCGTTTAGCACAGTTTTGGCGT
>Ga0209410_1001257_pt1 | contig 12284 bp, 9 predicted proteins | sample Mar14436cmmetaG_FD_184135 | JGI IMG/M metagenome (GOLD analysis project Ga0209410, IMG submission 184135) | Marine hydrothermal vent microbial communities from Guaymas Basin, Gulf of California to study Microbial Dark Matter (Phase II) - Marker... ... | reverse complement strand
TGTTGAAACGCTTTTTCTTTATGATTCGGTGAGGCACAAGAAGGTTCTCAAGAATCGCTTTCACATTTTCATCGCTCGGAATCATGAGAGCTCCGCCGCACTCTCTGCATTGCTCCAATATGCCTCTCTCACGAATATACGATGCGAGGAATTTCCTGTCTTCAGCTGAGATGTCTTCCCAGAGATAGGTGTATGCAGGATGCAGATGCATATCATACCTGCGCGATATCTCTATCGCTTCCCTCATCCCGGGAACACGCTTCTCGCGCAATAACGCCGCGACAACATTCGTTAAATCCTCTTTATTGAGAGGAGCATCATAATGAGCGCAGTCGGAATTCAGTTTTTCTTTCAGTTCAAGCAGCCACCATTCGTGGCAGTATGCAGCGGGTTCCAGTCTCCTGCCGTTTTCAAGGAAATCACCGAAGTCGACGAGAATCTCACCGAGGTCAACAATCTCCGATATCTCATCTCTGAGTGAGAGGACATCATCAACAGATGTCAGTCTGACGAGCGATTTGTCTTTCAGCTTCACTGTTGGGCCCTCAATTGAGTCAACAGGTGCTATGCATGCGCCCTTTCCCGGCATTTCGGGCTTTATCTGCGTGCCGACAGCGAGGAACTCAAGGAGTGCCATTGTCGCCGGATGTATGCCGACAGTTGCGAGACCTGTGTTTCGTGCTCTTCCGTATCGCAGCCTGAAAGAGCCCTTGCACGACGGTTTACCGATCATCGGTCTGCCTGCTATGATGTCCTCAAGGTAGCTGTCTCCCTCTTTTTTATCCGATTTTTTCAGAGCGATGAGTTCCCGCAGCCACCCCCATCCATCAATGTTCAACTTCTCAACATACTTCAGTATCTTCGCAGCCTTCAGAGCAATCCCCTCACATATCACGAGCGCCATGCCTCCGCGCACATTGTTTGTGCTCACTCTCTCCAGATCCCTGTAAGCGTCAACCTCCTCTTCCTCAGATGGTTCGCCGTCTATGCATATTGGACAGTTGCGAACAATCATCCGCACTTCTTCATCGCTTGGCGTGTATTGCAGCCCTCTTATCCTGTCGTAAGTGGCAATCTCAAGCACATATCTCGCAACCTCCTCATCACGCGGCTTGTAACTCGCAAACCCAAGCTTCCGCCTCACCATATCCGCAATAAGAACTGAAAGCGCCTGTGCAGTCCCTCCAGCACTTCTTATTGGCCCTGCATAATATATCCTGATGAACCTGCTGCCATCGTCGTTTCTCGCTGATGATATCTTTGAAATCCCCTCTATCGGAGCGGCAACAACACCTTCGGTGAGTATTGCGACCGCAGTTCTCACGGAATTCTCCACAATGCGCACATCCTCCTCACGACCGCAGAACACGCCTGCAACAAAATCATCCGCAATCCTTATCGCTATTTCCTCCCTGCTCAGCCCCTCCCGCTCATACTCCTTTATACGATCGCCTATGCCCTCTATGCCCACAATCGCCTCAACACGCTCCGCAATATCGTTCGTCACGCTTATCTCTGTGTGCGGCGCAGGATCAAATCCAGTGCTCCTCGCCTCCCTCGCAGTTTCCAGTGCTCTCTCAAGCTCTATCCGCAGAGATGTCTCATAGTCACTCATATCTCCGCCACCGCAACATCAGCTTGAAGCCGCCATCCAGCTTGAATAGATTTCCGCTCATTTTGAATCTGTGAGGAAGTGTCTTAACCTGTTATGTATCTTGAAGCTCACCCTTACGCTCACCCGGTCAGTGAAGTGCAAGCGACAGTCAGTGAGTGCGAGGTGTTGAATGTGAAAATGACCACAGACATCACACTCCCGGGAAGCCGATGGGAGTATATCGCTACAGAGTGCAGATTGAAGGCAAAATGAAGCTCATCCGCTATCTCAAAGAGCACTCAGATTCTTCAGCTGATGTCTGAATGATGGAAATTTTATTTGACAATTTCAAGCTCCCATCGAGGAGAACCGACCTCATCAGTAAACCGCCTCTTCCTTACGGGGTTTATGTCATTGCTGGTGACGAACTTGGCAACAATCACGGATTCATTAATGCATTTTTTGCACAGTTCTGCCTCTCATTACTGATCCTTCTGTCCATTTACCGAAAGGATAAAATCTCCTGAGGTTTACTGCTATTATTCTTAAACGCTCTTTTTTATTTCTAACAGATTCGAATTAAAACTTCCACAACATCTCTTTCTTCATATCAGAGCAAACAAAAACTTTCCCCTTTTTTGCAAGATGTCAAATTTTTATTAATCTGCTGATAACCCGCGCAAGAAACTGGTTTAAGAATATTGTTGCTGCCGATTCCCGCCTTTTCAAATGTGAGATACAGCAGGGGAGGCGGGTGTGATAATTTATATATGGTAACCATACTTTTCTATGATGGCGAAGCAAGAGCACTGGATAAGCGCAGCGGTATAGCATTTACTATCATTTCGTATTTTTATAACCTTTTATAACAGCATATCCGAAATAGGCGCCCTTATGTGAAGCAAAGGACAGCAAAGTTCCTGTTTGAGACCTGAGCTGAAGGGGAAATTGTGGAAAGGTCACCTCTGGAATCCCTCTTATTATTGCAGCACATGCGGAGATGTCACAGACAATTTATAGAGAGGCAGAATGTGAAATGATTACTCACAAATTCAGGTTGTATCCTACAAAGGAACAAGAGGAGAAATTACTGTTCATATTGGAGCAATGCAGATGGCTCCATAACAAGCTGCTTTCAATCATAAACGAGAGCAAGAAGACGCCTTCAAAACGCAAGGTGCAATCTATGCTTCCAAAGCTAAAGGAAGAGCGACCTGAGCTGAAAGAAGTGAATGCTAAGACTTTGCAGATGGTTGTATTCATGCTTTACAACAATCTGAAGGCTTTATCGGAACTGAAGAAGAGAGGAAAAAAGGTCGGAAAGTTGCGGTATAAGAAATATGGGAAGTTCAAGAGCTTCATTCTGAACCAGTCAGGCTTCAAAATAATTGAGAAAGGAAGCAGATTGGATATGTTATACATATCAAAGGTAGGAGAGGTTCCCATAAGGATTCATCGCTCCGTTGAGGGGAAGATAAAGCAGGTAATCATAAAGAGATACGGAAGCGGAGAGTGGTTCGCTCTCATATGCGTAGAAGAGACTGAAACTCCGAAGAAGGAGATTGAGAAGGTAATAGGCATAGATTTAGGCATAAAAAGCTTTCTCACAGATTCAGATGGAAGAGAAGTGGAGAATCCGAGGTGCTATGAGCGATATTTGGAAAGGGTGAAGAAAGAGCATCGGAAACTTTCAAGGAAGAAGAAACGCTCGAAGAACTGGTTGAAGCAGCTGCGAATGCTGTGCAAAGTATATGAGAAAATAGAGCGGAAGAGAGATGACTTCTTACATAAGCTTTCGAGATTCTACGTGGATAACTACGATCTTATAGTAGTCGAGGACTTAGAAGTGGAAAACATGAAGAGGAACCACAACCTCTCAGCGCAAATTTCAGATGCCTCATGGGGAAAATTCATTCGCTACCTGTCTTACAAGGCTGAGAGAGCTGGTAAGACAGTTGTGAAGGTTTCTCCAAGAGGCACATCCGAAGGTCTATCTTGGGATGACCCGCTAAGAGATCACATATCTGCTCGTAGAATACTGAAAAGAGGACTGAAGAAACAGGGGCCGGCCCTCTGAGCCTGTTGAGAGGAGACCCATACTCCATATCACTGCTTATGCGGTGATCGTGGGGCAAGTCTCCTCGACGAAGCAGGAACCTCCCCTTGCTGTATGCCCCTCACTGAAGTGAGAGGAGGAGGTCACTGTATGAATTGCGGCAATAGTGGAGCAGGAATTTTCCCGTGTATGCGTCCGTGTGTGCGTGAACATAGCCAAATGTGAGAGCAGTGAACCTCCTGAACTGGCAGATGTGTCTGAATGTGTATGTGTAAAGCCCCGGCGCGGAAGCCACCGTGACGGTTGTGGTTCACATGATGCATGTAGAAATCATATGACGATGCCCGCGCCTATGTTTTTTCCTTCGCGCAGCAGTGCGAACCTTCCGAGCGGAGGAATTTCTGAAAATCTCTCAACGACCACGGGCTCCGTCTCAAATACGATGACCGCAGCATCTCCTGCTTTCACTTCCGATGGAAATCGCTCGAGCACCTCACCGCTCTCCGAGTCTATACGCGTGCTTATCTCACTAACCTCCGCATCAACGAGTGCTGTGCACACCTTGAGATTCAAACGCTCTCCAGTCTTCAAATGCTCGAGCAGGACAGCCTCCCCTGTGAATCTGCGGACTGTCACTGGCTTATCATGAGCATGACCGCATACATCTCCCCGTCTCACTGCGCTTACTGCGCTCACTGCACTCTCTGCGCTCACTGCGCTATCTGACGCTTCAAGAACAATCCCAACAGAATCTCCTTTTTCAGCAGTGCTGACATCGCGTTCAGCTGTTTTTATGCTGGCTATGCGTGCGTGTGTGTGCGATGGCTCAAATACCACCTCATCTCCGACATTCATCACGCCGCTCGCCACCCTGCCGACAACAACACGACACGATGCGATTTCATAGACATCCTGAACGACAAATCTGAGCTTCTTCTCGGATTTTCTCCTCAATTCAACACTGTCCAACGCCTCAATAAGCGTCATACCATTATACCAGTCCATGTTCTCACTCCTTTTATATATGTTTTCACCGTTTATCGCAGATGCGGGAATGAAAATCACATCATCATTGATGCCTATGGAGCGCATAACATCCTTAACTGCTGAACATACATTCTCAAATACATCTCTGCTATATGAAACCGCATCCATTTTGTTTATAACAACTGCGATAACAGGAACACCGAGAAGATTGAGCAGGAAAAGATGTCTTTTTGTCTGTTCTCTCACGCCTTCATCTGCTGACACAACGAGGACGGCGAAATCTGCGTGAGAAGCGCCTGTAAGCATGTTTCTTATGAATTCCCTGTGTCCCGGGACATCTGTGAGCGTGTAAAGTCGCTTTCCCTTGAACATAAGTGCGGTTGTGTCAATTGTCCTCTCCTCTCGCATCTCATCCTCAAGCGCATCAAGAAAATATGCGAACTCAAAACGCCTCTTGAACTCCTCAACCAATCCCTGAACTTCAGTTATACGCTCGTCGTGAATGCTATCACTGTCATAAAGCAATCTTCCTATTAGCGTTGACTTTCCATGATCAACATGCCCCACAAACACTATTTTCGCTTCTTCTTCCTCCATTTTTCTCCTCTCCTCCTCACATATAGCCAAGCGCACGCAGCTTCATCATCATGAAAGCCTTCTCCTTGTCCTGCGCCCTTCCAGCCCTCTCAGCTGTTTTTGTGCGCTTGAGTTCCTCAATGATCTCATCAATTGTCGCTGCGTTTGATTCAATCGGCGATGTGCATGGCTCGCATCCCAGGCTGCGATAGCGTTTTCCATTGCGGGCGAAGTAGAGAGGGTTCACAGGAATCTGCTCATTTTTTATGAATTCCCACACATCAAGCTCCCTCCAGTGCAATATAGGATGCACTCTTGTGTGCGTGCCCTCTTCCGTCGCACGCTGAAAGTAATCCCATACCTCAAGCGGTTGGTCACGGTAGTCCCAGCGGAAATTCCTGTCACGAGGACTGTAAACACGCTCCTTCGCCCGCACGCCATGCTCATCCCTTCTTATCGCGAGTATGAGCGCATCAAAATTATGTTCCGAAATGCATTTGAGCAATGCTTGCGTTTTTAAAGCAGTGCAACAGGCCAATTTTCCCTTCTCAGGTCCAATTCCAGAATTCAATGCATCTTCATTGCGTGCAATTATCATGTTCAGATTCCACTCCCTCGCCAATCTGTCTCTGAATTCATACATCTCCCTGAATTTACGACCGGTGTCTATGTGGATCACTGGAAAAGGAACTTCTCCGAAAAAAGCCTTGCGACATAGATGCAAAACTGTCGTGCTGTCCTTTCCTGTTGACCAGAGAACCGCAGGCCGATCAAACTCCGCATACGCCTCCCTCAATATGTAAATGCTCCTGTTCTCAAGTGATCTCAACCTGCTGCTCATGTTTTCACCTCACATTTGCCCATGATGGTGTCCTCGGTGAATGATTTTTCTTTCATTCATTTTTCTTTCATTCAAATTGACATTTTACAATACAGACACAATCAATGCAGATAACTTTCAGTATGATCAATGCACCGAGCAATATTGTTGCAAAACCCACGAAATTTTTCAAATGTTCTGCGGATATTTTGCGCACGGTCACCACAGATAAAGGGGCAGCAGCAGCCGAGCCGAGTGATGTTGATACTGCGAGCATCCAGAATATATCTCCTTTTGCGATGAGATATGCGACGAATGCGACAGCGCACACGATAGCCTCCGCAACTGTTGTGGCTGCGACTGCGTTTCTCGCCGAGCTCCCGCTGAGAATCTGTCCGCTCGTGACGAGAGGTCCGTAACCTCCTCCGCTTGCGCCTTTGTTGAAGGAGCTTATCAATCCTATCAGAACGAGCTTTCTCCATGAGAATTTGTGCTTCCTGCTTCTCAACATGAAAATTCCAACTGCCATTATCATGACACCTATGTAGGTTTCAAGAAGAGCCTGCGGAATATTGAGCGTGAAGAAAACAGCAATCAGGGCGCCTGCAACACCGCACACAGCGAGAACATATACAATTTTTGAGTCGTGCGATCTCGGCACGTATCCCAGATAGCGCAGTCTTTTGCATATCTCGCTGTCCCTTCTGAAATCAAGATATATGTTTCTGAATTTGTGATGCAGGACGCCGCCTAAGAATCCTCCTGCCAGCTGCGCAAGGAGGACAGCGGGAACAACTTGCAGTGGCTGAAAGCCGAGAATGAGCAGAAGAGGCGTGAGTGTTGTGCCATAGCCCATTCCGAGCGTTGCATCCATGTACTCACAGATGAACGCGAGCATCGCCACCACAACAAAAAGCAGCGCAGTGTCCGCAGATTGCATCATTATCTCTCATTCCAGATAGCCCAATGCCCTCAAACGCCTCTTTACTTCTTCCTCCTCCTCCTCGCTCAGCGATACCTCTTCTCCCGCTCCTCCGACATCCGCCGACTCCTCAGATACCGCCTTTAGCACTTCTTCAAGCACAAACGCCACATACTCATCAACAGAGTTGAATTCAGTCACACGAACTCGCTCCTCTATCCGCTCGTATATCTCGGCAGGCAGAAAAACGGCTTTCTTACCACGCACATCTTCACTCATCATACCCCTCCTCCCAATGCTCACAAATGCTCACACATGCCACCACATCATCACCACATCATGCACTCAGCGCGGCGGCGAAGCGGTGAGAGAGGAGAAATCAGAGATATCCCAGTCTGCGCAGTCGCTCTCTGACAGCACGCACCTCTTCAGCGGTAAGTTTGTCATCCTCGCTCAACTTCCCACTTGAAACGATCGTCCGCATGACAAACACAATGAACTCCGTGACACTTGAGAATCCGGTGCCTTCTATGTGCTCTTTCAAATTCTCATACAGCTCCCTCGGTATTTTTATCGTCACCCTGTCTCTGCTCGCCGCCGCGCCCCGCTCTGACATTGCACTCATATCATACTCCGATTGTAGCCTTATAAACCTCGGTCAAAAGCTGAAAATCGCTGCATTTCAGCGCAGAGCAAAATGAAATGAAGTCACTGAATCTGGAAACACTTGTTACCACACAGAGAAAAAAAATGGAAGCCGAAGTGCCTCATTCAAACTCCTGAGCTGAAATGCATTTTATTCAGATTATCTCTTGTCGGTCCTTTGTCGGCTGACTGACTGGCGGAACAAAGCGGAAACAGAACAAAGCAGAAACAGGAATGAAAGGAAAAAAATATAAAGGAATATAGATTAGTATTATTCGGCGATATAGGTGATGAGGTTATGTATAGTGTTGATGAATTCTTACGGATAGACGAATTAGAGGTCGTTGGTAAGACTGTTTTACTCAGAGTTGACATAAATTCACGAGTTGACGGCGGAAAGTTGCACATGACGGAGAAGATAGCGAGGCATGCTGAGACAATTGTTCATCTTTCGGAGAGAGGAGCGAAGACAGTGGTGATATCGCATCAGGGAAGACCGGGAGACGATCGTTTTATAACGATGGAGCAGCATGCTGAGTTGCTGCGGAGGTTTGTGAATGTGACTTATGTGGATGACGTAATTGGTCCTGCTGCGAGGGATGCGATATCAGGCATGTGGGACGGGGAGGTGTTGCTTCTTGAAAATGTGCGCATTCTCTCCGAAGAGACTCTGGCTCGTTCGCCTGATGAGCATGCATCCTCTATTTTCGTGAGAAAGCTCTCGCCGCTGTGCGACATATACATAAATGATGCATTTGAGACAGCGCACCGCGCACATGCATCGCTTGTCGGATTTCCCATGGTGATGCCATCTGGAATCGGGCTCGTCACGGAGGAGGAGCTTGGATCACTGACGAAGTTTGTTGAGATGGAAATGAGGGGCAGATGCGTTTACATGCTCGGCGGCGGAAAGTTGGGGGATGTTTTGCCTTTTATAAAAAATCAGATAAGCAGTAAATCAAGCATCATACTCACCGCCGGGAGGGTGGCTAACGCATTCCTGAGCGCTGAGAAAGGTGTTGAAAGCGATGTTGAAGATGAATATGTGAGATTGGCAGGTGATATACTTCGCATGAAAAACGCCGAAAAAATAAAATTGCCTGATGATGTTGCGCTGAATGTTGATGGAGAGCGTGTTGAAGTGCCGGTGGATGAGCTGAGCAAGTTCGGCAATGCCGTGCGCATCTATGATATCGGCGGACGAACATGCGATGAATACATCTCAATATTGAGATCCGCAGATGCCATCCTCATAAAGGGTCCTGCCGGAGTTTATGAGAACGAGATGTTCGCAGAGGGAACAAAAAAAATATTTGGCGCAGTTGCGAATATGAACACATTCTCACTCATAGGCGGTGGAGACACAACAACCGCATTGAACGCTGTGGGTATAGAAAAGAGCGCGTTCTCATATGTAAGCCTCGCTGGAGGTGCTTTGCTCAAATTCCTCTCAGGCGAGCGCCTGCCCGCATTGGATGTGCTCATTCTCTCAAAAAAGAAATGGCAGAATAAATTGTGAAATCTTCCTCTTTCATTTCTTCCTCTTTCATTTTTCTCTTCTTTCATTTTTCCCAGTCTTCTCGGAGATATGGGCTGTATGTTTTTCTGAAGAGGATGACGGGCAAGCGCCTGAGAGCAGGAGTGCCGGTTTCATTGTGTTATTCCGCCATTGCGGTCATTAATGAATTGATTATAGTAGATGAGGTGATTACAGTAGATGAGGTGAGTGAGGTGGAGGAGAAGGATGATGCGGTGCGTTGGTTACTGCGTGCAACATGGAGGGAGGACGGCAATCTTGAGCCGTTGTATGACTTGGAGGATCGCGGTGATTCGTTTGTCCTGACATTTGACCTGCCGAATGTGCGCAAGGAAGATGTTGAGCTGAAGATGACTGATGACACCGTGGAGATATCGGCGAAGATGCGGGAAGCGGTTTTGTGGGAGCGATGGGGCTGTGTTCAGCGTCGTATAGCTTTTGAATCGTTCGTAAAGGTCGTGAAACTGCCGGAGCCTGTTGATCCTGATAAGGCACGGGCAACACTGAAGGATGGAATCCTGCAGATATTCCTGCCTAAAAGGAAGAGAAAGATGAGAGTGCGGGTTGAATGATGCCGGTCCGCCGCCGGATACCAATCGCTTTCAGAACAGAATAAAAAGCAAAGAGCGAGAAGACGAGGAGGAAAGAAGTGAGGAAAGGAGTGAGGAGGGGCGACAAATGCGCAGTGATGTGATAAAGAAGGAGCTGGAGCGAGCGCCTGCGCGAGGTCTGCTGCGTGCGTTGGGGTTGCGTGATGAGGATTTTGAAAAGCCCTTTGTGCTTATTGCTGATTCGTGGAGCGAGCTTGTGCCCGGGCACATACATCTGAGAAGGCTTTCTGATGAAGTTGCGAGGGGTGTGAGGGATGCCGGAGGCGTTCCGATGCGCTTTGGCGTGCCTGCTATATGCGATGGGATCGTCATGGCGACTGAGGGTATGAAATACTCGCTTCCCTCAAGAGATCTGATTGCGGACTGCGTTGAGATGATGGTGTGCTCCTATGCAGCAGATGCGTGGGTTGGCATCACAAACTGCGATAAGATAACGCCCGGAATGCTCATAGCCGCAGGTCGTGTGAATGTGCCATGTGTGATCATGACAGGCGGTCCCATGCTCGCAGGGCGCAGCACTGAAAACCGCACAGACAGCACGTCGAATCGCATAGACCTCATTCACATATTTGAGGCGCTCGGTGCATTCAGGAAGCATATGATATCCGAGGAGGACCTTGCCGATATAGAGCGAAACGCATGTCCGGGAGAAGGTGCATGTGCTGGCATGTTCACTGCGAACACGATGGCTTGCATCACCGAGGCCATGGGGCTCTCCATGCCTTTCTGCGCAACAACACCAGCTCCACATGAGGAAAGGCTTGAAATAGCATATGAAACAGGAGTCAGAGCGGTTGAACTCGCGCTCCACGACATAAAACCCCGTGATATAGTCACTGAAGATACCTTTGAGAATGCGGTCAGGGTTTTGATGGCAATAGGGGGCTCAACAAATGCAGTGCTTCATCTCAAAGCGATCGCTGATGCGTTCGGAATACATCTTCCGCTCACAAAGTTCAATGATATATCTGAGGACACTCCGCAGATACTTGATGTGCGACCGGGAGGTGTGCACTTTCTTGAGGATATACACAGTGCTGGCGGAATGCCTGCGGTGCTCAGGCGGCTTTCAGATGCTGGAAAGTTGAAAAACACATACACAGTTTCAGGTCGTCACATCGCTGATATAGCAGCCACAGCTGATATAAAGGATGAAGAAATTGTGAGAAGCCTTGACAGACCATTCCATAAAAAAGGAGCTATCGCAATCCTGTATGGAAATCTCGCACCTGAGGGCGCTGTCGTCAAGCAGACGGCAGTCTCAGAGAGAATGCTGAGATTCACCGGAAATGCCAGGGTTTTCAATTCAGAGGAGGAGGCGAACGCCGCGATATCTGATGACAGGATATCTGAGGGCGATGTTGTTGTCATCCGATACGAGGGTCCCAAAGGAGGTCCAGGAATGAGAGAAATGCTCGGACCAACAAGTCTGATTGCCGGAATGGGTCTCTCCGAGAGTGTTGCGCTCATCACGGATGGGAGGTTCAGCGGTGGCACACGAGGTCCCTGCATAGGTCATGTCGCTCCAGAAGCGTATGATTTTGGACCTATAGCAGCACTTGAGGATGGAGATATCATTGAGATAGATATTCCCAAACGAAAGTTGCATGTGAAAATCAGCGATGAGGAGCTGAAAGCGAGGATTGAGCGCTTGAAAAAAGAAGGACGGAGGATAGAAAAGCCCGCCACAGGGTTCTTGCGGAAATACAGGAAAATGCTCACATTGCAACAGAATGATGAGAGCTTGCATGGCTGAGAATTGAGTGAGGGCGCTTGCCGTGCTACACCCACACATACACTGACAGATTCGGGATGCTGTTATTGTTGCCTCTGTCGTCATTTTGCGTCAGTTGTTGCTCTGCGTCAGTTGTCATTTTGCGTCAAAACAGTTTCCGCGAATTCAACACCTTCCCGGATTCAAAATCATGTGCAACGCATCTTCCTCACTCAGCAATGAAGCCTTTATGTCTGAGCGTCCTTCCTGAGTGTTCATTCCAGCCGCCGGCTGAGGAAGAAGCTGCGACCGCTGTCACTGCGCGGTGATGTAGCTCTTTGACTGCCTCTCTGAAAAAAGGGAGCGCCGGCATCTCCGCGAGCAGCTCATTGCGACTCCGTGAAGGATGACCTCAACTCCTGCGGCCTCAAGTCCCACTCTGACAGAAGCCTGTGAGTGGAGAGCATGGGACATCCATGTCGTGAAGCTCACAGTCCACAGTCATCAGCAGCAAAGGCAGCATCCATCAAAATCTCAATATATCCTCAATCCTCTCCCACACCGCTTTTATTGCGACTGACGCCCTGCTTTCGCTGCGAAACGAAACAACAGGCTCACATGCTGAGACCGCTTCAAAAACTGTTTCATCGTAAGGAATGCATCCGAGCATTTTCACACCCTCTTCTGCGCAGAAACGCTCAATCTCAGCCGTGAGCTCTGCGTTCAAATCGCTCTTGTTCACGCATACCACAGCATTCACGCCGAAGTGCCTCGCAACCGCAAGCACACGCTTCAGGTCATGCACTCCGCTCTTCGTCGGCT
>Ga0209410_1001256_pt1 | contig 12285 bp, 19 predicted proteins | sample Mar14436cmmetaG_FD_184135 | JGI IMG/M metagenome (GOLD analysis project Ga0209410, IMG submission 184135) | Marine hydrothermal vent microbial communities from Guaymas Basin, Gulf of California to study Microbial Dark Matter (Phase II) - Marker... ... | reverse complement strand
TTCATTCTCATATAATAGGTTGAAATGCTGGCACATTTTCTAAAATGTATATATTGGAATAAACATTTTCCTTTTTTTCCTTTATTTTTTTGATGCGTTTTTTTGTTGTTTTTTTCATATAATTATACAAAAATGCTGGCACATTTTTTAAAAAATTTTTTTACCCTATTTTAAAACTTTCAATTACAAAAAGTTATTTAGTGTAATACACTAAATTATTGTTTTTTGAAAATTTTTTAAAAAAGAAGGTCGGTGACCGGGTGGGATTTCAATTTCACTCTTCCTTTAGGCGGCATACCCCAGTCTCTGGGTCGCATACCCAAACTTTTTTCTTTTCGTTAGGCCCTTTCATAATTTAAGTAATTTCGTTAAATTTATATATCACCAAACCTGCCAGTTGGAGGCTGGTAGGGGTAAAATTGAAATTCTTAAGGCAGAAGTAATATTCCATTTTATTATTTTACTAAAAATATTATGGACGACATAGTAGGGTGGCGTAGAACGGCGATACTAGCTTTAGGAGCAGCGGCAGGAGTATTAATAACAGCATATATAATCCATGTTATGAAGAAAGGAATATGATTTTTTGATTTTTTAGGCTATTTCTAATCGCAATAAGTATAATCGTGATTATAATAATTGCGGTTATACTCTTACCCATCTGACAACGATTGCTCCTTTATCTCCGTCCCAGAAAACTTCCGCCCCCGGATAAACCAACCTCAAAGTTTCCATTAGCTTTTCTAAACCTTCCCCGGATATTCTATCGGTTGCAACTGGAACATGCAGCTCCTCATACCTTTTCCCCCCGAGAACAAACCTATGAATCATAATTATTGTTTATTTTTATTTTAATTATGGAAGAAGTAAAAAAGGCTATTTCGGAATTACTTTCGGGAAGGTGGAACCCAGACAAGCAGGAAGCATTCAACCAGCTTATCCTAAAACTATGCTCGGCAGGAGACATAGTAGGAATATCCGCAACATTCTGTGCTGACCTAGCAGCTGAAAAAATACTTCCGATACTTTCAAATCCTATAACGGCTGCCTACAGGGTAGAAGGGATCTTACTAGCAAAAGAACTTCTTAAAACCCTACCGGAACATGAAAAAGTCCTTTACAAAGACCTGGCAGAATGGAGAAGAGGCATGCCTGTATCCAGCACTATAAGAGATCAGGCAATGAACATAATAAGATGGGGCTTAGAAAAATACGGCCTGGAAAAATTTAAGGACATTATTAAGGAAAGGATTGTCTATACTAGCCGGGAGTATAAAATATGCAGGGAGCTTATGGAAAACTGTCCTTACCTATACAAGGTAGGGACAACCAAAGGTCGCACAAATTACCTATTCGACCCTAGAGGATTTACGAAAGTAGAAAAACTTATCCTTGATCTCTGGAGCTTTTTAAAATCCCAAGAGCTTAAGGAGCTTATCGAGAGAAGGAAAAGGGAAATTAAAGTAACCGAAAAGGAAAGGGAAGAACTTAGGAAATTTGCGGAGTTAATGAAAGATTTTATAAGATCCGAGAAGGAAGTTTTGGAAGATAGATTAAAGGAGTTGGAAGATTATGTTGATTTGGACGAATTCAGAATTTGGTTATGGTTAGACGATATTAAATCTCTAAGGGCAAAGCTGGGTAAGCCGGTACCTAAGGACGAAGCGGACTTTATCAACATGAAATTAAGGGAAGGATTTAAGCCTCCTGCCAAGGAAGAGATCTTGGCACTTCCTCCCGAATTGGCAAAATACCTTAAAACACCTGAGTAATTTCCTTCAGCTTTTCCCAGTCTTTAGATTTCAATATATCAATTAATTCCTTCCTCAGCTTGACGAACTCCAAAGCCTTTTTTTGGTGATATTTAGAAGCTTCTTCAGCTGCAATCGCACACTTTTCGCATAACCCTATCAGGTATTTAGCGATTTCTTCAGGATTTTTCATAAATTTATTTAATTAAAATATATTATGGACGCAATTGTAGCTGGCTTGCTTGCCTTGGCAGCTACAGAAGATCCTGATAAAAGAAAGCGGTTAGCCGACAGTATACGTGATAAGGTAGAGATAATGACAAATTCTCTTAGAGACATTAAGGATAAAGAATGCCATATAGCAGCTAGATTGCGTGATATAAAAGAAATTGAAAGAAACATAGCAGAAGCACAGCGTGTTATAAAAGAACGGGAAGCGAATTTAGTAGAGCACAATAACGAGCTTTTAATGAAAATTATAGATATACTAAGTGAATGGCCCTAAATTTTCTTTTCAATTCTTTCCAAATATTCCGCCAGCTTTCTAACACTATCCACCAAACTCTCCCAAATCTCTGGGTATCTATCTTTAATTTCTTCTAACCTATAACTCGCCACCTTGAAAAAACCCACTCCTGCCCATCTCTTTTCTTCTCCGAATTCTCCAAGCTTTAACCTGCCTCCACCCTTTCTAACCTGGATTATTTCCTGGGAAGGGTCAAAATGAAAAAGGGAAGGCACATCCCATCTTTTAATAGGTCTGTTTAGCCAGCACAAAGGACACTTGACATAAACAACTTCGGTTCCCCGTCTTAAGGCTACTTCCCTCGCAAGATCTTTGAAAGTATCTTTTCTCTGCCTTTCCCTTATCTTAATTTCTCTTACCTTTTCCCGATAATACTCTTTTTTAATTTCTTCTTCAGTTTCCAATTTAGGCATAATATTTCTTTATTAAATATTCAAATAATATCTCCGTATTTCTCTTTTATCTTTGACAATTCCTCTGCCGCCCTTCTACCGGAGGTTTTTAGATAGTGGATTGCAGGCATAATGGTAGTCCATCCCATGACCGCTGTTAAAGTAGCTTCGCTAGCTCCTAACTGTGCCATTATAGAAGCACAGGTAGCCCTTAAGACATGAGGAGTTAAAACAATTCCTGCCCTCTTCCCGATTTCCCTACACATTTTCCAGCAAGTTGGTTTATCCCAGTAATACTCCCAACAGAATTTATGCTTTGAGAAGAACTTTTCGAATAATTTTAGCAAGGTTTCCGATATTATAGGGATAGATCTTTGAGCTTCCGGGGTTTTAGAGATCCACCACCCGTTAAGGTAATTATCTTCCTTTAGCAATTTTTCCTTTGTTTTCTCGGATTTGATTTTGTATTTTAGCCTGTATTCATATTCCCATTTCTTCTGACGACAGTAATTACATTTCCCGCATTTCATTTTCCTGGGAATTCTTATCATAGGCACCGGGTCAGCTTCATAATCTATCCATCCTTTGTTAAAGTGCAGAAATTCTCCTATTCTCATTCCGGTTGCGGATAAGGTTCTTATTAGGAAATACTCATAGAAATTTTGGCATTTTGATAAAACCTTTCTTAGCTGCTCTATCGATAGGGCGTTTTCCCTTGATTTTACCATATATTATCTTTTCAAACATTCATTTAATTTTTTCTTTCATAATCCTAACTTATACAAAATAAACCAACTCCCTGCCGAAATTGCTCCTGTTTCTGAAGCAACTAAACTTATTTTTGTAATATTGTCTGCTGTGTTAGTCCATTCGCCTCCTATGACAAATATTCTATCACTTTCATCACGGTAATGCCCTGAATAAAGCCTTTGCTGTCCAGTTTTCGGACACAACCATATAACACCAAAAGAGTAATGTCCTGTTTCGCAATTACTGAATCTGGCAAAATCAACGCCTGTTCCATAGCTTGTATATTCGTCATTTCCTGCCCCGTGTAACTCTCGCCAATTATAGTTTGTTCCTGTATCATCATTAAACCTAAATCCGTAATTTGCATTAGTTCCTGAAGTGTTTTTTATGTAAAATACCAATATATACAACCCGTCTGAATCTCCATCAAGACCTGTAAAATCTGCTTGTGTAGCATCTGATGTAACATCAATCCTTGCCACCTTCCATAAAGTATCAAAACTCAATTTTGCCCTTGTTACTGCTCTGTCCTCAATATCAGCGGTAGTTATCAACTTGTTCCTAGTGATTATCATAATATTATTCCTTTTTATCCTTTAAATCCTTATTCGCCTTCTCAACCCCTGATATTGCAGAATACACTTTCTTAGCCTCATGCTCATCCTTAACCCCGTAAATCTCCCTAATCTTCTTCTCTATTTCTATCTTGGCATTCCAGAATTCTTTTTGGTGCTCCTCAGGATCTTCCTTACTATACTTTAGCTGGGGTTCCAATTCCTTTATAATCTTAACCCAGCCTTTAATCTCCCTAATCCTTTCCCTAATTTCCTTTTCTATTAGCCTTATCTTATATTCGCATTCATTACTCTTTACCTGGTAAAATTCAATCTTAGCCCTTAAAATATCGTAATCTGGAGAACCCTCCGGATATTTCTTCATTTCTTCCTGCAATTTCCTTATTTTTGCGTTGTAAAAACCCTGTTTTGCAATTTCCTTTTTTCTACTGAAATAAGCTAGGACTAAACCTTCAAAATGAACCCACATTTCTTTCCTTGCCTGCCAATACTTTCCATCCGGGGTAGGAAAATCTATGTCGTTTAATACGAAATACTTTTGCTGGAAGAAGCTTCTAAACATAGGCAAAGTTTTATAGGTTTCTTTAATTTCCTGAAGCATTTTATGTTCCTCGCTGTCTATAATTTCTTCCTTTTCCAATTCGTCCAGATTAACTTCCAATTTTTTCTTTAATTTTTGCATAATTTACTTTAACTAAAATATATATTATGATAATAGCCAGACCTGGTAGATTTATAACAAGAGCTTCTATAGCTAGTAGTGAAAACCTTGAATTTGATGAAAACGGAACTATTAGGATTAAAGATATTCTAGGAATGCAGTGGAACGAAGCCCATCAGCAAATAGGTGGTGAAACAGGAAGCGTGACTGTCGTGGATTACAGCGGGCAAGGAGTATTGCTATGCATTAATGCGAGTTTTGGTGCCTATGCAACTGGATGTTATATTGAAGTTTATATAGACGGTTCGCTATGGAAGAAGTATGAATGTGGAAGCACGCCAAAACCTGTTTGGGTAGATGATAGCGCAGACCATAACTCAGGTTATTTAGTTCTTGTCCCTTTCAAAAGATTTAACTCGAACTTGAAAGTAGTCTTGTATAATGCTGATAGTTCTCACGAGTCAGATTGCAAGGTTATTTACTTAACACCCATAGGCTAAACTTTAAAAAACTTTACCAAAACCCCGGATAATCTTCTGGCTGTGTCGTTGTATTGTTCTGTAGTGGCTAAGACGGTAGGAAGTCCAGGAGTTCCTCCATAGCTATAGGCATAACCGTTTAGAGAAGAACCGGCTAAGCTCCGTCTTGCTGTGTTCATATTAGCTTTGGCTGTCCATGTATTAGATATATCATTATACTGCTCTGTAGTAGCACCTCCGCCATAACCTCCATAACTATAAGCATAGCCATTAAGAGACGAGCCTGCTAACCTGTCTCTTGCAGTATTCATATTGGCCTTGGCAGTCCATGTATTAGATATATCATTATACTGCTCTGTAGTAGATAAATAATTATCTCCGTCAAAACCTCCATAGCTATAAGCATATCCATTTAGAGAAGACCCGGCCAAGCTCATTCTTGCCGTATTCATATTAGCTTTAACAGCCCATGTATTAGAAATATCATTGTATTGCTCAGTGGTAGCAAAATAAGTATTTTCATCATACCCACCATAGCTGTAAGCATAACCATTAAGAGAAGAGCCTGCCAAATCACCTCTTCCAGTATTCATATTAGCCTTAGTAGTCCAGGTATTGGATATATCATTATACTGCTCTGTAGATGCTATGTCAGGATATCCACCATAACAATAAGCATAACCATTTAAAGAAGACCCAGCATTATCTTCTCTATCAGTATTCAAATTAGCTTTAACAGTCCATGTATTAGAAATATCATTATACTGCTCTGTAGTAGCACCTCCGCCATAGCTATAAGCATAACCATTTAAAGAAGACCCGGCCAAAGCATATCTTGCCGTATTCATACTTGCTTTTGCAATCCAGGTATCCGCATTCTGCACATAGAAAGGAGGTAAATAAACCCTAACCTTAATATTCTTGTAATCTCTTTTATCCGAAGATAATCTTATAACCTGCCCTGGTTTCCACCTTTGCTCTCCTTCAGCTCCGTTTACAATTAATTCATAAGGAAGGAATGGCTGGTTTGTTGGGTTGTCTTTGTTTATTCCGACCTTGCAATTTGCCAAAGGAATTACAACCGCATATTTTATATCTTTTTGCTCGGCCGAGTATTCTGTATCATCGTCGCAACCTATAGCTACCAGGTTGGAGTATTCTACAATTCTGCAGTAGTCGGTGTATTGTTCAGTAGTGGCTAAGTAGTTAGTTCCGTCATATCCACCATAGCTATAAGCATAGCCATTAAGGGAAGAACCAGCTAAACCATATCTTCCTGTATTCAAATCAGCTTTAGCTGTCCAGGTATTGGATATGTCATTGTATTGTTCTGTAGTAGCTACTGTGCCGCTTTCAGTATCTCCGCCATAGCTATAGGCAAATCCATTAAGAGAAGATCCAGCTAAACCAGTTCTTGCGGTATTTAAGTCCGTCTTAGTAGTCCAAGTATTGGAGACGTCATCATATTGTTCAGTAGTAGCCAACCAGTTAGTTCCATCAAAACCACCATAGCTATAAATATAACCATCAAGAGAGGAGCCAGCTAAATATTCTCTTGCCGTATTCATATCAGCCTTGGTAGTCCAGGTATTAGCTATATCGTTGTATTGCTCTGTAGTTGCTAAATAATGTGCGGAACCATCCCAATAGTATCCACCATAGCTATAAGCATAGCCATTAAGGGAAGATCCTGCCAAAAGATTTCTTGCCGTATTCATATTAGCCTTAGTAGTCCAGGTATTAGCTATATCGTTGTATTGCTCTGTAGTGGATAAGTAGTTAGTTCCGTCATATCCACCGTAGCTATAAGCATATCCGTTTAGAGAAGACCCTGCTAAACCGGCTCTTGCCGTATTCATATTAGCTTTAGCTGTCCAAGTATTAGAAATATCATTGTATTGCTCAGTGGTAGCTAAGCCGTTGGTACCATCGTAACCACCATAGCTATAGGCATAACTATTCAAAGAAGATCCGGCTAAAGCAATTCTTGCCGTATTCATATCCGCCTTTGCAGTCCAAACATTCCCAGAAACATCCGTATAATAAAACCCGTCGCTATCTGAAGAAGCATTAGTCCTTTTCCTTTCTATTCCAGTCCTTAAATTTATAGGGTTTTCCTCCGATATTGTTTTTTCGATTAGCCAGTCAAAGGATTGGGATTTTACCTTCCACTGGTTTGTATCTATTAAGAAGTAAATTTCGGATAGTTTGTCCTCTAAATATCCCGAAGAAGGGTCTGAAGAATTTATTTTTACCTTTTCGTCCGCTCCACCACCTATAAAAGACGGCATAATTATATATAGCTATAGTAAATAAAAGTATTAGCTAACCCTTCTTACCAGCTTTACTGCAATGTACGGCGGCATGTGGTTTGCATCACCAACTGGAGATACATAGCTACCTCCCCAAACACCACTAGCAAAACGATAAGTATCATAGCTATGCGTGTGCGTCTCTGAGCCACCTTCCGTGAGAATCTCACTAGCTGTCTGTGCAAATCTAAGCAGCCCTTTTTTAGTTCCTAAATCATACTCTTCATAGTTAGATGGCAAATTGGAAATACTACCGCTTCTAACAAACAAGAACTGCCCGACCTCTAAAGGATCTTTACTAGGGTCGTAAGTCCCAGTATATTCGTATCCATATAATTCTACCCTGTCTGGGATTTCATTGCTAACACTGTTCTGCGGGCCAATGGTAGTGCAACAGTAATATTCGTCCCTTCCTCTAGAGGTCAACGGATGCGTATGGCTACTACTTCCGCCGTCAGAATCATAATTCACACCTATATACTTACCAGTTATTTGCGTAAGGTCTGCATGAGATAGCTGCTGTTTGCTCATTATTATAGACCCTTCAGGTAAGCTCATATCATCGCTAAATTCTACCAATTCATTTCCAAGCAAAATATACTTGTATGTGATGCTGGTAGACCACAAAACTCTTACGAAATAGGTATCTCCAGGGTAATTGTAGTGAACATAAGAAAAAGAGTGGCTATGGGAATACGACTTATTTATTTCTATAGGATTCCCGCACAGTTTGTATGAAGATCCTAACTTTACATATCTTCTACCAAAAGACATAGCTACATTGCTTAAGCTTGGTATTATGAAAGAGAGTACATGTTCTATTTCATAAAAATACCAATTATACCCAAAAAATCCTTCCTTATAGTAGTATGCCATGCTATATAGCTATCCAATGGACTTTTTGCCCTGTGCTATCCGCTATAGCATATACTTTGCTAGCGTCGTCTATCTCAAAGGATATTCCCTGTCCCGCCTTCAGTCTAAATCCGTTGGAAGTGGTTACTCCGGATCCTCCAATATAAACATTCCCTGAATTATCATCGTCAGCCTTTATAACAACTCCGAATTTGCAAGGAGTTGAAGAAGAAGTTAGCTGGACTGCTGAAGTCCCAACATCAACCTGGCCGTGAGAAAAAGAATCGGAAACTCTTTTCGATACTGTAGTATTATCCGTATCGCACTTAGTTATTTTGCCATCTATAGAGGACAAAGTAGTATCTTTTGCAAGACCTATTGAATCCTGCTCCAAAACAATCCTAGGTCTTCCAGAATCGTCTGTTTTAATAAGATGTATAACAGAGCTGTCATCGAGGCCTGAATAAGTAACTCCCATCAAGTTAAGAGGGCTTGTCTGAGTTACTTCGGTTCTTCCAGAAGAGTCTACTTTCTTAGGAACCCATCCGCTACCGTCATATCCATAGTCTTTGCTCTGGGTAACTTCAGAAACTTTATCTACTATGACTGTAACCTCGGCAGGCATTTCTACTATCTTCTTCTCAGGCATAATATATATTATATTTAAAATTTATTATGCCGGATCTAAAAGTAGCGAAGTACTCCAGCCTTAAACTTCCAAAGGAAAAGCCGGATCTAAGATACAAAGAAAAAAATGAGTTAAAATATAAGCCAGTCACGGTGAAAAATCCTTAATTTTTAAAAAGATATATTATTATGTTTGAAGATTTGCACTACATATTTGATAAATGCAACTGCCAGCCAGATATTTTGTCTATTGAGTTTATAGTTCCTGCAGGTACCATTATAGGGTTGCAGATTATTCCACCTAAGAACTATACAAACTTTATTTTATGGATAGATATATATGCTAGTGAGAATAACGTAATGGTATTTGATAGCGACGAGTTAAATAAGCAATCAGGAGTATCCTATTTTATCTTGGATAATTGCCCAGATGATCTTACCAAGTTTACCGGAGGATTATTATACTCCGAATTTAACAAGCCGAGATATTTTAACTTTGTAAATTATACCTCGAATGATAGCTATGTAGGCATTATTATATATACGGTCATGGTTCCTTCTGACAAGGTTAAACTATTTAAAGAGCTGCTCATAAACCATTACAACGGGATTGTAGGATTTAAGTATTTGAAAGAACATATTAAGAAAGCGGTGGATTTGTTAAAATCATGAGGAGGATAATATTGGGATGGTTTGCAAAGAAGCATAATATAGATAACATAATTGGTATCGATTATTATCTCCTGCCAGCAAACACAGAAGGAACAGTAAGGCAAATAATTCCTCAAGGATATACTGTGGCTTATATATATTTTGGAGGATATACAACGATACATCCTACTTCTCTGGGTGAATACAGTGTTTATGTTCAAATAACCAATGAAGATACTAAGATAAGTTTTATAGAATTGGAATTTATGCTGGATACTCACTTTAACATTGAGAATATCTACATGAAATATCTACTGTTCCCTAGGCATGCGGATTTGTTTTTTAACTATACTTCAAGAGATGGGTATATTTTATGGCATGTGGTAGGTTTGGTCGGAAAAATGGAAGATTTCGATAGGTTTATAAAGGAGATTAACGAGTATGAAGAATTTGCAAGGCTCGGTAAAAATATAAAGGAATTAACCTCTGGGATAGACCAAGGGTTTTTATATTTAAAGGAAAGATTAAAATAGATTATGGCTGAAGATATAGTTGAGATAAATGGCAAGATTTACAAGCCGGGAGATGTAATAAGGGAGATAGATAGAGGAACTATTAAGATTAAGATTATTTACGGGGGCAAAATTAAGAAAACATGATAGAGGACTTGGCGTTGCATGTCTTGGCTTATAAATGGGAGGGCCTATTTACTCCTTTTTCTCTAATATTTACGGTTCCTGCTGAAAGTCATAATCAGGTGGATTTAACTCCCAAAGAGGGGTGGGTTTATTTTTTGCTAAGATTTGGAGGTTATACTACAGGATCAAGTGTTAGTTTGGATGTTTTCTATAAAAGTAAAAAGGTAATGGATACTATTTCAAATTTCCCTGATGTAAACACGTACTTTCACCTACCAAACATATTCTCTAATGTTTTCGATACTACGGTAACTTTCGACTTTTCGAATAGTGAGACTAGCTCCGTCTCTGTATGCTTTCACGGAGTTGTATTGGCTTTTAGAGAAGAAAAAGCAAAAGGATTTTTGGAAGATGTAAAGGCTTTGGCCGAAATTCCTAAGGATATTAAAGAAACCAATAGGTTATTGGAAGAATTAAATGATATTTTGAAAGGTATTATAGCTAGGGCTTAAATATAACACCTCCGCTTCCCAAATCTATTTCTAAATCTCTTGCTTTTTCTTCATTCAAAGTATCCTTAACTTCATCCATCCAACCGCCTAAGACGATTTTACCATATTTGCTTATGCTTCCGTTGGTCATTATCCAGAGGTATTCTTTCTTGCCGGTAATTGTTTGGGTGAACTTGTATTTGAAAACCCCTGTTCCTGCCACTTCCGAGCAGGACGCTCCGTCTACAACCTTTGAATCGCTATCTAAATCATAAATATCTATGGTGACAGTGTCTCCGGGATTGAATACCGCCAGTATATATGTGCTTTCCTGAACCGAGTATCTCATAATAATACTTCCTCATCTACATTAATATTTTCGTGCTTTAGCCGTACTATCCAATTAATGGGACTTTCAGGAGTAAATATTTGTCTGTAAATCTGATAGCCTTGTTTTCGGATTTCCAGGGTTAAAGGAGCGAAATCCACCAACTCGTTTCCGTGCGCCTGGTCATAATACCCTCTTGTAATTATTTGCTCTGGAATTTGCCCGTTTGAATCTGTTGTTTCTTCAAACATCAGATTTCCGTTTTTGTCATACATTCTTACTTTCACATTACTGATTGGATTTCCTGCTTTATCTATAACTTTTAGGTTAAATGTGTATTGGCGATATACTTTTGCTGACGAGTTATAGAAATAACCCCTCCATTTCCAATCAGTATCTATGAAGTAAAGATTTCCTGTGTAATTAACAAGATAAAAACTGTATTGCTCTTCTTTATCCGTAACTATATTCTTTATTACTGCAGACTCACTCCGATGATACCATGTGGTTACATAATCTACATCTGCAATACGAATATCCTCAGCAGAAGTGAATATGCCTCTTAAACCATAATGGACTTGGGTATAGTATAAGCGATAAATATATAATTGTGCAGGACTGCCCGAAAAATCTATATGCTCAAAGTTACAATTCCATATTTTGATATTTGCATTTATAGTAGGTTCAAAAAAAACTCTACCTCCAGCAGCAAGAGTTGTGGAATAAAGTTCAAGATAAGAATATTGTTCCATCCGAATTATAAAAGAGTTTGTCTTTTTCGCATATACAAAACAACCTCCCGATGTAGATTTTTTTTCAGAATTGAGCACTTTTCCAAGCCTAACATGTCCATATTTCTTAATATATAGGAATACACTTACATATTCATATATCATTTTATTCACATCTATAAGCCAGGTCTCTGTTTTCCCATCTCCTATCTGAAGCGTGCAATTAAATTCATATTGATTATTTCCTTGCTTGCTTACTACACCCCACTGCCCTTGAACCAGCTTATAATCAAAACTTCCACTTCCATTTACACTAATTACTTGCGTCTGTGTCAGTTCAGTCCATAATTTACTTGAATAGTACGTCCCATTATCTGTAACTGTAATGTCTTCAGTCTGGTCATTCCCTGCCTCATCCTTACCTATAAGCCTTATCGTCGCATCAGTAAACCCGCTCCAGTTCTCTATTTCAATCCAAAGGTCTTGCTTTGCCCCACCCATCACTTTCTCGTCTGCGG
>Ga0209410_1001252_pt1 | contig 12302 bp, 14 predicted proteins | sample Mar14436cmmetaG_FD_184135 | JGI IMG/M metagenome (GOLD analysis project Ga0209410, IMG submission 184135) | Marine hydrothermal vent microbial communities from Guaymas Basin, Gulf of California to study Microbial Dark Matter (Phase II) - Marker... ... | reverse complement strand
TCGGTAATTTTATAATTTAAATATTATAATTTTTTAATTGGATTACTATTACTTCGTAATAGTAATAAAAGTTTGCTCGCTTTGCTCGCAAACTTTTAATTTTTTCTTTTCAAGGAGATCTTCCACCTGACTATAAAAAATTCTTTTCAGGTTCTTTCTTCTTTCGTTTCACAAATTCTGAAAGAATTCTTTAAAATTCCTCAGGAAATCTTTTTAAAAACGTTACACGCACTTTTTTTCTGGCGCAGGGACACAATTCAAAAATAGAGACCCATTTTTTATGTTGAGATGCAGATTTTTATTTACATATACTGCCCCATGTTTGTCTTTGGCAGAAAGACTCTCATTTTTATCATGCTGTATCTTATCTTTCTGGCTCAGGAATCTGCCGGTTCATCCTGTGATGGAATAACCCCTGATATTCTTTCAAGGCATACAGGAAAAAGGGCATCTGAATTTGAGATAGTCTCAAAGAGACCTGTTTTTGACCTCTGTGAGGTCATTGTGAGATTCAGAAACAATTTTATACCTTTCTATGTAGCAAGAAACTTTTTGATTGTCGGAGTCATGTTTTCAGAAGCAAAAAATATAAGTAAAAGCGCAATTTCTCTTTCTAGGAGACAATTTCTTAAAAATACTTATCTTGAGTTAAAGGATCTCCTTGAAAGAGCTTCAGCAATAACCCATGCACCATATAAAGGAAAGGTTACCATTTTCTTTTTCACCGATCCCGGTTGTCCCTTCTGCAGGCGTTCTGAAAAACCTCTAATGGAGGTGGCAAGAAAATGTCAGGCAATCATTAAGGTTCTCTTTTATCCCGTACATGGAAAGGATGATGCAATAAGTGCTGTCTGCAAAAATCTCAGCTACACTGATTACATTTCAAGAAAGTGGACATCTCATAAAGAATCCTGCCAGAGGGGAAGGGAAATTGTTGAGGCATCTCTTGTTGTTGCAAAGAGGTTTGGAATAGCTGCCACACCCACATTTCTCATTGTAAATGGGAGAGAGGCAGAAATCATTTCCGGTGCAAATATCAAGGCAGTGGAGGAAAAATGCCTAGAATTATCAAGATAGCACTTTTATTATCTTTCATTCACGTGCCTTTAGTGACGGCACAGCTTTACCAAAACATTGCCTTCATACAGGCTGCCCCTGGTTATTTGAGAACAAATGAATTTGTGCTGGCAAAACAGCCACTTAAAGCCACTGTTCTTACAGCAAGAAAAATTTCAATTAATACGCATAGATTCAGCTGGGCAAGATCAGCTAAATCAGGAAAAGAGCTTTTTTCAAGAGTAATAAACAAAAGACTCAATAATAAAATCACTCTTTTCTTTGATTCTGGCTCTGAAACCATAAAAGAAGAGGAATTTAAAAAATTAAAACAGTTTGCTGTGCTCAATCAAAATGCAACCGTTACTGTGCTGACCTACACATGCTGCTCTGATAAGGACAGGCATAAACTTTCAATCAGGCGGGCAAAGAAGATTTCAGAATTTTTATCAAAGCATGGAATCTCTGTAACAGGAATTAAGACAAGGGATGATTGTTCCTTTATCAGGCATAAGGGGGAAATTGTTGTTGTGGCTGTGAATCCTGAGAAAAGGAGGTGATGTCTGTATGTTTAAGAAAATAATCATGCTGATTTTATTTTCTGTACTTTTAGCAGCTGCTCAGGTATGGGCATGGACTGCCCCTGCTACTGGTGACCTAGCATATGACATTTATGATGTTGTTGTGAACGATATTGTTCAGGGACCAATAGGTTTTGCGGCAGGAGTGGGAATGCTTGCCTTTGGAGCTTACTTGCTGGCGGCAAGGAGCATGATCTTCCAGGGTATTGCACCCATTTTGGCTGGAGTTGCTCTTATTAAAAGCGACACAATCATCCAGACACTTGGATGGTTGGTTTAGCAAGTAAAACCGGGGGCACTGCCCCCGGAGGTAAGGATATGAGGGCAAAATTCCCGGAGACGCTTGACAGACCGATTCAGATAATATGGTGGGAGGTTGATGAGCTTGTACCGCTTATAAGCGGGCTCATTCTTTATCTCATCACCGATGACTGGCTGTTTCTTATTGCTGGCTACTTTGGGACCAGATTTTACTCAAAGTATAAAAGCAAGCTGCCAGATGGCTTTCTCATCCATCTGGGCTATTTCCTGGGCCTGGTGGATATAACGGGTTACCCCAGCTATCTGATTGGGGAGTTCTGGGAGTAAGACATGCATATCGCAAGGCATATGGAAAGATGGAAAAATCTGACAGAGGAGAACAAGCTTCTCAAGTTTATTTTTCTTATTCTTCTTGCAGCCATAATCACTGAAGGCATGTACATAAATGGACTGATCGAAAGGCAAAAAATTATAATCGTTCCTCCATATATTGACAGAAAGATAGAGATTTCAGGGAAAAAGGCAAACATTGCATACATCAGGATGATGTGTGAGTATGCCTTAAATCTTCTGCTTGACTGGACCCATTTCACGGTTGAGAACAGATTTAAGGAATTTATGGCCTTTGTTGATCCAGCTGTGGCGGCAAAGATCAGCAAGAAACTCTATGAAACGGCAGAGGAGGCAAGGAAGCATAATATAACCCAGTCATTTCATCTGACAAAACTTGAATTTACCGGAAATCCACATGGTGAAAAAGGTGAAGCAATCGCTCATGGAATCCTTGAAAGGTTTGTTTTTGACAAACTGGTCAAGACCGAGCGCTGTCAGTTTAAGATTTTATACAGAATCAAACACGCCAGATTTGCCATCATTTCTATAGAAAAAATCTCACTTGAAGAAAAAAGCAGATGAAAAGGTATCTGTTTTTACTGACATTTGTGTTTGTTCTTGCAGCCCCGGGTGTTGAGGCTGAGAAGCATTACACGGTGCAGATGGGCTCATTTAAAAATTTTCAGACAGCACAAACATTTATGAAACAACTCCGGGGGAAATCCTGCTTCCTTGAACATAGAGGGAATTACTTTGTGGTTTACTGTGGAAGGTTTGAAGAAAAAACTGATGCAGAAACCCTTGCAGAAAATCTCAGAAAGCAGGGATTTACTGATGTGATGGTTAAAAAGGTTTCTTCTGATTCCTCCTTTCAGGAAAAGACAGAATCATCTGTAATCACCATCACACCCTCCTCTGCGCATATCTGGGTGGATGTCAGCATGAGCGATGTGAACAGATTTTTCTGTCAGAAAGAGGACGTGAGTGATGTTGTTTTTTCAGCTGAAAAGGGAGTCCAGGTGAAAATCAAAGGCAAAAATGCCTTTGTCAAGCTGGTACCCGTTGAAGTTACTGACCAGCTCACGGCCAAGGTATCCTACAGATACAGGAAAAAACCATTTGAAATATACATTGTGTGTGGGGATGAAGTATATTCCCTCATAGCCCGACCACAGAGAATACCTGCCAGAACATTTATCCTTGAAGTACCCTATCAGCCTGATGCAAAAAAATCCTTTTTGTTTTTCAAAGAAAGAACTTTTGAACAATCACTTTTAGACCTTACCCTTGCTGCCATCAGGGAGGAAATTCCTCATGGGTTCAGTGTGGTTGATATAAATGCACCATATAGCAGTTATAACGAGATTGACATCATTTTAAGAAGAAAACTTAAGGGAGGAAGTTTTGAATTGAAGGAGTTTCTCATAACGGCAAAAACGGAGGTAACCCTCTCTGAAAATATGTTTTTTTCCGAAAATCCATCTTCAGTGTGCATCCTGGACTTAAAGCTCAATCCAGGTCAGACAACCCGTGCCTTTGTGATAACAAGGAAAAAGGACACATTTCCTTCCTTAAGAATTCAAAATAAGCAGAACAAAACTCCAGCCTTGAGGAAAGAAAAAAAGAAAAAGAAAAAAATTTCACATAAGAAAACGCCTTTCTTCAAAACCATCCCGGTCTGCGACTCAGATGGCTGCGGAGGTAATCCATGAAAGAGGTGCTAAAGCAGAGATGGTCTTCTCTTGCTCCTTCACAGAAGAAAAAACTCATAATTCTGCTTACTCTGGCTGCATTTTTTATCTGTACCATCCCCTTTTATATGAGCAGGGAGGCAAAAACAAAAAAACAGCCTGTTGAAAAGAAGGAAACATATGTCTTTGACTTTGGGAAGGGAAATTTCCTGGAAGAACACTGGGTGGTAAGGGCAACCCGGGATCTTGAAAAACAGAAAAAAACAATAAGTGAGCTTGAGGAACGCATTGCAGAGCTTCAGAAGCAGCTGCTTGAAAAGGAACTTCAGCCACCTCAACCACAAAGAAAAGAGGAAAAGAAGGAGGAACAAGAGAAAGAAAAATTTCCACCACCTCCCTACCCTCCACAGGTACACGTTCAGCCGGCAAAACCAGAAAAAGTTCCTGATTACATAATTGTTGTCTCGGCAAAAAGGATTATTCCTGAAAAAAAACAGAAAGAAGAGGAGGAAACTGAAATCTCCTATGGTTATATCCCCTCTGGCAGCTTTGTGCGTGGGGTTCTGCTCACAGGTGTTGATGCACCAACAGGCAATGTGGGAAAGACAAATCCATATCCAGTGCTTATAAGGCTTCTTGATCTTTCCTTTTTGCCAAACAGGGTGAGATTTGATGTAAAGGATTGTTTTGTCACAGGCGAGGCATATGGAGAGCTTTCCACAGAGCGTGCAAATATAAGGACAGATATGCTTTCATGCATCACACATGACAGACACATCATAGATATGCCGGTAAAGGGGTATGTGGTTGATATTGATGGAAAGGTTGGACTGGCAGGTCATCCGGTCACAAAACAGGGTGCACTTATAGCAAGAAGTCTTATAGCCGGCTTTCTTGAGGGAGTTGGAGAGGCATTTCGTGTGAGCAGCATGGTTGTGGCAGTCTCTCCCCTTGGAACCACCACACAGGTAATGCCAGAGACAAGTGAAATACTTCGTGCAGGAATAGGAGGAGGAATAAGCAAGGCAGCTGAAGAGCTGGCAAAGTTCTATATGGATCTTGCCAGGCAGATGTTTCCCGTCATTGAGATAGGCAGCAACAGACCACTTCATGTGGTCTTCCTTAAAGGTATTGAACTGAAGTTTAAAAAATACCTCGAAGGGAGTGCCTATGCCCTTAACGTATATTGAAAAGGCTCTGGTCATTTTCACACTCACTCTTCTCTCCTCCTGCATGCCCTGGACAAGCAAATTCAAATGCCCAAAACCACCCCTTGGAAAGTGTCAGTCAATAGAGAAAACATACAGGGAAACAGATAATCAAAGGAGTTACAGGAATGCCGAAACCCTCAACACTCTGCTTGAAAAATTAAAAAAGTGTGGATCCCGTGACAGTAAATGCAGGGAAAACATTGCAGAGGAAATAAGAGCTCTCTTTGCAGAAATGGGAGAATATAACAGGACAAGGCTCAAGACACTTTCACAAATCCTTTCCTCCCCACCTGTTCCGCTTCGTTATCCACCAAAGATAGTGAGAATTTATATCCTGCCATATGTTGACTCAAGGGGAAATCTGGTAATGGGGCATTACAGATATTTCACAGTGGATGAGGGAAAGTGGATACTCGGAGATTATCTGATAGAGGATAAATGAAATGCTCATCTCAGAATTTGAAAGGGCATTTTCAAGGGATAGTCTCAGTGACTGGTTGCCATGGGAGGCATATGATCCTGAAAATCAGATTTATATAAATATCGAGATGGATAAAAGAAAACTATCACTTTCAAACATCATCTCATGGTTTAAGGCAGAACAAAAAGAAAAGTCTGAATCAGCAGGCATCCTCTGGGAGTGTGTCCCAAGGATATGCAGCGGAGAGGAGACAGCAAAGCTGCTTCAATCCATATTTGAACTTGGCTATCTTGATATAATTGTTCAAGTCATGCTTTTTGCCGACTGGAATCTCCATCCGGTTCTCACACAGTACATGAGTCTGACGCAGACACAGCATAGCCTCCTTTCCAGATGGACAGCATCACAGGCAAAACATTATGAATCACATACATGGAGGGGCTTTACAGAAACTGTCCCTGTAACTGTAAGAAATTTCAGATTGTTTTTTGCGGTAAAGATTCCCTATGCGAATTATTCAGGGGAATTGCCAAAAATCCTTGAAATAAAAAAGGCTGTTGAGGGTGTGCTCAATGCAGGCTCATTTTATCCAAAGGTGGTGAAAGTGGAAGAGTTTGTCTGTCTCATGAGGCAGATTCTCAATCCTTCAAGGTCACCTGAATTAAATCCAATCTATGATCCAGAAATACCCATAAGAAAACAGGTCATACTTTCTGAAACAACAATAAGGCGTCATGCACGTTATTTAGAAATAGGCAGTCACCTTGTAAAAACTCTCACGGTGAAGGCATATCGTCCATCGCCTGATCCATCACTCATGCCACCCATGCAATTCCTCATTGGGGATGAGATACATGGGAAAAACCTTGAACAGATACCAGTCCCCTTCATCCTCACCTTAAACTGTTTTCTCAACAGGGATCTGTTCAAATCAAAGATCAGAAAAAAGGCAACAATTGTTCTGGCCCAGAAGGGGGCAGGTGCAATTGCACCTGCACTGGCAAAGAAGCAGGAGGAACTTTACTGGGCAGTGCAGCAGATAGAAGAAAAAATGACACCCGTTCAGCTCTATCTCACACTTACATTATTCTGTCCCTCACAAAGGGTAATGTCAGAAGTCACAAACAGTGTAAAGAGTTTCTGGGAAAATTTTGGCTTCAAGCTTCAGGAGGATCTCTTCATCAGCCTGCCAGTATTTGTCTCATCTCTTCCCTTTGGCCTGAGATTTAAGGCAATACCAAAACTTTCCCGCTTTAAAACAACCTTTGCTGATTCAGCTGCATATATTGCGCCTGTACAGAGTGGCTGGTCAGGTACATCAAAACCCTATGCGCTCTTTGTATCAAGAAGGGGACAGCTTGTATCCTTCAATATTTTTGACTCAAACACAAATTCAAATGCCATTGTGGCTGCGGGCTCAGGTGCAGGGAAATCGTTTTTCACAAATTATCTCATCACATCTTATTACAGAACAGGGGCAAGGATATGGGTGATAGATGTTGGAAGAAGTTATAAGAAGCTCTGTGAGGTATTTGGAGGTCACTTTCTGGTATTTTCACCTGATTCAGCCCTTTCTCTTAATCCCTTCACACATGTTGATGATATAGACAGGCATCTTGAGCTGATTGTACCGCTTATAGCCCAGATGATGAAACCAACAGAGAGGGTTACAGACTGGGAGAAGGCAGTACTTGAAAAGGTGATAAAGGAGGTTTTTACCGCCAGGGGAACAAAATCAACGATAACAGATATATCTGAGGCGCTTTCCTCCTATTCTGACCAGAGAATGAGAGATATGGCACTCATGCTCAAACCCTACACAAAAAATGGCAGATTCAGCCGGTGGTTTGAGGGAGAAAGCACAGTGGATCTTTCAAAGGCACAGTTCATGGTACTTGAGCTTGAGGAATTAAAACAGATGAGGGAGCTTCAGGAAGTGATACTTCTGCTTGTTATATATTTCATAAACCATCAAATGTATCTTGGTGGGAAGGATGTCCTCAAGATCGTAACAATAGATGAGGCATGGGATTTATTCAGCGGAAAGAATACAGCTCTTTTCATTGAATCCGGTTACAGGCGATTCAGAAAATATAAGGGTGCAGCCATAACAATCACACAGTCAGTGGAGGATTTCTACAAAAACGATGCAACAAGGGCAATTACAAGAAACTCAAACTTCTGGTTGCTTCTGGCACAGACCCCTGAAGCCATAGAGGCATCAGTAAAGGAAGGACTCATAAGCCTTGATGACTACCAGAAGGAGGTTCTCAAGTCAGTTCATACACTTAAAGGGCTTTATTCAGAGATATTTTTCAGGGTGGTTGATACAGGAGAGTTTGGTGTGGGACGGCTTTTTCCTGATCCATTCTCATATTACACATTCACCACAGAACCTGATGATCTGATGCTGCTTGAACGTATCTGTTCAATCAAAAATATCTCAATAACAGAGGCGATAGTAGAGGCATCTCAGCTTGTGGAAAGACTCTGCAGAGAAAGGAATCTGAGCATGTTTCAGGCGATAAAATCTCTTGCTGATAGTTCGGCAAAAACACTCAAAGATATGCTTTGAGGGAAAAGGTGGCAAGAAATATCTTTATCACAGTGATTGTTACTGTTGCCGTTACAGTTTTTGTCAATCTTTTTTATTTTTCTTACATGGCCGAGACATTTAAGAAGCCCCTTTATCTTATAAACACACAGAAGGTGCTGCCTCCCTGCATCTCAAACATAAAAAATAAAGATGATCTCAATCGTTTTTATTCCCTTTTAAGAAGACTTGACCGGTTTGCCGCAGAAAAAAAGGCAATTGTGTTCGCCACACAGGCACTCATTTACTGTCCTGAAAGAACATGCATTGATCTCACTGAGGAAGCGATATCAATCGCAAAGGAGGTGTTTCCAGAAGCATTTAAAAATGAGCAGAAATCTCCCTCCGCTTCACAGAGATAAAAAACTCTATGTCTGGATGCTGATATGCTGCGGAATATTTTTCCTTTATACTGCGATTACAGCCAGATTCTCCCCGGGAATCACCCTTACAAAGAGCGTCCCGTTTCGTTTTTTCATTGCTGTGAAAACAAAGGATTTTAAAAGAGGAGACCACATAATCTTTTACAGGCCAAAAGACAAAGCATTTCCAGGTGGCAACCTGATAAAGATGATTTTGTGTGTGCCAGGAGATATGCTTGAGGAAAAAAACAGAGACTATTACTGCAATGGAAAATACATGCTCACCGCAAAGACCATCTCAAGAACAGGAGTGCCATTAAAACACTTTCAGTTCAAAGGCAGGATACCAGAAAACTGCTATTTTGTGGTCGGTGATGGTGACATAAAAAATGCCTATGATTCAAGATATTTTGGCTTTGTAAAAAGACAGGAAATAAAGGCAAGGGTTATCCCCTTATGGTGAAGGTGGTTATCATTTTGGTGTTTTTCCTTCTGCCTGTCAGAGCAGAGGCAATTCATCTTGGAAGGTATGGCAGAACATATCCTGTTGTTGAAAGAGACTTCATCGAACTCATAAAAGAAAGGGCAAACACCATAAACTGGGAAAGAATTTATGCTCAGCTCAGGATGGCTTTTAAAAAAAGGCTTGATTCAGGGGAAAACCTATTTGGAAAAATCAATCTTTTGCCTGCAAAAAAACAACGATCATTTACCTTTCAGCTCTCCTATACCCTGCCTTATGATATAAGAGACACAAATGCAAACATCATCTATCCAGAAGGTTTCACCTTCAATCCCCTTGACTATATCCATTATCCCTTTGTGCTTGTGATACTTGATGGCAGAGACGATAAACACATCAGCTGGTTTTTAAAAAACAGGCAAAAACTTGGAGGAATAAATACAAAGGTACTTGTAACCCGCGGGAATATAATGGTTCTTGCAGAAAAATTAAATCAGCCAGTCTATTTTGTTACACCTGAGATTGTAAAGACATTTAACTTAAAATACATTCCCTGCACCATCAGACAGATAAAAAACAGAATTGAGGTGACTGAATATGTGGTTAAAGAAACTCATAAAGATTAGCATAATCACAACCAGCCTGCTTTTTTTCTCCTCAAATCAGCTTTTCTGTCTTTGCAGTCCATCAATGCTTAATCCCGTAACTGACATTGACTGGGATTGCATCTTCCCCATAAAGATAGCAGGTATAACCATCGGTGGCTCTCCATCTGAAGGTGAGGAACAGGGTGATAAGGAGCCAATGGAAAATCCAGAAAGCCTTTCTCCCATATGTGTCTGCACAACACCAATACCACGTATAGGGATCACAATAAGTCTGTGGGAACCTGCAAGACTGATAGAGGTTGTTACTGACCCCTGGTGTTTCCCAACAATTGGAACATCCCTTGGCCCACCGGGACCAGCAAAGGCAGGAGTACAGGCAGCCCAGTACAGGGGCAACCCCACAAGGACAAATACCACAAAGACTACCTTTTTTCAGGTGCATTATTACATCTTTCCCTTATGGGCAGTTCTTGAACTTCTGCTTGATTTTATCTGCCTTGAAAAATCAGGTTTTGACCTTGCCTATATCACAGAGGTTGATCCGCTATGGAATGACCCTGCACTTGCAAGTATTTTAAATCCTGAGGCAATCCTTTTTGGAAATCCGGTAACACAGATGGCATGCTCTGCAGACAGCCTGGCTGCTGCAGGAGGAAAGACCATTGATTCACTTTTCTGGTGCATGGGCTCATGGGGAAGTCCCTATCCGCTTGCAGGAGGCATAACAGATACTGATGAGGTGGCGGCAGCAGCAGGTACGGCCGCACGCATGATCTATAAACTTCACCGCCAGCTCATACTCTGGGGTACGACAGGCTCTCAGGGACTCTGTGGAAAATATCCAATGCCCATATGGAGGAAATCACAGTACAGGCTTCAGATTGCACAGCCAGTTCGCGGAACATGCCATGTAATTGGTAAAACAGGACTTTTATGGAGCTTTTTTAAAAATCCGCCAGTGCCTGGAAGGGTAAGTAACTTTAATTTTATGCTCTGGAGGAAAAGAGATTGCTGCGCATTTTAATCGCTGCCTTAATCTTTATAATTTTCAGCGCCCAGAGTCCTCTTCCTGAAAAAGAAATCAGCAGGTATCAAAAAGAAATAGAAAAACTGCTTCAAAGTCAGGATAAAGGCCTCAAGGAAAGAATGAAACAGAAAGCCCTTGAAACATATAAAATGCATAAACAGGTAGAAAAAGAACAAAAAGCCAGAGAAACAGCACACAAAATCTTACCATCCTGCCTCTCAAAACATAAACGCTCATCATACCCTTCATCTGCAAGACTTTATGTCTTTATAAGCAGTTCAATTCCCATGCAGATACTTAAAAACTACCGGGATGATCTGATGAAATTGAAGGGAAGAGGAGTGATGGTCTTAAGGGGAATAATTGGTGATGGAAGAAAAATAAAGCCCACGCTTGATTTTTTGTGGGCTCTCTTTGATAGCTCAGAACAAAAAACAGTTCCGGTTGAAATAAATCCTGTTCTCTTTAGAAAATTAAAAATCAAACGGGCTCCTGCAATAGCACTTGTTATTAAAGACGATTATCTGAATCTAAATGAAGATGACTTCTGCATCATAGAAGGTGATGTTTCAATAGAGTATGCGTTAAAAAAATTTATGGAATGCCAGGAAGTGGCTTGGATTGCCAGGAGTCTTTACAGATATTTTGAAGAAGATTGGTTTGAAAAAAGATAAAACAAAAGTAAGAAAGTCTTGTTTAATAAGAAATTTCCATTATAGCTGACGGTCATTGTGTTTCCGTGACAGCATTTTGCTTAGAAAGGCGTTGCTGAATATTTGGCAGCATTTGGAGTGGACGTCCTATAAGTAGGAGTAAGAAAATTAGATTTTAAAAATTTAAGAAAAATAAAGTATATTATTAAACCAGATAAAAAAAGCAATAATGTTGAAATTTCAGGAACAGGTGTGGCAACGAATCCAAGTGACCTACTGAATCCCAAACTATTATCAGTATATGCTCCAACAATTACTCCTTTATTGTTAATTCCAAGAAGATATGTACCAGTGCTACCAGAGTAATTAAACAAAGTAATATCAATTCCATCATATAAAAATCCTAATCGTCGACCAGACAAATAACAATCACCCACAATGTAACCTGCATCGTTAATGTCAAAAGCTTGACTTTGAGTTTCGATAGGAGGAACGGTCGAGAAGATACCATTTTCATAAAGATAACCACGATTAGTTATAGTTCCAGGGCGATATACTCCCACAATTTGATTATTATTATTTATGCCTGAGGTGAATGTGCTATCTGTTCCAAAATTAATTATAGAAAGATTACCATTTGCATCTAAAAAACCATATAAGTTTCCACTACCATCATCATACATGCCAAGTATATAACCAGCATCATTAATTCCAGTAAGAATAGTTCTAGTTGCTTCAGCAATTCTAACATCATATGTAGTTAAATTGCCATTCTTGTAAATAAAACCGTGTGTTTGTCCCTTATTATCAATGTAAGTTCCTACAATATCTCCTAAATTATTTATTCCTCTTGCACTACTATAAATAGCACCAGGAATTTCTATTGAAATAAAGACAGAATTTATATAAACAAATGCTTTTCCCATTCCTCTTTCAAGTGCATATTCACCAACGATATCACCGGCATCATTAATATCCCATGGTGCTGTTGCAATAGAATTTGGATAATTAAATGGTGTATACACATAAGGTATAGCAAATA
>Ga0209410_1001251_pt1 | contig 12305 bp, 17 predicted proteins | sample Mar14436cmmetaG_FD_184135 | JGI IMG/M metagenome (GOLD analysis project Ga0209410, IMG submission 184135) | Marine hydrothermal vent microbial communities from Guaymas Basin, Gulf of California to study Microbial Dark Matter (Phase II) - Marker... ... | reverse complement strand
CGCGCTCATTTGCGCCAGAGCAGGGAGCGGACGAACATGAGGACGGGGATGATCTCCAGACGCCCGATCCACATGTTGAAACAAAGCAAGAGCTTCGCCCCCGTGGGCATCGTGGGCTGGGTGATCCCCACCGATAGCCCCACGTTCCCCTGGGCCGAGGCCACCTCGAACACCACGTCCGCCAAGCTGAACCCCTCCGGCAGAAGATGGGAAAGCACTAAAACCCCAAGAAACAGGAACCCGAGCCAAAGAAACGCCAATACCGAGGCCTCCTCCAGCCGCTTGGCCGCCTCGGGGTCCGGGAGGAGCTCCCTCCCCAACCGCATGGGCACCAATGCCCCACCTGGGGACACGATCTTCTTCAGCCGCCAGCTCACCCCTCGCACCAATAACGCGAACCGCATCACCTTGATCCCCCCGGCGGTGGACCCCGCTGCCCCCCCGATCACCATGGCCGTGGACAAGAGGAGCTTGGCGGTGTCCGACCACTCCCGGATGGGCGCGGTCTGAAATCCCGTGCAAGTTAGGGCCGAGACCACCTGGAACGCCCCCTGCCGCAGGGAGGATTCCGGCCCCAAGCCCCGAAGAAGGTTTTCCCCCGCCACAAGCACAGTTCCCAGAAGCGCAAGAAGAAGGAGCCACCGCGTCTGAAGATCCAGAAGGAAGATCCCGGCCCCCCGCTGCATCGCCCGGTAGTGGACGGCAAAGCTGATGGCCCCCGCCAGCATGATCACAATGGCCACTGCCTCGATGGCCGGGGAATCGTAGTGGGCGATGGACTCCGGCCATAACGCGAACCCGCCGGTGGAGATCCCGGTCATGGCGTGGTTCAACGCCTCCCAGGGGGGCATCCCCGCCCCCCACAGGGCCACCATGGCCGCCAGGGTATACAAAGTGAAGATCCACCACATGGTGCGCACGGTGGAGACCACCGATGGATGGATCCGCTCCGTCCGGGCCTCGGCGAAGTAGAGGCTCACCGCGGAGGTCCCCGGTCCCACGATCAGGGTGAGCATGAGGACGATGACACCCATTCCCCCCACCCACTCGGTGAACGACCGCCACCACTGTAGCACCCTAGGGAGGAGGTCCGGCCGGGTGGCCATGGTGAGCCCTGTGCCCGTGTACCCCGAAACCGACTCGAAGAAGGCCGCGGCGAAGTCGGCGAACGGGTATACCTCCCCAGGGACGAGCCGCAGGGCGACAAGGTAAAAGGGGAGTGCCCCCAGGGCCGAGACCAAAAGCCATCCCACCGCCGCCACCAAAAGCCCGTGTTTGAGCCGCGCCTCCCCCGCCCGCCGGAAGGGAAGGTAAAGGAAGAGGCCCACGCCGAAGGAAACGGCGGCGGTGAGCGCGAAGGGCCCGAGGGCATACCACTCCCCGAAGACGATGGCCACAGGAAGGGAAACGAGGGCCATAATCCCCACCACCGGGGCAAGCCACCCCAGGTCCCGGAGGACGATCCGCAGGTCGTCGAGGGTCATAGGGGTTCTCAGCCGGTGAGCCGTTCCACCAGGGCGTCGGAGGCGTGACCCTTGGAGAACACGGTGATGAGGTCCCCAGCCTGGATCACGGTGGCCCCGGAGGGGATGACGGTCTGGCCCTCACGCTCGATGGCGGCGATCAGGATTCCATCGGGGATGAGTCCGTTCTCCCCCGCCTCCCGCAGGGATTTTCCCACCAGGGGTGAGCGTTCGGTGACCACCGCCCGGAACACCTGGGCCCCCCCGGACAGGGTCACGAGATCCTTGAGCTTGGGCCGTTGCACCGCATTGTAGAGATATTCAGCCACGATCACGTCCGGGTTCTCCATCACGTTGGCCCCCAACTTCCGGAAAAGTTCGGTATGCTCCCGGTTGTTCACCACCGAGACGATGGAGGGAATCTCCAGCTTTTGTGCCAATGCTACGATCATGAGATTCGTCGCATCGTCTCCCGTGGTGGCCACGACGGCGTCGGCCCGCTCCGCCCCGGCCTCCCGCAGGACTTCCACGGAGGTGGCATCGGCGTTTATCACCAGGACATCGTGACGGCGGCTCAAAAGGTCCGCCTTTTGGGGGTCCCTTTCTATCACCACCACGTTATGACGATCGCGGACGGCGATCTCCACCAACGCCGTCCCGATCCCCCCCGCCCCGACGACGATGATGTACATAGCTTGAGGAATGGTACAGACGGAATCCGGTCCTGGCAAAGCTTTCTCCAACGGGGGCTTCCACGATACCATAACTTCACATGGGAACCAGGAGTGGGTTGTGGGGCTATGTCCTTTTTGTCTTTGGGGTAGCGACCCTCATGACCGCGGCGGTGGCCGCGGCCTTCGGGGAACGCCCCGAGCTCTGGTACTTCCTCGGGCTGGGGATCGGGAGCACGTGCTTGGGGTTGGCCTGGATTCGATGGGGACATATTCCCAATTTGAATGCCCAGGAGGCCCTGACGTTTGTGGCCACAAGCTACCTCCTCTTTTCCCTCCTTGGGGCGATCCCTTTCCTGGACAAAGGGACGTTTCTGGACGGGTGGTTCGAGGCCCTCTCGGGGATCACCACCACGGGGCTCTCGGTCTTCGTGCCCGAGGAGCTTCCCCGGTCCCTGCTCTTTTTCCGCTCCCTTTACCAGTGGATCGGAGGGGCGGGGATCGTGGTCCTATCCTTGGCCCTTATCCTCCCTCCCGGCCGGACCGCCCTGTCCCTCTACGCCGCCGAGTACGGCCAGGAGAACATCTTCGGGAACGTGAGGCTCATGACCCGGCGGGTTGCGGCGGTATACTGCGCTCTCACGGCGCTCGGATACGGGGCTTATCTTTTGGCGGGCATGGGGCCGTTCGACGGCCTGCTGCACGCCCTCTCCACCATTTCCACCGGGGGTTTTTCCCCTTACTCGGACTCCATCCGCCATTACCGCTCCCCAGGGGTCGAGGCGGTGGTTTCCGTGTTTATGTTGCTTGGGGCCACGAGCTTCCCCCTCTTTTGGGCGTTGTTCTCGCCCAAAGGCCGGAGGAAGGCCTTGGGGGAGCGGGAGCTTTGGCTCCTGTTCTTAGTGCCCCTGCTCCTTGGGGGCATCATCGCCGGGGCGGCCCGCTCCGGCAGCCTCGGTCTGTTCCAGGGGATATCGGCGACCACCACCACGGGCTTCGCCACAGTGCCCACCGGCTCCCTTCCTCCGCCCGCCCGTTGGGCCCTAATCCTGGGGATGTTCCTCGGGGGTATGGGCGGTTCCACCGCGGGGGGGATAAAGCTCTTCCGGCTTTTGGGCCTCGTAGCCCTGATCGTATGGGCGGTGCGGAGGACGCGCCTCCCGGATAGCGCCCAGGTCCCCTTCAGGATCCTCGGACGGACCTTCTCCGCCGACGAGGCCTTGGGTTTCGCCGCATACGCGCTCCTCTATCTCGGGGTACTGGCGGCGGCCGTCCTCTCCCTTACCCTTATGGGTTATGGACTCGCCGATTCCCTGTTCGAGGCCGCCTCGGCCCAGGGGACGGTGGGGCTTTCGGTGGGGATCGCCCGGCCCGGGGCCCCCGCGGGGGCGAAGTTGGTGCTCATGCTCCTCATGTGGATGGGGAGGCTGGAGATATTCCCGATCCTTCTCTTCTTCCGAAAGGTGGTGAGGTGGCGGTGAAGGTCATCATCGTGGGTCTAGGTGCTTTGGGGAGACGCCTGGCGGAGGAATTGGCGGGAAAGAAGGGCGTGGAGCTGGTCCTCATCGACTCCGATGAGACCACCTGCAAGGAGGCGGCGGACCGCTACGATGCCTTGGTCCTCCGGGGGGACGGAACGGACCCGAGGCTCCTAGGGGAGGCTGGGGTCCAAGGGGCGGTGTTGGTCGCCGCCACGGGCTCGGATCCCATAAACACCGTGGTGGGGATGTTGGCCAAGCAGGCCGGGGCCGCCCGCGTGATCGTGGTGTTGGACGATCTCGCGCTGCGCACCGCCTGCCAGACGGTGGGCGTGGACACCGTGGTCTCCCCGGTGATCTCGGCGGCCAACGAGATCCAGGGCTACATCTTCGGCGAGGAGTCCCTGGACTTTTCCGTGGCGGTGGCCGGGGGAGCGCGGATGGCGGAGCTCTCCCCCGGTCCGCTGGTGGGGAAGAAGCTTTCCGAGTTGGGGCTTCCCAAGGGATCGGTGATCCCCCTCATCCTGCGGGAGGGACGGGCCCTCGTGCCCACCGCTGATACGGCCCTGGCCGCCGAGGACGTGGTGATCCTTTTGGCCGAAAGCGACGAAAAGCTCGCCGCGGCCAAGAAGCTCTTCTCCGCCGCCTCTTCCGGCGGTTAAGATTTCCCAAACGAGGAGGAAAAAGATGTTGAAAGCAAGGAGCGGGAACTACCTGGTGGTGCGGTTCCAGGACGGCGAGGCGCTTCCCCAGGGGCTTCTCGAGCTGGGGATCCGCGCCGGGGCGATCCTGGGGGGCGTGGGGATGCTCCGGGACCTCGTGCTCGCCTACTGGAACGGGGAGGAGTACGTGCGCGCGCCGGTGGAGGAGCCGGTGGAGCTTATCTCCTTCCAGGGGAACTTCGGCGAACGGGAGGGGGAGATCGTGGCGCACGTGCACGCGGCGGTGGCCAAGGAGGGCGGCGCTGCGTTGGGAGGGCATCTTGTGGAGGCCACCGTCCATAACACCGCCGAGGTGATCATCCTCGAGCTCCCCGGGATCTCCATGGAGCGCCGGCCCGAACCCAGCGGGCTTGCAGGGCTTTATCCCAAAGAAACGGGGTGAGGGGCTTGATCCGCGCCCGCGATGTCCAGGCCTTGCGGGAGCTGGGGGGAAAGGGCCCGGTAGTGAGCCTCTATTTGAACGTCACCCCACCACGGCCGTTCAAGTCGGAGCTCCGGTCCTTGATCCACCGGAAGCGGGAGAGGCTACGGGCCGCGGGGCTCGACAAGGGGCTATTGCGGCAGATCGAGGATACCCTCCGGACCCTGGAAGAGTACGTGGAGGGGCTGAGGCCACCGGAGCGGACGCGGCTTTTGGTGGTATTCGCCGCCCCCGGAGGGCTGCGGCGGGAGTTCCACCTCCCGGTGGCCCTCCCCAGCCGGTTGTATGTGGACCCGGATCCGTATATCCGCCCCCTCACCGCCCTGCTGGACCAGTTCGACCGGTATTGCGTGGTGCTGGTGGACAGGAGGCGGGCCAGGGTCTTCGACATGTACTTGGGGGAGATGGAGGAGGACGTAGGGGCCATGGAGAGCGAGACCCCCGGTTGGATCTCCGAGGGAGAAGGGAAGGGAGCCCGAGGGACGGCGGTGGGGACCGGCCCATGGGCTGGCTGGCGGGAGAGCAAGATTCAGCGCCACATCGCGGACCATGTGCACCGGCACTTCAAGGAGGTCGCGGCGCTCTTGCTCCGGCATTTCCGTAGCCGCGGATTCGATCGCCTGATCGTGGGGGGACCCGAGGGCGCGGAGGGGAAGGTGGTACCGCCTTTCCTGGACCATCTCCATTCCTACCTCCGGGAGCGGCTGGCGGGCGTGTTCCCGGGGGAGGTGGACCTCCCCATGGACGAGATCAAGCGCCGGGCCCTGGAGGTGGCGGCCCGCCACGAGCGCCGTGAGGAAGAGGCCCTGATCGAGCGGCTCCTTTCCGAGGCCCACCGGGAGAGGGGGCTAGGGGTGCTGGGGCTTAACGACGTGGTCTTGGCCCTGATGATGTCCCAGGTCCATACCCTGATCCTGGAGCACGAGTACCGGGAACGCGGATGGGTCTGCCCCCGGGATCACCACTTGTCTCTGGCCCCGGGGCGGTGCCCCTTGTGCGATGGGGAGTTGGAGGAGGTGGAGGACTTCGTGGACGAGGTGGTGGAGGAAGCCATCGAACAGGGGGCCGAGGTGGAACACGTGTTCACCGAGCACCAAGGGTTCCGGGAGTGGAGGATCGGGGCAATCCTGCGGTTCCGCGTCTACGGCTAGCGGTACTCCACTACCTCCTCCAACGGGCGCCGGGGACGCGGGGAGGGGGTCTGGGCCGGATAGCCCAGGGGCACCAACGCCAGGGGGCGCATCATCTGTCCCAGCCCCAGGGCCTCCCGTACCTGGACCTCGGAGAATGCTCCCACCCAGCAGGCCCCTAATCCCTTGGCATGGGCCGCGAGGAGCAAGTTCTGGGTGGCGGCGGCGGTGTCTTGCAGGGCATAGACGTTAACCCCCCGCTCGCCGTAAGCCCGGCGGATCCTCTCCAGGTCGGCACAAACTACCACGACCACCGGGGCCTCGGACAGGAACCGCTGCTCCATCGCCGCGGCGGCGAGCTCCCGCTTGAGCCCGGGATCGCGCACCACGATGAACCGCCATTCCTGGGTGTTCCCGGCGCTGGGGGCCCAAGTGGCCGCCTCCAAGATCTCGCGCAGCTCCTCCTCCGGGACGGGATCCGGTTTGAACTTCCTGACGGAACGTCTCCCCTTGATGATCTCAAACAGGTTTTCCATCTTCGCCCCCTTTCGGTGCGCAATTTATACACTTGAATTCAATTGACCTCCAAACCCTTATCTCGTATCATAATGTGGGCTAAATGGCCCAAAATTGGACGGAAGAGGGGGGATTAAGGTATGCCCAAGAGGGGCCAGGGAACCACCGACAAGATCTCGATCTACATTCCCCAAAAAAAGGCTCAACAGAACGTAATCGAGCGGCTGAGGAGGCTTGCGGAGAAGAAGGACCGTTCCATCAACTATCTGGTGGTAGAAGCCATTCTACAATACCTCGACCGCGAGGAGAAGAAGGAAAAGGCTTCCTGAAAGCGGCCATCCCTCCACGCCCCGTTCCACTTGGCTAGCGCCGTCCCTTTGGCGCTATGATGGAACCCGGAAGGAGGGATGATGGCTGAACGGAAGAAGCTCACCATTCCGGACCTCTACGCCATGGTGGAGCGGGGTGAGAAGATCACCTTTCTCACCGCCTACGATTACCCCACCGCCCGCCTTGAGGACCGTGCCGGGATCGACATGATCCTGGTGGGGGATTCGGGCGTCATGTGTCTTTTGGGGCACGCCACCACCCTGCCCGCGAAGATGGACTTCATGGTGGAGATCACCGCGGCCGTTTCCCGGGCGGTGGAGCGCGCGTTCGTGGTGGGGGACATGCCCTACATGTCCTATCAACCCTCCAACGAGCTCGCGATAGAGAACGCGGGGCGTCTCATTGCCGAGGGCGGGGCCGACGCGGTGAAGCTCGAAGGGGGAGCCAGGATGGCCGAACGGGTGGAGGCGATCGTGCGGGCCGGGATCCCGGTGATGGGGCATATCGGCCTCACCCCCCAGGCCGCGAGCCTGATAGGTGGCCTCAAGGCCCAGGGAAGGACGGCGGAGACCGCAAAGCAGCTCATCGAGGACGCGAAAGTATTGGAGGAAGCGGGGGCGTTCGCCATCCTGCTTGAGGCGATTCCGGCCCGGGTGGCGGAGATCATCGTGCGGAACGCAAAAGTTCCCATACTGTCCATCGGCTCCGGTGCTGCCTGCCATGGACAGCTCCTCATCGTCCACGACATCCTCAACCTCTTCGAGGCATTCACGCCCAAGTTCGTGAAAAAATACGCCGATGTAGCTTCCGTAATGCTCCAAGCATTTCAGGAGTACATCGCCGACGTGAAGGCCGGAAGGTTTCCCACCCCGGACCACGAGTACCGCATCCCCAAAGATGAGTGGCAGCGGCTCCTGGAGTTGCTGGGAGAGGGTGAAAGGAGGTGACCATGAAGTGGTGGAACGAGTTCATCCGGTTCCGGCGGTTTATCACCCCCCAGATCATGCCGGTGGTCTTCTGGATCTTGGTGTTTGTCGTGGTAGTTCAGGGGATCGTAAATATCGTGTGGGGTGCCCGTACGGGGAGCGCTCCCACGATAACAGGCGGGATCTTCACGCTCCTTTTCGGCCCCATACTCGTGAGGATGCTCTGCGAGTGGTTCCTGACCTTTTTCCGGGGTTGAGCTAATGTAAGAGGACCCAAAACAGGAGGGCACATCCGGCGAGGAAAAGGGCCAGAAGGGATTCGTCCAGTCTCCAGTGCGGAGGGCGGAAGGGGAGCTTCCTCAGCAGGTGAAATACCACATAACCTGCGGCGATGGCCCCAAGCCCGGAGATGAGGGAAGAGGGTGCCAGGAGGCTTGCTTTCCCAATGCACAAAGCGACCCCACCGCCTACCACGACCAACCCCAGGGTGAATTGGCCCCAGGTAGGCTTCCATCCCTTCCTTCCCCTCACGATGGTGGGGAGGAGCTTGGAAAAGGAGGCAGCGGTCCCCACCGAAAGGGCAAAGAGGGCCCACTTCCCCCACGGGGGAAGGTTCAGGAAAAGCAACCCCTTGGCCGCGTACCCCGCAAGCGGCGGCAGCCCTGCGATGGCCACCGTCCCGAGTCCTAGTCCCAAACGGGTAGAAAGCATAAGCTTCCCGGCCAACCTTTGAATCAAATGGGTTCCGGCCTCATCCTCGGCCCTGCCCGCGGCGAGGAAGAGGAGGGGCTTGAAAAGCCCGTGGGCCACGGCGTAGGTGAGGGCGCCCCCCCAGTCCCCCCCGCCGAACCCAAGCAGCATGTATCCCAGCTGCGACATGGTGGAATAGGCGAGGAATACTTTTATCCTCTTTTCCCAGAAGGCGTGGTAGATCCCCAAAAATCCGGTGATGAGGCCCAGTGCCACGAGGACATCCCCTGCCCCGTAAGCGCCCGCGATCCGGGCCATGGCCACGATCCCCATTTTCACCACCAGCCCCGAGAGCACCGCCGAGACGGAGGAGGGCGCATAACCGTGGGCCGTGGGGAGCCACTGGGCGTAGAGGAACACCCCTCCTTTGGCCGCCGCCCCGGCCAGTAGGAGCCCCACCCCCAGGCGGATGGCGGTATCGGGGGGCATGGCGGAAAGGGCGGGAAGGGATAGCGATCCCGCCCGCGCGTAGATAAATCCCACCCCCAAAAGGTAAAGGATCATCCCGCAACTGGTGAGGATTAGGTACTTGAGGCTGGCCCAGACCTGGGCCGCCCTCCCCTCGAGCCCCACCAAAAGGAACGCGATAAGGGAGGTGAGCTCCAGGGATACGTAAAGGTTGAAGAGATCCCGGGAGAGGACGAGGGAAAGGACGGTACCGAAAAGCAAGGTCAACAGGGCATAGAAGTGCCGCGGCTTCCCCACCTCCTCCAGGAGGAGGACCGCGTGGAGGAAGAGTGAAAGGCCCCAGAAGGCCGCGGCGAGGGCATCCCCCTCCCAGGGGATCGCCCAATCCCCCAGCCCCAGATGTCCCCGCGGGAACCCCGGGGCCCAGACGGCGAAGGAGATGGTCCCGCACACCAGGGCCAGGGCGCTCAGGAAGCGGGCCCGGGGGATGAGGAAGCAAATGATGCCGAACCCGAAGTAGCCCAACACCCCAAGGAGGGCGGCGGTCATCGTTCCATCTCCTCCTCGGAGGCGGCCTCGATCCTCCCGGTTTCCTGGGTGTGGAACCGCTCGGTGAGCGAGATGGCGTAGGCGAGGGATAGGGCCAGGGTGGCGAAGTGGATCACGATGGCGGTGAGGACCAACGCCTGGGGCAAGGGATCGGCGCTGGGAGTCCCCTCCGGGTAGCCGGAAAGGGGCGGCACGGCCCCCGGCCGGTGAGACAGGGCCACCAGAAACACGATGGCCCCGCCGGAAGCCACGTTGAGCCCCAAGAGCTTCCAGATAAGGGAGCGCCGCAAAAGCAACGCCCCGAAGCCCAGGAACACGAGACCGATGCCCAAGACCGTCCCGATCTGCGCGGCCATCAGATCTCCCCCCGATGGGAAGCGAAATAGTGGAGTACCACCCAAGCCCCGATGGTCACCTCGATCCCGATGAGGAGGTTGAAGACAACGAGGAGGCCGCTCCCCCGGTGGTTCAAGGGGATGCTCAGGCAGCCAAGGACGAGGAGGACGGCGATGGTCCCGTATTCCAGGGGCTCCAGGGTACCCTCGTGGAGCTCGCGGCTCAACCGCTCGATGCCCTTGGCCATGGCCAAAAGCAGGAGTCCCGAGCCGGCGATGGCCCCGGCGGGGAACCCTCCTCCCGGACCCAGGTGGCCCGAGGCCGCAAGATATACGGCGAAAACGATGATCACGGGAAGGAGGACATCGGCCATCTCCCGCACCACGCCCCGCTCCGGGACCACCGGCTCCCGCCACTTCCCCAGGGGTTTCAGGGTGTACCTCACCCCCACCATGGCCAAGGCGAAGACGAGCACCTCCAACAGGGTGTCGTAGAGACGTGACCCGAGCACGATGGAGGCTACCCCGTTGCCCGCCCCATAGGCCCGGGCCATCTCGGCCCAGGGGCGCACCTCTGCTGGCGGAAAGAGATCCGTTAGGCCGAAAAGGAGGATCCCCAGCAAGGTGGCCAGGAGCGCTATCGTGAGCGCCCGTTTCACAGATACCTCCTCAAGAGCTCCTCCCATTCCCCCTTTTCCCGAAGCTCCGTCATTATCTCCCGGAGGGCCTCGGCGAGTTCCCCCTCGTCCGGGGCGAAGAGCACCACGAAGTCGGCGTCCTCCAGGGGCTCGATTTCCGCGTCCCGGAAAGTCCCCCGAAGGTAAAAAGAGCGGAGTTCCAACAGGTTGACCACCGCGCCCCCGAGCTCCCCACGCTCCAACGCCTCGAGGAGTTCCCCGCGGCGGGGGAATAGCCGGCCCCCCCGGGGGAGACGCTCCGCTTCCCGGGAGCCCGAGATCGCTCCCAACGGGCCATTTCCACGGCGAACCCGCACGATACGGGTAGGGAGGAGGGGGACCCGGGGAAAGGCCGTCTCCCGCGCCGAGGGCACCAGATCCCCGGCGGCGAGATCGGCCTCGCGGGAAGAAAGGAGCCCTTCCACCTCGCCCCGCTCCACCCACCGGAGCTCGAGTTCGCGGTGGGTGCGAGCCGCCAAAAGCTCGAGCAATTCCCACACGAGCCCCACCACCTCCTCCCCCTCGGGATAAAGGAGGGGGCGACACTCCACCGCGGCCACCGCGATCCTCCCCGTGCGGCGGATGGCCAAAAGGTACACGAAGGTCACGAGGCCGAAGCCGATCGCGGCCTCGGCGAGGGCCACATCGGGAGCGCTGAGGGCGAAGTAGAGGGCCGCCAGTACCAAGGAGTGGACCCCCAACACCGCCACGCCCCAGAGGAGCCTGCGGCGGGTGAGGGCCACGGCGGCAAGGGCGAACGCTAGGACCGCAAGGAGGAGGACGGTCACCGCTCCTCCCCGTTGGTGGGATGGCGCCTGAGGAAGGCCCCTTTAGCGATGGCGTGGGTGGCTACGGGCCCGGTGAAGAGGAAAAGGAGCGCCAGGAGTCCCAATACCCCCAGCTCCCAGCCCCAGCCTGCGAGGAGGGAAAGGCCCACGAGGAAAGAAAAAGCCCCGCCCACGTCCGCCACCCCGGCGGCCTGGAGCCGGGAATAGGGATCCCGAAACCGCAGGACCCCCGTCCCTCCCACGAAAAGGAGGAGAACCCCGAGGGCCATAAAAGCCTGGGCCGCCGCCCTCACCGCTCCCCCCTTTCCCCGAACCGCGCCAAAAGCACCGCTCCCAAAAAGCCCAAGAGGGCGTACGCCAGCGCCACATCTAGGAGCACCGCCCGCTTCCCGAGCACCCCCTCCAGCGCCAAGACCAAAGCTATCCGCACGTTGAGGCTATTCGCCCCGGCCACCCTATCCCAGAAGCTCGGCCCCCGCCAGAGCCTGAAGAGCGGGGGGGCGGCGCTCAACAAGATCGCCGCTTCCCAAATCCCCCTCATCCCGCGAGCTTCCTCAACATCCCCTGCAGGGCATCCACCCCCGGGAGTCGGGGCCCGGAGGGAAGGTGGAGGCAATGGACGTAGAGGATCTCCCCTTCCGCCAGGAGGGCGATGGTGCCCGGGGAGGCGGTGATGGCGAGGATGAGGAGGAGCCGTGAGAGATCGCTCCGGACCCGAAGCGGGACGGCAATGATCCCCGGCCGCGTTCGTCCCGTGATCACCGCGAGACCGGTAGCGACCACGCCCCGCAGTATTCCGAAAAGAAAGAGGGCGAAAAAACTCAGCCAGAGGTCCAGACGGAACCACACCCCGGGGGCAAGCTCCCGCCCCACCTTTCCCTGCCACACCAAAAGCCCCAGAAATACAGGACACCAAAGGCCGGAAATGAGGACCGTGGGCGCCGTGGATCTCCACAGCAAAACCCAAATCCCCCACAACACCCCCCCACCCACCGCCGCGGCCAAAAAGCCCCTCAACTTCCTTCCCCCGCGGGATAACCCGTGATCAGAAGATCCCTCCCCAAGCGTTCCACCCGGCTTATAGAGATGCGGACGCACCCAACAAGGTCTGGAAAGCCTTCGCCCCCCACCGCGGGGGAAG
>Ga0209410_1001250_pt1 | contig 12315 bp, 8 predicted proteins | sample Mar14436cmmetaG_FD_184135 | JGI IMG/M metagenome (GOLD analysis project Ga0209410, IMG submission 184135) | Marine hydrothermal vent microbial communities from Guaymas Basin, Gulf of California to study Microbial Dark Matter (Phase II) - Marker... ... | reverse complement strand
GTGGCGGACGCGCTGGCCAGGGGTTATAGGCTGGGCCTAGTGGGGGGCGGCGATACGCACGACTGCATGCCCGGAGGCGCCTTTAGGAGCGTTATTGTTAAGAACTTTGGAGGGGGCTGGGTTAATCCTCTGAGCGGCGGGCACGTGAACTACTTCGTCTACAATGCGCTTGGCGGCGGATTGGCCGGCGTTTACGCGAGGGAGCTGACGAGGGAGGCGGTGTTCGAGGCCCTGTACAGGAGGAGGGTTTACGGGGTTGTAGGCGCCCGCCTAAGGTTGGAGTTTTCCGTTGATGGGCTGCTGATGGGGGAGGAGGGCGTGGTAGAGGAGGGGCATCAGCCTGTAGTCAGGGTTAGTGTTGGGGGTGAAGACTTGATTGATAGGGTGGAGGTTATCAGGGATGGTAGGGTTGTCTATAGGAGATTTGGGAGTGGGCGTTCGGTTTCTTTCAGGTGGGTTGACGAGGATCTGCCACTAAGCAGGCTTCACTATTACTATATTAGAGTCGTACAAAGGAATGGGGCGCGGGCTTGGTCCAGCCCCGTATGGTTGCAATGCAATGTCAGAGAAAGGTTTGCCGTAGTGAGTAAAGCTGGAGTTGTCCGCATAAGAAGCCTTACTGATGGACTAACGGCTATGAAATTTAAAGAGTCGCCGCTGAGGCTTATGAGAAGGCCAAAAGAGCTGGAAAAAGCGGAGGTGGGCAGCTTTTTCTGGCTTGAAGGTGGGGACGCCTGGGACTTGGTTTTTAAGGCTCGTTTTAAGTCTGTTTCGCGTTCTGCGGAGTTTCGGGGCAGTGTAAGGCTTTTCGGGTTCGCCGACTACGATGTTAGGCCTGTGGGCTTTGCTTTTAAGAAGTATGGTGGCGACTTATTCTCTGATACTTACGATGGAAGGGTTGAATGGTTTATTACTGTTGGTGCAAAGCTCACGCCCCTAGATGAGTCTCCGGTTAAGGGTCTGGATGTTCCTCTGCAGCTCAGCCCCCTCCAAAAAGCTTGGCTGGAGGTCGAGGTTTACCGTGATGGTGCTTTTCGTGGGGCGGAGACGTTTCTGGGCTCAGTTAATGTTAGGGAAAACCCGTTTAGGCTTTTCGTTTACAGCCCTAGCCGCGCGTACGAGAGCTTGAGGCTGCGCGTGGGAGAAATGGTCGAGGTGAAAAGGGGCTTTCTGCTAGTTTTTCCCGGTAAAGTGGACGAAAGGGGAGTTGGGGCATTGATTTTGGAGGCTTAGAGTCTTGGTGTCATTATCGGCGTATTTAGGAAAGATTTTTAACCTTTTTCTTCGATGTTCGAACTATGGATAGTAAGGACTTGCGTATACTCGAGCTTCTCAGCGAGAACGCCCGCATATCTAAGCTGAGGATCGCCGAAGAGCTGGGAGTTACGGAGGCGGCTGTCAGGAAGAGGATTAAGAGGCTTGAGGAGGAGGGGGTTATCCTAGGCTACAGGACTATTATCAACTATAGGAAGCTGGGAATGGCTTACTCCATTACTGGGGTTGAGGTTGAGCCTGACGCTATTCTAGACGTTATAAGGGCTTTGCGGTCGATGGGCAGTGTCAGGTCGATTTTTCTGACTTCAGGCGATCACGACCTCGTGGTGGAGGTCGTTGCCAAGAACATGGGGGAGCTTGAGAAGGTTCACGAGGAGATGAAGAACATTAAGGGCGTAAGAAAGGTTTACCCCGCGATCGTTAATGAAGTAGTTGTCTAGGGCTTAGTGCCTCGAGTACTCGGTTATTGGCTATGGCTTAAATTTAATATTTCACGTTGCCATTGGCGTTGCTTGGTGGTTTGCGTGTTTGTGGGTTTTCCCCGCGATGTTCGGGAGATGCTTGAGCCGGGGGAGAGGGTTCTCTGGGCGGGGAAGCCTGCGAGAAAGCCCTTTGTTTTGAAGACTTTACCTGTAGTGGTTCTCCTCTTGCCTTTCCTTGCTGCACCCCTCCTAATATTTGCGGTGGCAGGGGACGCATTTTTTCATCCTTTTGTTCTTCTTTTCTTCGTTTTTTGGTATGGTGTTCTGGGGGTTGCTGCGCTGTCCCCGCTTTATAGCTTTCTGGTTTGGAAAAACGTTTTCTATGTTGTGACGGATAGGCGCGTGATAGTTAGGAGGGGGCTTGTGGGCATCGACTACGACGTTTTGGAGCTTGTGAACGTGCAGCAGGTTAACGTTGACGTGGGGATTTGGGATAAGATGTGTGGTACTGGGACTATTACTCTGCAGTCTGTGGGTGTGTCTCCGCTTAGGCTTGAAAACGTGGAGGAGCCGAGGAGGGTTCAGAAAATTATTATGAGGGCCGCTGCGGCTTTGAGGGAGAGCGAACTTAAAAGTTGACCAGTTGCTGCTTTAAAAAATAGTGAGGGTTAGTTTGACTGTTTTGATTTCCCAGGGGCGGAGTTTGAAGCTTACTGTCGAGTCCTTTACTTGTAAGCTTCTCAGCTCTTTTAGTTCTATGAAGTCTATTTCAGCTGCTTTGGAAACTTTCCTGTTGAACTCTAGCTTTACTTCTCCCCCGTCTCCTGAGGCGTCGTATACGCGCAGCACTATGTCTCCGCTGTCTTCGTGCTTCTTAACGGCTTCGACGACTACGTTGTCGGGCTCTACCCTGCGCAGGAAGTTTTCCTCGATTGTGCCCTCTATGTAGGCTGCGAGGACTGGGTAGTTTATTTCGTCTCCTAGCCTCCACGGCTTCCCCGCTTTCCAGCCGCCCTTGTAAGTGTTTAGGGATATTTTGAATCTGTGGGGGTAAATGTCGCAGTAGGGGTCGGGCTGGTTTCCGCTTTTTATTAGGGTTAGCCCGTAGACGCCGTTTACTATGCCGCTTCCGTGTATGGGCCAGTTTGCGATGTTGAGGCTGTATTCGTCGTCGCTGATGCAGACCCATTTTTGGTGGGGGAACTCCCATTTCTCTTCCTCGAAGCGCGTTCTAGGCTTAAAGGGCCTCGGGTAGACGCCGAAGGGTATGGAGGCGTAGGCGAAGTCTGCTTTAAGCGCGAGGGGAAACCACATTTTAACTATTCTCTCGGTGGTTCGCCAGTCTATCCAGAGCCGGAAGTCTACTCGTTTAAGTCTTTTATATACTCTAATTTCCCACGTGGCGGGTGACTGCTCTATTTCGCCTTCGAGGACCGCGGAGGAGTATACTGGCCCCTCTATGAGCGTGATTCTTCTAGCTTTAAATCTCCCCTTCTCGTATTTCCAGTATTCTGGCATTATGTTCCAGTTGCTCCAGTGCTTGGGCCTGCAGAAGTACGAGATTACCGTAATTTTGTCTTTTAGGAACTCCTTTTGGAGGTCTTTGTCGTAGAGGCTTTTAACGCCTTCTTTGTCGACAACTACCCTGTAATGCTCGGATTCGAGGACTGCTTCTTCAACCATTCTTATGGAGTATTTGCTGGGCTCCCCCTTCTGCAACTTTAGCGTTATGAAGCTTAGAGGCGGAAGCGTTGCCTTGAAAGCTAGTTTGCCATCCGGCGTCAGCTGCGCTTCTACTTCGGGAACGTATCCTTTGTACTCCACTTCTATTATGTCTTCTCGCGTCCACGATAGCGGGTTAAAGAGCGCTAGGCTTTCGCCGTCGCCGTGGGAGAGGTGTCTTACTGCATCTTCGAAGATTCTCTTAGCTGTTGGGAAAACGTGCGCGTTGAAGTCTCTTTGGGCTTCCTCATAGACTTCTTTGATGGCGCTTCCGGGCAAGGGGTCGTGCCACTGGTATGACAGCACCCATTTCCAAGCTTCTTCAATGTCCTTGCCGGGGTACTTCATGCCTTTTAGGTACGCTATTACGGCGGCTTTTTCGACCGTGACTAGGAGGTTTTCGGCTTCCCTGTTGAGGGCTTTGATTATCCACTGGGCCGTGTATGTTCCCCTGTGATTTTCGAGGTAAAGCTCGTCTCTCCAAGCTGGGAGTCTATCTCTATATTTGTCGAGAAGCTTCATGTATTCTTCGCCCGTAACAAGTTTGTTCTTCGGGAAAAGGCGCGTTAGGAAGTTTGCCGCAGCTACTTCTAAGGGAGTTGGGCCTCCGCCGCCGTCTCCCACTCCGTAGATGACGCCCATTTCTTTCACGTGTTCGCTTGCTCCAGCCTCTGGCAGGTTAACGTAGCTGTATGTTCCTCCTATTAGGGGCGTTCTGGAAGCAAATTCTCTGTAGATTCCTAGGCTGGGCTGGTAGGTGCGCGCGAACCGTCCCTGGTAGGCTATTACCCGGCTTCCGTCGGGGCTTTCCCAGAGGAATATCCTGAAGGGCAGCTTGTTGACGTAGGACCAGTCCATCTTAGTTGTGAACATGTATTTTTGTCCGCTTTTTACGAGTATCTGGGGAAGTGTCCAGGTGAACCCAAAGGTGTCGGGCATCCACTCCACCTCCGCTGTCCGTCCAAACCTGGACAAATAGTATCTTTGACCGTAAAGCCGCTGCCTGACCATGCTTTCGCCCGAAGGTACATTGCAGTCATGCTCCGTCCACGAGCCGCCTACGAGGCCCCACCTGCCCTCTTTTACGCGTTTCTTAATTTCATTGAAGATTTCTGGGTAGCGTTCCTCCATCCACCGGTAGAAGGCGGCGGAGCTCTGAGTATACTTGAAGTTTGGATATTTCTTCATGTGTTTTAAAGCCTGGCTGAAGGTGAATCGGCACTTTTCTACTGTTTCCTCCCACGTCCAGAGCCATGCCCAGTCTATATGGCTCTGCCCAATCCAGTACGTTTCTCCCGCGCCTAGCTTGGTTGCAACTCGTTCAGCGATCTTTTTTAAAGCGTTTTCAGGGTCTTCGCTGGTTAGTATGTTGATGCTTTCCTCGACTCCCCCTTCGACTTCAAACGCCAAATGGAGAGCCATTTCCAGTGGCAACGCGTAGCCCTTCTCTGCTAGTTTTTCAAGCCTTGACACTAAGGTTGAAGGTAGCCTTGGCTTGCCATAGCTTATTCCATATTTTTCTAGAAGAGTGTCTAAGACTGTGTTAAGTATCACGAGTCCGACGCCCCTAATGGGGTTTGGCCTGTCAAGTATCCTTACGAAGGCTCCTTTGCCAACTTTCTTTATCCACGAGGATGCCTCGCCCCTGCTGTTTAAGGCGAGCTGAACGTCGACGAGGCGCGACGGTACCGGCCGCGTGGAGATATAGGGTAGCGTTAATCCGAGGTCTTTCCCGCTGTCTGTCGGGTTGGCCATGCATATTTCAGCGCCTGAAACGGGGTTAAAGCCTAGAACTCTCGAACCGCCTTCTCTGCCTAAAGACCTTACTTCCCCATCTTTTACCGCTTTGATGAAAGGCACATCCCCCAGCCAGACTATAATACCGCCCCTTTCGAGAAAAGACTTAAGCTTTTCCAGCGAGCTTTCCGGTACCATGTCATGTGCAAACACTATGATTTTAGCTTCGCCTTCCAAGTGCTTGGGGAGCGCCTTGTTGTCTACGATTTCTGCGCCCCTTTCCTCGCAGCATTTCTTTACTAAGGTGCTTTCCTCTCTGCTTATCCAAGTCTCCGGATTTGTCTCGTCGAAATATACGGCGAGCTTCATCAGCCCCTTTATAGGCTTGCATGCTTAAAGGCGTTTTCTCGCTGCGTTTTCAACGGAGCTTCGGGGAAGCGGGTAATCGATATAATAACTCGCCGCAAGATTTAGTGCATATGAGAAGGTTGCTGTTTATAGGTTTGGATTCGGCTTTAACCTATTTTATAGAGAGGTTTACTCGCGAGGGAGTTATGGAGAAAACCGCTGAACTTATGGAGGAGGGAAGCTATTTGAAGATGCTTCCCTCTCCGCCGACGGATACTCCTACTAACTGGGCTACCTTAATGACTGGCTGCTGGGCTGGCAGTCACGGTTTAACCAGTTTTAACGTCCATCTCCCAGGGGAACCGTTAACAAAGCGACACAGCACACTAAACAGTAAGATGTGTCAAGTCAAGTTTCTCTGGGATCTCCTTGAGGAGAACGGCTACAAAACAGCAGTCGTGAATTATCCAGTCGCGTGGCCTCCAACCACAAGAAAGAGCATTATTATAGGTGGGCCGGCGCCTCTCGCTTCTCCTTGGAGAATAGGCTTCCCCAAGTGCTTCGCAACTAAAACGCTAAGAGGAAAATATTCTCCTCCCACTATTAGGTTAGACTTCAGGGAAAGCGCCAACTCTGTTTTAAGGGAGATGGGTAGGCTAACGCCGCTAGAGGCGGAGGTTAAGCTGTTCTCTCAGCTCGGCAGAGACGTGAGGCACTACAAGGTTGTGGATTCGCCAACCTATACGCTGGGCTTAGTGGGCAACGAAAAGTACGAGAAAGCAGTCCTACTGAAGGATGGGAAGGTTATAGTAGAGCTGGAAGAGGGCGAATGGAGTCCCTGGATATTTAATGTCATACTAACCGATAAGGGCGAGGTGAGGGCCGCTATAAGGGTTAAACTGGCTAAGCTAGCAGGCGATGGTAAAGACGTTAGGCTGTATTGTTCGGACTTCTATGATACTCGGGGCTGGTGCTCGCGCAGGGGGCTTGAAGACGAGATTGCGGAGAACGTTGGTCCCTACGCGGAGGGGTTCGAGCATCCTGGGATGCATGAAGATCTAGGATATGTTTCGTGGCTTGAAGACGATTATGAGACTCTTCTCGAACAAGCTGAGATGCAAGCTCGCTGGTTTGCGAGCTTGGCTAAGTATTTGCTGGAGAAGGAGGGCTGGGACGCTTTCATAATGCACTATCACCTACCTGACGGGTTAAATCATTGGCTTCTAGGGTACCTCTATAAAGGGCATCCAGCTTACAGCGAGGAAAAGTATAGACTAGCGCTTGAAGTGTATAGAAGGGGTTACCGAATAATAGACAAAATGATAAGCGAGATAACTTCTCTTGTAGACCCCGAAGACACCGTAATAGTCATTGCGTCGGACCACGGATCTATGCCGCACTGGAAGTTCGTCAACCTCATACCTAAACTCGTGGAACACGGCCTCGTAGCCTATAAGTGGAACCCCGAAGAAAAAGTGTTTGAAATAGACTGGAGCAGAACCAAGGTATTCCCGTACTTTGAGCCACCGTATATCTGGGTCAACTTGAAATCTAAGTACCCGCATGGCACTGTGAGCGACGAAGAATACGATAAGGTTGTGGAGGAGACAATAAAGGCGCTTTACAGGATAAGGGATCCGGAGACGGGCGAGTGCCCTATAGCGCTTGCCCTTAGAAGGGAGGATGCGGTCTACCTTGGCCAGTGGGGTGACAGGGTAGGAGATGTAGTATATTTCCTGAAGCCTTCATACAGTTGCTGGAATACGCCTAGGTTCGACAGGGTGGACCCGAGCGTTATGACGTTGGGTGATGTGGCGCCCGTGTTAAGCAAGCCTACTAATGTTACAGGCTATCACTCCACCTATCTTCCAAATGCTAGGATTGGGGGTTTCGAGATAGCCGCTCCTCTTATATTCGCTGGACCGGGCGTGAAGAGGGGGTATAGGAGGGCAATGCCAGCGTACATGGTGGATGTCGTGCCAACAATACTGCGCTTGCTTGGGCTTAAAATACCGCCCTACATGGAGGGCAAGGTTTTGAGGGACATTCTGGAGGCATAAGAACCACTATTTGCTTCAATTATATTATCTCTCTTTAAAAGAATTTGAAAACAACGTTAAGCGGTGAAGGATTCTTAGCTATTTTAGAGGAGAGATATGGGCATTTTGAGTTGGGATAACATGTAAAATACTGGTGCTTTAACTGGTATTGAGGAGATATTGATGGAGTATATGAAACCGCGTGAGCGATTGATAACGGCTTTAAAGCACGAGGAGCCTGACAGAGTTCCAATAGACTTGGGTAGCATGCCTTCAACGGGTATAATGGCCGTAGCCTATGCAAGGCTGAAAGAATACTTTGGAGTAAGAGGAGGCGTTATAAGGGTTTACGATACAGGTCAGCAGCTGGCGGAGCCTGAGGAATGGCTGTTAAAGCGTTTTCATGTGGACGTTATAGATTTGAAGAGGAGTTTACCGCTGTCGGGGCCTGATAATAGGAGATGGAAGAAGTGGATTTTGCCTGATGGAACGCCATGCGAAGTTCCCGAATGGTTTAATCCTGAACCTGATGGTGAGGGTGGATGGATTCTGAGGGACGAAAAGGGTAGAATAGTATCTAGAATGTCTAAGGGGAGCTTGTACTTCGACGCGGTGTATCATCCTCTTGAAAAGGCAAGATCGGTTAGGGAAGTAGAGGACTATCCGTGGGAGAGGCATAAAGTTAGCGATGAATACGTTCAGTGGCTCAAAAGAAAAGCGGAATATCTATACCACAATACAGACTATGCAATACATTTCTTCGGTGCTGGAAGCTTACATGAATGGGGGCAAGCGTTAAGGGGCTGGTCCACATGGCTGGTAGACCTTAAGGTTAGAAAACACATAGCCAACGCCATGCTGGAAAACATGATGGAAGTTTTAATGCATAACCTGAAGAAGTACGTTTCAGCTCTGGAGGGTCTGGTGCAGGTTATAGGCTTCGGAGACGATCTTGGAGTGCAGGTAGGTCCACAGATTTCGCCTAAAACATATAGAGAAATGCTGAAGCCATACCATGAGGAGTTGTTTAGATATGTTAAGAAGCACTCTAAAATGTTCGTGTTCTTGCATTCGTGCGGCTCGATATACGATTTAATACCTGACTTGATAGATGCCGGGATAGATGCGTTAAACCCCGTGCAAATCTCTGCTAGAAATATGGAGCCCGACAGGCTAAAAAAGGAATTTGGCGAGCAAGTAACTTTCTGGGGAGGAGGAGTTGACACGCAGAACATACTGCCATTTTCTGAGCCCCAGGAAGTTAGAGAACACGTCAAAAGAAATCTAGAAACATTCAAACCGGGCGGAGGATACGTTTTCAACCAGGTTCACGACATTCAGGCAAAGGTGCCGCCTCAAAACATTGTAGAAGCTTATAAAACAGCCTACGAATACGGATTTTATATTCACTGAGATTCTTTCCATATATGTAGGCGGAATAAACAGAGAGTTTTCATAGCCCGCCTGTAAAGGGAGTTAATTATTGTTTTGGTCAGTTCATGAATGGTTCATCACTGATCAGCACTCGGCAAATTCATCCCGTTTTTTAGAAGGTTGGAAGCTATTTATACTTGTTTAGTCAATGTGTGATGGAGTGCTGGTGCTGCGGGTATGAGCGGGAACGAGATTAAGCTGGAGGATATAGTGAGCCTCGCTATACGCAGAGGGTTCGCCTTCCCCACGGGGAGAATATACGGAGGGCTCGCAGGCTTCTTTGACTACGGTCCGCTGGGCGCTGAGATGAGGCGGGAGGTTATAAACGACTGGTGGAGTTTCTTTGTGCGGCGCAGGGAGGACGTTGTGGGGATTCACGGCTGCATTATAACGCATCCCCGCGTCTGGGAGGCCAGCGGGCACGTCGAGTCCTTCTTCGATTTCCTCGTGGTGTGCCAGAAGTGTGGGGCCGAGTTCCGCGCGGACCACCTTTTAGAGGACGCGGGGATAGAGGTTCAGGAGCTTACTGCGGAGGCTTTGGAAAAGGCGATGCGGGAGCGCGGGGTGAAGTGTCCCAAGTGCGGTGGGGAGCTTTCGAAGCCCGTTCCGTTCAATCTGATGTTTGTGACCCAGGTTGGGCCAAAGGAGACGAGGGCTAGCCGAGCGTACTTGCGGCCGGAGACTGCCCAGCTAATCTTTGTGGACTTTAAGGACGTGGTTACGTCTGCGAGGCTTAAGCTACCTTTCGGTATCGCGCAGGTTGGCCGAGCTTTTCGCAACGAGATTTCGCCGAGAAACTTTACGTTTAGGGCACGGGAGTTCGAGATGATGGAGATAGAATATTTCGTGAACCCCGCTAAGTTGGATGACTGCCCGTATTGGGATAACGTTGCAGACCTTAAGGTTAACATGCTTAGCGCTGAGATGCAGGAGGAAGGGTCAGAAAGATATAGGGAGATGTCTCTGGCTGAAGCCTGTGAAACGGGCGTTATAAGAAATAGGTGGCACGCGTACTGGATAGGTGAGAGCCTTCGATGGCTCTGGAGCATAGGGCTAAGGAGGGAGAGGCTCCGAGTTAGGGAGCACCTTAAGACCGAGCTTGCTCACTATGCTATCCAGACTTTTGACGTCGAGTATTTCTTCCCCTTTATGGGGTGGAAGGAAATAGAGGGTATAGCGAATAGGGGGGACTACGACTTGAGGAGGCACATGGAGTTTAGCGGGAAGGACCTGGCGATAGTTGATGACGGCGAGAAAGTGGTGCCGCACGTTATAGAGCCTTCCTTCGGGGTTGACAGAGTGATACTTGCTCTCCTGACCGATGCTTATAGGAGGGTCGAGGATAGGATAGTTCTGTCGCTTAACCCTAAGGTGGCTCCCATAAAGGTCGCAGTTTTTCCCCTGGTTACTAAGGAGCCTTTCACTTCTAAGGCGCGCGAGGTGTATAATATGTTGAAGGAGGAGTTCGCGGCGTTCTATGACGAGAAGGGGAGCATAGGTAGGCGGTACGCCAGGGTTGACGAGGCGGGAGTGCCCCTTGCAGTAACTATCGATGGCACAACGCTGGAAGACAACACAGTTACGATAAGGTTTAGAGATACGAGGAAGCAGATAAGGGCTCCGATTTCCGAGCTGAAAGATAAAATTAAAGAAATCATGAATAATTGGGGCGCCTAACTCTAAAAGCTAGGTAAACTAAAACATGGTAAAACGCCAATGATCTCATACAGGGTAATCAAAGTCAAGGGTAGGTATTACCTCGTAAAGGAGTGGTGGGATCCTGTTTTTCGAAAGAAGCGCACCGTAAGCATAGGACCCTGCAGAGAAATAGAGATCGCCATGAAGATACACAGGGAGAACAAGAAAAACATTAAATACAAACGCTTAATAAGAAAACTCAGTGCGGGGGTGCCCGAGCTAGGTCAAAGGGGGCGGACTGAGGCTCCGCTGGCGTAGGCCTGCCCGGGTTCGAATCCCGGCCCCCGCACCACTTCTTTCGTTCTCTGTTTTAAGGGGAATTTAAGAGAAAGATGGATGATATATGGCGAGGTTTATCGAAGAGGCTGTTATTCTAGCTTTTTCGGGCTTAGTTGCCTACTTTATTTGGTCTAGTGTGGGCAGCGTCTATCCTAAGCTTGTTGAAGCTTTACACGCGCTTTTGTATGGGAACTTCACGTGTCTTTGTGGGCCTTGAAGCGGCTGGGTGGAGGTGTATGAAGGGCAGCTTGGAGGAGGCGGTTTCTGTTTTGATGGTGGTTTTAACGTCGCTCGTTTTGCTGCATTTCTCGTATAACCTCGGCACGTCACATCTAAGGCTGTGTAAGGAGCAGAACGAGGCTATGCTGCGCGGCAGGCTGCTTAGCCTTATGAGTAGGATGCCGCGGGGATCATGTGTAAAGCTTCCATGCTGCGTGCCTCCTGGATTTCTGAACCTTTCCGGCGAGTACTATTTTGCGGGTGAATATTTGTGCAGAGGGTAGGGTCTTCTACCAGCTCCTTAGCGGTGTATCTAATTTTGCTAGGGGTCCTATTGTTTTTGATTCTAGCAGTCATACACCTGCTCAGAGACCTTCTAACCGTGTCTTTCCTTGGGTGGTAGATATGAGGTGGTATGTTATAGACGTGTTTATTGCCATCGTTATTGTGGGCTGTCTTCTTGTCATGCTAGCTGGCACGCCACTTCCAAAGCGAATTTTAAACGTAAAGGCTCAGTTCATGGCTAGACTTTCTCTGCTGAGAAGCTGCATGAGAGAGGTTCGGCTAATATACACGGATGGGATCCGCAGCCCGGCTGAGTATTTTTCCCAAAAAGCGACCTACAACAGCTCTATAGCTTCTTGCCCGATAATTTTGCCGTAGGTGGTCGGTTCCGTGGGAAGGCGAGGCGCGGTTCTCTCCCTTACTTCGCTTCTCTTATTCATGCTCGTTCTGATGATCGTATATGCGCGGATACAGGCTCTATGCTGTGTCGAAGAGGTTAGGAAGCTTGAACTGAGGCTGGCTGAGGAGGAGCTTACATCAACAAACTTTGAGGGGCTTCTGTTTTATAATATTGAGAGAGCTTTTTATGCAAAGCCTTTGAGGAGCTTGAGGGACAGGGGTTACTTTGCAAGTGAGGTCAAAAGGCTAGCAAACACACTTGCAGAGCGTTTTTCCTCGGAAACCAATTTTACCTTTAAAGTAATAGCTCTACACGTTTCAAGTCTCTACGTTTTGGGTAGCGCGGGAGCAGATTCCGCGTGGTCGTTGCATTACCCGAGTTTCTCCAACTGCTATAATGTGGGAATTGAATACGCTGTGGAGGGCGGGGAAGTAAAAGTTAACCGCTCCACGCTTTT
>Ga0209410_1001249_pt1 | contig 12317 bp, 15 predicted proteins | sample Mar14436cmmetaG_FD_184135 | JGI IMG/M metagenome (GOLD analysis project Ga0209410, IMG submission 184135) | Marine hydrothermal vent microbial communities from Guaymas Basin, Gulf of California to study Microbial Dark Matter (Phase II) - Marker... ... | reverse complement strand
GGCTGAGCCCAGCTCTCTTTCCAAGTAGCCTATGGTTGGGCTTGGAACTTGAGGAGGTCTTAATTCCACCCTCTTAACCTCTCTTCTCGTCCTGAACACATGCGTATACCCTATTGTTTCTATAATTCCTCTATTAAACGTCCCTACAGCAATGTTTTGGCTACCTAGCACTAATTCTGGGTGATACGGGATATTTAAACTAAGCAACTCGGCATATCCCTCATATAAACGTATAATCTTCTCCTCTAATTCTGGTTGTACATCTACTAAAGGAAGACCCAGCACCGTTTTTGCTTCCTTTCTCCCTATTAAATAGTTATGGGAAAATCGTTCCTTGGTAATGATATCTATAATTTTCTTTATTCTATCTTCATCATTCATGTGATAGGAAAGCAACGTTCTGGCTAGAAAAGCTATTTGTCCACGTAGTCGGTTTGCCGCTCCTAGCGTCAAGGGATTAACAGCCTCAGACAATTTTTCAAAAACCTTTGCAATCGAGTTCTCATTTTTTAAACCAGCTTCTCTTGCAAGCTCTAAGTAGCTCATAAGATCTTCCACATTAACGGGGACTCGTGTTGTAACTCCTGGTCGACCTGGGACGGGTATTGTAGGGCAGAGGGGGTGATCAAGACTTGGATCTATTGGGCTTAATTGACCGAGCTTTGTCATAATTACCTCGTTAGCTCCTAATGCAATTAAAGTTCCACAGCTAAAAGCCTTGTATGGAATTATAACGCCAAATTCATCGCAAAATTCCCTAATGAGATTTACTATTCCGTAGCCAGCCATCGTAATACCTCCAGTTGTATAAATATATAGGTCAATGCGCGTTTGTTTACCTATTCGTGAAAGATGCCTAAATAGGAAGGGAACAGCATCGGCGGCAATGCGCGTCTCCATACCACGTCGGTCTCCTGTAATGTATACCAAGAGCTTAGAATTTCTCATTTCTTCAATTTCGCGTATAAGAGTGTGTCTTTCAGCTCTATCCATTACATCCCACCTCGTCCTACTTCGCCCATACCTTGACTCTAGACTTCTCGTTAAAAAGCTTTTACCAAACTCCTGATTTAACGTTTTTAGGATACTATAAAAATGGGGAGTTAGATGTCTTCGCTCAGCTTAAAGATCTTGGAAATCAAAGAGATTATTTTTTTAAGATACATAGTGTTACTTCTCTTCATTGCGCGTGCTTAGTTTCTCTATAGAGAGTCGCAAAAACTCCATATGATAACTTATGCGACCTATTATTCCAAACCAGATTCCGGAAAGCATCCAAATTCCAAAGATGACTGTATTCCCAATAAGAGTGGTGACAAGCTTTGGAGGTAATGGTTCAAGAGGATGAATTAGACAAGCTAGAACTCCGCCTGTAAGGAAAATGAATCCTCCCCAAGTAATTGTTCGAATAGTTTCTTGGTGGAAATTATGCTCGAGTTCCAACCTTTTGGCGAAAAGATTAGGGTTGGATATACTTCCTTTGATAGAATCCAGTTTTTTCCTCACTTTCTTGAAGTATAGATGATAGAAGACTGATAATGCAGTTACCCCTGCTACGAGAAAATTAGCGGTTATAGTAACCCAATTGAATGCTAGAGGAATACTGTAACATCCCGTTATCCCCTCTATAAAAATCGCGTTAAATGATGCAACGGAGAAGAAAGTATCGACGGGGATGGTAAGCACAGTAGTCCTCCTCCATCGTTCGCTTGTGAAAGTTATGAAGAATACCGACACAAATACTAATATGACAAAGGGGGTTCCAAGATAGATCGTTTTCATGACCGTGAGATCTATGTAGACTACTTCAGGCATCTCCAACTCTTTAGCGACGGTGAACCAAACGCCATGCGTTAAATAAATCAGAAAAACTCCTAATGAGCTAAAGCAAGAATAAAGACTTGCGATAATCCATGCGCGTTGAAGCATCTTTATTTCTCACCACCACTCTAAGAACTCTTAAAACTATTAAAGCTTCTTTCTATATGCTTTCATATGGAGTTTAGGAAGTTTCCCGACCGGAGTGAGAACTCATTAACCCCCTTGCTTCCCCCTCCTCATCTCTTACCCTCTCCTTACGCTCATCGAGTAAAGCGTTTATTACTTCATCAAAAGTTATTCTTGGATCCCTTCTAATGCGTATTAGCTCAAGCTTAAAGTGTTCTAGACGTCGGTATGTCTTCTCCTTTAACCTTATCGTCTTAATCGATTTCTTCTTCATTTTTACGGTTATATTTAAAAGACGGAGATTTCGTTGAAAGTGGAAAAGGCGAGTCTAACATCAACTAGACAGAAAAAGGGGGTTAGGTGCCGTCTCTCGGCTTTAAAATCTTTGAAATCAACGTTATTAAGGCTTAAATATGATGTTGTCGGTTAACTCTTGATGTCCACTAAAATAAAGTCCATGTTAAAGCAATTAACTCGCGAGGAATTGTTTAAGTTGGCTAGGAAGAAGAAAGCGAGGATTAAGAAAACTCTCCCTAAGTCCGAGATTGTTAAACTCTTAACACCTATCGTACGCGAGAAGGACATTAAGGAACTCTTAGTTAAGAGGGGTAGAACCGGGCTGAGAGCATACATGGACGGAAAGGAGTTTGAGAGAAAGATCAGTAATTACTTTGCCAGACAAGGTTATAGTTGTAGGCTAAACGTCAGGAAGAGATACGTTGAGTATGACATTATAGGTTATGCTGAAGAGAGAGGATTTTTGAGAACTAAGGCCTATTGGCTGCTTGCTGAATGTAAGAATGTTCCAAAAGTCACTGTAAAAGACCTTGATAAGTTCATAGGTAAATTCGAGCGGTTTAGGAGAAAGCATGAAGGAGATGAGGTTATAGGTTATCTGGTGACTTCAGGGGTTTTCGCACCAGAAGTCAAGAAAGCGGCAAGGGATTATCCCGATATAAAGCTAAAAAGGATCCGGTGATAAACTAGATCGACTCAGGAAAACAAATTAGATAGAGATGAGGTCAGATCAATTATAACAGAAAAAATGGGGGAGGTTAGATCTCGATCTTCGGTTTAAAGATATGTGAAATCATCTTTATCAAAGTTTTAATATAGGCTTAGGGCGGGAATATCCGGTTAGAGATGCCTCAATGGCACGGTGATCTCCATAAGCGTAAGCCTACGGGTGGGAGGAGGAGGCCGTATAGGAAGAAGCGTAAGTATGAGCGGGGCGGAGACCCCGTCTTAACCGTCTTGGGCGAGCGGAAGGTTAAGGAGAAGAGGACTAGGGGCGGTGGGGTGAAGTATGCCTTGGCCTCAGACTCCTATGCGAACGTATTAGACCCGAAGACCAAGACCGCTAAGAAGCTCAAGATCCTCAGAGTCCTATCGAATCCGGCCAGCAGAGACCTTGAGAGGAGAGGGGTGATAACCCGGGGAGCGATAATCGAGACCGAGGCGGGTAAGGCGAGGGTGACCTCAAGACCTGGACAGGACGGAGTCATAAACGCTATCCTAATCGAGTAGGTGGTTCGATGATTAAGAGAAAGGGATACATTATATGGCCGATATACTTCGATAGCTCGGCCTCGCGATCGATCTGTAGAAGGGTTCCATTAAGGCTTGCGGTGAAGAATCCGACGGCCGAGGAGATAGCGTCGGCTGCCAAGAGGCTGGGATGGAAGGCCGTGGTCGAGGGAGGAAGCCATCCGGCTGCTTGGTGGCAGAAGACCGGGAGGGTTGTAGTTGAGCCGGATAAGCCCATGAAGAAGAGCGAGGTCATAAAGCTGATCGCATCAAAGCTTAAGGAGATGAAGCGATGAGGAGGAGGCTGAGGAGGATAGGGAGGATTCGAGGGATAGTTGAGGGGCGGATAGTCGTCGAGGGAGAATTCCTCCCAAGGCTTGGGGAAAAGGTCTATGACTCATCGCTAAACGAGGTCGGAGTCGTCTTAAGCATACTCGGGCCCAAGAACAAGTTCTTCATAGAGGTCAAGCCCTCGAAGATCGTGGACTACCCGATTGGAGAACCGCTCTACATAATAGAGAGATGATAGGCTTGGATAATCCCTTAAGCAGGCTAGGATAAGACCTTGAGAACATCTAAAGATCCTCGACTCGATTGAGCTAATAGGTCGTGGAATCAGGCCATGATGGATTGGAGAGGGTCTGCCCGATCTGCGGGAGCGAGGAGATAGTCGAGGATAGGGTAAATGGGGAGATAATATGCGGCGTATGCGGCCACGTGTTGGATAAGACTCCAAGCCGGGAACCTGAATGGAGGGCTTATGGATATGGTGACAGGATCAGACGTGAGAGGGTTGGCGCGCCCCTAACCCCCCTGCTCCACGACTTCGGATTCTCCACAAAGGCTCCGAGAGACCTCGCTAGAAGAGGCCCTAAAGATAGGAGGATGATTAGAATCCTGTCTCAGATCCATGGATTGGCCTCAAGCATGGGGTTGCCTAACGTGGTCGCGGAGACCGCCGCCCTAATCTATAGGAGGGCTGAGAAGCTTAGGCTCCTGACGAAAAGCATGTATAGAGTGGTTCCAGCGGCCTCGCTCTACCTCGCCGCGAGGGTTCACGGGATCCCGAGGATGGTTAGGGAGTTTTCAGCGATCTCTGGAGTCGATGAGAAGTCGATCTTAAGATGCTGTATGAAGCTTAGGCTAGGCTTGAAACTCAATCCTCCGAGAGTCCAAGACGCCTACATCTCAAGATTCATCAAATCCTTGGGCTTGAAGGGGAGGGTCGAGGATCTCGCGAACACCATCCTCGAAATGGCTAAGAGGCTCAACCTCACTCAGGGAAGGAGTTCTAGGCCCATGGCCGCGGCGGCGATCTATATCGCGGCTAAGACCCTCAATGTGCGCGTGAGCCAGAGGAGGTTGGCGAAGGTCGCTGGGATAAGCCCCGTGACCCTTAGGAGAAGGTATAAGGAGATTCTAAGGAAGATTGACGAAGTCTCTCAATGACTATTGAATTAAGGTCTTTCAGGAAGGGTGAAGAAGGCCGCGGCTGAGAGAGCCGCCGCCAAGACCGTGATTATCCAAGGGATTATTATGAGGGACGATGCCCAACCTATTTCTAACGCAACCTTTTCAAGCTGAGCCCCGGATGAGATAAGCGTGGGCGCCGCGATGACGGCCCACGGGGCTGCCGCGGCCATGGCGGTCATCTTAAGCCATGCTGCCCTCTTAAACCAGGCGACGCCGTAGATTCTCGCCGCCTTAAAGTGGGAGATTATTTCGAGGATGAGGGTCGCTGGCCCGAGCGCGAGGGCTGCGAGTCCGAGGAAGAAGGCTCCTATAGGCATCCCGGCTATTGGGAGGAACCACGGTATTGGGGTGCCCGTGAGTGCCGCCGCCATCATCAGGGCTCCGGCCGCCTTGAACACCCACCGCCTAGTCTCTATACCGATCAGGAACCAGGCGACCGCCGTCAAGCTCTCGCCGAGGGAGCTTATGGGAGACACCGCGCTCAGGATGTATCCTAAGCCCCCCAGCCACCTACACATGGTAGCCGTGCCTGGAAGTAGCTCGTGGGGCGGGATAGGTCTACCCGAAATCTTAGAGGCGCAGACGCCTAGTAGGGCCGCGGCTACTAGGTTGAGGGAGAGGGCGTAGAGTCTCCACTCCACGGGCACTCTTGGCACAAACAGGATGAAGTACGAGCTCAATTGCTCCTCCGACGCGAGGAACAATAATATGCCCACTAGGACGTGATGTGCGAGGGCGAATAGTAGTGGACGCGGGTCGCCCGACTTCAATCCCCTATATAGCCACCAAGTTGCCGCGCCTTGGGCGAGAAAGCAGGCCAAGAATATCGCAAACGCCGTCAATGAGGGGAAAGGCTTCCATATAAGATCTCCGAGAAGTAAGAGGGGAAGGGGCATTACGCCCTGAAATGCCGCCAAGGGGATGAAAGAGAGGAGGAGCGATAGCGCGAACGCTACAGGGAGTCCGAGCGCAAATATCGCAAATATAAGTGAGGGTAGGAAGGAGGCTATCAGGCCAACCACATAAGCATAAAAGAAGAAGCGGCCGAGAATGATGGAAATCCTCAAGCAATTCTCCCCATGAATTCCAGGAAATGAAGATTTATGTTTTTAATATCGGAGGAGATGGCTAAAGTTGAATTTCTTCCTGGTGCGAGTATAGAATCGCCGAGGACGAGGAACAAGGCCGAGAATTTCTTGAGGGGATGATTGATAGAAAAACGCTTATCAAATACGCTAATGACTTAAAGGGCTTAGCTATATAAGAGAGCTGGGAGAAATATTATCGAGAGGGATGCTTTTTGCCTCAAAAGCTCACAAACCTTGAGGAGAGGGCTATAAGGCTTTTGCTCAAGCATCAGAAGGAGGGACTGCTTCAGTCGGAGCTTTGGCACAAGCTCGGGGTGACGAGTAGGGAGGGTTCGAGGATAGCGATTAAGCTTGAGAAGAAGGGGATGGTTAAGCGGGTTAAGGAGTTCGCGAAGGATAGGTGGACTAGGAGGCTCATCCCCCTCATACGCGAGGTCAAGCTAGATCCCATTAGGGGAGCTCCATGCCTCTCATGCGAATATGAGCATGTCTGTGGGAAGGAGGGAAAGGTTAGGCCTGAGAACTGTCCAAAGCTTGAGAGCTGGGTTCTCGAATCCTATCGCACTAGCTTGAAGAAATCCTCTAAGAGATAGGTTTAGACGAGCTTCCCCAAACCTATCAGATATAGCTCCGAGCTACCCCTCCTCGTCGCCTTAGGGATAAACCTCCTAACAACCTTAAACTCCTCTCTAAGCCTTTGTTCAAGCTCATGGAGTTCGCCGCATTCAAGAGCCTTCAACATAACAGATCCGCCCTTCCTAACGAGTTCTCTCGCGATCTCATAAGATCTTTGAGTTAATTCGATCTGCCTAAGGACATCTATATCCCTTATCCCGCTGAAGCTTGGAGAGGCGTCTGAGATTAGGAAGTCGGCGGGCTTTTCACGCAAGATCTTTCTGACCTCGGAGACCACGTCATCCTCTAAGATGTCTAGCTGGAGGGTTATGATGTTCTGCTCATCAAACCTTTTGAACTTCCTCTTATCGACCGCTATCACCAACCCCTCAGATCCAACCATCCTAGCCAATGCTTGCGAGATTCCTCCGGGCCATGCGCCTAGATCTATGGCGATGTCGCCCCTCTCCACCAACCTATACCTCTTTTGAGCCTCTAGGAACTTGTAGGCGGCTCTAGACCTGTACCCCTCTTTCCTCGCCCTCCTCCTATAATGATCCCTCCCAGCCTCTTGAATCCACCTGTTGGTCGGCAATCCAAGAAGAGGCGGATTCTTCAGCTCTTAAGTTTAAGCTCCTTGAATAGCTTCACGATCGTGGATGGCGGTGCGTCGGTCTTAAACCCGCTTGGATCTATGTGGGTGACGGTTGCCCTATATCCCATGGCCTTAAGCTCCTCGATCACCTTCCTAGGCTTGACGGGAGACTGCTTGAGCACCTCGGCCACATAATTGACTGGATAGTATCCCACGATCTCCGAGTCCTCGGCGCTCAAATATCTGAGAAGCTTCAAGACATCGCGATATATCTCCTGCTCGTCTAGAGCGCATCTATACACCTTCTCGACCAGATCTTTATCCGATAACCCACCTATCCAGAGTGGGCCGATGGGGCTTAGCTCCCCACCACATTCCATACATCTCATCACGGGTCTCTCACTCCACCTAGCCGTGTAGATCCTCATACACTTATGGCAATAGGAGATCCAACCGACCAGCTTAAGCTGCTCTTTTGCCTTCGTGATCCCCCTATCGACGGCCACGAACACCTTGATGTAATGGTCTTTCTGGAAGGAGAGGATGGGCTTCGCGGCGAGCCCCAATCTCGCGGCAGTCCTAACCATGAAACCCGCCAGAATCCTCAAGGCGACCTCCTTCGAGAACGGGGTCTTCGAGACGATGACATCATACTTCCTAAGACATGAGGCTGGCTTTGCGCCGGTTAAGGCCGACATATCTGTCGCCGTCGCGCTTAATACCCCTCCTCTATCGCATCCCCTGAACCCATTCTCCATGAACTTTGCGGGTGATCCGGCTGGATCTATATCCACGTAATTATATCTTGGCCTCCCCCTCCCACACATGGAGAGGAGCTCGTTCGCCTCCAGGTTCATGGGCTTAACATATTCTCTAACGTCATTTAATTCGATGTTCAGTTTCATGAGCTCATAGGCTTTCTTTGAGATGTCGTTCGCCACAACCTCATCCACAACATCGGTCTCCAAAACCAATCTAATGCTCCTGACACCCGTTCCGGCAAGGGGTTCGCAGATCCTAATCCTCCTATCCCTGAAGAATGTTTTCACGAAGAGTATGGCCATGTCGCGGTTTGGCTTGGAGACTGGGTTATAGAATACTGGGAGGCTTGTCGGGGCATATCCCTTCTCGCTTGGAAGCCTTGGAGCATAAAACTTTGCCCTACCCTCAACCCTAAGCTCGACCTCGTATCCAAGCCTCTCAACGACATCCCTCATCTCTTCCCCAAAGCCTCCAAGATCTTGCCGACTATGATCCCCGGAACCTTATCCCTATTCATCTGATTCAAGGTTATGAGGTTCTCTCCAGCGAGCCTCCTAACCTTCATCGCGAGCCTGTCCCTAGATCTATAATGGACGGTTAGGACGGCATGTTTATCTGAACTCAATAACCTTTCAACGGCATCCCTAAATTTTCGGCTGAAGAGCTCCATAGGCCCGACCTCATCCACTACAACTACATCAGCATCTCTAATCCCGTCAAGTATAGCCGAGACCCCGATCCTCTCGAGATCCGCTAGATTCACCCTATATCTTCCAAGTCTTGGCCCATCTCTCAGATTTACGTGGGCGAGTATGCCCTCCCCTCCACCGATCCTCTTAACCATGAATCCAACCCTCCTCCCACCAACCCTCAGCTCCTCCGTATACATCCCATCGACCTCGACGCCCCCATTCTTGAGTTCCTCGACTATCTTTAGGATCGCCGTGGTCTTCCCGCACCCAGGTCTACCGGTTAAGGCGTAGAGTATGCGGTTATCGCTTCTCCTCTCCATCCCCAACTTGAGGGGATTTCATCTGGTTAAAAATCATCTCCTCTCCAAGGCTTTTGAGAGGATGGATCTCCTCTCCTCAAGTTCTTGGCCGATGGTCTTGATCGGGATTATCGTGAGGCTCTTAGAGTCTTGATCATACTCCACCTTCGCCTCGATCTTAAACACGTCCCTCAAATTCTCCTTGGTCAAGACCTCTATGGGTCTCCCGATGCCCTTAATCCTCCCACCATTGATCAGGATCATCTTATCGCTGTATCTCGCGGCGAGGTTTAGGTCGTGGATCGCGCAGATTATCGTAAGCCCAAGCTTCTCGACCAGCTCCTTCAAGAGGTTCATGATCTCGATCTGATAGCATACATCTAGATTTGATGTGGGTTCGTCTAGGAGTAGGATTCTCGGCTCTTGGGCCAAGGCCCTCGCGATCAAGACCCTCTGCCTCTCGCCTCCGCTGACCTCCCTAATCGATCGCTCGGCTAGGTGTAGGGTGTTCGTGAGCTTCATCCAAAACCTAACCTTCTCCTCGTCTACCTCCCTCTCAAATGAGAGCCTTCCGAGATATGGATACCTCCCCATCATGACGACGTCGAAGACCTTTAGATCGAAGCTTAGGTCGGCTGTCTGGGGAACCATCGCGAGCTCTCTCGCAAGCTCCTTTGGATCCAGCTCGGAGATACGCTTACAGTCCAAGTAAACCGATCCAACCCTAGGCTTCAAGATTCCATCTATGATCTTTAGGAGCGTCGTCTTCCCAGATCCATTCGGCCCGATCAATCCTATGAACTCCCCCTCACCAGCCTCGAAGCTTATCTCATCCAGAACCTTTCGCGCCTCATAATAGAATTGGACGCGGTCTATCTTCAGCCTCATGGCCTCCGCCTCCTCAACAGGTAGATGAAGAACGGCGTCCCAGTCAAGGCGGTTATCACCCCAACTGGAAGCTCGAGTAGGCATCTAGCGGCGGCATCCGCCCAGACCAAGAATATTCCACCTGCTAGAGCTGATGATGGTATCAATATCCTGTGATCCGGTCCGACGAGCGTCCTCATTATATGCGGCATCATCAAGCCTATGAAGCCTATCGCTCCGGCGAAGGAGACGGCGGCGCTCGTTATCAGGGATGCGAGGATCGGTAAGAGTTTTTCAACGAGCTTCACATTCACGCCTATCGATTGAGCTGTCTCCTCTCCGAGCAACAATGCGTTCAGATCCTTTGAGAAAATGAACGCCGTGAAGATTAATAGGAGGATTATCGGGGCGATCACCTCGACCTTAAGCCAATCCGCACCCCATAATCCACCCATTATCCAGAGGAGTATGGCGTGGGAGTCCCTGCTGAGGGTCCAGATAATTATCGAGAGGGTCGCGGAGAAGAGATAGGTTACGGCTATCCCGGCGAGCAGAAGGGATTCGACCGTGAATCTGCCGCAGAGCTTGACGATATTATAGACGAGGATTATCGCGATTAACCCTCCTATGAATGCGGCTAGGGGAGTTGTGTATATCCCCATGAACGCGGGCAGAAAGGTTATTGAAAGAGCTGCTCCGAGCGACGCCCCGGAGGAGACCCCGAGGACATATGGCCCCGCCAATGGATTTCTGAACAATCCCTGCATGATCACACCTGCCACGGATAAGGCCATGCCCACGAGTATTCCGAGGAGTATTCTCGGAAGTCTTAGCTGGAGGATTATCTTCATGTGAGGCTCGCTGAACCCGCCGACCCTCAATCCAAGTTTATGCGAGATTATCGAAATTATCTCAGCTGGGTGGATATAGACGGGCCCTATCGCCGTCGCCGCTACGATGGTCAGGCATAGGCCTATCGTTAGGTAGGTTAGGATGAGCTTCCATCTAAGCAATCTACGTTTAAGTAGCCCTATTTCTCTGAGCCTGACCTCAAGGACCTCTTGAGTCTCCCCGCTCATCTCCCGACTACCCGTCTATGCCTTCTTTACCTTATGGTATGCGTATGCCAGCGAGGCCAAGGAGATTATCAACGCTATGAGCGAGAGGATCATCGATGCCGTGGCCAAGCTGTTAAGCGAGCCTATTTGTTCGCCGAGCTTTGAGACCTCTCCCGAGAGCTTCGTGATCTCAGATGATGTGCTGGACTTGAGCTTATCGAGATCCTGTTTGAGGGAGCTTACGTCGGAGGCCACTGAGTCCAGCCTAGACGAGATCGGCGAGATCGTCTCACCCACATAGCTTCTCATAGATTCCTCGATGGACTTCCTCGCCTCCTCCATGACCTCCTCGCTCGTCGGAGAGACCTCAATAGACCTCGATAAAGATGCAAGCCTCACCTCATACGTCCCCTTCCTCTCGGCAACGAATGTGAAGTTGAGTAACCTCTCCTCACCCGGGCCTAGCTCGACCGTCTCCGAGAAGGTTTTTCCATCGACGCTCAGCTCCACGATCTTCTTCCCCGCCACCATTCCCGGATTCCTCACCAAGGCGTAGATCGTTACGAGGTCTCCGACGATCGCTCTCCTCGGAGCTATCAGGTTCTCGACTTCGTAGACCTTGCTCCAAACCTCTGGATGTAGGGCCTTGACCATCATCTCGAAGAGTAAAGCCACCCTAGGCCCGGGCCTGCTAATTATGTCCGGGTCTATCTGGATGACCTCTCCATGTATCAGCCCCTCCTCCTTCATCTTCATTACCCCATCGTAGATGAGCTCCTGCCCATGCCTGTATGGGACGATTATGTATTCTGGATCCCTCGCGACGAGTTCTTCATCGCTTACAGAGGCCCACCAATTCTTATCCGCGAAGACGTTTCTGCCCCCGGCGTGCTCGATTATGTCGTGGATGTATGTCCCGTTTCCAGCGACCCAGAGGGGATTCACCCAAGCTATCTCAGCCACATCGACCTTCTTAACCCCCTCAACCTGCTTCTCCCAAAACGCTATCCTATCCTTGAGCTTCTCGACGAGCTTCGAGGCGGCATCATCGGCCCAGCACGCCTTCCCGATCAACTTGATGTCGTCATATACTCCTTGGATGGTCTCGGATGTCTTGATGACTATGATTGGTATTTCGGCGTCCTCGATCTTCTTAACGAACTCGGGTTTCAGGAGGTTGTGGCCTATCACGAGATCGGGGTTTAATTCTAGAATCTTCTCCAAGCTCGGATTCGTGAATCCTCCTATAACCGATATCTTCCCCTCGCCGACCTTCTCCAAGACCTCTGGCGGATAATTGCAGTAGCTGGTTACGCCGACGACCCTATCCCCCAGGCCTAGGGCGAAGAGGGTCTCGGTTATGCTCGGAGCTATAGAGACTATCCTCTTAGGCT
>Ga0209410_1001248_pt1 | contig 12322 bp, 15 predicted proteins | sample Mar14436cmmetaG_FD_184135 | JGI IMG/M metagenome (GOLD analysis project Ga0209410, IMG submission 184135) | Marine hydrothermal vent microbial communities from Guaymas Basin, Gulf of California to study Microbial Dark Matter (Phase II) - Marker... ... | reverse complement strand
ACCGGTCTGTTGCCATCTATTAAGAAGATATTACTCTCTTCTTCAGCCAATTTGTGATAAATCGCATGTATCTTCTCCAGTTTCTCCAGCTCTTCGTAGAGCTCCACATGGAATCGCTGCTTCTGGATCCGCCTTATGCAGATAAGTGGCGGGGTATCAATGATAAAGGTCAAATCGGGCGTTAGAGTCTTCTCGTTTATCTTCTTTAGCCAGTCCAGGTCAACCTCTATTGACTGAAATGCATAAGAAGAGAGGCGATATCTATCGGTGATCACAATAACACCCTCATCCAGGAGTTTTATTATATTCTTAGTATGGTGCATTCTATCGGCTGCAAATAGAAGTGCGAGCGTCTCGGCGTCAATAACCAATTCCTTCCTCAGTACACCACGTATCAAAGACCCAATCAAGCCATCTGTCGGCTCTTTTGTTAAATATACCTCGTAACCTTTATTGTTTAGCCATTCCCGCAGCCTTGATGCCTGTGTTGTCAGACCTGAGCCGTCCAATCCCTCAAAAGCAATAAAAGGCATTCGCTTCTTCATCATTCATCACCGGGTATATTTTTTATTGTAGTATTCTATTGATGATTTAAAATGTTACCCGATGAATATGGCAAGTACGGTAAATACGGGGGCAGGTTTGCACCTGAGGTGTTGATGAGAGCACTGGAAGAGCTTGAAGATGCGTTTTATACGTTTCATCAGGATGAGAAGTTCAATAGCGAACTGAACTCGCTCTTGAAGGACTTCGCTGGTCGCCCAACACCACTTTATCTTGCAAATAACCTCTCTGAGTTGTGTAGCGGCGCGAGGATATACCTTAAGCGTGAGGATCTGGTACATGGTGGCGCACATAAACTGAATAATACCCTGGGACAGTGCTTGCTGGCAAAGCATATGGGAAAGAATCGGATAATAGCAGAGACTGGAGCAGGTCAGCATGGAGTAGCAACTGCGATGGCTGCAGCGGTCCTCGGATTGCAATGTGAAGTATACATGGGTACAGAGGATATAGGGCGGCAGAAGCTGAATGTGTTCAGGATGGAACTTCTGGGTGCACGCGTGAACCCGGTTGATAGCGGCTCCAGGACATTGAAGGATGCAATAAATGAGGCGATGCGCGATTGGGTCGCCAATGTAGAGAATACCTATTATCTGATAGGCAGTGTTGTGGGACCACATCCATATCCATTGATAGTACGTGAATTTCAGCGTGTCATCGGTAGGGAGACGCGGGAGCAGATATTAGCAGCCGAGGGAAGGTTGCCCGATGCCATCATAGCGTGTGTTGGTGGTGGTAGCAATGCACTTGGTATATTTTCAGACTTCATAGATGACGATGCAGTAGAGCTTATAGGTGTAGAAGCCGGTGGTAAAGGTCTGGCGACCGGAGAGCATGGCGCTTCACTATGCGCAGGTACGGAAGGCGTTCTGCATGGGATGTATTCGAAACTGTTACAGGACGAATATGGGCAAATAAAGCAATCTTATAGTTTCGCTCCCGGACTGGACTATCCTGGTGTGGGACCTGAACTGGCATATCTCGTGGACTCAGGGCGGGTGAGAATGGATTCTGCCACCGATGAGGAGACCCTAAGAGCTTTTGAGACCTTATCCAGAAAGGAGGGTATAATTCCCGCTCTGGAATCCGCCCACGCTGTTCATTACGCAATAGAGCATGCAAAGGAGTGGGATTTAATCGTGGTGAACCTCTCAGGCAGGGGAGATAAGGACATCTTCAGTGTGGCGGATGCTCTTTCTCAGAAACAGATAGGAGGTAGAGGTAACGTATGATACCGATACTTGAGATACTCGCATTTATTGTTGGTCTGGTATATGGGTACGTGAAGCCGGGCAAGGAGAAGCGGTGGGAACTGCTAAAGAGAGGTTTTGTGTATGGCATAATTCTCGGATTGATACTCGGGTTCTTCGGTCTGCTGATGGGTGGGCTGGTGCTATCTGTGGGGACTGCAATAGGAACCCTTATAGAGGTGGTAATCCTCACAATTATGTTCATAATTGGTACGTTCTTTGGTGACCTGCTTGAGACTGTGGTGAAATAGACCAGGATGTAAGAGTAAAGGTAAAGGTATGATGTACACAGGGGTTATCCAGTGGGATATCAGTTCATTTTATGCTATTAACTCGATTTCCAACCCCTTACTGGATTTATTCATGGTGGCGATAACACATCTGGGCTCGATATTCTTCATCTCTATTCTTGGACTTGTGATACTTATGATTGCGAAGAATGAGAATATTAAGAAGATAGCGGTGCTGATATTGATGGGTCTGGCTATTCATGCGATGCTTATCACTTTGATTAAGGTTGCTGTTAACAGGGAGAGACCATCGGAGGCTTTAAATGATGTATCACTGAAGGTGTGGGGATATGAAGCCAAAGCCCATGGCGCATCATTTCCAAGTGGACATGCCGGTAGATGGTTTATTCTAGCCACAATCCTTATACCTTCGAGGAGAAGGCTGAGGAAATTTAGTTATTTCTCTATCGCTATTGGAATTCTTGTCTCCATCAGCAGAATTTACGTTGGTATGCATTTCCCGCTGGATGTGATATTCGGTGCCGGATTTGGTTTCCTCGCGGGCTATCTCACACTGAAGTTGGAAGAGCGATTTGAGCCACAGATACAGAATCTATGCCTGAAATTGCCTTTTTTCGGGTCAGATAACAAAAGCTTTTTATAATGGGATTTATCTTATTGAATAATGGGAGGTGATAGCATGGCCATGACAAAGAGGGCATTGATGGTAGGATTCTCATTACTGATGCTTGCTGGTGCTGGCGTCGCCGATATCGAAGCGGTCTCAGTCTCATTCTCAGTCTGGGATTCATATCCGGATTTAAAGGGGAATAACATATGGAACTCACAGCAGAGCTGGCGAACGCCACATGGCTGGACATTTAATGATGGATATAATATGATGGAATCGATAAAGGCATATATGCACAGAATGCTCAATGAATCGCGGACCAGAAACCAGTATTACCATATCTTCCCCACTTCAGGCGCTGTGTGGCAAGAGGAACCTAATGTAGACATGATGGAATCGGTAAAGGCATATATGTACAGAATGCTCAACGAATCGCGGACCAGAGATAGATATTACCGAATCTTCGAATAGGCAATAATAAATTAATTTAATCTTTATTTTTTATCTCCAACATGAAGGAGTTAATTGGAATGAAGATACCACAGGATAAGCTGGTGCTGGTCACCTCAGCATTGCCATACGTTAACGGTGAATGCCATATAGGACATCTCAGGACTTATGTCCCCGCTGATATATATGTCAGGATGCTCCGTAAGATGGGCTATAAAGTCATCTTCATCAGTGGTTCAGACACACATGGAACGCCGATAGTGCTGAGTGCGGAATCGGAGGGTGTAACGCCAGAAGCGGTGGTTGAGCGCTACCATGAGCATTTCAAGCGGATTTTCAAGGCGTTGAATGTGAACTTTGACTATTATGGACGGACAGATTCGCCGAGCAACCATAAAAGGACAGAGGAGATAGTGGAGAAGCTAATAGCAGGCGGTTATGTATACAAGAGGAAGACGAAGCAGGCATATTGCGATACCTGTGGACGTTTTCTGCCTGATAGATATGTAGAGGGTAGATGCCCTTATTGTGGCGTGATCGCACGTGGTGACGAATGTGATCAGGGTTGTGGCAAGCACCTTGAGCCTGGCGAGATAGAAGAACCGAGATGTAAGATCTGTGGCTCAGTGGCAGTCTTCAGGGAGCAGGAGCATTTCTTCTTTAAGTTATCTGCATTTGCTGAGTTCCTGTCTTCGTATCTTGATACGCTGGGTGGCACGCTGAATGCGCGGAATTATGCTAAGGAATGGGTGAAGCGAGAGCTGAGAGATTGGTGTATCACGAGGAATCTGGAATGGGGAGTGAGATTCCCGGGTAGAGACGATCTGGTCGTTTATGTCTGGGTTGATGCCCCTATCGGGTATATATCGTTCACAGAAGAGCTATTGCGAGAGAGGGGCGAGAAGGAGGATGCATGGGCACGATATTGGAAGGATAACGAAGCCACAATCATACATTTCATCGGCACCGATATAATATATCATCACTGCATATTCTGGCCCGCGATGCTAAAAGGAGCGGGCTATTCGCTCCCCAGTGCGGTCATTGCCTCCGGTATGGTGAAGATAAACGGTAAGACATTCTCCAAGAGCAGAGGGAACGTGGTCTGGGCGACGGAAATTCTGAAACGGTTCCATCCCGATACGCTGAGGTATTATATAGTAACGCAATCGAGCCACACGAAGGAGCTGGATTTCTCATGGGATTCTTTCTTCATGCGTGTAAACAACGAGCTGGTAGCTATTCTCGGTAATCTCGCATATCGGGTTCTTACGTTCGCATATAAGAATTTCGGTACCGTGCCCGGCGGGGAGATAGAGGAAGAGGTAAAAGCGGCGATAGTGACTGCACGTGACGATGTGATGAGAGCAATGGAGGATTATGAATTTAAGAAGCTGGTGGATGCAGCAATGGGACTTGCGGACTTTGGAAACAGCTATTTCCAGCGTGAGGAGCCCTGGCACCTGATAAAAGGAGGAGAAAACGACAGGCGCAGATGTGCAACGATAATAAAGAATGTACTACAGATAATGAAATCGGTGTGCATATTACTGGAGCCGGTGATGCCGGAGAAGATGGGAGAGGTGTGGTATCAGCTTGGTATGAACACAGATATACATGAAACGAAGCTTGAGGAGTTGATGTCCCCAATAGAAGAAGGACAGAAGTTGAATAAGCCGAAGATGCTATTCCAGAGGCTGAGTTGATAGTGTATTGATAGGAGATGGGCAATAAAAAGAAAATTTCGGTTGTCATACCCGCGTATAACGAGGAATCGTATATAGAGTCATGTTTGAATAGCCTCGTGAATCAGACACTGGATAGGAGAGATTATGAGATTGTGGTAGTAGATGGTGGTAGCGAAGATAAGACAGTGGACATAGCGAGAGAATACGCCGATAATGTAATCATACAGCATAGTAAAGGTGTAGGTGGTGCGAGGAATGACGGTGTGGAAGTATCAAGTGGTGAGATAGTGGCGATGACTGATGCAGATATAATACTACCGTGTAACTGGCTTGAACGAATCTGGAATGATTTTCAAGCTGAGAATGTGGTTGCAGTTTATGGTCCTATTATCCCTATTGAATCGCGATTTAAGTACAAAGTCCTGATAGGTGCATTTAACAAACTCGTTCATTTCGCAGCGACCTTAGGGGTATTCCATGCCACTCTCGGGTCCAATACAGCGATAAGGAAGGATGTATTTCAGAAGATAGGCGGGTATTCCGATATGTCAGCAGGAGATGATTATGAGATTGCACGCAGGCTCAGGCATGAGGGTGTTATACGGTATGACCCTATGCTTTCTGTCCGTTTCTCAATGAGACGAATGGAGAAGTATGGATTTATACGCGCGCTGTATATATGGGCGATGAACGTGATGGCGGCGAAGAGAGGAACGCATGCAAGGATAAACTATACAAGGCAGACCTATCGTTGAGATAGGATAAGATAAGAGATGAGGATGGATGAGGATAGTTCAGGCTTCATGCTATTACCCACCGCATGTCGGTGGCGTGGAGAACCACGTTAAAGAGCTGGCAAATGCGCTGAGCGAAGCGGGAAACGAGCTGAAAATTCTAACTGCGGACATACCACCGATCAGAGATGACCTCAGTCTCAGTACGGGTACGGGTACAAGTACAGGTACAGGTACGAGTATGATCACAATTACGAGGTTCAGGGCAATAGAGCTCTTTCCCGGCTATGTACCCTTCATCTTTGGGCTATCACGAATAAGAGATATAGAAGCAGATGTATTCCACTCGCATTGTCCGCCACCTTTCTTCTCACAAGCGTTCAAAAAAGAGAAGAAGCATCCTCATGTCATAACGTATCACTTCGATCTGGAAGTACCGGAGAGAGTTGGGAGTTTGAAGATACCTGCTGTGATGGCTAAATTCGTAGAGCGGGTTTACAACAGGCATTATGCGCTACAACTGCTCGATGCCTGTGATGCTATAATAGTTACAGGCAGGAGCTATGCCGAGACCTCACCAGTTCTCAGTAAATTCAGCAGTAAATGCGAGGTCATACCCAATGGGATAGATATAAGGAAGTTCGATGCCGCTATAGAGGATGTAAAGGCGAGCATAAAGCGTAATAAGAATATCCTATTCGTTGGTAGGCTCGTCTATCCCAAGGGTATAGAGTATTTGATAAGAGCAATGCCGGGGGTATTGAAGGAGGTTCCGGAAGCGAAGCTGGTAATAGTAGGTAGAGGCGAGGATCGAGCGAGCTTGGAGAAGCTTGTGAGAAGTTACGAGCTGACGCAAAAAGTCGAGTTTCGTGGGTTTTTGAGTTTCAAAGAGCTCGTTAAGAGCTATTTAGAAGCTTCTGTATTTGTGCTCCCTTCTTTTACCAGGCTTGAGAATTTTGGGATCGTTCTGCTTGAGGCGATGGCGTGTAGAACGCCGGTGATAGCATCGGATATACCGGGCGTACGTGAGAATATAACAGGCGGCAATGGACTTCTGTTCACGCCGGGAGATGTGGACGGTCTGAGTGATTGCATTGTGAGAATAATCTCAGATGATAGGCGTGTGATGCGCATGGGTGAAGCGGGCAGGAAGCTCGTTGAGACGAAGTTCGATTGGAGGTTGATAGCACAGCAGGTGATGCGGGTCTATGAGTCATTGGTTTAATATGTTGCTAAATATCCCAAATCCTTTGTATATTTCAACACAACAGGTTTATTTTTGTTTGAATTGAAAACAGAATAAACCGAAGAACCTATATTCCGCATTTAAATATTTTAAAGATACTATTTTTTGATTTTTTGAAAAGCTATGGACCTGTCAAATAAGATTCACCTTGCATTTCATGTTCGTATGTGCATTTTATTCCTCCTTATTCCTTCTTTAACTTATTCTCCAGCGTTTTCGGCTCTCTCATAAACGCTTACTTCGAGAATAACTTTGGATTCTGAAGACATAGATTTCGATAATAGGGAAGCAGTAAAAGCCCTCATAATCTAACTTCTCAATATCATAGAATCACAAGACAGTACATACATGCGCTCGTTGTTTACCTCTATTACGCTTACGCTTGCAGGGTTATCGAGAACAAAATAAAGAAGATATTGGAAGAAGCGGGGATTATCATTTCCGCAGGTGAAATCTCCTATATCATGACGCAGGAGAAGCGAAGCCGGAAAAGCCGCATGGGAGAGCATGATGTCTATACTCGATACTTGTAAGAAGCAGATGGTCGGTTTCAGTTTCTTTGATTATATCAGGGATATATTATCAGGAAAACGTGCCATGACAAGATTTGCACAGCTCATTTCTCGTGATCATCTTTAACTGCAATATCCACCTTTTATTGTGCAGATACATGCAAACGATCAGTGAGTTGGCATTTCCCTTCAGTCTGCTAACGAAATAGTCGCCATAGCGAACGATTCTGTCGAAGAAGAGGTACTTGAAGTATCCGGGCTCGAGGAGCAGGATGCAGCCCTTGAGCCAGGGTCCAACCGAGGTATTTATCGCTATCGCCCAAAACACGACCGGGTTGCTGTGCTTGAAACACAATCGCATGGAGCACGCACCTCTGAAGGAAATCAACCCAACCATCTTCGGTGTGAAAATCGTTCGTAAAAACTACTTATGCTCAGTTTCACCCCCGCTTTCTCTTCATATTTCCGCTTCAGTCCCCGGACCCGGATAGTGCTCAGAAAACGCACACCAAATTCAAGCGTTAAGATTTATATATCGTATCACCGTGTAAAATAGTCACTTTTATAGCTTAGAAAGTATCAATGGCACAAAGTTGGAATCACCATCTCTTATCCGAACACCTAAGTATAACTTTCTAATTTGTCGAATTCGGATTTAAACTTTTCGGTCGTGTTGAGTAAAATCCAAAAGGTTACACATCAGATGTTGAAACGTCGTGGGTTGAATTACAAAAGTCTTACTATACTTAGCCTTAGTGCATGCATCACAAAGCGAGCAGCGAGCCCGGCAACGACGGTATGTATCGTATCCACGCATCCATATTTTATTTACCTTATTTGAATTATATCTTATTATTTTAATTGAGATGGGAACCAACATAGGAGATATATTAGAGCTGAGAGAGACCAGTTTGGATGCACTCGCCGGTAAGACTATCGCGGTTGACGCTTATAACATGCTGTATCAGTTCCTCTGTATCATCCGCCAGCCAGATGGGACGCCACTCAGGGATTCTGCGGGCAGGGTAACCTCACATCTCTCGGGTTTGATATATCGCACAACGAATTTAATGGAGAAGGGGCTAAAGCTGGTATTCGTATTCGATGGCAAGCCTTCGGAGTTAAAATCAGAGGTTATAAGAGCCAGATCAATGCGGCGTGCAGAGGCGAGGAAGAGATGGGCAGCAGCAAAAATACCGGAAGAAGCACTGAAATTCGCAAAGGCATCCACGAGAATCGAGCCAGGGATCGTAGAAGAAGCGAAGACGCTCCTGGAATATCTTGGCATACCACATGTGCAGGCGCCCTCAGAAGGAGAAGCTCAGGCTGCGTTTATGGTCCGGAAAGGAGATGCGGACATTGTAGCCTCTCAGGATTTTGATTCTCTACTCTTCGGTGCGCCTGTGATGGTGAGGAACCTGAGTGCACCGAAAAGAGGGGTAAAACTCGAACTGGCTGTTTTGAAGGATATCGAGCATAGATTGGGGATAACACATGAAGAACTTGTGGAGATCGCTATTCTCGTGGGCACGGACTTCAACCCCGGGATAAAGGGTATAGGTGCCAAGAGAGCACTGAAACTCATCAAAGAGCATCATAGCATTGATAAATTGATAGCAGAATCGGTAATAGAGATAGAGAATGCACCTGGCATAGCAAACTATGAACTCGTTCGTAATATCTTCCTCCATCCTGAGGTCAATACTGAATATGAACTGAGATGGAAGGAGCCAGATGAGGAAAAAGTAAAGGAGTTCCTCTGCGAGCTACATGACTTCTCAGAGGAGCGAGTGAATAAAGCGCTCGAACGAATTCAGCGCCCAACAGATAGAACAGAAGTATTGGTATCACAGCAAACGATAGAACAGTGGTTGTGAAATAATGAATAATGTAATGAAATGAGGGTAAAAGGAAGAGCTGTCTAAAACTCTTCCTCCAGACCTTCAAGTTCATCACCAAATTCCTCTTCCACTTCTTTCTCCAGACCAGTGCCGGCACCAGCACCAGCATCAGCGCTAAAAGCATCCTCTACTAACCCTCTTATGGAATCCAGCATTGCAAATGCTTTGTCCTTATCATAAGGGAAGTTAAAGCGCTTTTTTCCAAAATCACTTTCTACTATTTTTCCACCTTGCATACTTCGTACCCAGTGCTGCTCTATGGATATAAACTTGCCATATTGCCCCTCTTTTACGAAACCTCTCCATACCAATCTCGGGCTACCATCCTCCTTTTTCAGAATCACTCTATACCCGACATCTTTTATTATCCTTATACCCGGTCTTATCTCACTCATGTTTTTTCTCCTATGACCTTATTTATATTCTCTGTCAGTAAGTATATAAATTAGGTGGTCACACCTTAATAAGCACTTAATAAGTATAGCGTTTTGGCTATGAACAGCGAAGTTCTGGATATGGATTAAAGTCCCTGATGATACTTCAGGCGTGAGCCTATAATGCCGCTCATTGGATGCCTGATAGCGATTGCGATTCGGGAGTATCCCCAAGGTACAGCTTTTTAACCTCCTCATTCTGAAGTAAACTGCCCGCTTCGCCTTCAAACCTCTTCCTACCCATCTCCAGGACATAACCACGGTGACTCACAGATAACGCCATCTTCGCATTTTGTTCCACTATCATCAGTGTGGTACCCAATTCATTGATAGCTGCAATCTTCTTGAACAATATATCCCTGAGCCTTGGCGAGAGCCCACATGATGGCTCATCGAGTAATAAAAGTGCTGGCATGAGCATCAAAGCCCTCCCCACTGCTACCATCTTCTGCTCACCACCACTCATGGTGCCTACTTTCTGCCGCCGCTTATTCTTAAGTTCCGGGAATATGTTAAATACTTCCTCAAATCCCGCACTGAGCCTATCCCGCTGTATAAAAGCGCCCATCTCCAGGTTCTCCTGTACAGTTAGCGAAGGGAACACATTCCTCTCCTGGGGCACATAGCCTATTCCCGCCCTTACAATCTTGTCCGCTCTCAATCGAGATATATCCATGCCGTTGAACAATATCCGACCACTTCTCAACTTCACAAGACCAAAAATGGTCTTCATCAATGTAGATTTGCCCGAACCATTTGGACCGATTATAGTGACTATCTCTTCTTTTCCCACTTCCATTGTTACACCATGGATGATATCCACGTCCGTATAGCCTGAAACAACCTCTATAAGCCTTAACATTGTTCTTTCATCCCAAATACGCATCCAGAACACGCTTATCTCTATGCACTTCCGCCGGCACGCCGGAAGCAATGACCTTGCCCTTGCTTATCACGTATATATAATCACACAATCGCATGATGATATGCATATCATGTTCGATGACAAGGAATGTCATGTCGTGATGGTCTCGTAGTTCCTTTATATGGTTCAGGAGCTTGTTGGCGAGTGTGGGATTCACGCCGGAGAAAGGTTCATCGAGGAGTAGCATATCCGGCTCTGCCATTAACGCTCTTGCCATCTCTAAGAGCCTCTTCTGACCACCTGATAGTGCACCCGCGTATGCATCCTTCAGCGATTTAAGACCGAAGAATTCGAGTATAGAGCGCGCTTTATCGCGATTCGTCTCCTCCTGACGCTTAACTTCCTCAGGATGTAGCCACACGTTCCATATCCGTTCCCCATGCTGCTGTTTTGGTGCAAGCAGCATATTCTCTTCCACCGTCATCCTTGTCAACGCCTTCGTGAGCTGGAAAGTACGGATCAAACCCATTCTCGCTATCTCGAAATTGGTCTTACCCCCTATCTCCTCTCCTTTGAATATGACCGTGCCGCTGTCTGGCTGCTCAAAACCACTGATTATATCAAACAGAGTGCTCTTGCCCGCGCCGTTGGGTCCCATGATGCCCACAATTGACTTCCTTTCCACCTCTAAAGTACATCTATCTACCGCCTTTATGCCACCAAAGCTTTTCTGCACCTCTTGTACCAATAGCATAGCATAACACTAATATGCTATAATTCTATGTATAGTTATAAATAATGTTATAAATATTTTTTAACCCCCTCCATCAACCATTCACAAAAGATCATCATATCACTCTCCAATCGATCAAAAGAGAAGCTATAACGATGCTAAAGGTCGTGATACTCGCAATGTGCTTTGAAGGTGATATAACCTCCATAATAAGCGAATTAAAGGCTAAAATATAGTTAAGAGAGTTTACAGGCTTCTAAGCAGGTTTACAGTCGATCAGTTTGTAGATATGGCGTTGATAACCGTAAACGCCGTTTGTGGAAAGCGAAAGAGCGGAAAAAACGATAATAATTGGGGATACCTCCAATTTGACGGTGGATATTAAATGGTTTAGAAAGAAGTATAAGAGTGAAAATTTAAAAGATAAGGACTATAAATGGGCTTATTCCAGGTCCAGAGGCTATTATATCGGTATGAAACTTGTTTTAGCCATATCCTTAGATAAAATACATAGATTTATTCTGTCCTTTGTGACAAAAATCGCTTATCCTGGTGTCGTTTTTGATTGGCATTGCCATTTCTTTGGGTTTCTGGGATAAAAGAAGCCTACAAAGGCTTGTTGAATGGTGACATTTTAGAGGAGGTTAAAGATTCTTCCTTTTTTGTGGCACCGAATATAATAGTTTACGACAGGCTAAGGAAAGACCTTGAGGATTTAGATTTATCAATATATGAGGAATTCCAGCTTATTCCGAAAGAGTGTGGGGTGCACCCCACATAGATGTTGATACGATCATCAGAGAGATATTCTCAAATATACCATCAAATGTCTATGAACTGGCTGAGGTTGATGAATTTAAGAAAAAAATACGACTATGAAGTTATAGACTTGAAAGGGCAAATACTGGATGAAGAACAGATCGAAGCCTCTGTATACGATGTTCCCATTATACGACTAATCCAACTGGCAAGAGAGTTACAAGAGGAAATACCTCTGCCGAATTCTTTTAATTCGCTTCTTAATGCCCTGGAGAACTATATTTCAGAAAGGCTTTTTGGCAAACCTATTGAATTAGATGATACT
>Ga0209410_1001246_pt1 | contig 12327 bp, 12 predicted proteins | sample Mar14436cmmetaG_FD_184135 | JGI IMG/M metagenome (GOLD analysis project Ga0209410, IMG submission 184135) | Marine hydrothermal vent microbial communities from Guaymas Basin, Gulf of California to study Microbial Dark Matter (Phase II) - Marker... ... | reverse complement strand
TTGAATCTGAGCTTTAATTACTAAAGGCAAACCTAATTCTTCAGCAATCTGTCTTACTTCATCTACTGTTTCTGCTAATCTTCCTTCAGGTACAGAAATAGAAAATTTTTTAAATAACTCCTTTGCTTGATACTCATGAATTTTCATTTCAAATTTACCCCAATATCTCTTTTTTCCTATAATCAGGCAAAATAATAGGCGATTTTTTTTGTGGCTTTATCTTGGCTTCTTTTAAGGCTTTAAGATATTCTTCAAGATGCTTTAAAGTAAGTGACTTTACTTTTTTTCTTTTTTTAGCAAATTCTGCTGCCTTTGTTCCTGCTCTTCTACCAAAGACATTTATGTCCAAGAGGGAATTACCCATCAATCGATTATCTCCATGCACTCCACCTGTTACTTCTCCAGCTGCAAAGAGCCCAGGTATTACTGTCTCACCCCATTCATTGATAGCCAAACCTCCATTTTGATAATGTAAAGTGGGAAAAACAAGCATAGGCTCTTTAGCAATATCAATTCCATACCTTTTAAATTGTAAGTATTTACTTGCCAATGCTTTCTCAACTGTGCCTTCACCCCAAATCATATCAATCATCGGTGAATCAAGCCAAACTCCAACCCTACCAGTAGGCGTAATTACACCTTTATTTCTTTCAACACATTCTCGTATAATTAAAGCTGATTCCACATCCCTTGGCTCAAGGGGATGGCAAAATCTTTCTCCATCACAGTTAATTGGCTCTGCTCCAAGGGTTCTCACTTTTTCAGTAATAAGCATCCCTATGCATTGTTCAGGAAAAGCAGCTCCTGTAGGATGAAATTGGGCATATTTTAAATTTCTTAGAGGAATACCTAAACGATAACCTAATACTAAACCATCTCCTGTTGCCCCATAGTGATTTGTAGTAGCAAAACCATATAAATGTAAACGACCATAACCACCAGTAGCTAAAATTACTGCCTTTGCCTTTACTACCAAAAATTCTTCTGTTTCTAAGTTATATAAAATTGCTCCACCTATAGCTCCAGTTTCATCTAACAATAGCTCAACAGCAGGACAAAATTCCAAAATTTCAATCCTATCTGCTCTATTTCTAACTTCATCTCGTAAAACTCTCATAATCTCTAGACCCGTCATATCTTTTGAAGAATGCATCCGACGACGACAAAGACCACCTCCCTTTAACTCCTTCATTGTACCATCTGGCTCCTTATCAAACATTACACCTAGATCCTCAAGCCATTTAATAACAATAGGTGCATCTAAAACTAAAGTTCTTACTAATCTTTTGTCATTAGTGAAGTGACCCCCTCCAATTGTATCTAAAAAGTGATAATAAGGTGAATCATAAGGTAAATCAGCTGCCTGAATCCCTCCTTCTGCCATTATGGTATTAGCATCCCCATGTCTTAATTTTGTTGCCAAAATCACTTGGCAATCATTTTCTGATGCCATTAAAGCAGCTGTACTTCCAGCCCCTCCTCCACCAATAATTAAGACATCGGTACTAAAATCAGGCGATTTTAATCTCTTTTTAAAATCAATAGGATCAACCCATGGTTGCCCTTGTAATATTTCAATTAATTCTGTTTGTAATTTTTCTCCTTTATTTGGGCCAACCTTTAATCTTTTTCTGCCTTCAGGCTTATAATCTGGATGGTATTTTTTTAAAATTTCTTCATATTCATTAGGTGAGAGTTTATGGAAATACTTTTGTTTTTTAGCTAATTCAACTCTCTTAGCCCTTGAACTTTCTACCTTTGCCAATGACTCCTGTAAACTTTCTGGATATCCGGATGTTTTCATAATCAATCCTCAATAATTAAATATTTTGTTTCTTTTGGACGCCAATTTGGATCATAAGGCTCTGGCTCCCACTCCCTTTCTGCATAACGTTTTTTTAATTCCTCATCTGATAAGTTCATCAATTCATCTAACATCCAATCAAATTTCCCTTCCTTTATCTGTTCCACTCTTTTTTCTAAGTGTTTTGCTTTAGGCATTAAATATTTTCCATATAATCTTCTAGCTAACATGGCTACATGAAAATGTTGAATTTCTGCTGGACAACGTAAACTGCACATCCCACACATAATGCAACTATGGGAAATCTCAGCACAACTTTTTATATCGCCTTTAATTAAAGCCTGAATGTAATCCATCACTGGAATCTCCATTGGACAGGCTTTAGTACAGGTATTACAAGCAAGACAACGAAAAGTTTCTGGGTATAGTTTTTCAATAGTAAAAATATCTGGCTTAAGCTGATTAATGTCATAAATAGCTTTATTTGCTGGAACAAATGGAATTTGAGTAAGATACATATTAGGCTGAATGGGCGTCTGACAAGCAAGTCCAAAGTAAAGTCGATAATCTCCTGCTATTCGATATACAGTAACACAAGCCCCACAAATACCAGCTCTGCAACCACAACCACGTATATATCTATAACCTGCATATTCAACCGCTTTCATAATAGTAAGCCCTTCAGGCACCTCATACCTTTTACCCATAATAAAAATAGGAACCTTTTTTACTTCTACCTTTTCATAATCAAATTCAGGTATTTGTTTTTTTACCCTTTCCATATTCATACCCTTTTTCAAATGCCTTTAAATTAAATTCTTCTGTGCCCTTTGGTATGGACATTTTAAGTGCCTCTTTTGCTGCTTCAAGACTAATAATATCTGTAATAGCAGTAAAAAATCCTAATATCACTATGTTAGCTACAATACTACGGCCAAGCTTTTCTGCTATTCTTGAAGCTGGAATACCATAAACTTTTATTCCTTCAGGTATGTCTTTTGCTTTAACTAAATCACTATTTATGATTAAAATGCATCCTGGATGGAGCAATTTTTTATACTTACGAAAGGCAGCTTGAGCCATGATAATTAAGACATCAGGTTTAGCAAAATAAGGAACATCTACCTTTTTTTCAGAAATAATTATGGCTGAACTAGAAGCTCCTCCTCTAGCCTCTGGACCATATTCTTGAGTGTAAAGGGCTTCATTGCCATCAAATATAGTAGCTGCTCTTCCAATAATTAAACCTAAAAGTCCCATACCTTGCCCACCAAGACCAGCAATTTTTATCTTATAAATATCTTTTAACTTCTTTTTAGTAGAAGGTGTTAATACTGATTTTTTAGGCACTTGTGGAATTTCCACTCGACCATCACCTCTAAATTCATAAATTTTTACTTTATCTGCCACTTGCTCTTTCATGGCACTGATAAAATCAGGTCTTTCTCTATCAACAAAAACTCCACATACAATTGGATTCCCCATTTCAATTTGAGCCTCTGAAGGATCAGGATGCAGTTTTATCACTGTCCTTTCTAAGAAAAACTTTGTCATATCAATCCCTGTCCTCATCTTATTCCTTCTTCCCCAATTAGTAGGACAAGGTGTAATTACCTCTATAAAACAAAATCCAGGCTTTTCCAAAGCTTCTAATATAGAGCGCTTTATATAATGAGGATGGGCTGATGTCCAACGAGCAACATAAACTGCCCCACAAGCCCACATAAGATGAACCAAATTAAATGGTTCTTCAAAGTTTCCATACACACTTGTTGTACTTTTTGCTTTAAGTGGAGTAGTTGGACCAACTTGCCCTCCTGTCATACCATAATTAAAATTGTTTATGCAAATTACCTTCATATCAATGTTTCTTCTTGCTGCATGAATGAGGTGATTACCACCTATTGCCACCAAATCTCCATCACCAGCAAAGATAAACACAGTTAAGTCTGGATTAGCTAATTTTAAACCAGTAGCAAAAGCAATAGATCTACCATGTGTTGTATGAAAGCCATCCAATTTAAGATATCCTGGCACACGACTTGAACAACCAATACCTGAACAAACTGCTACTTTATCTAAATCAAGCTCACTTTCAAGAAGTGCCTCTACAAAACTTGTCAATACTGTACCAATACCACAACCAGGACAAAAAATATGTGGCATTCTTTCAGTGCGTATGAGGACTTCTAAAGGGTGCATTTGTTTTTTCTCTAAAGGTCTCATTTTATTGCCTCCTCTATTACAGAAAGGATATCATTTGGATCATGAGTAGTACCACCAGCATGACTAACTAAAAGACAAGGACAGTTTCCTTTAGCACACCTTTCTACCTCAAAGAATATCTGTCCAAAATTTATTTCTACAGTAATCAATGCCTTTACTTTTTTAGAAAGCTTATTTATCTCTTCTTCTGGAAATGGCCATACAGTAATTAATTTTAAAAGACCTGCTTTTATCCCTTTTTCTCTAGCCCAGTCTACTGCTTGGCGGGAAAGTCTAGCAGAAATACCATAACTTACAAGTACTACTTCTGCGTCTTTCATCTTATATTCTTCATATTCAACAATTTTTTTGACATTTTTTCTTATCTTTTCTACCAATCTTTTTACAAGTTTTGCCTGTGCCTCTGGATTGGTTGCTGGATAACCACGTTCATCATGTGTAAGTCCAGTTACATGAACCCTATAGCCTGTGCCTGCAATAGCCATCTCTGGCACTAAGTCCTTTCCAGCTTTATATGGTTTAAATATTTCTGGTGGTTTTGTTGGAGTGCGTCTAGGAACAAGTTTTATTTCCTCTTTTTTAGGAATAACTACCTTTTCCCACATATGACCAACTACTTCATCCATGAGCACAATTACTGGTACTCTCCATATTTCTGCTAAATTAAATGCCTTTATCATAAAGGAAAAACATTCTTGCGGTGATGATGGAGAAATAGCAATAATTTCATAATCACCATGACTCCCCCATCTTGCTTGCATTACATCTGCTTGACCAACTAATGTAGGCAATCCAGTAGAAGGGCCTCCTCTCATCACATTTACTACCACACATGGTGTTTCTGTCATAGCTCCAAGACCAATATTTTCTTGCATTAAACTAAAACCTGGACCAGAAGTAGCTGTCATAGATTTTGCTCCACCCCAAGAAGCACCTAAAATAGCAGCCATTGAACCTAACTCATCTTCCATCTGAATATATATTCCACCTACTTGTGGCAATCTAGCAGACATCCTTTCAGCAATTTCATTAGAAGGGGTAATAGGATAGCCGGCATAAAAACGACAACCAGCTGCTATTGCCCCTTCCACACAAGCATAATTACCACTTAAAAAATGGATTCCTGTTAAAACATCCCTACTCATTATTCCTCCCATTTTTCAACAAAAATTGCAAAATCAGGGCATACTCCCTGGCAAAATTGGCAAAAAATACATTCTTTCTCTTTCCCTGGTTTAATAACAGGATAATGATAACCTTTTTCATTAAAATCCTCTGAAAATTCCAAAACCTCATTTGGACAATACTCAATACATAAACTGCATCCTTTACATCTTTCGGGAAAAATAGTAATTTTACCTCTAGGTACCTTAAATTTTTCTAAATTCAGCGGTTTTCTTGCTAACTTCATATTTATCCTCTAATAATGCCCTAACTTGAGCAGAAAGTTGTTGATATGTAAAGCCAGCTACATTTATAGCATTTTCTTCACAAATAGCCATACAACAGCCACAACCTTGACAAATAGCTGGTTCTACCTTTGCATATCTCTTTTTATCTTCCTTTACAATAGTAATAGCTTTAAATGGGCAAACTCTTCGACACAAACCACATCCTTTACAAATCTCTTTATCTACATATGCAACAATGGGTTCTAAAGTGGCTTCTTTTTGTGAAAGAAGAGATAAAACTTTGCTTGCAGCAGCACTTGCTTGAGCTACAGTCTCAGAAATATCTTTTGGTGATTGTGCAGCTCCTGCTAAATAGATACCAGGACTGGTAGTTTCAACTGGTCTTAATTTGGGATGAATTTCACTAAAAAATCCAAATTCATCTACAGGGATTTTAAGCATTTTAGCCAATTCTTGCGCTCCTTTACTAGGTATAATAGCTGGGGCAAGTACAACTAAATCAGTTTCTACTTCTACAGTTTTACCACTTAAAGTGTCCACTCCTAAGACAACCATTTTTTCATTATGGCGAAATACTTTAGAAACTTTTCCTCTTAAATAAAGCACACCATCTCCCATTACCCGCTGAACAAACTCTTCATATCTTTTACCTGCTGCTCTAATATCAATGTAGAAGACATAAACTTCACCATCTGGTACAAGGTGCTTGTAAATTAAGGCATGTTTTGCTGTATACATACAGCAAATTTTTGAGCAATAAGGACGCCCTTGTTCTGGGCTCCTAGAACCTGCACATTGAATAAAGACCACACTCTTTGGGATACGTCCATCAGATGGGCGCCTCAATATTCCACCTGTTGGACCAGATGCAGAAATTAAACGTTCAAAATCTAAACTTGTAATTACATCTTCATATTCTCCAGCTCCATATTCTTTAAGGGCTTCTAAAGGCAACAATTCATAACCTGTTGCTACAACAATAGCTCCTACTTCTATTTGAATTTCTTCTGGTCTCATGAGAAAATCTATAGCCTTTGGGCCACAAATCTTAAAACATTGTTCACAGATAATTAGTTTTTCTGTGTTTAAACAATTTTCAAAATCAATTGTATAAACTAATGGGACAGCTTGAGGAAATGGAACATAGATAGCCTTTCTAGCTCCTAAACCTTGATCAAACTCATTAGGTACTACTACTGGACAAACATCCACACAATCACCACATCCAGTACATTTTTCTGGAATTACATATCGAGGTTTCTTTTCAATAGTAACTTTAAAATTGCCAATTATACCTTCTACTTTTTTTACTTCTGCATAAGTAAAAAGATGGATCTTTTTATGTCTAGCTACTTCAACCATTAAGGGGGTTAAAATACAAGAAGAACAATCTAAAGTAGGAAAGGTTTCACTTAATTGTGCCATTCGCCCACCTAAAGAAGGTGACTTTTCTACTAAATAAACCTCAAATCCTGCCTGAGCAATGTCTAAAGCTACCCTTATGCCAGCTATTCCACCACCAATAACCAAAACTTTTTGGGTAAGAGGTACCTTAATAGGTGTAAGGGGTTGAGAATAACGTAACTTAGCTAAACTAGCTTTAATTAAACTTATTGCTTTTTTAGTAGCTAATTCTGGATTATGGGAATGTACCCAAGAACATTGTTCTCTAATATTTGCCATTTCAAAAAGATAAGGATTAACACCAGCTGCCTCAACTGCCCTAGAAAAAGTAATACCATGTAAAGAAGGACTACAGGCAGCTACAATTATATGAGTGAGATTTAACTCTTTGATTTTTTCCTGAATAGTCTTTTGACCAGGTTCACTACAAAGATAAATATAGTCTGTGCAAAAAACTACATCTTTTAATTTAGCAATTTCATCAACTACTGTTTTTACATCAACAATACCAGCAATATTTCTTCCACAATGACAAACAAATACACCTATACGCATTTAAAATTTTCTCCTAGGGCCTGTAACATAACCTCTGTAAAATATACTACAGGTATTCCCTTAAAATCTGGATAAATTTTTTTTATCTCTTCTTGCCTTTTAGTCAGATTAAAATGACATAGAGGACAACTAGTAATTACTATTTGTGCCTTATTTTCCTTAGCATTTTCTAAAATACGATAAACTCTTCTTGCCACGATATCCGGCTTAATTACAGTATGATATGCACCACAACATTCTGTCTTATAAGGAAAGTATACTGGTTCTGCTCCTAAAACTTGCATTAATTCTTCAAGAATTTTAGGTTGCTCACTATCATCTATACCTATAATTTTTGGTCTTAAAAGTAAGCAACCATAATAACAAGCAATTTTAATTCCAGAAAGATTTGTTTTTACACTTTCTCTAATTTTTTCTAATGTTATTTGCTCTTTTAAGAAACTTAAAAAATGTTTTACTTCAACTCCTCCATCATAATCTGGCATTTCGGACATAAACTGATTTATTTTTCTCAATTTCTCCTTATTTTCTTTTACAAATAAATTGCTTTGTGCAAGTGTATTATAACACATAGAACAGAGGGTAACGATTTTATTATAACCTAATGATTGAGCATAAATAAGATTTCTTACAGGACTTATTTGTTTTAATAAATCATCTTGAGATAAAGAAGGTACTGTACCACAACAATGCCATTGTGAAAGTTCTTCTAATTGAAAACCTAAAATTTTTGCTACCTCTAGAGCAGATTTTTCAAAATTTAAAGCAGTTGCTTTTAAAGTACATCCTGGAAAGTAGCCAATATTCATTTTCATTTAAGTTGTAAATTTTCTTAAAGCACTAACAAGGGCAATTGCAGGTAAAGGCTCTTTTATCATTTCTTCAGGTTTAAAATAATCTTTATTTTTTTCGCGCAATATGACTATTCTCACACCTTCCATTAGTTTTGCCAAATTTACTCCTTTTGGACATCTAGCACTACAAGTGAAACAAGAAGCACAAAGCCAAACAGTACGTGTTTCTAAAACTTCTTCAATTGCCCCTATTTGCAATAGTCTTAATACTTGATTTGGCAAAATATCCATTTCTGGAGCCATAGGACAACCAGCAGAACACATCCCACATTGATAACAGGCAAACACATTCTCACCACTAATATCTTCTATTTTTCTTAATATTTCAAAACTACGTTTAAATTTAATTGGTAATTTGATACGATTTTCTACCAATTTCATACAAATCATTCCCCTCTATATCATTAGCAACAAACAAAGGAAAGTCTTTTACTTTTAATTTATAAATAGCTTCTGGGCCCAATTCTGGATAGGCTATAATCTTTGCTTCTAAAATACATTGAGATAAAAGAGCACCTGCTCCTCCTATTGTAACAAAATATATTGCTTTGTATTTTTTTATAGCTTCTATTACCTCTTTTCCTCTTTTTCCTTTACCAATCATACCTTTTAAACCTACAGATAATAATATAGGCGTATATGGATCAAGACGAGAACTAGTAGTAGGACCAGCTGAGCCAATAGGTCTACCAGGTGGGGCAGGTGTAGGTCCAACATAATAAATAACCTGTCCTTCTAAAGAAAAAGGTAAAGGTTTATTATTTTTAATAAGTTCTACTAATTTTTTATGGGCTGCGTCTCTTGCTGTATAAATTATCCCATTCAACAAAACCTTATCTCCAACTTTTAATCCATTTAACAAACTTTCAGTTAAAGGTGTGGTTATATATTTCATTTTATTTAAATAATTACTTCCTTAAGCCGGTGGGCATGACATTGAATATTGATTGCCACCGGAAGACTGGCAATATGGCAGGGATAGGATTCTATGTGTACTGCCAAACATGTAACCCTGCCACCAAGACCCAAAGGACCAAAACCAAATTTATTTATTTTTTCAAGCCATTTTTTTTCTAAATTAGCCAATTCAGAATCAGATGCCTTTTGACCAATAGGTCTTAATAAAGCCTTTTTTGCTAATAAAGCTGCTTTTTCAAGACTTCCACCAATACCTACACCTACAATTAAAGGACTACACGTATTTACAGCTGCTCTTTTTACAGTTTCATAAACAAAGTTTTCTATTCCTTCAATACCTACAGATGGAGGAAAAACAGTTGCTCTTGACATATTTTCACTTCCAGCCCCTTTTGGCATAATTATAATTTTTACTTTCTTTCCAGGCACAATATCAAAATGAATAATTGCAGGTGTATTGTCATCAGTATTTTTTCGGGTCAAAGGATGACAGACAGATTTTCTCAAAAAACCTTCTTTATACCCTTGACGTACACCTTCTTGAATAGCTTCTCTGATATCACCTCCTATTAAATGCACATCTTGCCCAATCTCTAAAAATATAGTTACTACACCTGTATCTTGACAAAGCGGTATTTTTTTATCTTCAGCCAATTTAGCATTTTCTAAAAGTTGTTCAATTATCTCCTTTCCTAATGGAGAAATTTCTTCTTCTTGTGCCTTTTTTAAAGCCATTATCATATCTGTATTAAGAGAAAAACATGCTTCTTGACATAAGCATTTTACAGCTTCTTTAATTTCCCCAATATGAATTTCTCTCATAATTCCAAAGAAGAAAGCATCTCTTTAACTGCATGTGCACCTTGCTCCACTTGAGATTTCTCTTCATCTGTAAGATTTATTTCAATAACCCTTTCCACACCATTTTTCCCCAAAATAGCTGGCACACAAATAGCACATCCAGAAAGCCCATATTCACCTTCTAAACAAACAGAGCAAGGCATAAGTCTCTTTTTATCTAACAATATTGCCTCCACCATTTCTGTAATAGCTGCAGCTGGTGCATAATAGGCACTGCCTGTCTTTAATAAAGAGACAATTTCTTTACCTGCTTGTTTTGTACGTTCAGCTAGATTTTGCAAGGTTTCTTCATCTAAAAACTCTTTAATGGGAATCCCATTTACATTTGCTAATCTTAATAGAGGAAGCATATGATTTTCAGAGTGAGCACCAACAACCATTGCTACAACATCATCTACAGAAACACCAATAGCTGAAGCAATAAAGCTTTTAAGACGACTAGAATCAAGCATACCTGACATACCCATAACTCTATTGCGAGGAAAACCACTTACTTGCCAAGCTGCATAAGTCAAAGCATCTACTGGATTTGTTACAACAATGATTACAGCATCTGGAGATTGATTTGTTATTTTTTTAACCACATCTGTAACAATACGTGCATTAATTTCTAATAAATCTTTACGACTCATCCCAGGTTTTCTCGGAGAACCGGCTGTAATTACAACGACATCAGAATCTTTTGTCAATATATAATCATCTCCACCTTCCATAGTACCATGAAAACTACATAAAGGTGAGGCCTCAAATATATCTAAAGCCTTACCTGCAGCTACATCTCCAACTATATCTATCAATACCACATTTGCTATATCTCTCTGAGCAATACATTGGGCGGTAGTGGCACCCACCATTCCTGCCCCTATAATACTTACTTTATATCTTCTCATATCATTTTCCTTCAATGAGATTTTTCATATGTTTAACAATTTCTTGGCCAAACTCAGAACATTTGACTTCTTTTGCTCCTTCCATTTGTCTTGCTAAATCATAAGTAACAGTTTTATTTTGAATAGCCTTGGTAAGACCTTCTTCAATTAAATCTGCTGCCTTATGCCACCCCATGTATCTGAACATCATCACTCCAGAGAGAATAAGAGAGCCAGGATTTACTTTATCTTGACCTGCATATTTTGGAGCAGCTCCATGTGTTGCTTCAAAAAGTGCACCTTCATCTCCAATATTTGCTCCTGGTCCTAGCCCTAATCCTCCTACTGCTGCAATGATTGCATCAGACATATAATCACCATTTAAATTTGGCATTGCCAAAACACCATATTCTTCTGGTCTAAGCAAGATTTGTTGAAACATAGCATCAGCAATTCTATCCTTTATCACAATTTTTCCAGGAGGCAACTCCCCATTGTATTTTTCATATAACTCCTCTTCTGTAACAGTTTCATTAGGAAACTCTTCTTTAGCTACTTCATAACCCCATGCACGAAAAGCCCCTTCAGTAAATTTCATAATATTACCTTTATGCACTAAAGTAACACTATTATAACCTTGTTCAAGTGCATAACGAATAGCACGTCTTACAAGTCTTTTTGTGCCAAATTCACTTATTGGTTTTACACCAATACCAATAGGAGTATTATGCTCTAAATTAGGAACTTTGCAACCCATTTCATTTGTAAGAAAATTTATCACCTTTTTTGCTTCAGGGGTATCACCTGCCCATTCAATGCCTGCATATACATCTTCTGAATTCTCCCTAAAAACTACCATATTTACTTTTTCTGGATATTTAAGGGGGCTTGGCACACCTGGATAGTGCTTAGCAGGTCTAACACAAGCATATAAATCAAGCCTCTGTCTCAAAGTAACATTTATACTTCTATAACCACCACCAACTGGTGTAATTAGAGGCCCTTTTATTGCTATACGAAAATAACGAATTGCATTGAATAAATCTTCTGGTGCAAACTCTCCAAATTTCTCTTGTGCTTTAATCCCAGCATATATTTCCCACCAGACAATATGTTTTTTCCCTTCATAAGCCAATTCTACGGCTGTATTAAAAACTGGCATAGCCGCTCGCCAAATATCAGGTCCTATACCGTCGCCTTCTATATAAGGAATGACGGGATTATCAGGAACGTCAAGAGTTCCATCTGAATTTAATTCAATCCTTTCCCCTTCAGTGGGTGGAGTAAAAAATTTTAATTTTAAACCATTAAACTTCATAATTCCCCTCCAATTGTTTTATTAAAAAATTGACTACTGCCCCAAGATCTTTCATTAATTCTTGTCTTGACTCTTTATTATCTGATTTTTTGATAATTTCTAAATC